>Ga0310332_10399_pt1 | contig 11227 bp, 10 predicted proteins | sample LakMicSRFLOrngD5_FD_195546 | JGI IMG/M metagenome (GOLD analysis project Ga0310332, IMG submission 195546) | Enriched freshwater cyanobacterial communities from Lake Michigan, Michigan, United States - MI23.SRFL.Orng.D5 (v2) (version 2) | ecosystem: Environmental > Aquatic > Freshwater > Lake...
CGGCCGGAGTCAATCCGGCCCTGAGCAGCACGGGGCCCTGGCTGTTGCGCAGCCCCAGCGGTCAGATCCTGCAACAGGGACAGGAGGGAGATGCGGTGGATCTCGGCCTGGTCAGGCAGGCCGGAGAGGCCTGGTTGAGCGGCCTGGGACAGCAAGCCCTGTTGGCCAACAATCAACGCTACGGAGGCCGCTTTCGTCTCTTGATGCAGGGGCAGGGGATCCAGGTGATCAATCACCTCTCGCTTGAGCAGTACATCGCTGCAGTGGTGGGCTCTGAGATGCCCAGCAGCTGGCCCCTGGAAGCCCTCAAGGCCCAGGCTGTGGCTGCCCGCTCCTATGCCCTGGCTCACATGGCACGGCCGGCGAACCGTCACTGGCACCTCGGGGACACCACCCGCTGGCAGGCCTACAGGGGCCTGGAGCGGCTGAATGGTCGCACCCAGGATGCGGCGGTGCGCACCGCCGGGCTGATCCTCAGCTATCAGGGGGGGATCGTGGAAAGCCTGTATGCCTCAACCCAGCAGATTTCCCTGGAGGCCCATGGGCATCTGGGCGCCAGCATGAGCCAACACGGAGCCCGCACCCTAGCTGAACAGGGCCATCGGTACAACGTGATTCTGGGCCGTTATTACCCCGGGGCCTCCCTGGCCAGGTTGCGGTCCGGTGCCGGCTGAATCCCTTTGGCAACAGGCCCTGGAGCGCTCGCATCAGGCGCATTCCGAGGGGCAGTTGGTGCCCCTCGAGACCGAGACCCTGCCGCTGGGTCTGGAGCCGTTCGTGGTGCGACGCCTGCTCAGCAGGGCCCCGAAGCATCTCGGTGCCTCAGGGCCCAAACCCAACCCCTTTTTGCCCTGGGAAGCGGCCCTTGAGGTCTGCCGCCTGACCACAGGCCATGTGCTGCTGTTGAACAAATACCCCGTCCAGGCCGCCCATCTGCTGGTGATCACCCCGGACTGGCAACCCCAGGCCGGCTGGCTGAGCCTGGCTGACTGCCAGGCGGTTGTGGAGGTCAGCGCTGACACCACCGGGCTGTGGTTTTTCAACAGTTGCGCGGCCGCCGGTGCCAGCCAGCCCCATCGCCATCTGCAGTTGTTGCCCCGCCATGCCGGCGAACCCCGTTGTCCACTGGAGGCCGATGTCCTGGCTGGACTCGACGGCGCAGCCGGGGAACGCGCCTTTCCGTGGGCCCATGCTCTGAGCCGCCGCCAGAACCCGAGCTGTGCCGCAGAACTGCGCGCGTTGATGCTCGAGCAGGCCGAACGGCTGGGGCTCGGCCATCCGAACGCCGATGCCCGGCCGCGACATCCGTACAACCTGTTGTTCTGCGATGACTGGCTGCTGACCGTGCGCAGGAGCCGCGAGCATTGGCTGGGGTTCAGCATCAACGCCCTTGGTTTTGCCGGGTATCTGCTGGCAACACAAGGGTCTGAGTTGGAACGATTGCGCCAGGACGGCCCCTGGCAACTGTTGAAAGCGGTGGCGGCTCCGTGATTTCACGGTTGACGCAGCCAGGGCGGATCGGGCGAGCTGAACAAAGCCGCTACGACCTCCTTGGCCAACACCCGTCCATTCCAAGACAGCCGACGACGCGATCGTTGGCTGCTCAGCCAACGCCCCTTGGTCGCGCCGATCGCCAACCACTACGCCCAACTCAGTCCTGAGCCCATCGAGGATCTCATCCAGGTGGGTTTGATCGGTCTGCTGCGGGCGGCCGAAGGCTACGACTGCACCACCCAGATTCCCTTCGAAAGCTTTGCCAGGCCCCACATCCGCGGAGCGATCCTGCATCACCTCAGGGACAGGGCCTGGTTGGTGCGGCTGCCCCGTCGCCAGGCCGAACGGCAGTCGCGCCAAGCTCATGCCAACAACGATCTGGCCAGCGGTGCCCTGGCGGCCAGCGACCAGGTCCTGGAACGCTGGCGAGCAATGAGCCGGCCCTTGAGCCTGGAGAACCTGCAAGCGGAACCGACGGCGCCGTCCTCGGTCGGTGGTGGGGAGGAGGCCCTTGACCTGGTCGTCTCTGCCCCAGAGGCGCAGGAGACCTATGCCCCGAACGGTCTGGCCATGGCATGGCAGCAGTGTTCGGTGGAGCAGATGCTGGCCATGGTGGGACCCCGGCACAGACGCGTCCTGCGGCACGTGGTGCTCGACGGTTGGAGCTATCGGCGAACGGCGACTGCCATGAATGTCAGTGCGCCCACAGTGCAACGCCTGTACCACCGAGCCCTGGCCGAGCTGCAGGGTCGGCTCAGCTGCGATCGCGCTGCATCTGCTGCTCGAGGGTGCTGATGGCTGCATTGAGCGCAGCCAGCTGGCGCTCCGCGGCATCACGCCAGTGGCTGAGCATCCTCAGCTTGCGTTCCTGATGGCTGCGGCGGCTGTCAGCGGCCGCCTCCCCGGTGTAACACGACAGAAAGGGCAGAGGCATGTACCATGACTTCAACCTCTGAACTTCTAGCAGTTTCAGCAGGGGATCCGGGAGTCGTGTTTCCTCCACTAGCAATGGATACGAAACCCGGCGCAATCAGGTCATCGATAACGTTGCAACGGGTGGCTGCTAATGCTCGGTTAGCCACTGCTTCATTGACCTTTGGTACCCATTTGTCTGTTCGCACCCAGTTGACTGCTTCGGCGCAGTGGGCTTCAAGTGCGTTGACTGCAATCACCCTGGCACTGGTATCAGCTGCTGGATCTGATGTGCTTTTGGCCCAGAAGGGCCACACCTACGTAGCCCTGATGGCCGGCCAAAGTGCCAGGGCCCTCAATGGACAGTTCAATCAGGTTCCGGTTCTGCATTCCAACCAACCTGAAGAAGTTGAAGGTCCTGGCATCCTGATCAATACCGCACCTGGTCAGGCATACAGCAGCGAAAATGGCCAGGCTTTGCGAAATGCCGAGTTCACCTTTAATGGTGATTTTGGCATTCACATTCACCACAAATATTTTCCGACGTATCGGAATCGTATCGCCCCGGGGCAGAGGCGATCTGAATTGACGGTTGGCTTGATTCTGATCAACCCGACCAACAGGCCAGTACACCTGAAGTTCAGTTCTGGCGCTGTACGCAATAGTTTTGAGGCCCCCTACCTGGCGAACAGTCTGCAAGGTGTTCGCCCGCTGGGTCCCCGACCCTGGAACACCGGGCCGGGTGACGCCACTGCCGTTCAGATGCTACGCGGCAGGTTGGACTCCAGGCTCGGCAATGCCATCACTATTCCTGCCCAAAGCAGGTTGGTGCTGTTTCAAACGGACCTGCCTGCCCTGGGCATCGCCAATGCCCTGCTGCGTGGGCGCAGCGATGGCCCCTTTCAGATGGCGGTGGTGGCGGCGCGGAATCCGCAATCTGAGTCAGACCTGCTTCGGGTTCTTGACAATGGGCAGTTGGCTCCAGGGCGTGTTTATCTCAACCGCGTCAGCGAGATCGAAAATCGGCAGATCTTTTCACGGGTCGGAGGAGTCGCTCTTGGAGACGCTTACAAAGCGAGCCTGACCCACAACCTCGAGATCAATGGTCCCCTGCATGTGCCGTTCACCAGCACGCATCGGCACCACTTCGGCACCAGGGAAGTCCAGGTCAATGGTCTGGCCAGCCGCATGCTCGATTCATCGCTCGACAATGTCGGGACCTATGGCGTTCGTTTTGATGTCGATTTCAACCTCAAGGGAACCGGTCCCTACGACTTGGTGCTGAGTCATCCGGCCCCGGCCGGCAGTCGACCGTTCACTGCCTTTCGCGGCTCGCTGCAAATCCAGACATCTGAGGGCACCAAGGACCTGCATGTCGTCCTCCGTTCAGGCCAGAGCCTGTCGTTGGCCTCACTCAACCTGAAACCGGAGGTCGACAACCCGCTCAGGGTCAGCATGGTCTATCCGGCTGATGCGACTCCTGGTCATCTGCTCAGTGTGGTGCCAAGCCAGCAGCTGAGCCGTGTGATCAGTCAAGAACGGCAGATCGCCCTGGCCAGGCAGGAAGCCGAACGGATCACCCGGGCCCAGGCGGCGGCCCGCACCACAGCAGCCAAGCGCAGCGGCCAGACCGCAGCAGCCGCAGCCACTGACCCGGGCCTCCCGAAACTGCCGCCGCTTACTCTGGGAGAGGCATCAGGATCGGTGGCCGGCCTGCAGCAGGAAGACCCCTTCATGCTGCCGCCACCGCCACTGCAGCCAGCCTTGACCATGCCGCCGCTGGTCTACCCGCCCAGTGTGGGCCCAGTTGTTCTGCCCTCACAACAGGGCCTGCCCCAGTCGTCTCTGCAGGATCGCTACCAACAGGCTCTTGAGGCTCAACAGGTGATCATGCGTGGTCTGCAGGCCCGCTGATCAACAGGAGAGGTGCAGTTGAGCATGCAGCGCGACGATCAGACCGAGCGACGCCGAATCACGCTCGAGCTTCCTGCTGATGTGATCAGCTGGATCGATCGTTTTCGCAGCGAATGGGGTCTGCGGGGGCGGGGCCCCACGGTCGAGAAGCTGCTGCGCGAATTGTTCGATGCCAATGACGATTCCGATGCCGATAACCCTGCCATTGCCCAGGGCACTGGCGAGGACAACAGCCAACACGACTCAGCTCCCCAGAGCCCATTTGATGAGTCGGGCGCGCTGGTGCTCGTCAGTCAGCGCCAGGGCGGTGAATTAGAGGCTGATTTCATTCATCCCCACCGCGATGGAGTCAGCAGGAACCGTGCCAGTGGTGGCATCGCCCTGCCAGGTTTCGTGCGTCGTCAATCCGATCAACTCAAGCGTTCCGTGTCGGCATCGAGCCAACCGGACCGTTCGGCACGGGACACATTTGCGATGGTCGTCGACACGGATCTAGACGCGGCATTGCAGACCGCCCGGACCCATTGGTTTGAGTTGTATGGAACTGAACCCGACGCTCATGTGCTCGAATCAGCCATGACCTGGCTCTCCTCAGACATCTGGGGCCAGGCGGACCAGAGCGAGGGACGACCTTTCAGCTGGAGTCTGGCCTGCACGGTGACGACCCAGTTGGCACCGAGCTGGCCGGTAGGAAACCCCAGCTTTGAAAAAGTGATCGTGATGGCTGGTCTGCTGGAGGATCCCTTCAGCGCTGCAACCTTGAGCCTGCGGATCCCCACCCTGATCCGGCGATTTGTGAACCGCTTCCGCAAGCGGCACCGCGGGATGTCCTTTGAGACGTTGCAACACACCATGAGCCTCCATGGTGCGCTCAAGTTGTTGCACTTGCCGACGGCACCCGGCCACCGTCTGACACTGGCGGACATCCGCGAGGCCTATCGCGAGCAGGCTCTGGAACACCATCCTGATTCAGGGGGTTCCGCTGAACAGATGCGACGGCTGAACGAGGCCTATCAGCTCCTAAAAGAGCTGTATCGAGCGTCTTAGATGAGACTCTTTATAGGTCTAGTATCAAGACTTGCCTGATATAGGCAATCCATCCCTCGCCCGCCTCGGTCAAGCCTGCCGATTGCATTCGCCACCCAACATTCAGGAAGCACCCGTGCCGGCATTGTCGGCTCAGTATCCAGGCAACACTTGTTGAGCCTGGTTGACGCCAGCGTCGCCTCGCCTCACACGAGAATCATCAATCTCGAACAAGTCGTAGTACAAGACCAAATCTAGGACATAAATGAGATTGCTGGACTAGCGTCGAGAGCATTGGCATCCAGTTGGGCGGCTGCCTGAGCCAATGGCTCTGCCATGGGGGAAGACTGGTCCTGGGCAGAAAAGCTGGAATTTTGTCGATTTCATCTGCAGGGCTCACGCCAAGTCACCATGGCCACGGGCAAGACGCGACAGCGGTGGCGAAGGAGCATGAACGCCGATGGACCCGATTGGCACGACTAGCGCCAGCAGAGCTCGGTCCAAGTGATCGAAAACCGTGTCCAGCGGTCCACCCATGGCCCCAAAAAACAAGACTGGGACTACATTCAAATATTTGCGTACCTGCATGAGTCACAGGTACGCGGCCTGCAGCCCACTGGTTCAGCAGCCGCGGACAAGTTTTAATTCATCGTTCTTGCCTGAGACGCATAACGGTTCTTAGATTGAGTACTAACTGAGACTCAAACGACGGCAATGGTCGCGATCCAGCGCCGGCACCATGGCTCGCGCCTGCGCAGACTCCCAGCCCACCATGCCCAAGGAGCGAGAACACGAAGGCCCGGCGATGGGCAGCGCCGACGCAGCGATGGGGCAACGACGGCAACAGGATTGACCCAATGATCCCAACCTGGTCTCAATATGCATCCAGGATCAATTCGCAGATGAGACTGATGGACACGACGGGCAGCAACAAAAAAGCCTCCCCGAGAGGGGGAGGCTGATCAAAACGATCGAGGTGAGCACCAGACATCAGGTGCTGGTCTGCATGCCCTGAATCAAAAAGTCGAAGTAAGGGCCCGCAATGGCTGCATCGTCGCCTGAAAGCAGGGCAACCGCGGCGTCCTTGAGACAGCGCATCGATTCGACCATGCCGGGCATCGGAACACCGAGGCTGTTGTACATCTCACGTGCACCGACCAGGCCGATGGTCTGGATCATCTCGGTGCTGCCAGCAAGCACCCCGTAGGTCACAAGCCGGAGGTACCAGCTGAAATCGCGCAAGCACTGGGCCCTCTGCTTTTGGCCGTAGGCGTTACCGCCGGGAGCGACGTACTCAGGCTTGCGCGAGAAGAGTTGCTTGGCTGCTTCGTCAACGATCTTCCGTTCGTTGTCGGTCAACTGCTTCACCACCCGCAGGCGGCGGGCGCCTCCCGAGAGGAAATCGACCATCGAACGGAGCTCTCCGCCACTGGGGTAGCGCAGCTCATCATCTGCCTGGAGGATCAGATCGCGAACGACGCTCATGGAGCTCAGGTCAATCAGGGCGACTCTATCGGTCCCGCATGGTCGACGTCGGCGTTGAGACAAGTGGTGTAACGCCCCTTTGCATGACGGGTGATGGTTTGAATGGAAGCAGGCTTGTTGACCGTGCCATGACTCAGATCGCCGAGGTCACCATCACAGGCCTCAGCCACGATGGTCGCGGGGTGGGACGCCATGGGGGTCAGGTGGTCTTCGTTCCCGATCTGCTGCCGGGCGAACGGGCGAGGCTGCGTCTCGAGCGCGGGGCACGCGGCGTGCTCAATGGGGTCTGCCTCGAGCGGCTCAGCGACAGCGCTGAACGGCGCCGCCCAGCCTGCATTCTTGCCGAGCGCTGCGGCGGCTGCTCACTGCAGCATCTCGGCCATGACGGTCAACTGGCGAGCAAAGCGCTGGTGCTCGAGCAGGCCTTGACCCGGATTGGCCAGATCGGGCTCGCTCCACGACCGGTCTGCAGCAACGGCAAGGAACTCGGCTATCGCAACCGCGCGGTGATTCCACTGGAGCGCACTCCAGAAGGAGCCATCAAGGCTGGCTACTACCGCAAGGGCAGCCACCGGATCGTCAACATGAACCACTGCCCGGTGCTGGACCCGCGCCTGGATCGCCTGATTGCTCCGATCAAGGCAGATCTGGAGGCAAGCGGCTGGCCCGTCGATCGACACCTCCAGGCCGGCGGTGGGTTGCGACATCTGGCCCTACGGGTTGGCCATCACACCGGTGAGCTGTTGATCACCCTGATCAGCAGCCACGCGGATCTGCCCGAACGGCAGGCTCTGGCCTCGCAATGGATGGCGCGATGGCCCGATGTCGTCGGGGTCCTGCTGAACCTGCAGCCCAAAGCGAACAACACCCTGTTTGGCCCCCAGAGCGAACTGCTGGCCGGACGCAGCTGGTTGCGGGACCGTTTCTGCGATCTGGACGTTGCGATCGGCTGCGACACGTTCTTTCAGGTCAACACCCTTCAGGCCGAAACCGTTGCAGGGCAGATGCTGCTGGCACTCCCCCCCGGCGATGGGCTGGTGATTGATGCCTACTGCGGTGTCGGAGCCTTCAGCCTGCCACTGGCGGCAGCCGGTCACCGGGTGCTGGGGCTCGAACTTCAGGAGACCTCGATCGAGCTGGCGCGACGCAATGCCGACCTCAATCACCTTCAGGAGCACTGTGAGTTTCTGGGTGGGTCCGTGACTGACCACCTGGCAGCCCAGCTGCCGATGGCCAAAGCCGTCCTGGTGGACCCCCCGCGCAAAGGGTTGGAGCCAGCTGTCCGGCAGGCTCTGATCGATCAGCCGGTGGCCAGGCTGCTGTATCTGAGCTGCGACCCCGCAACACTGGCCCGGGACCTAGGGGTGTTGAGCGGCAACGGCCCTTACGCGCTGGAATCGCTGCAGCCCTACGACTTCTTTCCGAACACCAGCCATGTCGAGACCCTGGCAGTACTCAGCTCCTGAGCTGAATGCCTGCCTGACCTGCCAGCGCCGTGCGCACCCGTTCATGGGCCTGGTCCACATCGGCATCGGTCAAGGTGCGCTTGGGATCGCGATAGCGCAACCTGAAGGCCTGACTGCAGACCCCCTCACCCAGTTGATCACTGCGGTAGGTGTCAATCAGTTCGACATGTTCAAGCAACGGCCGGCCAGCTTTGCGCATCAGGGCCAGTAGCTCGGCCGAGACGACGGTCTGCGGGACGATGACGGCCACATCGCGCTCAGATGCCGGCACGGTGGCAAACGGTTTGAACGGCGGGCGCCAGCGCGCCATGCGAGTGGCGGCGCTCAGAACAGCTGTCAGATCCAGTTCGAACAGGTAGGTCAGCTCGGGCAAGTCCAACTCGCTCGCCCGTTGCGGATGCAGCTGTCCAAACCAGCCAGCACTTCGCCCTTCAATCCACAACCCCGCGGCACGACCGGGATGAAGCAGGGGCTGGCCTTGCAGCGGGCGATCCTCAACGGTCAGCAACAGGCTGTCGAGCCCCTGTTGCAAACGACCACGGGCAGCGTGATAGGTCAGGGGTTGGGGCTTGCCACTGACCGTCCACTGTTCGGAGCTGCGCGAACCGCAGAGCACACCGCCCAACAGACTGCGCTGTTCGTCGGAGGATTCAGCGGCGAAAACATTGCCGATCTCAAAACCCCAGAAGCCGGACTGGCCGTTCTGAAGATTGCGCGAGGCCGCAGCCAGCAGCTCATCGTGCAGCCCATCCCGCAGATGGCCGTAATCACTGAGCAGTGGGTTGGCCAGGGGAATGCGACCTGATCCGGCGGGCACCAGGGAGAAGCTGCACAGTTCCTGCAGGCCTGCCCCGCAGAGCCCCCGCCTCAAACGCCGTTCGGCCACCTGCATGGGCTCAAGCCCACCAGGCTCCAGGGGATCGGGCAAATGGGACGCAAAGCGGTCGTAACCAACCAGGCGCGCCACCTCTTCGATCAGATCGACCTCCCGCTGTAGATCGATGGCCCGCTGTGGAGGAACCCGCACCAACCAGCCCTCGTCGGTGGCGTGCAGTTCGCAGCCGATGGCGCTCAGGGTCTGCTCGATCTCGTCGTCATCCAGATCAACCCCGTGCTCGTCATCGGCTGCGGCCTGCAGGGGGCCCAACAGGTTGTGCAGCGCCAGGCGCCTGAGCAACAGGGGGTCCCGTTCCTGCTGGGGCGACTGGTGCACCCAACGCTGCTGGGTCCGGGCTCCGGCGATCTGCTGCAACAGGTCGACGGCGCGATCGGCGGCCTGCAGGGTCGCCTCGTGGGGCAAACCCTTTTCAAAACGGCTGCTGGCTTCAGTCCGCAGTCCCTGGCTGCGGGCTGAGACCCGCACGGCCTGGGGAGCAAACACCGCCGCCTCGAGCCAGATGGCGGTGGTGGTGGGTGTGACGGCTTCGGCAGCCCCTCCCATGACCCCCGCCAGGGCGATCGGTTGATCGGCGTAGGTGACGACCAGGGCCCCATCGCTGAGGGTTCGCGTCTCGCCGTCCAGGGTGGTGAACGACTCGTCGGGATGGGCCTGCCGTAGGCCCAACGCCGCCGGATCAGCAGCGGCACTGCCGTTCACAGCGGCCAGGGCTTGGCTGTCAAAGGCATGCAGGGGCTGGCCGGTTTCCAACATCACCAGATTGGTGATGTCGACCACGTTGTTGATCGGCCTGATGCCCGCCTTGTCCAGGCGACGCTGCAGCCAGAACGGCGAAGGTGCCACCTGCAGGCCCTCGAGGGCGGTGATGCTGAACAGACCACCGGCTTCGATCGCTCGCTGTTGTTCTGTTGAAACCGGTAAGGGCTGGGTTGGCTGGCTGGGACTCTGGAGCAGCACCGTCTCGCCGCCGCTCAGGGCAGCCACCTCTCGGGCGATTCCCAGCATGGAGAGTCCGTCTGGCCGATTGGCTGTAATCGCCAGTTCGAGAACCGTGTCATCGAGGCCCAGCGAGGATGCCACCGGTGTGCCCAGGGCTGGAACTGGGTCGAGCAACGCGTCCAGCACCGCAATCCCGTCGCTGTTGCCGGCCAAGCCAAGCTCGCCCAACGAACAGATCATGCCGCTGCTGGCGACCCCGCGCAGCTCAGCCGGTTTGATCGTCAGGCCGACTGCGGGCAGGGTGGCACCCACTAACGCAACAGGTACGTGGATACCGGCCCGCACATTGGCGGCACCACAGACGATCTGCAGCAGCGCATCGGCACCGATATCCACCTGGCACACGCTGAGCTTGGTGGCATCTGGGTGGGGCTGCCGGTCCCGCACAAACCCCACCACCACCCCGGCTGCCTGCAGATCCAGACGCTCGATCGCGTCCACTTCAAATCCAGCGACTGACAGCCTTTCGGCCAGCGTCTCCGGCTCTAAGGCCGATGCGCTCGTCTGGACCAGTTCCTTGAGCCACTGGAGCGAGACGCGCATCGAGACCGCCTGAGGTGATCCGGATCCTAGGGATCGAACCGGGGGTGTCCCACCGGCAGGTAAGGTTAGCGATTGTCACTTCGCTTCGCTTACGCGGCGCAACGTCCTTCCATGGCTAAAAACAAGGGCGTCCGGATCGTGATCACTCTTGAGTGCACCGAATGCCGGTCCAACCCCGCCAAGCGGTCTCCCGGTGTGTCCCGTTACACCACCGAGAAGAACCGCCGCAACACCACTGAACGGCTTGAGCTGAAGAAGTTCTGCCCGCACTGCAACGCCTCGACGGTTCACAAAGAAATCAAGTGAATCGGCACTGCTGCGGCAGCCCCTGGTCTCATCACTGATCCCATCTCAGCTCTTCCATGTCCAGCTCCTTTTTCAAGAAACGCCTCTCGCCGATCAAGCCCGGTGATCCGATCGACTACAAGGATGTCGATCTGCTGAAGAAATTCATCACCGAGCGCGGCAAGATCCTTCCCCGTCGCCTCAC
>Ga0310332_10402_pt1 | contig 11203 bp, 5 predicted proteins | sample LakMicSRFLOrngD5_FD_195546 | JGI IMG/M metagenome (GOLD analysis project Ga0310332, IMG submission 195546) | Enriched freshwater cyanobacterial communities from Lake Michigan, Michigan, United States - MI23.SRFL.Orng.D5 (v2) (version 2) | ecosystem: Environmental > Aquatic > Freshwater > Lake...
GGGCCAGGTCCCCTTTCCCGGCGGAGCCGCGACCGGAGCCCCCGGGTCGGGGCCCCGGTCGAACCCAACGGGGCCTCAGCCCGCCAGGAGGCGGCGCAGCAGCCAGGCGGTGTTTTAGTTGATCTGGAGGCGCTGGGTGAGCAGGTCGGCGCTGGGCTGGTCGCCGCAGTCATCGGCCAGCACAAACACGGCCCGGGCGGTGCGGGCCACGGCCTCATGGCCCAGCACCAGCTCCCGCACCATGGCGGTAGCCGCCGGGATGCCCTCGCTTTCGCTGATCGAGGCCAGGCTGGCCAAGCTGGCGCCGCCGTAGGGGGCCGGACAGCCGAGGGAGCGGATCCGCTCGGCAATGGCATCGAGGGCGTTCCAGAGCTCGATGTACTGGCCCTCGAACATCAGGTGCAGGGTGTTGAACATCGGCCCGGTCACGTTCCAGTGGAAGCCGTGGGTCTTGCCGTAGAGCACGAAGGTGTCAGCCAGCAGGCGCCCCAGGCCTTCGGCGATCTGCAGGCGTTGCTCCTCGGGCAGGCCGATATCAATCGGCTGGGCGTTGCTGGAGAGGGGGGCGGCGGTCATGGGGAGGCATTCGCAATGGACGGCCCCGGCTACTGGGGCGATCCCAGCGTTCTAGCCCAGGCGGCAGCCGCCAGTCCGTCGCCCCCAAGCCTGGCCAAGGCCATTGGCGCCGGACTGGACACTCTGGACGCCGCCAGGGCGGTGGCACGGAGGGAGCAGCCTGGGCCGATAACCCGGGCCCCAAAACCGGATCGTCCAGCGGGGGCCAGCAACCCAGGGTGGGAACCGCGGGCTGCCCTTGCCTTTGGGTCCGTAGGCCTCAGTCGTCTTCGGTCCAGGTGCTGGCCACATGCAGCTCCTCCAGCTGCTTCGGGCTCACATCCGCCGGCGCCTGGGTCATTAGGCAGCGGGCCTGCTGGGTTTTGGGGAAGGCGATGGTGTCGCGGATCGACTCCTCGCCAGCCAGCAGCATCACCATCCGATCAAGGCCAAAGGCCAGGCCGCCGTGGGGCGGGGCGCCCATGTCGAGGGCCTCCATCAGGAAGCCGAACTGGCGGTTGGCCTCCTCCAGGGGCAGGCCGATGGTTTCCAGCACCTGGCGCTGCAGGGCCGAATCGTGGATGCGCAGGGAGCCACCGCCCAGCTCCAGGCCATTGAGCACCAGGTCGTAGGCCTGGGCCCGGGCCGTGGGCAGGGTGGCGGCCCACTGGGCCGGCTCGCTGCCGAGGTCGGCAACGTTCGGTGCGCAGAAGGGGTGGTGCAACGCTTCGAGGCGGTTTTCACCGGCGTTGAACTCGAACATCGGGAAATCGACCACCCAGAGGAAGTTCCAGGCGGCATTGGCCCCATCAGCAGCCACCAGGCCCAGCTCCTTGGCCAGGAACTGGCGCACCCGATCGAGGGCCTTATTCACCGTGGCCGTGTCACCGGCCCCAAAGAGCAGCAGGGTGCCGGGAACGGCGCCGGTGCGCTCGAGCAATTCGGCCTTGGCCTCGGCGGAGAGGTTGTCCTTGATGGCGCCGATCGTGTCGATCTCACCGCCCTCGCGCACGCGGATGAAGGCCAGGCCGCCGGCTCCGGCCTTTTGGGCCTCACTAAAAACATCGCCGCCGGGCTTGATGCGCACGTTGCTGAGGGCCTCATTACCGCCGGGCACGGCGATGCACTTCACCGACCCCCCGGCCGCCACGGCGCCGGAGAACACCTTGAAGCCCATGCCGGCCACCAGATCACTCACGTTCACCAGCTCCATGCCGTAGCGGGTGTCGGGCCGGTCGGTGCCGTAGCGATCCATGGCCTCGTGCCAGGTGAGGCGCGGGAAGGGCTGGGGCAGCTCGATGCCCTTCACGGCCTTCCAGATCGCACAGATCAGCTGTTCGTTGAGGGCCAGGATCTGCTCCTGGTCCATGAAGCTCATCTCCATGTCCAGCTGGGTGAACTCCGGCTGGCGATCGGCGCGCAGGTCTTCGTCGCGGAAGCAGCGGGCCACCTGGTAGTAGCGCTCCAGGCCGCCCACCATCAGCAGCTGCTTGAACAGTTGGGGCGACTGGGGCAGGGCGAACCATTCGCCACCACAAACCCGCGAGGGCACCAGATAGTCGCGGGCGCCTTCGGGGGTGGAGCGGGTCAGCACCGGCGTTTCCACCTCGATGAAGCCCTGGTCTTCGAGGAAGCGGCGGGCGGTTTGGATCGTGAGGTGGCGCAGGCGCAGGTTGCCGTTCATGCGCTCGCGGCGCAGGTCCAGGTAGCGGTGGCGCAGGCGCAGCTCCTCGCGGGTGTTCTCCTCGTCGTGCACCGACACCGGGAAGGGCAAGGTGCCCTTCACCGCATTGAGCACGGTGATAGCACTGGCCAGCACCTCAATCTTGCCGGTGGCCAAACGCTCGTTGATCGATTCGGCCGGACGGGCCCGCACCCGGCCATTCACCTGCAACACCGTTTCGCTACGCAGGTGTTCGGCCACGGCGAAGGCTTCGGCGCCCAGGTCGGGATCCACCGTGATCTGCACCGTGCCGCTGCGGTCTCGCAGGTCGATGAAGATCACGCCGCCATGGTCCCGGCGCCGGTCCACCCAGCCGCACAAGCTCACGTCTAATCCGATGACGTCCTGAGCCAGATCACTGCGCAGATCGCCGCACCCGTGGCTGCGCATGGCGGAACCCGAAATCAATTGGCGAGTTTCCCATGGCGAGTGGGAACTGCCAGACCCCAGGGGGTTTGCCCCCGGCCGGGGCAGGGGGCAGCAAGCCTCAAGGGCGCCGGTAAAAGGGCCGTTTCACCACCGTGGCCGGCGCCGCCTTGCCGCGGATCTCCACCGCCAGTTCGGTGCCCAGCTTGGCGGCATCGCTGGGCACATAGGCCAGGGCGATGGCCTCCCCCAAGCTGGGGGACCAGGTGCCGCTGGTAATCACCCCCACCGGCTGGCCATCCAGCAGCACCGGATAGCCGTGGCGGGCGATGGCCCGGCCCTGGAGCTTCAGGCCCACCAGTTTTCTGGTGACCCCCTCGGCGCTCTGGCGCTCGAGCACCTCACGGCCGATGAAGGGTTTGGGCATCTCCAGGTGCACCAGCCAGCCCAGGCCCGCCTCCAGGGGGGTGGTGCTGGCGTCCATCTCGCTGCCATAGAGGTGCATGGCCGCCTCCAGGCGCAGGCTGTCGCGGGCCCCGAGGCCGCAGGGCACCACCCCTTCAGCGAGAAGTTGCTGCCAAAGGGCCAGGCCGGCCTCGCGGCCCAGCAGCAGCTCGAAGCCGTCTTCACCGGTGTAGCCGGTGCGACCCACAAACAGGTCGGCGCCGGCGGCGGCCCCCTGGGCCGTGCCGCCCAGGCGCAACGGGCGATGGCCAAAACGGGGTAGGCCCGCCAGGGAGACGCCGCTCAGCGCGTCCAGGCGGCTGGCCGCCTCAGGGCCCTGCAGGGCCAGCAGCACGCCCGCACCCTTGTGATCGCAAACGTGGATGCCCTTGGGCTCCAGCTGGCTCCGGATCCAGGCCGTGTCGGCCTCAGCGCAGGCCGCATTGATCACCACCAGCAGCCCATCGGTTTCGGCGCCGGCAGCCTCCTCTGCAACCACCCGGCCCTGGTCGTAGACGATCAGGTCATCGCGGATGCCGCCCGTTTCGTTCAGCAACACCGTGTAGCAGGCCTCACCGGGGCCGATGCGGAACAGGTCGGTGGGCACCAGGGCCTGGAGGGCATCCTTGGCGCCATCGCCCCGCAGGCGCAGCACCCCCATGTGGGAGATATCAAACAGGCCGCAGCCGCTCCGCACGGCCTGGTGCTCGGCCACCAGGCCGCTGAACTGCACCGCCATCTCCCAGCCGGCGAAGGGCACCAAGCGGGCACCCGCCGAGCGAACCGCTTCGAACAGGGGCGTGCGCCGCAGGGCTGGAGCAGCGCCAAGGTCCTGGACCGAGGGGCCTGGGGCGGCTCCCGGGGACGGGTCAACCAGCGGGAGGTCGGCCATGGCAGCAATGCCGCTCAGAACGTGCGGATCCTATGGAGCCCGGTACAGATGCTGGCCGGCCTCAAGCCCGGGCCCGGCCAATGCCAGCGGACCAATAGCGAAGAGATCGGGAACCTTGGCGGCGCCAGGTTGGTGTTGCCGCAAATCCATGCCTAGTTTGAGCGGCCCAGATCAAGCCCTCCATGGGGTATCGCCCCAGCTGCCGCAGTTGCCGCCATTGCACCCCAGCAAAGGGGGTGGAGATGGGATGGTGCCAGCTGCGCCGCCTGGCGATCCACCCGGACCTGGCCGCGGAGGTCTGGTGTCACCACTGGATGGCGCCGACCCAGCGCCTGCCCGTGGTCGCCGACGCCCATGGGCAGCAGTCAGCCAGCCAAGATCGCCAGCTTGCCCTGAGCGAACTGCTCAACTGAGCGAGGAACGGACCTAACCAGCCGCCACCCCGCAATCCGGTGCCCACGGAAACCAAGCATCCGTGACATCCAGACGATGGGGCCGTTGGCAGGCTCGCCTGTATCGCAGGTGCCACCCCTCGGTCCACCCTGGTGTGATAATGAATTCAATACGTTGAGACGTGAGGGCGGGTGGTTGTCCACAACGCTGGGCCTAGCATCACCGGTTGATCTGATTGCTGCGCGGGTCGACTGTGAACGCCTCGCCTACCCCACGGGAGCTGAAATTTTTACCTGCGGGCAGCCGGCAGCCGCGATCTTTGGAGTAAGGCAAGGCCGGGTGGAGCTGATCGATCCCAGCGGCAACCGGCTGTCCTACCGGCCAGGCGAGGTGTTCAGCTACGAGGACATCGCCTGGCGCGAAGGCCGGCACCGCAATATCGCCGTGGCGCGCACACCCGTTGAGCTAGTGAAACTGAGCCGGCTGCACTTTCTCAACCTGCTCCACAACCACCCCACCCTGGCGGTGACGCTGATCTCCCAACAGCATGAACGCATGCGGGAACAACGCAATAGTGGCACGATTTGCTATTAAAAAATAGATTATTAAGGCGAGTCAAAAGTCTTTAGAAGAAACATCACAAGCCATAACGGAGAACAGAAGCCTGCCTCCAAATGCAGTTTGTACCGAATCCCAACATATAACAAGCTTAATCCTCCTTGGGCGCCTGATCAAAGCGAGAAAGCTTGCCATAGAGCCATCAGTCGGGCCATCAGCACGACGCGATCAATCGGCATCCACAGGGCGGAGATCAAAAGTTTTACCGCGGGATCGAAGCTTTGAGGCGGCAGCACCAGCTCATCCAAGACCCAACGGCCTAGCGCTGCGCCGACAAGCCCGAACCCTACATGTCAGCAATCGCAGACCTGAAGACGCGTCCAGCAGCGAACCAATGGTTCCGCGCCAAGACAATTTGGCAAAACCGAAAAAGAGAGCCTCCTGGCTCAGGGAAAGCAGGAGGGTGGCCGAATATAGCGAGCCACTAAATGGTTCAAATTCAGGTCAATAGCGGAACCCGGGGCCAAGGCAAAGTGTTCCTCCATACAGCCAAGAGCGCATTGGGTGGCAACGGAGGGTGATGCGGGACACCCCATAAAGTGCCCTTAACCTAGGACCAACCTGGCCCCCTTAGAAGACTCACAAATCAGTATTGACCCGGCTGTGTCTAGCACCCCTCTCGTTAATCTCACCAATCTGAGCACCCTCCGGCTGGCTGAGGGAGCTGAGATCAGCGGTTTCCATAGCAGTTCAAAGCTTGTTTTCACAATTGGCTCCAATCCTGCTGGTGGTGGCAGCAACAAGCTCTCGGTTGTTGATCTCAGCAATCCGTCAACACCCAGCTTGAAAGAGCTGATCACTCTGACCAGCCAGCCCAACAGCGTTGCGGTCAGCAGCAGCGGGCTGGTGGCCGTTGCCGTGGAAGGGGCTGGCGCGGCCCGCTACACCGAAGGCAAGGTCTTCTTTTTCAAGGTGACCGGGGTCGGCAGTGCCGCCACCGTGACGGCCGCCGGTTCGGTGGCCGTGGGGATCGTGCCCGACTCCATCGCCTTCACACCGGATGGCACGAAGCTGGTCGTAGCCAACGAAGGGGAGCCGAACGAGCTCTACACGGTGGATCCGGAGGGAACGATCTCCGTGATCACCATTAACGCCGAGACTCCTGCCAACTCCACTGTGGCCACGGTGGGCTTCACGGCCCTGAACGGACGCGAAGCGGAACTCAGGGCCCTGGGGATCCGTATCTCCGGCAAGAGCGGCACTACGGCTGCCCAGGACCTGGAACCGGAATATGTGGCGATCAGCGCCGATGGCACTAAGGCCTATGTGACCTTCCAGGAAAACAACGCCATCGGCGTTGTGAACCTGACTGGCACCGGCGCCCCCACCCTGGCCAGCTTGCGCAGTGTTGGCGTCCAGGACTATGTGCGCGGCCAAGCCAGCATTGCCACCTACGACGTCACCATTGCCAGCCCCGGCACCACCTCCGCCGGCGGCGTGGTGCCGGGCGGCGGCCTCTCCGGCCTCTTTGCCACTGGCAAGGACAGCGAAGGCCGCCTGACCTTCCTGGCTCCGGCGGACCGGGGACCGAATGGCGGAAGCACCAAAAAAGATGTGGTCAAGGCCGATGGCACTGCCGGCACCGACGGAACTCCAGACGACGTCAGACCCTTCCTTCTACCCAATTACCAAGCCCGCTTCTACAAGCTGGCCCTCAACGAAACCACCGGCGTGGTCAGCGTCACCGGCGAGGTGAAACTCACCCGCCAAGACGGCACCACACCGATCACCGGTCGCTCCAATGGCAAGGGCGACGAGCTCCCCGTGGATGCCAATGGCACCCTGCTGGCCTACGACACCTACGGCGCTGACCTGGAATCGATTGTTCAAGATAAGGATGGCAACATCTGGATGAGCGATGAGTATCGCCCCGCCATCTACAAATTTGATGCCAACGGCAAACTGATCGAACGCTATGTGCCCGTGGGTGCTGGTGTGGCCGCCGGCCTCACGGCTGGCGCCCTGGGCAAGGAAACCCTGCCAGCCGAATACGCGAAGCGCCAAAACAACCGCGGCTTCGAGGGCATGGCCTACGACGCTGCCAACGGCAAACTCTTCGCCTTCGTGCAGAGCCCCCTCGATGATGTGGGCAGCAACGACGGCCAAAAGGGATCGCTGGTGAGAATTCTGGAAGTGTCGGCGGCAACCGGTGCACCCAGCGCCGAGTATCTCTACGCCATGGCCGGCAAGGACACCCTTGTCGATGCCGACAAACCGTATTACGAAAGCAAAGTCGACAAGATCGGCGATGTTGCCTACGACGCAGCTCGCCAGGTGTTCTATGTGCTCGAGCGGGATTCCGCCCCTGGCGCCGTGAGCTATAAGCAGGTGTTTGAGATGAGCCTCAAGGGGGCCACCAACATCCTCGGCAATGCCATTGCAAACGAAGAAAATCTCAGCATTGACGCCCTGAAAGCCCAAAATATAACGCTTGCCAATAAGGTACTAATCACCAATCTCGCCAGCGAAGGCTACATCCCCAATGACAAACCTGAGGGCCTAGCCCTGCTGGCCGATGGCCGCCTAGCGGTAATCAATGACAACGATTTTGGCGTTACAGGTCTCAGCGCCAGCAGTTACGACGCCCTCAGTGCAACAGAAAAGGCAAAATACACCCTTGCCTCCGATGTCAACGGGTCAAAAACCTACGTCTATGCGAATGGTGCCGATGCGAAGGTGCAGCTGGGCATCGTGAGCTTTGCTCCAACCTTCATCGATCCCAATGACCGAGATGGTGGCATCAAGCTGCTGAAAAACCAAAATGTTTATGGCCTGCGCATGCCTGATGGCATTGGTGCGTACGTAGCCAAAGGTGCTGATGGCACCGACCAAAACTTTACAGTGATCGCTAACGAGGGCGATGGCCGTGTACGCCCAGATGGAGCCTCCTTCACCAGCGGTGGGGTAACGACAGCAGAAGGCGCCGCATACAACGACGAACAGCGCACCGGCGTGAGCGGCATTGCACCAGATACCCGACTCAAAACGATCAAGGATCTGGGGAACTACGACACCAGCACCCCTGCCTATGAACAGAAATTCACCTACGGCGGGCGCTCAATCACCATCATCGACTCCCTTGGCAATGTGGTGTGGGACAGCGGCGATCTGATTGACCGTGCAGCGATTGCAGCAGGCATCTATGACGATGGCCGTTCCCCTGCCAAGGGAACTGAACCTGAAAATCTGGCCGTTGCAAAGATCGGTGGCCGCAGCTATGCATTTGTAGGGCTCGAGCGCGGCGCCAGCAGCAGCATCGCCACTTTCGACATCACCAATCCCTACAACGCCTATCTGGTTGACTTCAACAAATCCGCAACTGGAATCACTGAGCCCGAAGGAATTGTGGTGATTCCCGCGTCCCAAAGCCCCAACGGCAAGGATCTACTGCTGGTGAGCAGCGAAAAAACAGGAGACCTTGAGGTCAAACAAATCAATTCCACCTTCAGCCTGCAGATCCTGCACTACTACGGTGAAAGCGGGCTACTGGGCACGAAGACTGCACCGGTGATGGGTGCCCTGATCGACAAGTTTGATGATCAGTTCAACACCCTGGTGATCGGCGAAGGCGACAGCTTCATCCCCGGCCCCTGGCTGGTGGGCGGTGCCGATCCCTCCCTCAACACCAGCGCAGCGATCAAAACCACGGCTCTTGGTCGCCCCGACATCGCGATCATGAACCTGTTCGGCACCAATGTGTCGGCCCTGGGTAACCATGAATTCGATCTGGGCTCACCAGTGCTCAGCAGCGCCTTCGCGGCCTCGGGCACCTGGGGTGGAGCCCTATTCCCCTTCATCACTTCCAACCTCGACTTCAGCGCCGACAGCTCCCTGAGGGGCCTGGCTGACGCCAGCCTGGGCGGAACGTCCACCAATGCCTTCGCGGGTAAGGAAGCTTCCGAGATCAAGGCCAAAATCGCCCCCTACACGATCGTCACCAAAGGCGGTGAAAAGATCGGCATCGTGGGCGCCACCACCTGGGATCTGCTCACCAAGTCGTCCCCCAACGGCACGATCGTCAAGGACGACGCGAATGCGGCCACCAGCGATCTGCAGGAAGTGGCCGCCTATGTGCAGGCTTCCGTCAACGCCCTGATCGCCGCCGGCGTGAACAAGGTTGTGATGGTGGATCAACTGGATGGCCTGATCGATCGCAACAAAGCCCTGGCCCCCCTGCTCAGCGGTGTGGATGTGATGGTGGCCGGCGGCGGCCATGAGCGCCTGGGTGATGCCAACGATGTCGCCGTTGCCTTCAACGGCCACGACGGTGACTTCATCAGCACCGATACCTACCCCATCGTTGTCAACGACAAGGACGGCAAACCCACGGTCATCGTCACCACAGACACCGAGTATTCCTATCTCGGCAGGCTGGTCGTCAACTTCGATGCCAACGGCAACGTCATCACTAACGCCCTCGATAACAAACTCAATGGTGCCTACGCGGCTTCTGCAGCCGCTCTGAAAGCTGCCTACGGCAGCGGCCAGAGCGTCGACGCGATCGTTCAAAGCAGCACCATTGGCAAGGCCGTTGCCGAAATCACCTCGTCGATCGACAGGGTGATCGCCGTCAAGGATGGAAACGTCTTCGGCTACACCAACGTCTACCTGGAAGGCGACCGGGTGTTTGGTCGAGCCCAGGAAGTGAACCTCGGCAACCTCACCGCCGATGCCAACCTGTTTGTGGCCAACAAGGCCCTGGGCAACGCCACTGTGATCACGTCGCTTAAGAACGGCGGTGGCATCCGCGCATCGATGGGAACCGTCGATGCCAATGGCACCAAGGTCAAACCTGCCGCATCCGATGTGAAGCCTGCAGGCGCCATTTCTCAGCTCGAGATCGAGAACGCCCTGCGCTTTGATAACAAGTTGATGGTGTTTGACACCACACCAACCGGCTTGCTAGCCATCTTGAACTATGCCGCTGGCCTGCCCACAGGCAATGGTGGCTATGCCCAGATTGGCGGCATACGCTTCTCATTCGACCCAACCAAGGCGACCGGTCAGAAGGTTCAGGATGTGGCGATCGTGGACCTCGGCGGCAACCTGGTGTCCAAGGTCATCGATAACGGTGTGGTTCTGACGAATGCGCCGAAGACCATTTCGATGGCCACGCTCAACTTCATGGCCCAGGGTGGCGATGGCTACCCCATTAAGGCCAATGCCACTAACTTCCGCTATTTGTTGAACGACGGCAAGGTATCTGCAGCAGTTGATGCCAGCAAAGACTTCACCGCAGCCGATGTGGTTCCCAGCAATGCCCTTGGTGAACAGGCGGCCCTACAGGGCTTCCTAAAATCCTTCCATGGAACGCCTGACAAGGCATACGGCCAGGCAGATACCGCAGCCTCAGCCGACCAGCGAATTCAGAACCTGTCGGTCAAAAAAATCGACACGGTGTTCCCGGATGGCAATAGCCCCCTGCTCAAGGCCCGGGTGAGCGGCCTCAAGGTGTCGGAAGTGCTCACCATCGGCGAGGCCGTTGGCACCTACTTCCCCACCGGCACCCCCGATGGCATGGGCGCCTACCTCAAGGATGCCAACACCATCCGCCTGCTCTTCCAATCGGAAATCACCAAAGATAAGGGCTATGCCTACAAGCTCGCCAATGGCACCGAGCTCACCGGCGCCCGCGTCCACTACCTCGATCTCGATAAAACCTCCAACGCCGTCCTCGCCAGCGGTCTTGCCTACGACAAAGTGTTCGATCGCGCTGGAGTTGCCGTCACCAGCGCCAATCAAATCTCCGCCGATGGTGCCACCACCAAAAATGGCTTTGATCGCTTCTGCTCCGCCAACTTGATCGAGGCCAATGCCTTTGGCACCAGCAAGGGCTTTACCGATCGCATCGAATTCCTCGGGGAAGAAAGCAGCTCTGCCTACGGCGGTTTGGGCGGCACCATGTACGCCCTTGACGTGGCCAGCAACAGCCTCTATGCCCTCCCCGATCTCGGCTTTGGCTCCTGGGAATCCGCCACTGCTGTCGACACCGGCAACGCCAACCAGGTCGCCCTCATCCTTGGGGATGACTACGCCTCCGCCACCGTTGGTGCACCCATCTACATGTATGTCGGCACCAAGAGCACCGCGACTGGCGCCACCTTCCTCCAGCGCAACGGCCTCACCGGCGGCAAACTCTATGCCTGGGTTGCCACCAAGGGTGCCGACCTAAACCGCCCCAGTGAGTTCAAGGGCTTTGGCACCTCCTCGAC
>Ga0310332_10406_pt1 | contig 11162 bp, 1 predicted proteins | sample LakMicSRFLOrngD5_FD_195546 | JGI IMG/M metagenome (GOLD analysis project Ga0310332, IMG submission 195546) | Enriched freshwater cyanobacterial communities from Lake Michigan, Michigan, United States - MI23.SRFL.Orng.D5 (v2) (version 2) | ecosystem: Environmental > Aquatic > Freshwater > Lake...
TTGGACCGCCACGCTGTTGGAGATCTGACGGGGATCGAGGCCCTGGAAGATTGGGTTGATCTTGGCGGTGCCAAGGGCAGGATCCACTGCGCCGAAGCGCGCTTCTGTGAGCCGGATAAATGGCTCATTGGCGGCGCCAAAGGCCGGATTGCTGCTGTTGTTCTGGCTGCCCGCCAGATCGCGAACACCGAGATGCAACGACGCATCATCACCTTGTACGCCAGGGGATACACCGCGAACCAGGCTTAGTAGGTCATTGGCATCGTTAAGGCTGAGTGGAGCATTCATTGGATTTGCTGGCGTGGTTGTGTTGAGTGGTTGGTAATGAATGGATATGGCCCTTGCTGCAGCCAATCGGTAATGGCTACTGCCCGATGGCTATCAGGAAATAGGTCTTGCCCTCCCTGATCTTTGCGAGGGATTCATTGCCTGGAGTCTTTTTTCAGCTGTGCCGGCGCATGCCAAACACTCGGTGCGTCTTTGGTCGTTTGTCTTGCGACACGCAGTTTTTGGAAGCGTTTCTTCCATGAAAAAGCCCCCTGGTTCGCTGGGAACCGGGGGGTGAGGGGAGCCGTTAGGCGATCGCTAATCAGGCCGTGTTTAGTTCAGGCCATATTGTTGCTGTTGCTCTTGGAGCAGGGCTTCAAGAGCTTGGAAGCCTTGAACGTCGACCAGGGTGCCGGTCGCATCGGTGATGGGATTGATGTAGGTCTCCTTCGCCTCAATGGTGTTTTGGGCTTGGAAGGCACTGCTATCCCAGTGCAGTTGGCCCTGGTGTGTGAGGCTTGCCATCGACAGTTGATCGGATCCCAGGAATTGGGATTGACCCTGGTGGAGGCTGCGGCCCCAATCGGCATCAAGGATGGCGAGATCATCGATGTCAAGTTCCCCGTCAAAGTTGGCATCCACGTCGCGGCTGTAGCCGCGGGCATCATCAGAACCTCTGGCCGCACCGGCGTTGAGGAAGGCCAAGTCCTTCATCGTGACGGCACCGTCGTAGTTGAGATCCCCCTGGAAGGTGATGAGATTTTTTTGCTGGAAGAGATCCATTTTGGAGGTATCCCAGTGGTAACCGCCAAAGGCATCGAGCTGGAAGCCCAGTTTGCTGGTATCGAGCACCGAACCCGCCTGACCGCTGACCATGAAGGTGGTGCGGATTTCGGCAACCTTTCCAGGGCCGTCGCCGGAGTCTGGTGCCAGGGTGTGGAGGGTTGTCGCGTTATCGGCTAGAAACACACTGACCGCCTTGGCGACACCGGCTTGGTCGATGTTGGTGATGGTGAAATCACGGAAGGAGAATTCACCATCGTTTTGCCACTGGGTGATGCGCTCGATGGTGTCGCCGGAGCGGATCAGGTTGGTGAATCCCGTTTCGCCGGGCTTGAGCACGGAGCGCTCGGTGCCGATTCCAAAGGTGCTGTTAGTGGAGAGCTCTGCTTGGGCGGCGCGGGCCATCAGGTGGAGCTCGTCGCTCATCAGGGCATCGTCACCACCGAGATCGCGGAGAGAGACAAGGTCGGAGAAGACCACCTGATCGATGTTGGCAGAAACCTCAAAGTTGAGGGATTGCTGCCAGGTCTCGCGATTGAGGAAGCCATAGCGATCGTCGACGCGGGCCCCTTGGATTTGATCGTTGATGTCATCGCGGAGTGTGAGGGCGATGACAGCGATGGGAGCCGTGGAGTCCACCCCTTTGCCCAGGCCTTCGCCTAGGTCACTGAGGCCAGCACCTTCAAAGCGGACCTTGGTGCCATCAAGGCGGACCTGGCGCTGAACGGCCATGTCTTCTGAGAAGAAGATCTGCTGGCCACTGATTTGGAAGACATCAAAGAAGTCGGCGCCGAGATCAAGGGTGACATCGAGGGTGTCGATGGAGGCATCGCGCAGGGATTCTGCGGTGAGGGCCAAATAGAACTGGCTTTTTTGTTCTTGCGTGGTCCCGAAGCGTCGTAGAACGATGTCGGAGGGGAGATCACCATCGAATTCGGGCACCTTTTGGAGGCTGAGGCCCAGATGGATGGCCTTGGAGGCATCGACGCCAGCGGGCTCACCATCCCCAGAGGAATCGTCATCCCCAGAGGAATTGTTATCGTCTTGGCCAGGGAGCGTTGGCGCGTCAAGGGGCGACGGGGCTGTCGCAATCCCAATGCTGTCCTGGGAGCGTTGACCAATGATGGTGCCAGCATCAAGTACGACGCGGTGTTCTGATTCAATGCCAGTGACATCCACTTCAACTCCAGCGCCATCGCTGGTGATTGTGATGGTGTTTGTACGCAGGCTTGTGGCAGTAAAATCTCCAAAGACCTGCACTCTCTGGGTACCAGCCCCACTTCCATTGACGTTGATTGTGAGTTCTTCGATGTTGTCGACTTCAGCAATGACGGCGAAGTTTGCGGTGTTGAGGGCTGCGTTGGCTTGAAGATTGCCAGAGCCCCGAAGCACCACGATTTCGGTGTTGGCATTGAAGCTGCCAAACGCTGTTAGTGCCGTAAGTTGGGCAGCATTGACAGCCCCTGCAATGGCAAAGACACGGAATGTTTCTGTACCGTTGTCGCCGTTGATCACCGCCCGATCACCGAGGGCAGCATTGGCACCACCGTCGATGACATCACGTCCTCCCCCGGACGCATTGTTGGCCGTATTGCTGCCTGCTGCGGTGTAGGTCAGTACGTCGTCATTGCCGCCACCGGCCAGGCTGTCGTTACCGCTAGCGCCAAAGAGCACGGCACGGTTGGTGCCCCCGTAGCTGAGGTTGTTTGCGGCATTCGTTGTGCCGGCCACCAAATCAAAGGTGCCATCGCTAAACCGCAGTTTTTCAATGGTGTTGAGGGTGTCTGTGCCCCCAGCAGTGGTGGTCACCGAGATGTTGTTTCCATTGATGCCAAAGATGGCAGTAGAACTAGTCTGTGCTGGCGGGTTGCCCACATTTAATCCTGTTGTTGCCAAGCCTGTGAAGTTGGCGGTGTCGATGCCAGTGCCACCGTTGAGAGCATCGTTGCCGGCACCACCAGAAAGGTGGTCGTCGCCATCGTTGCCATTGAGGGTGTCTGTGCCATTGCCGCCAAAGATGTAGTCGGCAATGGTGGCGCTATTGGTGCCAGTGAGTGTGTTGTTGGCTGTAGAACCAACAATGGCATTGACCAGCGGGCTTGTGAAGCTATTGGACAAGCCAGAAGCATCGATGTAGCTGGCCGTCATTTTCAGCTGTTGGCCTGGGGTTTGGCCAAGCCTGAGTACTCCTGCGGTTGTTGCAAGGGGCTGATTGGCACCATCGACAAAGGAGAGGCTGATGGCATTGGCGTCAACGGCACCAGTGGGATTAGTGGCTGTTATATTGTTTTGATCAAATAGAGCCGGTGCAGAGAAGAAGGCGTTGTTGGCCGCTCCGAATCCGAAGAATCCATTCGTTGAGAGTTCCCGCGTGGTGAACGACTCCGCTGCGGTGGGTTTGTAGTTAATCAGGTTAATATCTTGATCGGCAAATCGAGCCGTCTCCATATTCCGGAGTCGATCGATGCCATCGCTCTGCAGGCCCGCCGTCACCGTTGTATGGGCAACGGTGACGGACCCATCAGCATTGTTGGTGATGGTGTAATTATCCCGGATGTCCTGGAAGACAGCGATATCAATGTTGACATCATCGGGGTTGTTGCCATTGGTAGCATTGTCATAGAGAATTTCGCGGACAGCCCCCATCTCACCGGGGTCAATCTTGCCTCCAACCAGGTCGTCAAAAACTTGACTGAGGCTGTCAACACTGAAGTTGGTCCCATCTTTGCGGGTGCCAGCAATTCGCACATTCAGCCAGGCATCACCATCAATCACGTCGTCGCCAACGCCGCCCATGATGGTGTCGCTGCCATCGCCACCGAGGAAGATCTGACCTTCCGAGTTGCCATCAATGTTGGTGGCACCGAAGGCCACGGCATTGGGATCCGCATTGGCAGTACCCCCAATTACATCCTGCAGCCCAGTGATTCGATCAACGCCGGCTTGGGTGAGCTGACTTTGGAACCAGGGAGTGCCAGCGATGGCCCGAATGGAGCCTTTTAGGTTGTCATTGAATTTCCAGCCCGATGCCCCCTCAACCGAATCAAAACGATCACGCAGGGTGACTGCTACAGCTGCCCCTGGGATAGCGACCAAACCTGGAATGAAGGTGGTGAGATCGGTGTTGGCTCCAACCGGGTCATCCTTGTGGATCACCCAGTCAAAGCCACTCATGCCGTTGCTGCGTTGGATTCCTACACCCTGCACCATGATGTCGTCGCCATTTTCACCGTCGTAGTCGGTGTCGTTGCCCTGGCCGTTCAGGATGTCGTGGCCAACGATTGGGCTGTTAAAGAACAGCTCAGAGTTGTCTCCGGCCAGGCCATCGAAGCCTTCACCACCCTCGATCCAGTCGTCGCCTTCTCCTCCAAACACGATATCCGGTGCACTGCCACCTCGCAGGAAGTCGTTGCCTTCACCGGCAAACATCTCGGTGGTATCGACTACGGCAAACATGGCATCTTGGCCTGCCCCGCCAAAATCAACATCCAAGCCTGCGCCGTTGACGATCACGTCATCGCCCCCCTCGCCCCGCAGGAAGTCGTCGCCAAAGGGGTCAACAATGATGTCATCACCATCACCACCAAAGACTTGGTCGGAAGCCATGCCGGCATTGAGATAGTCATCTCCTCCATCACCCCAAAGGGTATCGTCGCCCTTGTCTCCGTAGATGGCATCGTTACCCTCGCTGCCACCCAGCACCACGTGTTCTCCACCGGTAAAGCGGATCATGCTGGTGTACTGGCCTTGCAGGCCGTAGGTCCTACTGACCTGGCTTTGCGTCGAGGCATTCGCCAACCCACCTAGCGCAAAAGCGAATAGCGATAGGGTGTCGATTTTTGGGTCGAGAAGGGTCCTTTCTTCTGCCGTATTGACACCAATTGGCGTTGTGCCCAAGGCATTTCCGCTGTAGTCGGCCTGGGCAATATTGAGATCAAGCTCCAGGATGTAATCCGGCTTTTTCATGATGTGGGCATAGAGGTGGGTGGCATCCTCTCGGCCCAAATCACTGTTGCGCATCAACAGATCCGACATTGTCGTCGCCTCCAGTTGGGTGAGGAGGTTCATGCCTTGGGTGCGGCTCAGGTAGTAGAACCGGTCGGCGTTCTGCAGATTTTCCATTTGGTATTGGAAGATCGCATTGAAGGTGTCACCGAGTTGGCCACCAAACTCGTTGAGTTGTTCAGCCAGACCACCAATCCAAAGGTCAATGTTGTTGATGCCGGTTTCTCTCCCAGCCCAAGTGCCACTGCCTCGGAGGAAGTCAAGGGCATCCGTTGGGGCTCCAGCCCCAGTCACGATGGCCAAGGCCGCATCACGCTTGGCCTCGGTGGTGGTTGCTGAGGTAATGCTGTCGTGGGTTCCGTAGGCAGCGATAAAGTTCACCACCGACATCGGGCTTTTCAGTTTTTCAAAAAATCCGTTGCTTTGTGATTGGCCAGGATCCGTAACCCAGCCGCTGTAGGGCTTGAGCTGGACGGCCCCTGTGGATTGTTCGAGTTGTCGGCGCGTTTCATTGAGGGATGGAATCCCCTGCTCCCGGCCCCGGGCCAGGTTGAGAACAGCGAGATCCAGGGGTGCCCCTAGCAGGTTGTTGCGCAGAGCTTCAACCACAAATTCATCCATTTCCTGGCCAGTGGCATTAGCAATGCCCCTACCAATATTCGCCAGGATTTCTTTTGCATTGGCCCCACTGGCGGCATATTCCAGTGGGTTGAGGAATGACTCAATGAGACCTAAATCACTTGCAACTAGTGCGTTGTCGACCCGGTTGACGTCGTCGAGGAGTTGGGAGTGGCCGAACCGGTAGACGGCATGGGCAAACTCGGCAACGATCCGCCCATCTAGATCCGCTGAGTTGGTGAAGACAAAGGGTGCAATATTGGGTTGAATCCGCCGTGCAAATTCCTCAAATACAAGATGCTGGTATTGCATCTCCGTGGTGAATTTTGCGGCCTGGAACATGCGTTCGCCATCCCAGACCAGGGTGCCTGCAAACGTCTGTAAGGCCTGGGCATCTGTTGGGTCAGGAAGCCCGCCCGTATTCGGCAGGTCAAACAACAGCCATTCGTTGATGGCGGCCAGATCCCCACTGCGCAGCAAGGTGAGCTTGTTTGCTTCCATCACGCGATTGTGTTCCGCGTGGAACATGTCGTGGATAGCGGTTAGGGCGATGTTTTCGTTGCCACGGCCGTCCCCGGTGATGTAGTGGGCATCGAGGAGCTCGTTGTCGTAGGTGGTAAAACCACCACGTCCGTTGCCTACGGGAGTTGACCCGTCCACCGTTCCAGATAGGCCCACTTGAGTGTCGCCATCCTGCTGGAGTACGCCATTCGGATTTGTAATGGGCTCCGCATTCCGATTGATATCGATGAGGAATGCTGCCGCTGTGCGTCTTGCATTCACGTCAGTTGGGTTCACGGGCTGGGTGGCCGTACCCGAGGCTGTCTCCGCTAGGCCTGCCGCCGAAATGCTGACAACGAGTTGGGCGTAGCCGCTGGCATTGGGGATGAAGTTGCCATAGGGATCCACCAGCACGTCGGGTACTTTGGTGACGTCCCGATCGTCCAGCTGGATTCCCAGGTATGTCAAAGCTTGGGCCTTCAGTTCAGCCCAGGTGGGCATTGAGCCGATAGCGCCGTTGAGCAGGCGGCCAGTGGCGATTGTTTTACCGGCGGCCCAGGCATCCGATGCAGGATCGGTTAGGACCTCTCCTGTTGTGGTGTTAATGCGCATGTATTCCCGAAGGAACACCTGGTGCTGGGCAAAGGAGGTATAGGTTTGGTTTTGATCGATCCAGGGGGTTGTGTCGTTTGTGCCGGGGATGTTGGTGGCCCGGCTGAGCGCCATGAAATTAGTGGGACTGTCCTGGACATACAGCGGATCATCTGCTTTCAGGGGGATGTAAACGGTTCCTTGGCCACCTTTGGGGATCAGATCAAGGCCGTGATCGAAAAATTGACCAAAGATGGTCATCCAGCTGGTGTTCGCTGGTGATAGGCCAATATCCGCGCTGCGATTTTCGATCGAGATTGAGCCATCCTGGCTCACTCCCACACCGTAGCTTGCGAGTGTTGTTGCAAGATCTATTTTTAGTTGTTCCTTGTCGCCCGCATAGTTGGGGTCAAGCAGCTGCCGGCTTAATGAATAAAGGGCTACTGCTGTTTCGTTTGGATTTGTTGCTCCTGCTTGCTGCAGTGCCGCTGCGATAGCGGCTGGGTTGGTGATTGTTTGGTCAACGATCAGGTTGGAAATGGTGCGCAGGGAGCTGTCCACCACCGAAGAGGGGCCGCCCGTCGAATTTGGGGTGTAGTTGGTATTGCTTACGCTCGCACCCGGTCCAAAAGTGATTGGCTCACTGCCGCTATCGGTGACGAACTGGCGTTCGGTCAGGTTGGCAAATGGCTGGCCAGCAGCCCCATTCAAGACGCCATTGGGAGAGCCGGCAATCAGGTGGTTGTTCGATCCATCCACATGGCGCAGGCCCAGGGGCAGGTTGGCGGCGTTCACCAAGGGACTCCCTGCTATGGCCGGGCTTCCTGTGGCAATTTCGGTAATGATGTCAATCAGCTGTTCGCCAGCTGATTCCCGTTCGGCAATCTTGATGTTTTCAAGGATGTGTTGCAGGTCCTCGAAGTTGACATGAAAGGAGCTGGCCATGGGCTGATTCCTGGGTTGATAATTTGAGTCGTGAGCAGCCTTACCAGTACTTTCTCCCCCAAGGAGAGTGCTTCTGGCTTTGGTTATCCCTACCTTTGCGATGGACTGGCTTGCTGGTGCGTTTCTCTGGTTGCTACAACGCAAATCACACATTCCCTGCGTGTCCCTCACTCCCACCGCATGTCTCCTGCGCTTTGGGAATGCCAGTTGCGCTTTGGGTTCATTCGTCTCGATTTGGGGTCTTGCTAACCATTCCAATTGCGCAGGTCTGTGCAATCAACGACGAGCTCCCATCTATTTCCCTTCTGATCTCTTCTCTTTCGTAACCATGGATCATTGCCGTATTGGGCTGGGCTAGGGCCCAATCCGGTCTCATGAGATAGGCGTGTTCTATGGCGATAGCAAGCAATTCTCTGCAAGTGGAAGATCTGCTCAGTGCTCCTGCTGATCTGCCTATGCCCTTGAGCACTTTGCTTGGTGAGCCAATATTTGCTATTCCAGATCCGCTGGCTGGTCTAGGCCTTACCGATCCCATTGCTGCCCAGGTTTCCTTAACCCCAACGGATCTATTCGATGCAGCAACTGCCCCTTATCCTTCTGATTTTGTTGTAGCCACTGCTGATCAGTTGACAGGCCTAGCGCTTAGCGACAGCCCAGATCCCCTCAGGTTGCTCGACGCCAATCCTTCCCCCCTCCTTGCGACGGCTTTCGCGAGTGATGGGTTTTTGGCCTACGGGGAGTTGGCTCCCCAATCGTTTTCCCTCTCTGAAGATCAACCCTTCAGTCTTGATCTTGCTGCCCTTTTCCCAGGGGCCAATGGCATCCAAGGCGTCACTGTGGTGCCTCTGGCGGCTGGTGATTCATCCGATTGGTTCCAGTTTGGTCAGCGGATCCCCGATGCCACCTTGGCCGAACGGCTGGTGATTGAAGGGCTGTTCTACGACTCCCAGGGCAACCGCCTGAGCAGCGATGCGGTGGCGGCCCTGGCACCGGGCAGCTTGGTGCAAATGGATGTGGTGGTGACAGATACCCGGGCCGAGGGTCAAGGTTTGCTTGGTCTCGATCTTGACCTGCTCTGGAACCCCCAAGCCCTCTCCTTGGTGGATCGGCAGCTTGTGCAAACCCTGCCCCTGTTTCGGAGTTTCGGCAGCCTCGATGCTGCTGCCGGCAGCCTCACCGGTTTGGTGGCTGCTTCCCTTCCTCGGGGAGGCAGTGGTGAGGCCCTTGGCGATACCAAGCGCGAACGCTTCGCCACCCTTGATTTTCGAGTCGGCGAAGGCGCCACTGCAGGTTTAAATCTGGCGTTGCAGCCCGCCAAGCTGCCCACCCGCGCCAACCAACCTTTGGCTGCTGGGCAAATCGTTGCCGTTGGAACCAATACGCCTACTTTACCCGTGTTGTTTGGGTTGGCTGACCAGCCCCAGGTGGGTGTCCATCGCTATCAAATCCAGGCGTTTGATTCTGCTGGACGCTCCTGGCAGCAGATGCTGTCGCTCACGATTACCAATGTCAATGACGCTCCGGTAGCCGTGCCTTTGGGGCTGATCACCGCGGTGGAAGATCAACCATTCGCGCTCAATGTGAGCGCCGCCTTCAGCGACCAGGACATCGCCGTTGGCGACGTTCTGACCTATCGCCTGCTGGGCCAAAGCCCCAGTTGGCTTGGGCTCAATGCCACCACGGGACTGCTGCATGGGGTGCCCGGTAATGCCGAGGTGGGTTCTTACCAATTGGAGCTGGAAGCCCGTGACTTAAGCGGTGCCACTGCCCGCCAGACCCTTGATTTGGTGGTTGAAAACGTCAACGACGCGCCGATCTGGAATGCTGAACCCCTGCCTGAAATTTGGGTGCGGGAGGGCAACCCGTTTGAGATCAGGCTGCCTGCGGGCACCATCACTGATGTCGATCAGGGGGATCGGCTCACTTACAGCTTGGATTTAGCCCAAGCCCCTGGGCTGGCATCCCTGCTCGTGATTGATCCGGTCACTGGTGTGATCACCGGGCAGGTCCCTGCCGATCAAAGCGAGCCCTTTGCCTTTGGCCTTGTCGCTACCGACCAATCCGGCGCCTCCACCAGGGTGCCCCTGCAGCTGCGGGTCGTGGATCGTGAGTTCAACCGGGCCCCGTACCGGGTCGGGTCCGATCTTTTTGATCGCACAATCCAGGAGGGCCAGAGTGTGGCCTTCAATCTTCCCAGCCTGTTTCGCGACGACGACTTTTTGATCGGCGATCGTCTCAACTACGAGGTGGATTTGCCCAATTGGTTGCAGTTCGACTCCACCACCGGCCAGGTCTCTGGACTTGCCGGTAACGATGCGGTGGGCGATCACCGCATCAGCTTTCGGGCCGTGGACACCTGGGGTGCCACCTCCGTAGCCAGTTTTTGGTTGAGCGTCGACAACGTCAACCAGGCGCCTGAACGCCTAGTTCCCGCTAGCGAGGACCTCAACCTTCTGGTGAATTCGCCCTTCTCGCTCAACCTCAACACTGTCTTTCGCGACCGCGACGCGATCCACGGCGACCAGCTCAGCTTCAGCCTCAAGGCCCGCAGCAGCTCCGCGCTTGGCATGCCCAACGGGCTGCGTTTCGATCCACTGACAGGCGAGGTTTCCTTCACCCCTGGGGCCTCAGATCGCGGCCAGCTCAGCCTGCTATTTACCGCTACTGATCGCTCCGGCGCCAGCAGCTCCTACCAATTGGATTTGGGGATTGTCTCGCCCAATGGATTGGTGGAAGTGAACCGGTCCCTTCAAGACCTGGTGCTGCGCGAAGGTACCCCCTCGTTGCTCGACCTTTCAACTGCCTTCCAGCAGCTGCGTAGTTCAGCCACCCTTGCCTACACGGTGGAGGCATTGCGTCTTGGCAAGGACGGCCAACTCACCTCCGTGCAGGATCCCAGTTGGATGAGCCTGTTTGATCGCCGTGAAGATGACAACCGCCCTGCAGATCACCTCACGCTGACGCCGGTTTTGCGCCGTCAAGACAATGGTGAGTTTGTTCGGCCGGAGGACCTTGCGTCCCTTCCTGCGGGCAGTGCCCTTTCGTTGACCATCAATGTCAATGATCTCCGCCAGGCCACGGCCAAGCCAGGAGTGATTGGCCTCGATCTTGATCTCAACTGGTCGGGCCTGCAGTTGATGAACCCGGCCAATGGCAATTTGCAGCAGGCCATCACCAGCCTGTTCCCCCTTTATCGCCAGGTGGATAGCAGTGAGGTCGCTGACAACCACCTGCGATTTAGCGCTGCCAGCTTGCCGAGCTTGGGTCTCGGCGAAGCCCTGGGGGATAGCCCCGAGGAATCCTTTCTCCGATTGGATTTTCGCCTGATTGATCCCACCCAACCTGTGCGACTGGATCTAAGGCTGAATGGCGAGGAGACAGGGGGGCTTGGCATTGGATTGGCCGATGGGACAAGCCCAGGCGACAACTTGAAGCTCAAGCCTTTCAGTAGC
>Ga0310332_10407_pt1 | contig 11133 bp, 10 predicted proteins | sample LakMicSRFLOrngD5_FD_195546 | JGI IMG/M metagenome (GOLD analysis project Ga0310332, IMG submission 195546) | Enriched freshwater cyanobacterial communities from Lake Michigan, Michigan, United States - MI23.SRFL.Orng.D5 (v2) (version 2) | ecosystem: Environmental > Aquatic > Freshwater > Lake...
CGGGCCGCTATTAGCAGCAATTCCAGCCGCCCAAGCAGAAGCCTGCCTTACTGCAATGCAAACCAATGGTTTTCCCCATGCCCGCCAAATTGCAAGGGTTAGTTAGTTAGTTAGTTAATTAGTTAGTTTAAAAGTGATCCATCGCCTGCAACAGTTCAATTACTGCTGTGGCAGTGGCAATAGCACCATTGGCATCGGCGGGTTCAAATAGATCAGCGGGCGGGGTGGCATCCATCGGATACATACTGGTGGCAGCCAACCTGCTTAGGCTACGCAGTGGCAAGGCATCAAAGCCATTCACATCGCAGCCAAGCCGTTTTAGATACTTTATTAATTCAGCCAAAACATGGGTGTGGGGCGGTTCAGCCCCTAATTCCAAAATCAAGCCCTTAAGTGCTTTTTCAGCTGCTTGAGAAGCGAAATAACAGGCCTGGGCATTAAAGCCATTAGCACAAACCAATTTTGCAACGCCTAAATCATCTTGGGCTTGTTGAAACCAAGCTTGCGGCCTTGCATTCATTGATTTTTACCCGCCAGTAGCTGGGCATCCCGTTTAATCGCTTGCCAATGGAGAGATGATTCGCTGCCTATCGCCTGCCAATAGGCAGCACTCACAGCTATTACATCATCACCAACTAAGCCATCTCTTAATTTATCGGCTTGGATTTCAGCCATTTCTTGGCTGCTGCCCACCACCAATAGATCGGTATCTGAATAACCATCCCAATCACCCCGGGCGCGGGAACCAAAGAGATAAATAGCGCAACTGGGCAGCAAAAAATTGTTCAGCTTTGCCCTTAACTGCTCTAACCATTGGGCATGGGAAGCCAGCCGCAACTGCTGCACGGGCGAAAGGGGCTGCAGGGTGCTATCCACAAAATCATGCTAACTAGCAAACACTCAATTTCAGCAGCCAAACCACTGCTAGAGCGATATTTCTGGCCGCTACTGGCCTTGATCTGGTTTGCTGCCACTGGCCTGGATCGGCTCTGGCTGCACTTGGATCAACGGCTGCCCGCCTGGGACCAGGCCGACTACCTCAATAGCGCCCTCGACCATGGCAGGGCCCTTGGGCTGCTAGCCGGTGGCGGCTGGCAGGGCTGGCAGCCATTGCTGGATTTATCGCCCAAAATCCCGCCCCTGGCTTCGTTGCTAAATGGCACTGTGCTCGCCATCGCCGGCGACCATCCCGACCAAGCCGCATGGGCCCTCAGCCTTTGGTTTGGCTTGTTGCTGCTGGTTGTGGCCCTATGGGGCCGTGAATTAATGGGTGCCGGCCTCGGTTTAGGGGCAGCCCTGCTCTGCTGCTTGATGCCCCTTTTGGCTGAATTAAGGGTGGACTACGTGCTGGAAATACCGGTTTGCGCCAGTTGCACCTGGGCCCTATGGCTGCTGGGGCGTTGGCTAAAAGGCGGCAAATGGCCCCAGGCGCTTGCGGCAGCAGGGGCGATTGCGGCTGCCCTCCTGATTAAACAAAGCGCCCTGCTGGTGTTGCTGCTGCCGGTGCTTTGGGTGAGCTTGAGCGCCCTATGGCTGGGCGGCCCTAGGCGTTTGCAGCTGCTGGCGGCCATGGCACTGGTGCTGGCATTGCTGCTGCCCTGGTTGCAGCACAATCTTGTTACCACCTTGGGGGGCACCCAACGGGCCACCTTGGAATCAGCGGCCCGCGAGGGCGACCCCAATGCCAGCAGCCTGGCGGGCTGGCTTTGGTATCCGAAACGGCTGCCGGCCCTAGTGGGTGAGCTGCCCCTATTTGGCGGCATTGCTGGTTTATTAATTGCCACCTGGCGCCGGCCAGTGGCAAAAAAATGGTTCTGGCTAAGCGGATGCCTTGCGGCAGGGGCCCTGCTCACGGTGCTTAGCCCCAATAAAGACCCCCGCTACCTAGCGCCGCTACTGCCGCTGCTGGCCTTAGTGCTAGCCCGCGGTTGGCTGGCACTGCCCCTGCCCCTATTGGGGCTGGGTTTTGTGGTTGCTGGCGGCTTAACAGCCAGCACAAGGGCAAGGGCAATCGAACGCCAAGGCACACCACCGGAACCATTGGAAGCAATCGTGCGCTTCCTGCAGGCCCAGAAGCCCATGGCGGCTCGCACCTTGATCGTGGTACCCAGCACCGGCAGCCTTAATCAACACAATGTGAGCTACTACGGCCGCCGCGCTGGCGGCCAGCTGGTGGGGCGTCAGTTGGGTAATAACCCGGCCCAGATCCCAGCGGCATTAGCGAGTGCTGAGCAGCTGCTGCTAGGCACTGGTTTCCAAGGATCCGTGGGCACAGAAGCGCAGGTATTTAGTGATTCAATCCGCAATAGTGGCCTGTTCAAATTGGAGCAGAGCTGGCCCAAACCATGGGGAGGCACTTTTGAACTGTGGCAACGCAAGCAAACGGCCCCAAAAGCCAAAGGATTTGCTGATCGGTTTCCGCTGCTTGCCGCTGGCTTAGCCGAGGGCCCCAAGGGCTTAACTCCCTTATTTGATGCGATTGGCGTGCAACATCAACTCGATGGCCACCGCTCCTATCAAGTGCAGGTGCGCCAACAAGCCCTCACTGAGCTCAGGCGAGATCCAAATAATGCCAAGGCCCTATGGAGCCTTGCCCTGCTTGGCGTATTGCAAAACCGCGCCCTAGAAGCGGAGCAATGGTTTGCACGGCTTGAGCAGCTGGAGCCCCAAAACCCCTGGCCACCGGCCTACCGGGCGGTGGTGCTGAATGCAGCTTGGCAACCGTGGCGGGCAAGGGCTGTGGCGGATGCAGGCCAAAAGCGCAGTGCAAACCCTGTGCTGGAGGGTCTAGGAGATCTCAGTGGCGCTCTATCGGGTGAAATCTGGCGCCTGGGTGAACTGCAAAAGTCGCTACCAAAGGCGGTGCAGGCGGTGGAGCAGCAGTTAGCTAAGTGAATGAATTTTTAAGGCAGTGAGTTTTTTAAAGCAGTTAGTTTTTCGCGAAATTCACCTTTTTGCATGCCGCCCTTTAATTCACCGTGGATGCTGAAATCAGCCTCAGGGTTAGATACCAATAGGTAGGTGGGCCAACCCATGCCTTCTTTATTTGGGTATTGGGCCAGCAACACCGGCCGATATTTTCGATATGCAGTGGTGTCTTGCAGCATCACACTCACAAATTCAAAACCCAATTCCTCCGCCACCTTGCTGTCGTAGTGGCTCATGCGATGGCAGGTGCCACAGTCTTCTGAACTGAACTTAAGCAGAGTGATCACGGCCGGTGGGCTACATGGCGGCGATGGTAACCAAAACCTGGCGCTTGTAACCGTGGCTTACCACAGCCAGCAGGCCCTTGAAAGCTTGGCGCAGGACCTCGCCAGGCAACAACAATGCAAATTTGTTTGGTTGCTTGTAGATAACGCACCGCTTTCGGCTCCCCTCAAGCAAGACCAGCTGGGCTGCAGGGGAGTTGAAATTCAGATCATCAATGGCCAAGAAGGAGAAGGCTTTGGCAGGGGTTGTAACCGTGCTTTTGATCACCTAGCAGCGGCGGGTTTTAACGGTTGGGTGTGGCTGCTTAATCCCGACACCCAATTGCGACGGGGCGATGAATGTGCCCGCATGATCAAGCAGCTGAAAAACTGTGATCAACGCACAGTGCTGGGTACTGCTGTTTTGGGAGCTGATGGAATGCTTGAAGCCAGTGGCGGCTGGATTGATCCCGGCCTGCAATTTCGGCGAAGGCGTGTTGGTGAGCAGCTGATCAAAAACAAAGCAATAGAAGCTGTTGCAGTTGAAGTTGATTGGCTAAGTGGTTGCAGTTTGGCTTTAAAACCTGAAGCCCACAGGCCAGCGGCACGCTTCGACGACGATTTTTTGCTTTATTACGAAGATATTGATCTATGCCTACGTTTAAAAGCCCTAGGCGCTTCTGTTCTCTGGTGGCATCAATTAACAATTGACCATCAAAAAGGTAGCGGCAGCCAAGTTACATCCTCGCGGCGCTTAAAATTATCAACAATTAGTTATCTACGCTTTATCCAACGCTATTGCCCCAAGTGGGTACAACTATTGCGGGTTGCTCGTCTAACAATCAATGCCCTACTGCGTATGCCGTTGCAGCCAAAACGCAGCGTTGCCGTGCTTTCCTCCTTGCAAATCTGGCGCTAAACTCCAGGCATGCAAGCAAAAACGAGCTGATCTGCGAGCGGATGGCGACGTTATTAAACAGTGCAAGCCCTCACCCCACCCAAGTGACGCATGAATTCTTCTCAATTTTCTTGGTATGTATACCTATTCCAGGCAGGATTTTTTAAGTATCCAGGCGCTTTAGTGTTATGGCAAACCATATTTAAAAACTTAGAGAATCCATCTAATCCGGCTACAAATCAAATAATCGGTAATTTTTTCAGTCCAACTGGATCGATGCATTTCCCACGTTCAATGCACACGGCTAATGCTTTAAATGATGGACGGATACTAGTGGCAGGTGGCGCTATAGATAAGGTGGGTACGCTTGCTTCTGCTGAAATTTACGATCCAATAACTGGAACTTTTTCATTAACAGATTCGATGGACACATCCCGGCTTGCCGCTGCGTCAATCAAATTACAAAATGGAAATATTTTAATAGCAGGCGGCCAAACTAGGGGATTTCTTGCCACAAATAGCGCGGAAATCTATGATCCTCTCACTGGAATATTTACAAGCGTAAATCCAATGAATAACAGTAGAACCAATCCATCCGCAACATTATTGACAGATGGGAAAGTTTTAATAATTGGAGGTTATGAAGGAGATAGTGAAACCGGAACTCCCCTAGCCACCGCAGAGATTTACGATCCAAAAACCGGCACTTTTGCTTTAACTGGATCGCTTACAATCGGGCGACGAAACCACACCGCCACCCTACTTAATGATGGAACTGTTTTAGTGGCTGGTGGTTACAATGGAGATTATCTAAATTCTCCAGAAATCTATAATCCCAAAACAGGAACATTTAGCAGTAGTGCTGCAATGTCTAACGATAGGCGGTTTCCATCCGCTTCACTTTTAGGAAATGGTGAGGTTATTTTAGTTGGAGGTTTTGATAATGGCAACGTGCCAAGCGGAACAATGAATTCCGCCGACCTATATTCACCAACCAAGAAGCAATTTACGCCAACGGGAGCCATGCAAACGGCCCGCGGACGGCACACCGCAACAAATTTGAACAACAATGAAATTTTAATCACTGGTGGATACAATGGGCTTACAGTTTTTCAATCAGCAGAAATATATAATAGCTCAACCGCAAAATTTGCAGCAACAGGATCGATGAACCAAGCTCGCTGGCGCCACACAGAAACCTTACTTACTAATGGCAACGTATTAATTATTGGCGGAGAAGATTCAAACAACGTGCTATCTAGTGCCGAAATATATACTACTTTCAAACAAGGTATTGACAATTAACCCTTAATGTCATATAATAATAGTTATTTATCCTTTGCAAACATTTCACACCAATGAATTCTGTTCAACTCTTCTGGTTTACACATCTGCTCAAGGCAGGTTTTTTTAAGCATCCAGGCGCCTTGGCCTTATGGCAAACACTTCATGAAAGTTTGGCCACACCATCCACGGTATCAAGCACACCACCAGCACAAACAAGTTTATTCACGCCATTTTTTGCCTATGAAAGTGGTACCACAATTCCACCATCTTACCCAACATCTTACGCCCTACAAGGTATCACTGGCGGCAATAGTAGCGGAGATTATATTATATCTGGAACGAAAAATTTAGCCAATGGCGGTAACCCAGCAGCACAGGGACTTGTTTACCAAGGCCCCATAAATGCCGCTAATACATCACAAGGCAATGGCAGCGGCACCTGGACAATAATGAATGTTCCCAATGGAATTAATACCATAAATAATCCCACTGTGAATAGTTATACAAATACAAGTATTTACGGAGTAGATAATCTTGGCAATGGCCTTGTAAATCTGGTTGGTTCAGTTTCACCAGCTAACGTAACTTATGACAGTGCTGGATTTCCAGCAAGCACCCTTGGATTTTACTATGCAGGGCCAATTACAACAACACCAAATAAAAATGACTTTCAAGTATTTCAACCAAAATTTAGCGATGGCAGTTTAGCTAATTACACATTTATCCATAGCATCAATGGTGGATTAGCCGCTGGTGGTTACGATTCTTTCCCAACTCGCCCTGGTATTCACGCTTTTATATATAATCCAACCGCCAGTGATTCCAATAAACAAAAAGACATAATTATTCCAGGTAGCGATAACGCTCTAACCAAAACCGCCTATGGTATTTGGCATAATCAAGGCTCCAGCTACACCATTGCAGGTGGTGTTGGCCTTCAATATGATGCCAGCCGCAAAAAAACTATCGGCAATCAATCCGAGGGCCTTGGCTCTGCCTATCTATTGGATTACGATTCCGTTACAGGCCTATTTAGCAACTACAAAACCTTTAATTACCCATCTACAAGTGCTTCAAAAACGCTTGAAACCCATTTCGAGGGTATTTGGTATAACGGCAATGGCACATACAAATTGCCAGCCACAATTTCACCAGGGCCCAATGGCAGCCTTGGGGCTGCAGCTACTGCAACAATCACCAGAGATAACTTAACTGGTGGATTTTCAAACGCCAGCTGGGAAATACTGCCGCTCAATTACCCTTCCACTGGTGCCGTTCCAGTTTTCACAACAAATGATTCCATCTTTGATAAAGCAAGCGTTGGAGCTTACACATTAAGCCAGGGCATTTTTTCTGATTATGCATTTCTGAATGCAACCTAAAATCAATCGTTTACTTTTTATCAATTTTTATCAATTTCTTTGGCCCGCTCCTGCCATAGCCGCCTTCCTAATTCCGGCCCCGGTTGATAACCCATTGCGAGCAATTCCTTGCCGCCAATGGCTGGCCGCTGCAACCGCCAACGCAATAACCAACGCAATAAATGATATCTAGCCAGCTCACCAGGCTGCAAAAGCACCATTAGCACCGGCAATGGCTGGCCGCCATTGCCGGGTTGCTCCAATGCGGCAGTCCATTGCGATGGCCGCCAACTATGGCTGGGGCGCTCCCTTTGCAACCAATGGCGCAGTGCAGCCACCTGGCCAAGCAGCTCCCATAGCCGTTGCGAAATTTGCAAACGCTCTGCAATCGCTTGTTTATCAGCCACAACACCGGGGGCTAAATCGATCAATGCAAACAGCCTTAAATCCGCCGCCGTAAACGCCGGCTCCAAAGCGGCACCCCAGCGGCCAAAACGGCTTAGATAACGGCCGCTCGCCGCTGGCAGCTGCTGCCAACCGCGCTGCAGTAGCTCCAAACCACGCCACTGCTCAAGCAACGCCAAGGCCCCCTGCCAATTGGTTTCAGCAAACAACAATTCCAATTCCATCCGCAACCTTGCCCCTAAAGCAGGGGCCCCCTGGGGCCAGGGCCAGCTATTAAGCATCACGCTTGCCTGCTCCCAACTGGCGGGGGCCCATTGCAAATCAAACCTTGCGCCATAGCGCACTGCCCGCAGCAACCGGGTGGGGTCATCCCTCAGGCTGCTCCCATGCAGCAAACGCAGCTGCCTTGCGGCTAAATCAGCGGCCCCACCCAAGGGATCCAGCAGCTCCAGCGCTGGTATGCGCATAGCCATGGCATTAAGGCTGAAATCACGGCGTTGCAAATCAATTTGCAAATTTGCAGATTCCACGCTCGGGTAATCACCTGGAAAGCCATAGCTTTCACTGCGGGCTGAGCTCAAATCGCAGACCAAAAAGCCGCCATTAGTTTGCAATTGCAACCTGGCCGTGCCGTAGTTGCTGTGGGGGGTGCAGTGCAAAAGCTGATAATCAAGCGGCAACTGAGAAGCGGCAGCAGCAGCAACGATCGCTTCTGCCAGCACCAGGGCAGGCCAAGCCATCGGCCCTTCCACCACCAGATCAAGATCTTTTAATTGCAGCGCTTGCCCCAGCAATTGATCCCGCACCGCACCGCCCACCAAGCTCAATTGCAGCTGCAAAGGAGTTGCTAGAGCCAGTAGCCATTCAAGCCACACCGGATAAGGCAAACTCATGGGCGCAAGCGCCAAAGGCCTGTGAAGGATCGCCCTAAGCCTGCCCGTTGGTGGAACAAGTGCAAGCAACCAAAACGGGTATTAGCGGAAAGGTTGGTGCCAAAACTGGAACGTTGGCGCGGTGAAATCTGGGCTGATTTGTGGCGCTATGGCTTAATTCGAATCCAACCAGGCCTGAGGGCAAGCAAAACGGCAAGCGCTGATTTCAGCCTGCTGTTGCCGCCCGGCTGGCCGATCTCCAAGCGCCAACACAAGCGCCTGAGGCGATTACTAAGTGCCCGGCAACATTGGAGCAATGCCCTTGTTGTTAGCTGCGACGACTGGCTGCCCCAAGCAAATGGCAAACGGGCCTGGCGTCAAAAAGGTTTATTAGATCCCTTTTTAGATGGGGCCAGCGCAGAAGCGGAGGGTCCGCTATTGCTTAGCAATGCTGTTTTGCAACACATAGGCCCGGCGCCATTGGCCGACCCCGAAAGGAATGAATGGCGCAGCCGGTTAATGGCTTGCGTTGGCCCAGAGCGCTGGGCCCATGTGCCCCTGCCCCTGCTGCAGGCGCCAGCGCCAAGCCTCACGCCCCAGCTGGCTAGCCCAAAAGGCACACCCCTGGTGAGTGTGTTGATCCCCAGTGGTGGTTTTTCCAAAATCATCCAGGGCTGTTCAACCCTGCTGCTGCGCCACTGTCTGGAAAAGTTATTGCAGCGCAGTAGCTATCGCGAATTAGAAATCGTAGTGATCGATGCCGGCGAACTATCACCGGAACTACTTTCTGAACTTGAAACACTCACCAGTTCAGCGCTTGGTGCTGGCCGCTGGAGCCATGAACGCAGCTATGAACCCTATAGCTACAGCCAAAGGCTCAACCAGGCCGCTGCCGCCAGCAAAGGTGAATGGCTACTGCAACTAAACGACGACACTGAACTGCTAGAGCCAAATTCAATTGCTTCCATGCTGGCCCAAGCCCAAAGGCCTGGGGTGGGGGTGGTGGGTGCACTGCTGCTCTACCCCAATGGTCGCGTGCAACATGCAGGTGTAGCTATAGACAACTTGGCCCCACGCCATGCCTGGGCTAGCTGCAAACCAGAGCGCCTGCCGCCTGGGCTACTAGAAACAGCTAGGGCATTTCAAGCCGTTACCGCCGCCGTGTGCATGTGCAGTGCAAATCTCTGGCGGCAACTGGGTGGCTTGCGCCTTGAGCTACCAATTAACTACGGCGATGTGGACTTCTGCCTGCGGGCTCGCCAAGCTGGCAAGGTTGTGCTGCTGGATCCCGCCAGCCGCTGGATCCATTTCGAATCCGCCAGCCGCAGCCTTGATCTGGTGCCCCCAGAACTGGGTTTATTCCAGGAGCTATGGGCTCAACAGCTGGGCGGCATTTGGTGCACAGACCCCTACGTATCCCGTTGGCGGCAATTACTAGCAATGAAAAGCTGAACGATGCCATTCCAGCAGGCCCCTAAGTTTTGGCTTTACAGCCACAACTTCACCCATACCGGTGCACCGCTGGTTTTAGGCGCCATTGCCCGGGAATTAGCGGAACAGGGCTGGCGCCGGCGGCTACGACTACTCAGTTGGGGAGGGCACCACGACAGGGTGCACACCAAACTGCGCCGCGAACTAGAGGCGGAAGGCTTCCATTGCAGGGTTTTAAACCCGGAGCAAGCAGCACCAAAACCAAAGCCAAACGACCGCATCCTGCTCAATAGCCTTGCCCTGCCCGAGGCGGTGATCGAAACAGCCTTAGCGCGGCTTGAGTGCGGCGAAATCAAACGCTTGGATTGGTATGGCCATGAGGGCAATCCAAGCCAGCTACTGGCGGATAAGCAGTGGCCCCAACGGTTAGTGCCTCTGCTAATTACAGGCAAATTACAAATAAGGGTGCCCTCTATTCACACCCTTGGCAGCTATCAAAACTGGCTTGAATACAGCGGCTCAAACCTTGCGGTGCAAACACCTCTATTACCGCTGAAAAACAGTGGGTGTTCATTATTTGATCAACCCCTTCCAACATTTAATAGCTTGCGCTTACAACTCACCGGCATGGCCGGTGATGGAAATAAGGGGCACCTATGGCTATTGCGTTTACTCCAAGCTGTTATCCAAAGTGGAGCAGGTCAAAATCAAAACCAACGACCACTTGAATTACATTTCAATGGCTTAGAAATGGATTCTGGTGCGTATTTAGCTAGGGAGCTGCGTTTGTGGGGCCATGCCTTATTGGGTGATCGCTTTAATTCAACCCCCCATGGCAGCCGCAATCAAATTTTAACGGCCATGGCTAATGCCAACCTAGCTGTGAGTTGTTCACGTATTGAAACCTATTCACTTGTGGCCATGGAGGCCATGGCCATGGGTCAACCATTACTGCGCAATCGCACTGGCGGCTGGCAGGAACAACTGAAACCAGATGTTACGGGTTTTGATCTTGGTGAAACGGAATACCATCTGCGTACGGAACAGGTGCAGCTACTGCAAAGATTGCTTGATCCGCAACTCACCCCTTCTTGGGAATTAAGCGCCATCTCCCTTAAGGCCCGCCAACATGCCCAATCAATTAGCCAGGGGCGTTACGCCAACTGGTTATTAGCCTAGGGTGTAGCAATGTTGATGCCATTTGATCTACTGCTACCCCTTGGGGGATTGCTATTTTTGTTGCCCTTAAATCCACTGCTAAGCAGTGTGGCAGTAAGTGCATGGGTGATGGCACAACTTGTGCTGGCACCAAAGCAAAAACGCTGGGCCCTATGGCCCCTAGCAATGGTGATCCTGATGATGGCTCGCACCTGGTGGCTAAATGAAATGCCCCATCCAGCCTCCAGCCAAGACGGCCTTCTGCTAGTAACTAGCTTGCTTGCGGCAACAGGTATTAGCCAGGCCAGATGGCCATGGCTATTGCGCTTTTCTTTATTGCCACTGCCTCTTTTAATAACTCAAATAAGTGCCAAACCCTGGACACCTAATCCGCTGGTGGGCGCAAACCAAGCTGCATATCTACTTGGCTTATTGTTGATAATTGCCATTGCTTGGTGTTGGCAACGTGCTGCGCCATTAGCGGTTTTGAGTGCTTTTTTAGCATTATTAATGGTGTGGCAAACATCTTC
>Ga0310332_10408_pt1 | contig 11128 bp, 13 predicted proteins | sample LakMicSRFLOrngD5_FD_195546 | JGI IMG/M metagenome (GOLD analysis project Ga0310332, IMG submission 195546) | Enriched freshwater cyanobacterial communities from Lake Michigan, Michigan, United States - MI23.SRFL.Orng.D5 (v2) (version 2) | ecosystem: Environmental > Aquatic > Freshwater > Lake...
ATGCCATTTGCTTGTGTCGCGCTTGGAAATATTTTCTGATCGCTACCCCGAAATCAAGCTCGATCGCTACTGCTTTTAGCGGGAGTATTGGCTCTGCCTCTGCTTTCGCACCAGTAGGCGTTGAATCGCGATTTTATGCATAAAGTGAAATTTGGTGAGTATGTTGTTACTGCCCCCCCCCCTAGTTAATGAAGGTATAGTCGAGGGCGATTCATCGAAAGGCGTGGTTGAGGTTGAGCTGCTGGAGGCGCTTGACGGTCTCATTTGGTTGAGGACCGGGCATCAAGTTGCATTGCGCTTTAATCTCAATCAATCGACGGTGAGCAGGAATAGTAAGAAGTGCGCGCAGGTATTTTGTCTTTCTTTGGTTAGGCGACAGTCTGAGTGGTCTGTGGAAGGTGATCCGACACTGCTCAACCTGGAGCGGTACGTGCATCAGGTTTCAAGATGGCGTGAAAATAAGACCCTTCGGTTGGAATCCCAGCATTGGTCTGCCCCCCTCTTGGGTGCGCCAATCCCCAGTGGCTGGATCGCTGGAAGCCTGAATTTCTTGGAATACGACCGACCGCTGAAGTTGTTGAAGGAGCGAGTGATCGATGCCTGGATCACTTCGTATCCAGATGCCCTAAGTGATGATGATCCAGATTTTACCGCTATACGCCTTAGTCGATTGCCCTTGTTGCTTGTCGTTCAGGAAGGGCACCCTTTGCTTAAGCTTGGCAACCAAATGACGTTCGAAGATGTCGCTCGGTTTCCATTCCTTCCACTCCCTTCAGGCTCTTTCCCAAAGGTTCAGAACGTCCTTGAAAAACTTGGCCTCTGGCACAAGACTTCTGGGCCCACAGAGTTTGATTGGCGAGGTAGGAGTGATATCGAGGATTTAATGGTTGGTTTTGCTACTCCTCTGACCTTGCCACTGTATGGAGAGTCCTTTGTGGCCCTGCCGCTCCAAGTCCCTGTGGAGGTTGGCGATGCGCTTGTTGTTGCAAAGGAGTGGGTTGACGCCCCCCAGATACATCAGCTCGTTTCGCTTTTACGCAGTCGTCTTGAAATTCTTGCCAAGGAAGCATGGGGGGTGGAGGTTCTGCATGGTGCCCCCTTAGGTGAATGCCTTCCTGCTCCCCTGCTTTGATGAATTAATGCTTTGCTGGTGACACTTTATTAGGGCATAGCAAGTTTCTGCCGATTCAACATTTTGGCGTCTTGCGTCTACAATGTGTGTTTATTGATGCATGCAATGAGGAGAGTAACTTTTTCGCTTGAAGATGCGGATCACCTAGCCCTTAAGTTACTTGCCATTCATGAGCGCAAAGCAATGGTCGAGGTGGTTCAGGAGGCGATAAGGACTTATTTGGAGAATAAAGAGGCCTATTTGCTTGCGGTCACCAAGGGAGAGGGTCGTTAAACCTTTTTAGCCCCAACTGCTCAGCGCTCGGTCTTCACCGCTGTCGATCTTTTGCCCAAATCTGTTCGAGTGACTTGCGAAAGTCCTTTTCAGTCATGGGTTTGGCACGGTTGCGTCTTCCGATAATCCTGCTGATCCACCAAATTTGTAGCCCCCCGAAGGCAAGGGCAACCAGACCCAATTGGATAGATCCCCCATTGAGGTGCTCCATCAAGTCATCGTAGATCTGAACGTCTGGCACCGCTGCGGCTGCCGGGCTGGTTCAACAACCACCAGTTCAATGCTGATGCCGATGGTGCCCATCACTCACATGGGGATGGGCGTGGGCAATGGGTTCGTGCTGGTGGGGATGGGAATGCCAGTAGGGGCGATCTGTTGTCCCGTTTTCCGCCTCACCATTTGGGTGCTGATGGACATGGTGTGCGTCCTGACCGTCAGGTGCGTGCAGGTGTTTGTGTTCGTGCCACACCTCGTTATGGCGATGCCAGTGGGCATGGTCTTCATTGAGCAGCAGGGCAACGCCGCCAACCATCAAGACACCAGCTGCAATCAGATTGGTGCTGAGTGCTTCGTTGAGGACGATTACGGAGAAACCCGCTCCAACAAAGGGTGCCGTCGCAAAAATCACCGATTCCCTGGCCGCTCCCAGCTCTCGCAATGCCAGCAGGTCTAACCAGATGGACAGCCCATAGCCGAAGGCACCAATTACCAGGATGACGCCCGCCTCTCCGGGTGTTGGGAATGGGGCTCCTGTGCATTTTGCTACGAGAAGCATTGGCACCGAAGCACCAATTGATTTGAGCAGTGCGATCTGAATTGGATCTCTGATGCTCAGTCGTTGACTGATGTTGTTGTCAATGCCCCACCCAAGACAGGCCAAGGCAATGAGCAATGCTCCCTGCAGTGTTGTTCCGGAGGTGCCCCCTGCCGCGATGATCACTGCCGCAGCAAGGATGAGCGCTGCTGCGGCAAGGCCCTTTCTGCCCAGATGCTCTTTGCCTACCAGGAGGGCAATCCCCATGGTGAAGACCGTTTCCAGGTTCAGGAGCAGCGATGCAGAACCTGCTGAGAGCAGGGCCAAGCCGCTGACCAGGCAGATGGGAGCAGCAATCCCGCCAATCAAGGTGAGCAGGAACAGCATCCCCAGGTCTTGGCGTTTGACCGAACTCTCCTGGTTAGCGGTTTGGCGAAGCACCGTTTTCGCCGCCAGCAGTGCCAGGGCTGATCCTCCATAGAGCAATCCCGCTAGGGCAAGCGGCGATCCTGCCTTGGTCAGGGTGCTGATTAACGGGGCGCTCAATCCAAAGCTCAGCGCAGCGAGCAGACCTTTAAGCAGTCCTTGGCGCTGGGAGTCCATGGAACCACTGTAAATCCATGTTCTGCCTTCGCTCCATCCAGAGGGAGGGAGCTGTTGCCGGCTTCACGGGGGGGAGCGATGGATTCGGATTGGGATGGCCTCCTTCCCAGCAGGTTTCTTCGTAAAAGAATTGCTCTTTGTGGTAGGCATAAACACTGATTGTTTTCTGATTTTCTGCGGTAATGTAGAAATGCTCTTCAGTATTGGGGAGTTGCATATGAATGCCTCGTCAGGGATCAATAAGGACACGGGTAAAGAGAATAGATTTCTTTCTCCACAGCGGGTCACTATTACGGTGCCCGCTATGACATTGAAGAAGTTGTTGAGGCGGAGTCTTGTGGAAGGGAGGTCTGTAAGCAATCTTGCTGCTTTTCTTCTGGAGCAATCCCTTGAAGGGGATCCCCAGGATTAACAGTATTGCTTTGCTCGTCTGCACTTGCTGATTCTTTTGCTTTCAAGTTTTCTATGGCGATTCGCGTGTGCTCCTGAGTGATGCAGATAGGCTTCTCATTCACGCTTTGATGCAGTAGTTCTACCTCCCCCCTGATTATCCCTGATGACTTATCCTAAGGATAGACTCAGGCGCAGAGAAGATTGTGGTTATTCCTTTCGGTTCTGGAACAGGAATGGGTGGCGAACCAGTAGGTGCTGAAGCATACATGGTAGTTGTTCGTTTCCCTCCAGAAGTCTATTCGAATTTGATTAGGATAGCAAAAGACAAAAACTTATCGCTTGAGAATATGGTTGTCGATGCCTGCAAGGACGGTTTAGATCGTCTGGGTTGATGGTTTTTTTGACATTTCTTGGCAAGGTGACTGAGGGTGGGACTTTTGTGCGATGGATTCCCCAAGCAATCCCAACCTGATATCCATCACTACCTGATGTTGATGGCATATGCCATCAACACCCACGATTCCTGGGGCATCGTGAAGATCGGGAATTACCTGTCGCTCGAGGAGGCGAGGACGGTCTTCGCAGATCGCTGCGATGACCTTTGGTGCAAGATCGATGGAACCATCAAGGCCGTGGTGTTGGTTCAAGGCACTGATGCTGGTGCTGGTAAGGGGGTTGGAGTGGTTTGCCTTCAGGTCGTTCTGATTTCCCTGGGCACCCTCCGCAGGAAGAGCACCTTATTTGGAGGTGCTCTCATTGAATCCCTAGGCGGGAGGTTGCGGTTGGTTAGGTGCTTGTGCGCGTTCAGATCTTTTTGAGAGTCGATGGCAAAAGGAGTATGCGCTTTCAGCATTGGAAAATGTCCAATTCTTTCGCGGAAAATCGGAGTGGCGAACATAGTAATATCCGTAATAGGTGTGCATGATTCGGCATTTTTCACATCCTTCTCGGAAAACACGTTCAAACCCACGGTCGAATTGCCTTCCATATTTCATTGGAGTTACCTTTGACTACTTCTGTTTTAGCAGTTGCGTGTGACTCCTGCAGTAAAACGGTTGGCAATTTACATTCCAATTTGCAGTATTAGCGCTTCCCTGCTTTTGCTTGTTCCTGCAAGCAGGATTTGATGTTTATATGTGAAATTGAGATGCTTTGTGCCTTCTCTTTTGCAATTGTGATCATGACCCTCTAGCATTCCTGGCGCAGTGGATGACCAGCATCAAAGAGACTCCAGTAGTCCGCATGGTCTTTCACCTGTGACTTGCCAGCACTTCCGTTATGAGGCGGGCAGGCACTGCGTCACCCTGCTCACCTGCCCGATTCACCAGGGACTCATTCCCCAGGGAGAGCACCTGACTCGGCGCTGTTCTCGGTGGGTTCCTAGGCGGGAGGTTTCGATGGGGTGATGTCCAGAACTGGCGTGACGGAGGTTTGCAACGTTATTGCCCTACATTCGCTGTTCTTGCAGAATAACATTAGTCGTTATGTTGCTTCAAGTTCTTTTTAAAGACTACAATTCTCTTTGAACAGGCGGAAGCGGCAATTGGCGCAAATTCAAACCAGGAGATGCTGTGTCTGTGGGGTCGAGAAACCGCTTACAGCGGATCATTTTTCTAGTGTGCCGTCTTTTGCTAAGGGATTCTCCTTTTATTGCAATACTTGTGATATCGAGTCCAGAAAAAGAAAACCCTTTGCACTCAAAAAGTTGGAAGTGGATTTTGCTGATGATGCTGCATGCGTAGGTGAAAAGTAAACTTGCTAATTAGTTCCCCTTGCATTGATTTGCTATTTCATCCTTTTCAAGTAATAAGGACTGACTCCCTAGGGCGAACACCTGACTCGGAGGTGTACTCAGTGGGTTCCTAGGCGGGAGGTTGCGGTTGGTTGGTTCCTGAGGGTGGGTAGCGCCTTGAGTGTGTCCTTTTGAGCACTTGCGGCGATCTCCCCATGGCGTAGGGGTAATTGCCTAATAGCGTTTGCGAGTCGTCATGAGCGACGGGTGCTTTCCCTCTCGGTGTCGAACCCGTAAGGGATTTTTTTTGAACAAACCTTGCTGCTGCTCGCGCTCAATACCAGTGCCTCCTTGAGATACTTGGACTACTGCGGATGTTCGACCTGTTCATAGGTTGAGGAAGCGGGCGGAGATTTGTCCCCGTCGCTCACGCCCTGCTCCTCCCCCTTCGCTTGAGCACTGGATGAAGAGCGTCCTCGCCACTGGTCTGACGGGAGTCCTGGCATCCCTTTCTCTGGTAACCAGTCCTGCCCTTGCTCAGCAGATGTTCCCTGCTGGTGGCAGTGGCGGTACTTCGTGCCCAGGTGGATCCAGTTATGCGGGTTCTCGTTACTGCAAGACGCGCTGAACCGCTGCCCTGACTAGGAAGTGTTCTCAGTGGGTGCCCAGGCGGGAGGTTGCTACGGGGTGGTGTCCAGAAGTGGCGTGATCAGGGCCTGCTCTCAGCGGTTGCCTCTTGCGTCTGGGAAATTGAACTCCTGTGCCTGGAGACGCTCCAGCAGGCATTCGAGGTCCTCTGAACGCAGTTCTCCGTCCTGATCCCAATTCATCAGGGAGGTCAGGGGTGTCCCTTGGTTCTGGTCTTGATCCATTCAGTCGCTATTGCGTTGGTTCAAGCATGCAGGGACCTGCCCATCGCTAGTTGTTCCTAGAAGCACGTTGTAGGGGAAGACTTCCCAAAGAACCCCGGTGCTTATGTCAGGTTTTGCTTTGTTTGTTGGATGTATGCACTCGCCACACTCCTTGGTGGCCACTTGACTTCCTGCGAGATGTGTCGGCACTTCACGGGGCGCTCGGGTCCCCATGGCATCTGCTCGATTTGGCAGAGGGCGTTGACCGGCGCCATGGCAGCGGTGCAACGCTGCTCCCTGTGGCAGGGGAGGGGGCGGTGAGGGCCGTCGCCTAATGCCCACGCCTAAATGCCCGCGCGGAACGCCCGCAGCCACAACAAGGAAAACCCCTGTCAGAACAGAGGTTTAGGCATGCCAGGACCCAGATTTGAACTGGGGACACGGCGATTTTCAGTCGCCTGCTCTACCAACTGAGCTATCCCGGCCCGTCGCCGGAGCGACCTGCGGATCTTAAATCACCGACCCTTGGGCCCTTGGCTGGGGTGCGGGCCAGGCAGCAGGCACCAACCACTCGCCAGCCCTGTTCCCGCAAGACCTCTGCCGCTGCGCACAGGGTTGCACCCGTGGTAAGGATGTCGTCGACGAGGAGTACCGGCTGGCGCGGTCCCCGTTGGGGCCGGGCAGGGGGTTGGCAGGTAAAGGCCCCGGCTTGATTTGCCCAGCGCAGTTGGCGGCCCAGGTGGTGCTGGCCAAGCACCGGCCGGCTGCGCTGCAACAACGCCCCGCGTCCCCATCCCAGGTGTTGGCTCAGCTGCTGGGTGATCAAGGCGGGCAAGGGATTGGCCCGGCTTTTCCAGCTGGGTATGGGCACGAGCAAGGGCGGCCTCGCCAGGGTGGCTAGGTCGCTGCTGAGGCGGGTGACAAGGCCGGGCAGCGCGGCGTCGAGGAGCGTGCCCAGCCCAGCCTCCCAGCCTGCGCCTGGAGCCAGCTGCCTTAGGCGCAACAGCTCCCTGCGCAGGGTTCCGGCATAACTGGCGGCGGCCCACCAGGCCAGGGGGTGGCTGCCGCCAAGGCCGGTGGCGGGTAAGGCCAGCCTTTCTCTCAGGGACAGCCGTGCTGCCAGGGAATGGGCCCGGGACTGCTCAGGGGCGGAATGGGAAGGGGTAGCAACCCATTCGAGGGGGAGCCAGGCCTGCAACAGGCTGGCCAGCGGGTTGGTTTGGATGCTGGTTTGGGCTGGCACTGCACCTCGAGCTTCGGCAGCTTCAGGGTTCCCACCACCGCTGCAGCCAACTCGCTGCAGCTAACTACTACTTGGGCATGGCGCGCAGCATCGCCACCAGGGTGCGGTGCGCATCGTCGCTGTCGCTGAGGGTGTGATCAAAGGCCACCTGCACCGAGGCGCCATCCACTTCCAGGGTCATGGCGTCCGGGGCCACGGCCACCATCCGGGCCGCCTCACCCCCTTGGATGCCGCCGTAATGGCGGGCATAGGCCAGCACCGCTTCGGTGTGGTCGTCGTTCATGTGTTTGCAGATCCGATCGCTGACTTCAGGGGTTAGGGGGTCGGCGGCCATGGGGAAGGGAGAGGAGCTGGGGAGATTCTGCTATCAGCCGGCACCAAAGCGTTGCCAGAGCAACAGGCCCAGGCGAATTCCACTGAAACCCACGTAGCCCGCCAGCACCACAAACAGGCCCATCGAAATCACCGTGCGCAGGCGCTCATTCATGGTCTTGGGGCAGAAAAGATGGGGCCATCTTGGCGAGTGGCCAGTTTGGCCATGCCCAGGGCAGCCGTGCAGTGGGGGCGGTTGAGCACCGGAATGCCCAGGGCCTTCTCCCGCAGGGCCCGCCATTGGGGATTACGGGCGCCGCCTCCCAGGCTGATCACCCGTTGCACAGGGGGAGCTCCCAGGGCCTGAAGTGTGGCCCAGCCCGCCACCTCCAGGGCCGTGATCCCCTCGAGCAGGGCCTGCAGATAGCGGGCGTCGCTGATGGGTCTGGGCTCCAGCACGGGTTGGAGTAGGGGATCGTCCACGGGGAAGCGCTCCCCTGGGGCGCCCAGGGGCCGCAGCTCTAGGCCGGTGGCTTGGCTGGGGTTGATTTGGCGGCTGAGTTCCGTGATTTGGCTGTCAGTGAAGAAGCGACGCAGGATGCCAGCGCCCCCATTGGAGGCACCGCCTACGAGCCATTGGCCGGCTACCCGGTGGCAGCTGATCCCCGGGCCCTGAATTGGCTTGGGGCTGAATTGCTTGAGCACCAAGGTGGTGCCCAGCACCGTGATGCCGTCTCCGGCCCCGGGGGATGCGGCCAGCACCCCGGCGTTGGCGTCGGTGCTGCCAGCCACCACCTGGCAGGTTGGGCTGAGTCCCAGGGCTTCGGCGCTGGCCAGGTCGATCGGGCCAAGCCGGCAGCCGCTGGGGCAGATCTCGGGCAGGGCCGCGCTCCAGGCTTGGGAGCCGATGCTGCCGGCCCAGCGTTGGCCTTGCAGATCCCAGCCCAGCCGCAGGTTGTTGCCCTCTTCTCCCCAGCGCCAATCTCCCAGGAGCCAACCCATCAACCAATCGGCTTGATGGCGCAGCAGCCAAGGCCCAGGGAGCCCCAGGTTGTGGGCGGTGCTAAGCAGCCGCAGGGCCCGCGCCAGGCTGCCGCTGGCACTGGCAGCTGGGCTGGTCTCGCCCGCCATGGCGCCAGCTTGGGCCTGGTGTTCGGGGCAGGCGAGGCTGTAGGCCAGGGCTAGCCCCAGGTCTCCGGTGGCCAGCTCACCATTGGGCCTGCAGAGCAGCAGGGTGCCCGAGGTGCCATCGATGGCGATAGCCCCAATGGAGGCTCGAATCGTTTGGGGAAGTTGGTGGCAGAGGGCAATCAGTCCGGCGCGCCAACCGGCGGGGTTGGCAAAAGCTTCCGGGTAAGGGCCTGAAGCCTCAGCCACAAGCTCCCCATCGGGATCGACAACGGCGAGCCTGATGCCGCTGCTGCCCAGATCAATCCCGAGTCCGAGGTGGCGTGAGCTGGTCAGCTGCTCTTAAGCGGCGACCCGCGATGCCGTGGCCTGCTTCAGGGTTGCCACGATGGCGTCCACATCTTCCCAGGGGAGGTTGAGGTCGGTGCGACCGAAGTGGCCGTAGGCGGCCACGTCTTGATAGAAGCGTCCGCCCCGTTGCTGGGGCAGGTGGCGCAGCCCGAAGGTTTCGATGATGGCGCCGGGGCGCAGGTCAAAGTGCTCCTGCACCAGGGCGGTGAGGTCGGCGTTGCTGATGGCACCGGTGCCAAAGCTTTCCACCAGGATGCTCACCGGCCTGGCCACGCCGATGGCGTAGCTGAGCTGCACCTCGGCCTTGCGGGCTAACCCTGCAGCCACCAGGGCCTTGGCCACGTAGCGGGCGGCATAGGCGGCGGAGCGGTCCACCTTGGTGGGGTCCTTGCCGGAGAAGGCGCCGCCGCCGTGGCGGGCATAGCCGCCGTAGGTGTCCACGATGATTTTGCGGCCGGTCAGGCCGGCATCGCCCTGGGGGCCGCCCACCACGAACTTGCCCGTGGGGTTCACCAGAAAGCGGGTGGCGCTTTGGTCGCCAGTGGCTTCCTTGAGGGGTTTGAGGGGGAGGTCGGCGGTGGCGGGCTCCACCACATGGCTCCAGAGATCGGCGGCGATGCGCTCCCGCATGGCCTTCTCTTCACTTACTCCATCAATTTCAGCGGTGTGCTGGGTGGAGATCAAAATGGTGTCGATGGCCACGGGCACATCGTCTTCGTAGACAACGCTCACCTGGGTTTTGCCATCGGGCAGCAGATACTCGAGGCTGCCGTTGTGGCGCACTTCCGCCAACCGCCTGGCCAGCCGGTGGGCCAGGCTGATGGGCAGGGGCATCAGCTCAGGGGTTTCGTTGCAGGCGTAGCCAAACATGATGCCCTGATCGCCCGCCCCAATCAGATCGAGGGGGTCGCCGGCATGGTCGTCGGCCTCATTTACGCCCTGGGCAATATCGGGCGATTGCTGATCGAGGGCCACGAGCACGGCGGCACTGTTGGCATCGAAACCTCCGGCCCGGGCGCCGGAGTAGCCGATCTGGTTGATCACGCCCCGCACCAGGGTGTTGAAGTCGACCCGGGCGTTGGTGGTGACTTCGCCGGTGATCAGGCACAGGCCCGTGTTCACCACGGTTTCGCAGGCCACCCGGGAGGCGGGGTCCTGGGCTAAGAGGGCGTCGAGCACCGCATCACTCACCTGATCACAGATCTTGTCGGGATGACCTTCTGTCACCGATTCCGAGGTGAAGACGTGGCGGCTACCCATTTCTTGAAGCAATGACGTTATTTCTTACCTTATCTGCAGCCCTTAGGACGCAGCTTCCACCCTGAGCTCATCCCAGTGATGGATGAGGGGGTGGGGTTCGTTCAGGGGGGGCGCGCTGCTCCAGGCAGCCGTATAGCCCAAGGCCCGTTGATGGGGAATGCCGGCGGCCACGGCCATGCGCAGGTCGCTGTTGGCATCGCCAATCAGGGCGCAGTGCTCCACGGCAACGCCCATCACGCCGCAGAGTCCATGCACCGCCTGGGGATCCGGTTTGCGGGGCTGGTGTTCTGCACTCCAGAGGCCGGAGAAATAGCTGCTGAGCTGGTGGCTGGCCAGGAAGTGCTCAATGCCGGCCACATCGTCGTTGCTGATCACCGCGCAGCGCACATCTTGGCCCTGGAGCTGCTGCAGAAAAGGCAGCAGCCCTTCGGTGGTGTCACTGGTGTGGCGCCCCTCGCGCCTGCCATCGCCCTGGTCGGCCTTGGCAAACACCAACTCACTGATCGCCAGGGCATCGGGCCAGCCCAGCCCTGTTTGGGCCAGGGCGGTGGCCGTGGAGATCAGGTTGTGGTCGCGGTGGGCCACCGCGGTGATGCCGGCTGGGCAGAGCGCCTTGCCCTCGTTTCTGAGGCCATAGGCCCGTTCCAGCAAATCCTGGAGCTGGGGGCGCAGGGCAGGGTCGACCTGCTCAAGGCAAAGAAAAACCCTGGCCTTGGCCAGGGTGATGAGCTGGGGCTCGCTGATGCTGAGGGTGCCGTCCTTGTCGAACAGCACCGCTTCCACCAGACCCAGTTCGATGCCGCGAAGCAGGAGCTTGGCCATGGGATGCCTCGACGGGGGGAGTGCTCGCCGGGGTTAGTCGACGGTGACTTCCATGGGTTCGCCGTCTTCGGCTTGCTCCAGCAGCATTTGCTTGTAGCGAGCGGCCATCTCTTCGGCCTTCTCGAAGACCTTGGCGGGGTCGGTGAGCATGTCGCCGGGCTCGGGCTCAAGCGCCTTGGTAGACAGCGAGATCCGACCGCGCTCGGCGTCGAGGTCGATGATCATGACCTTCATCTGATCGTTCACGTTGAGCACCGTGTGGGGTGTCTCGATG
>Ga0310332_10410_pt1 | contig 11100 bp, 10 predicted proteins | sample LakMicSRFLOrngD5_FD_195546 | JGI IMG/M metagenome (GOLD analysis project Ga0310332, IMG submission 195546) | Enriched freshwater cyanobacterial communities from Lake Michigan, Michigan, United States - MI23.SRFL.Orng.D5 (v2) (version 2) | ecosystem: Environmental > Aquatic > Freshwater > Lake...
GGGCTGGGGGCATGGCCTTGGCCGGGGAGCACCAGTCTGGTCTGCCGCAGACGCAGGCTTGAACCGAGACCTTGGGCCGATGGGCACGCCAGCAGCTGGATGGATGGCTGCGGACTGCAGGCTGACCGATCCGGTCTGGGTGCTACGCCAGGTAGTGGCACTGTGCAAGAGCGATTAGAAACGCGGCGGATCCATTGACGTTGTTACTTTAAGGGCTAGAAGTAAGGGTAAGCTTATCATGCTAAAAGAGCTGCTTGCATTCAGTTGTTTTGAGTGAAGTGTCCGGCCATGGCTATTGATATAGTCAAGGAGCTGGCAGGGCTGACGTAATCTCTATTTTGTATTAATGTGCGGCCGCACCTAGCATCTTTAGGCGCCATTGTGGTCCTGTTATGGCTTGGTGGGTGGAGCTGGTTTTGCCATTAACGCAGCCAATAGACCATCCACCTTCTCCCGCTCTGGGGACGTAGCCATGGCCGCTGGTGCGTCTTGCGTGGCTTTGGCTGCGGCTTCCAGGCTTTCCACCCGCTTTGTCAAGGCTGCCAGCCCTGCTGCAATCTCAGACGAAGCGCTTGCTCCTGACTCTGAAGCCTCGCTACTAGCTGCCCCGAGGAACTGCTTGATCGCTTGCGCCACCAAGGTTTCAATGGTTAGCTGGCGGGCAGTGGCAGCCTGGCTCAGCTGCTCTACTAGCTCCTGCTCGATGCGGCAGTTGAGCTGAACCGTGGGCATGGCTGGGCGGTGATCGCTGGACTAATAATGCTGCCTCGGGGAAGGCACTTCTAGACGTAGTCCCACTTGCGGTTTTGATCGACCAACTCTGTGTTCAGGCCTAGGGAGCAGCCCCTATCTTGCTGCTTCTGCGCCCCCTGGCAGTGGCCACAAGGCGCCCCAGCCCCTTGGCCGCGCCGCAGCTCGAACAGCCGCCGCAACCGCTGGCGGCTGCTACCTCCTGGGGAGTTGCAGGTTCAGGTTGCTGAACAGCAGACCCCAGGCACTGGTGGGCAATAGCGTTGGCAGTCCTACCCCAGCTTGGTGGCGTTACCGGAGCGACTGCCGCTGCTGGCCGACGGCCTGAACCTGCGGGCTGGCGCCAATGGCCAGTCGCTGAGTGATTCGTGCTGCCCCAAGGCAGCAGCAGCCCAAGCGGGCTGACTGACGGCGGCTGGGGATTGGCCGGCCTGGGGGCTTTTTAGCTGATGTGGTGGCGACCTAGGCCCGAAGGCTGGCTGCGGTGCAGTGGCGCGAGCTAACCAGCTCCCTCAGTAGGGGTTGGGGGATGGGGATTGGCTGGGCACGGACCCTGCCGCCCCGGGTTGAACCGGGCGATGCACTGCCAGTGCTTGGCTGGGTGTTGTGGCTTGCCCTGTGGGGGTGGATCCGAAGGCTGGGCTCCTTGCTCCTCCATGGTTGCCTGGGAGCCATTGCCTTGATGATGGATTCAAGATGAACAGCTGTAGTGGGAGAGGCCACCGGCCTGGAAGAACTCCCGGGGCTTGAGGCGGTCGAACTTGAACTCCACCTCGGCGGCTTGCTCGTCGTAGGGATGGCTGAACACTGCCTGTAGATCCTTGATCAGGCTGCTATCCCCTTGGCCAGCCCGTTGATAGGCGGGCGCGATCAGCCATTCACGCCAAATGTATTTGGGGTTCACCCGTTTCATCGCTTCGGAGGTTGCCATGACATCTCCGCTTGCGGTGATGCGATCGCGCCAGCGTTGCAGCCAGTGGCTCCATTGCCCATCGAGTTGTTCCGAGCTGGGCTGGTAGAAACTCTCTTTTAAGGTTGAGAGTTGATCTGGAACCCCAGAGAGCTTGCGGAAGAAGATCGTGTAATCCACCTTGCTGAGCACCAGCAACTCCAGCAGCTCGTTCACCAGCTCGGCGTCGTAGTTGGCCAGGCCGAGCTTGCGGGCCCACATGGCCTCGATCTCCCGGCCCATCGCTGCGCTGAAGCCGTCCCGGAGTTGGTCCAGGCTCGCCAGGGCCCCTGCGTTGTCTGTAAGCAGCAGCCGGAGGGCGGCCCAGAACATTCGATAGTTGGCTTCGGCCGCAACCGGTTGGTTGAAGAAGCTGAAGTGCTCGCCGCCGCCCGTCCAGGGCTGGAAGCGTGGATCGAACAGTTCGCAGAATCCGAAGGGTCCGTAGTCGAGGGTGAAGCCCCCGGCGGCGCAGTTGTCGCTGTTGAAATTGCCCTGGCAGTAGCCCACACGGATCCAGTTGGCCACCAGGGCGGTGAGCCGTTGGCGAAACAATCGGGCTAGTTCCACCACTTGCACGTGGAAGGCAAGGCCCGCATCAATCTCCAGGCGGTAGTTGCGCTCGATCAGGTGTTGCACGATCATCCGCAGCTCGTTAAACGCCCCTGGATGGGCCTCGCTGCGGGCGCGTCGGGCAAACAACTCCAGCTGGCCGACCCGCAGAAACGATGGAGCCACCCGGGTGGTGATCGCTGCCGGGTTGTCCACCAGGATGTCGGGATCCAACGACTTGGAGTTCGGGGAGTACCAGGGCCTGCGCACCGTTTCGGAGCGCGACATGTAAAGCGTGAGCGATCTGGAGGTGGGAACCCCCAGGGCGTGCATCAACTCCTGGGCCAGAAACTCGCGCACGCTCGAGCGCAGCACGGCGCGACCATCGGCTCCGCGGCAGTAGGGCGTGGGGCCACCGCCCTTGAGTTGCATCTCCCAGCGGTTGCCCTTAAACAGGCCCTCGAACACGGATATGGCCCGGCCGTCGCCATAGCCATTGCCGGTGCCAAACGGGCACTGCTGGATGTATTCCGTGCCGTAGATCGAGAGGGCATAGCCGGTTGCCCAGCCCCAGGGCCGCATCGGATCCCGCGCCACGCTGATGTCGCCGGAAAAGAGGCGGCGGAACTGGTCGTCCTGGGCCAGGTTTTCGCTCAGGCCCAGCTCGCTAAACAGGGTTGGGCTGTGGGCGACATACTCCGGATCTGGAATCGCCGTGGGTGTGACTGGCACGTAGTGACCGGAGAACACCTGGCGGGGCCGGTGATCGTCGCCATCGACGCTGGCCTGGGGATCGGCATGGAGCGACTCCATTAACGAATAGTCGGCCCGCTGGGCAAACTCCGAGAAGCTTGTCGATTGTGGCGATTCGAGAGCAGTCAAGGTTGCAGGCATGGGGCCGTTCGTCACGGGTCTCGCTTGGGTTCTGGGCTTGGCGGGCACTGGCCCTGACGCTTCGCCCATCATCTCCGGCTTTGGGGTCACCTTGATGGGGCGCCATGCCACCCAGGCAATGCCAGGTTGGATTGCAGATCTAGCCGCCCAGACGGATCAGGGCCCCCACCACCACGAAGGCGATCGCCAGGGCGGTGATGGCGCGGATAGGCCAGGCCAGGGCGCCCAGGTTGTCGTCCGTGAGCTGGGGGATCAACCGCAGTCGGGCATGGATCGCCAGGATGGCCGTGCCGGCAAGCAGCAGCAGCTTCACGCCCACAAGCATCCCGATCGGGCTCGCCGGGTTGAACAGACCCTGGAAGCCAGGCAAATAGATCCAACCCAGCGCGAGCCCGCTCAGCACCTGGATCGCCAGGGCGCTCAGCCCCAACGGTTCGAAGCTGGCCTCGAAGGAACGCACCCGCTCGGCGCTACCTTCCCGCAGGGCTACCGGCAGCACTCCGAGATCGAGCAGCAGGTACCCGCCGGTCCAGACCGTGGCGGCCAGGGCATGGACGATGACCAGAAACGGAAATAGGGACAAGGCAGGGCCTGGCCAGCTCCTACCAGGATGGGTGCAATCCGAGCGGGTGACGATGAAGGTGATCGTGGATCTCTGCCTGGTGCCGATTGGTGTGGGCGTCCATCTGGCCCCCTACGTCGCCACCTGTGAACGGGTGTTGGCAGCAGCGGGGCTCAAGATCCAGTTGCACCCGAACGGCACCGCCATCGAAGGCGAGTGGGGCCCGGTGTTTGCTGCCATCGAGGCCTGCCACCAGGCGGTACACGCCATGGGCTGCTCCCGGGTTTACACCTCCGTGAGCATCAACACCCGCACCGACAGGGACCAAACCCTGGAGGACAAGGTGGCCAGCGTGCAAGCGTTGCTCTGATGCCAGCTCTAGACGCCCAAGCCAGCGAAGTTTTGGATTTTTGGTTTAGCGAAACCCCGCTGCGCCAGTGGTTTGCCAAGGATCTGGCCTTTGACGCCCTGGTGGGCAGCCGCTTCTCGGGGTTGGCCCGAGCTGCGATCAGCGGTGAGCTCGGTTCCTGGGGGGAGGGTCCGGCCAGCGCGTTGGCCCTGGTGCTGCTGCTGGACCAATGTCCAAGGCAGATCTGGCGCGGCACCGCCCGGGCCTTCGCCGGGGATCCCCAAGCTTTAGCCCTGAGTTTGGGGGCTGTGGAACGGGGCTGGCTGGCTGGCGAACCAGCCCAGCCCCGCCGGCAGTTCTGGTTGATGCCCTTGATGCATTGCGAAGAGCTGGCTGTGCAAGAGCAGGCCCTTCCCCTGTTTGAGCGTTTCACCGATCCCCGCACCGCTGAATTTTCCCGCAAACACCGGGATGTGATCGCTCGCTTTGGCCGCTTCCCCCACCGCAATGCTGCCTTGGGCCGGCCATCGAGTCCTGAGGAGCTGGCGTTTCTGCAGACACCGGGATCTCGCTTCTGAGCGCTTGGCTAGCCAGCCCATTGCCCCACTGACTGGGTTGGATGTGGCTACTAGAACGGTAGGGCTGCCGGTCAAGACACGAACCCCTGGCAACGGGCCAAAGGACCCAGCGCTTGGGACTCTCATCTTCTTCACGTTTCGTTACGGGAGTTGCCAGACTTGGTTTTTGCTGCTCGGGCCATGGCGACGCCGCTACCCCTTGAAGTTGTGGCCGGCATCTGCGCTGCCACCTTGACCGTTGCCTTGCTCCGCACTGATGGCGAAACCAGCCAGAGCACTGGCGCCCGTCTGCAGAGCCCATCGGCTCCCTGGCAACTGCCCCACGCTATCTCTGATCGACTCAGGGGGTACCTGTTTGGCCCCGGTCGAGCCCAAAGCCTGGGCTTGCTGGTTTTGCGGCTGGCGATCGGGATGATGATGATTCACCACGGCCAGGACAAGCTGGCCGATCCCCAGGGCTTTGCGAACAACTACGTCATTCCCCTGCATCTTCCTTTTCCGTTGCTGATGGCCCACGCGGCCGGATACGCAGAAATCTTTGGCTCCTGGCTCTTGATTTTTGGCCTACTGACCCCCCTAGGAGCCCTGGCGCTGGTTGGAACCATGGCCGTTGCGGCCTACCACCACATCCTCACCAGTGGTCTAAATATCTACGTGTTGGAACTGGTTGTGCTTTACCTGGGCGGCAGTTTGGCCCTGCTGCTGCTGGGCCCAGGTCGGTTCTCCTTTGATGCTGGCATTGCCAAAGAACTCTTGGATAATGCCAGCGACCAGGGGGATTCCGTTGGCTCAGTTGCCCAACAGTCGGCTCTGATTGCTATTGCGGTGGAGTCAAGGGGCAGGTAGTCCTTGGGGCTGCAAGCAGTGACGCCCTGCCTGGGTTGGACTCAGGCCTAGGGTTTCCCAAGCGCTTCCCCGCGCTGGGGGTGGGGCTCAGTTCTCTGCAGGATGGGCAGGAGGCTGCTGATGCTTAGGGCCATCAATGAGAGGGCGCCAAGTAGCTCAAACAGCCCCAGACCTAGTGCCCGACAAGGATCCCCATGCCAGCCTTCTGGTTCAATCGGCTCAATCGATCGGCCGGGGATCTTGCGACACCTGGGGTGATGGGCCATCCCAGCTGCATGGTCTGAAAATATTCGGAGCCAACGCTGTGTCATTGTTTTGATGGTTGTCCATCAGCGAGAAAGCATCGCCACTCCTGCCAGCACTGCTCCGGTTGTTGCCGCCGCACCGATCACTTGAATAACGCTCCAACCCAGGCGTAGCTGCACAAACAAAGCCAATAGCACCACAAGCAGCGCCCAGGGGTTGAAGGCGCCGCCGGGCAAGAGCACCGGGCCGGCGAAAAACAATGCCAGGCTGGCGATTCCTCCCACCACAGCCGCGGTGATGCCGCCAAGTGGTGCCCCGAAACGCAGATCAGCTCTAGAGGCCTCCACGAGAGGGGCCCCGACGAGGATGAACCCAAACGAGGGCACGAAGGTGAACCAAACCGTCACGAATACAGCCGTTAGGGCCGGCAACCAGGGGCCAGCGCCGGCGCTGACGGCCTGGTTCCATCCACCCATGAACCCGACAAAGGCCACGACGATGATCAAGGGACCAGGGGTGCTTTCGCCTAGGGCCAGCCCATCGAGCATCTGCGCAGCCGAAAGCCAGCCAAAGTCCTCAACCGCGCCCTGGGCTACGTAAGGCAGCACCGCATAGGCCCCACCGAAGCAAACCAACGCCACCCGCGTGAAGAAGCGGGCCATGGTCGCTAGGGAGCCGTTCCAGCCTCCGGCCGCAGCCAGCCCGGCCAGAGGTAGGACCAGGGCCAGGGCCCAGATCAGCAGCGTCAGGGCCAGACGCCGGCGCGAGAATCGGGCGTGCTCGGGGGTCGTTGTGTGGTCGTCATGCAGGGCGCCTGTTCGATCTGTCTCCTTGTTCTCTGCTGTTGATCCTTGGGAGTGGGCGGCCAGGAGCAGGGAGGGTCGCAGCCGTGCAGCCAGCAGGCCCACCACGCCCGCCCCAATCACGACCAAGGGATAGGGACTATTGAACGCCGCCAGTGCCAAAAAGCCAGCGATAGCCAGCGCCACCAAGAGGGGGGTGTGCAGGGTGCGGCGGCCCATGCGCCAGGCGGCCATCAGCACGATCGCCAGAACCGCTGGTTTGAGCACGGCAAACACCGACGCCAGCAGCGGCAGCTGTCCCCAAAGGGCGTAGAGACTCGCCAGGGCCGTGAGAACGAACACCGAGGGGATGACAAACAACCCACCGGCGATCAGGCCCCCGGGTACGCCGTGCATCAGCCAGCCGAGGTAGGTGGCCAGCTGCATGGCCTCGGGGCCGGGCAGCAGCATGCAGTAGTTGAGCGCGTGGAGATAGCGCCCTTCACTTAGCCAGCGGCGACGCTCCACCAGCTCGCGATGCAACAGAGCGATCTGCCCCGCCGGCCCCCCGAAGCTCACCCAGCCGAGCTGGAACCAGAAGCGCGTGGCCTCCGCCAGGGTCACCGGGGACGGTGGTGCTGCCATGAGTTGAATTCAGCCTGCCATCACGAACTATCTTGTGGCCAACCGTCCTCCCGTGCCATAAGCGCCACCTCAGCCGTCCTTGACTTTCCAATTAATGGAAGTTTCAGGCCGGATGGAACCTCTTTCCCCCTGCTGAAAAGGGCCACAACGATCCTTCTAGCTTTCCGCCCCTACCGGATGGATCTCTGGGGCCACCCCTGCACCTACCGAGGGCCAGGAAGGACAGCGCACCGAGTAGCGCTAACAACCGCAGAGCCAGCGGAAGGTCAAGATCCTTGTCCCAGCCTTCTGGGGCGATCGGTTCAATCGATAAGCGGGGATTGACTAGGGCCCGGTTCGCATGGATTTAAAGGGTCGACATAGGGGTAGAACCTTCACTAGGCCATCGCCCGGGCCCATCGTCTGCCCTAAACAGGTCACTGACCCGCTATGCACTAGAATGAGGTTGATATCTGCAGTCGTGTTAGAGCGATTCGCCGGCATTCATCGCTTGTGCCGGCTAGGGGTGGGTTAGGTTGTCAAGTTAAATTGTCGCCATATTGCAGGGGGCTCAAGACACATCAGAGGTATCCAGGCGTCCCTCCCTGATCGCCTGAAGTAGGGCTTGGTAATCAGCTTCCGACTGGTGGGCGTGGCTCAAAGCCTGCTCCAACAAAGACTTGGCAAAGGGCTTGGTTTCGCCGATGTGGTCCTTGATGGCAATCCTGTCGCCCGAGCGGGCATGGGCCTTGGCCAGGGTCCAGGCGCAAAGACGGCCATAGTCGCTAAGCCCATCCTCATCTAGGCAACTTAGGTTGACGGATCCCTTCCAGTCGCGGAAATGGCGCAAATACAGATGATGTCCCTCTGGCGTGGTAGTCCAACCAAGGAAAGCATCACTGGTTGTTTGCATGAGCCGTTGGCCCTGCACCACCCGCTCACCTTGATGGTTGGTTGATGTTGCCTGGACGTAGGGAGCTAGGACCGATGCCTCAGCCTGCTTGCTTTGCAACACCAGCACATCATTGGGGTGTTTACCGGCAAACACGCCAACCGCGCAGCGGGTGCCGACCGATCCCACCCCTACCGCCTTAATCGCCGCATCCATGAATTGGAACTGGGAGAGAATCCGCCTCATTTCAGGTCGGATGCTCTGCAAGTACCTTGCAAAAATCCCATGAAAGCGGTTCAGCCAGTACAGGCCTCCCCCCCATTCCTCCGGAAGCTCTGCCGTTCGCCAGATCAGGGGGGGATCATGACGAAAGCGCAGCCGTCCGGAACTGTCGGTTTCGCAGAGTTTGCCCACGGCCTCACGACTATCGCGATGCTTGGCGTTATTGACGACATCACTTAAGTGGTGCTGCAGATTTTTACTTGAGGATTTCTCAATCAGGGCCTCAAGATCAAGCCGCATGACATACATGGGGATGAACGCCATGGCGGCGAAATTGGCCATTGCCTCGCCATAGGCCCGTAGACTGCGGCGACAGATTTTTTCCTGCTTTGCTTCGCTGATGCCCAAACTGCGCGCTGCAAGGAGCAGGCTTGTGGACAACCGCTCTAGATCCCACTCAAAGGGACCGGGATGGGTTTCATCAAAGTCGTTGATGTCGAACAGCAGATTCCGCTCTGGGGAGCCATAGAATCCAAAGTTCATGAGATGGGCATCACCACAGAGCTGCACCATCAGACCAGAGTTGGGCTTGCGGCTTAGATCAGAAGCCATCACCGCAGCGGCGCCGCGGAAAAAAGCAAATGGGCTCTGGGCCATGCGACTGTGGCGAACAGGCACGAGCCAGGGCAATCGCTGGGTCTCCTGTTGGATTAGCAGCTCAATGGGATCGGGGCGTTGGCTTTGCAATTCACCGGACACGGTTCCACAATTTAGGTCTGCTACAACCATGCAACGGTGATGAAACAACAATTTAGGATTCCCGGTTCCGTGGCAGATCACGGCCCAACCCCTCCGTGCCCGCCACCATGGGCATGCGGGAAAACCTTATCCAGCGCCGCTTGTAGGGATGGACCCCATGGGATGCACTCCCAAGCACTTCAAGCAATTGGAAAGGGGCTGGCCAGCTAGTGGTGTCCAATCAATAGCGAATACAAAAGAATCCGGTGCCTGCACGCCGGATTCATGGTGGCCTAGTTAATGACAGTAAATAAGGGTTCAGATCAGCCTCAGCCTAGCTCCATAGAGCCAACAATATTGGCTTCTATGGGCCTAATTATCACCAGGAGTCTTCAGCTTGTAGCCCCTAAGGATGGAGGATCAACTAGCTGCCAAGTGGAGCCCTAAAATCCCAGCAGGCCCCTGAAGGAGGGATCCAACTAAGTGGCCTTCTGTCCTGATAAAAGCGGGCTAGGGCAGCGACACCACCTCGAAGCAGAAGGTCCAGCGTATTCAAATGTGACAGCGTGGGTGCACTGCAGCAGGAAGCCGGCTTGGCCCCAGGCGCCCCTTGGCATTGTTGAGTCAGTCACCCAACCTCCAGCCCTTCTGCAGTGATGCCGACAGTGAAGCCCCGTGCCTGGCTCATCGTTCAAGGCTTAGTCGTCATCATTTCGCTTGCCCTAGCTGAGCTGATCGCCCGGTTTCTCCAGCTTGATCGGGCCGGAGGCGTGCTGTGTTTGGCCAGCCTGGCCAGCCTGGTGGTCTGCGCCAGGCTGGGTGGCCGTCAGGCTCTGCTGGGCGTTACGGGCCTGGCGGTGTTGTCCGGCGCGGCGGTGTACAGCCAGAACGATCCGCTACTCGCCACAATCGTGCTCACGGGCACAGCCCTGGGCCTCGGGCTAAGCGGTCGCTGGCAGTTGAAGCCGGTGTACTGGCTGCTGATGGTGAGTCTCTGCATCCTGATCACCAACAGTCCGCTACCGGCCAATCCTGCGTCCTTCGACGTGGTGCGGCTCGCCGCTGCGTTTTTTGCGTCCGGCAGTTTGGCCACTGTGCTGCAGACCACGCTGGTGTCGCCGATGGAGGGGGCCCCAGCGCCGATCCCGTTTGCGGTAGCCCACAGCTGGCGCCGGAGCGTCGCCCACGGCTTGATGCTGGCCACCGCCACCGTGGTGAGCACCCCAATCGCTTTGCAGCACCACTGGCACACCAGCGGGCTCTGGCTAGTCCTAACGCCATTTCTTGTGCTGCAGCCATTCGTTAGGGACTCCTGGACTGTGGCGCTGCATCGCTCCCTGGGAACCCTCGCCGGAGTCCTGCTGGTGATCGGACTCGCCTTCGCCTTGCCCCGCAATGTGCCCCTTGAGCTTCCGGCCGTCGCTGCCGGTGTGATCACCGTCGTAATCGCGGTCAAGAAAGGCCATCGTGCCTTGATGCTCACGGCCTTAACAGCCACGATCGTGCTGTTCAACAGCAGCAACGAGACTCTGCTGCTGATGGCTGATAGGCGCGTCCTGGCCTCGGCCCTCGGCATCGCCATTGCCCTGGGACTCATGGCCTTAGCCCATCCGATCGAGCATCGTTTCGCGCGATTACCCGAAAGGATTGCGTCAGGTCGATGAGAAGCAGAAAGACAACGAAGCTGTTATCTTCCATGGAGCCATTTTTATTGAGTTTTTAGCAGACCCAGGGACTGCCGCCCTAATCTCAGCCGGTTGAAGCCAGATCCCAGAGGGACAGCTCCAGCGCAACAGGTTGCGCTGGAGCTGCTAGATCACCGACAGGGTGGTTTAGGTGCTGCCCTGCAAGTGCGGGCCAGCTCATGGGCATGGGCCATGGGCAGGAAACGGACCTTTTGACCTGCTTATCTCTACGGCCCAGGGTGATAGTGAGGCGTTCATGGCCAAAGGCCTTGATGGTAACTGCTTCGCAAAAGCCCAAGGGCTACGGGATAGACATGCATCACTAAGGTTCGGATTTCGCAGCTGGAGGCCTTACTGATCGCCATGGAAGAAACGGCGTGGGACACCGCTCTTGCGCCTCACCCCGCAGGCTGTGGCAAGGACCTCCCAGC
>Ga0310332_10411_pt1 | contig 11099 bp, 8 predicted proteins | sample LakMicSRFLOrngD5_FD_195546 | JGI IMG/M metagenome (GOLD analysis project Ga0310332, IMG submission 195546) | Enriched freshwater cyanobacterial communities from Lake Michigan, Michigan, United States - MI23.SRFL.Orng.D5 (v2) (version 2) | ecosystem: Environmental > Aquatic > Freshwater > Lake...
GGGGTGCTGATCTACGACATCGAATCCGATCCCGACGCCCGCGACGACTTCCTGCATGGCTTCCTGCGCCTCGGCCGCGATGGCGCCGGCGGTTGGCTCGAGCCCGATCAGGCTCCCTATCACCCGCTATTGGCCCTGCAGGAACAGGGGGAGGAGCGGCTGTGGCAGCGGCTGCGCCAGCTGCTCGACAAGTGGCCCGATTGGCCGGTGCTCCACTACGGCGAAACCGAATCCCTGGCCCTGCTGCGCCTGGCCCAGCGCCAGGGGGCGTCGGAGGCGGAGCTGGCGGCCCTGCGCCGCCGCCTGATCGACCTGCACCAACGGATCCGCCGCTGCTGGTGGCTGCCCGTGTCCAGCTACGGCCTCAAGGCGGTGGCCAGCTGGCGGGGCTTCCGCTGGAGCCAAAAGGGGGTGGATGGGGCCCGGGCCCTGCTCTGGTGGCGCCAGTGGCGGCTGGGCTTCGGCGGCGCCCATGGCCGCGGCAGCCGCCACAGCCTGCGCCGCATCTTCACCTACAACCGCGACGACTGCCTGGCCACCTGGGCCGTGGCCCGCTGGCTCCTCGATGAGGACCAGGTTTAAATCTGAGCACCGGGCTCCAGGGGCCTAAGCGGGCTCCCTAGGCCCCCTTGCCCGCCCCCACCGGCGGCGCCTCGAAGGCCGTCGGGGTGCTGATCTCCAGGGCCCGCCCGCCGGCGAGCAGGTGGGTTTCGGCCAGGGCCGAGCGGCGCACCATGGCCAGGCCCACCACCACTGTTTCCGCAGAATCCCGGGCTCCCAGGTGCAGCACCGAGGTGATCACCCCGGCCCGTTCGCCGGCGGCGGTCACCAGTCCCGTGCCCGGGCTGGGGGGATCGCTGTCTGCGGGGCCTCCAGGGGGAGTTCCTGTCCCATCGGCCCGCCAGATCCAGCGGCGGAGTTGCTGTTTGACGCCGTCGTAGGTGGCGAGCTTGGCCAGGGTTTCCTGGCCCACGTAGCAGCCCTTGCTGAGGCTCACCCAGCCGGCCAGGCCCAGTTCGAAGGGATTGCAGCCGTCGTTGAGTTCGCCCGGGGCGGCGGGGAAGCCCTGGCCCAGGCGCCAGTGCTCCCAGGCTGCGGGCTCCAGGGGGGTCAGGTCATCGAGCCAGGCGGGCCGTTCGTCGCCGGAGCGCAGCACCAGGGACGGGCTGCCGGCCGTTCCGCCCAGGCTCACCTCGGGCTGGAGTAGCAGGCCAGCCCCTCCTGGCAACGGCTGCCACTGGCCCGATGCGCCAATCGGAACCTGGGCGGACAGGGGCCCCGCTAGGCGCACCAGGCTGGCGGGTTGGGGGGCGTCCAGGCGCACCCGATCGGCCGGAAACAGCACCCGATCGAGGGCCTGGTGGATGGCGGCGCCCTCGCCCTCCAGCACCACCAGATCCAGGCCCGTGCCATCCACTAGGGCCAGGGCCAGGCCCCGCAGGCGGGCCGTCGGTGTGATCAAGCAGGTGGCCAGGCAGGCCCCTGGCGCCGCCGTTTCAATCGCCTGGCTGCTCTGGCCATGCAGGAAGCGCTTGCTATCGGGCCCCTCCAGCCGGATCAGGCTCACGGGGCTTCGCCAACAGGCCGGGCTGCTGGGGCCGCTCCAGGGATCCGGCTGGGCGCTGGCTTGGGGGCTGCTCATGGCTGCTGGCGGGCCGCACTGGTGGCGGCCACCTCCTCCAGCAGGAACAGGCTCACCAACTCCAGGCCGGCGGCGGCCATGGCCGCCTGGCCCCCTTCCTGGCGATCCACGATTGTCACCACCCGGTTCACCGTGTAGCCGGCCTGGCGCAGCTGGGTTACGGCCTTGAGCGAGGAGCCGCCGGTGGTCACCACGTCCTCCAACACGGTGATGGTGGCGCCGGGTTCGGGCAGGGGCCCCTCCAACCAGGCGCCGGTGCCGTGGCCCTTGGCCTCCTTGCGCACAATCAGGGCATCCAGCGGGCGGCCGGCCAGGGCCGCGGCCTGGGCCACGCCGCTCACCAGGGGATCGGCCCCCAGGGTGAGTCCGGCCACGGCCACCGCCTCGGGCTCCACCAGCTCCAGCATCCGGACCGCCAGCAGGGCCAGCCCGGCGCCGCTGAGGCTCACCGGTTTGCAGTTCACGTAGTGGTTGCTGCTGCGGCCCGAGGCCAGGGTGAATTGGCCATGGCGGTAGGCCCGTTCGGCCAGCAGATCGAGCAGGCGCTGGCGTTGGTCAGGGTCTGGGCTGGGAAGAAGGGGCGCCATGGATGGTTGCCTTTGGTGGCTGGCCTTTTCAGGGGTGTTTGATTAGTTTGCTGCTTAATCCTGCGTCGGTCCGATGGCCCGCTCCCTAGGCCCTAGCGCGGTGGTTCGTTCCCAACCGGCCGACCCCCTGTCCAGGGCCCGTGGCCTGGGCCCAAGCCAAGGGCACTCCGCCCGTCATGGCCGGAATCGGTCCCTCACCCTGACACTCCTCGCTCCCGTGCTCGGGTCAGCCCTGGCCCTGGCCCCCCCAGCCCCGGCCCAGGCCGGCCCGGTGGTTTGTGTCAGTTCCCTGGAAGCCCCCCTGCCAGTGCAGGGGGCAGCCCCTGTGGCGCCGTCCTCCCTGTCGCCGGTGCTGGTCACCCGTTGCGGTCCTGTCGTCACCACGCCCCAGCTGGTGGAGCGCCGCGCTTACACCTGGACGGCGCCCTTCGCCCAGGGGGTGGACCTGGTTCACCAAGTCACCGATGTCTTGGGGATTGCGGTGGCCGGGCGTAACGGCAACACGGTGATGGGTTTCGGGTTCCCCGACCAGACCCTGGTCTGGGATGCCACGGCGATCGAGGCGACGAATCGGGTCTTGCTGGATGCCCAGTCGAATCCGATGCCCCTGCGAACCGCCGATGTGTTCAACGGTTACTGCTCGGGCCTGGCCCAAGGTGGCTGTGGCCTGCCCCTGGCCATGGAGTCGCCGGCGCCTTCCCCCCGGGCGATGGGCCGAGCTCCTGCGCCAGGCCCCGTGCGGGGCCTTTGGTAGGCCACCATGCCTAGGGCGTCCCTGATGGGATGCCCCCTATTGGGGGGTCTAGCAATCTGGTGAATGCAGCGAACTCATAATTCGCCTTAGCCGGGTTCGATCCCCGGGACCCCCATCCAGAGCCCGATCCATGCGCTACCTGGCCCTGGCAGCATTACTTGCCCTGCTGGCCTTCTTTGCCGCCGGGGAATTTGCCCTGATCCACCTGCGCCCCAGCCGGGTGCAGCTCCTGGCCGCCGATGGTCACCGCGGCGCCCGCTCCGTCGCCCGTCTGCAACATCGGCTGCGCCGGGCCCTGGTCGCCACCCAGCTGGGGGCGGCCCTGGCCCTGGTGGCCCTGGGCTGGGCCGGCCGCGGTGTGGCGGTGCGCTGGGATCCCACCGCCCAACGGCCCTGGATCGACCTCGGGGTGTTTCTGTTGCTGGTGGTGCTGGCCACCCTGCTGGGCGGCCTGGTGCCCAAGGCCTGGGTGCTGCACCGCCCGGAAGCTTCGGCCCTGCGGCTGGCGCCCCTGCTCGAGGCGGTCAATGCCACCCTCGCGCCCCTGTTATTGCTGCTCGAACGCCTCGGCGATGGCTTGCTGCGGCTGCTCGGCCTGCCGCGCAACTGGGATGAGCTGGTGCCCGCCCTCTCGGCCGGCGAGCTGGAAACCCTGATCGAGTCCAACAGCGTGACGGGCTTGATGCCCGATGAGCGCAGCATCCTCGAGGGCCTGTTCGCCCTGCGCGATACCCAGGTGCGCGAGGTGATGGTTCCCCGCAACGGCATGGTCACCCTGCCCTTGGGGGTGCGCTTCGCCGAAATGATGGAGGCGGTGCATGCCACCCACCACGCCCGCTTCCCGGTGATTGGCCAGTCCCTCGATGACGTGCGCGGCATGCTCGACCTGCGCCGCCTGGCCGAACCGATTGCCCGGGGCCTGCTCGAGAGCGATACGCCCCTGGCCCCCTACATCACGCCGGTGGCCCGGGTTCAGGAAACCGCCTCGCTCGCTGACCTGTTGCCGGTGATTCGCAGTGGCCAGCCGCTTTTGGTGGTGGTCGATGAACACGGCGGCACCGAAGGTCTGGTCACCGTGGCCGATCTCACCAACGAAATCGTTGGTGATGGCGCCGATGCCGAGAGTGCCGATGAGGATCTCCAGCAGCTGCGCGACGACAGCTGGCTTGTGGCGGGCGATTTGGAAATCGCCGAACTCAACCGCCAACTCCTCTTCAACCTGCCAGAGGCCGATGGCCACCACACCCTGGCCGGCTTTTTGCTCGAGCGGCTGCAGCACATCCCAGCCCCCGGCGAGAGTTTGCGCTGGCAAGGCCACCAGTTCGTGATCGTGGCCATGGATGGGCCGCGCATCGAACGGGTCCAGATCACCGCCCGCGGCCGCGAGCCGGCCGGCTGATCGTCGATAATTGCGGCGCTGGCTCCAGGGAGTGCCTCCGTTGCTCCCCCGGCTGCCGTGACCTTCAACCCCGACCCCAGCGCCATGAAGCCCGTCCGCGTTGGCGTCATCGGTATCGGCAACATGGGTTGGCACCACGCCCGGGTGCTGAGCCTGCTGCGCGATGCCGAACTGATTGGTGTGGCTGATCCCGATGCGGAGCGCGGCCAGCTCGCCGTTGAGCAGTTCGGTTGCCGCTGGTTTCCGTCCTACACCGACCTGCTGCAGGAGGTGGAGGCGGTCTGCATCGCCGTGCCGACCCTGCTGCACCACCGCGTCGGCATGGCCTGCCTGCAGGCGGGCGTGCATGTGTTGATTGAAAAGCCGATCGCCGCCAGCCAGGAGGAGGCCGCCGACCTGATCCGGGCCGCGGAAGGCTCCGCCCGGCTGCTGCAGGTGGGCCATATCGAGCGTTTCAACCCCGCCTTCCGCGAACTCACCAAGGTGGTGGCGAATGAACAGGTGGTGGTGCTGGAGGCCAGGCGCCACAGCCCCAATGGCGACCGGGCCAACGATGTGTCGGTGGTGCTGGATCTGATGATCCACGACATCGATTTGGTGCTGGAACTGGCGGCCGCTCCGGTGGTGCAGCTGGCGGCCGCCGGCGGCCGCAGTGGCGATGGCCCGATCGACTACGTCAACGCCACCCTCGGCTTTGCCAATGGGGTGGTGGCCAGCCTCACGGCCAGCAAGATGGCCCATCGCAAGATCCGCAGCCTCAGCGCCCACTGCCGCGACAGCCTGGTCGAAACCGATTTCCTCAACCGCAGCCTGCACATCCACCGGCGCACCCACCAGTCGGTGTCTGCCGACCATGGTGAATTGCTCTATCGCAACGATGGCTTCATCGAAGAGGTGAGCACCACCTCGATCGAGCCCCTCTACGCCGAACTGGAACACTTCCTCCAATGCGTGCGCGGCCGCGAAATTCCCGCCGTCGATGGCCTGCAGGCCTCTAGAGCCCTCCAGCTCGCCGACCTAATTGAGCAGTGTGTTGAGCAGCCCAACATCTGCATGACCCTCAGCTCCCCGATCTGAATCCGGGCTGCCGCCTGGCTCCAGCCCCGCCCCAGCCCCTGCTCCTGGGTGCTCCGGCCCGTCGACCGCGTCGGCCATGGTGAGCCCGCCTTCGGCCAGTTCCTTGAGGGCGAGCAGTTGCCAGCGCCGGCATTGGCCCGGTGAGGAGATATAGAAGCGGTCCCAGGCCTCGGCCTTGTGCTGGCCGTAGAGGGCGCTCGGGGTTTCGGGGTGCTCCTGTTGCCAGCCCACCCGCACGGCATGGCCGATCACCACATCGAGGGCCAGGTAGTCGTTGAAGCGCACATCCGGGTTGGCGCCCACAAAGGCCACCAGGGTCAGCAGGGTTTCCGTGCAGAGCTGGCGATATTCCGAGGCGTCGATTTTGCTGAGCAGGTGTTCTACCAGGCTCGCGAAATTGCGTTCGCCCGGGGTTTTTTCGCTGAGCAGGGGGCCGCTTTCCAGCCGGTTGCGGCGATCGAGCTTGTCGCCGATCACCAGGCCGCGGCAGTGGTGAAGGAGGTCCCAGATGCCGGGGTAGAAATCGCGGTGCACCTGCTGCAGGGCCCCGAGCCGCTGGCGGTGTTGCAGCCAACCGCTGCCGCGGGGGAGCTCTTCGAGGGGGTCGGGCACGTCCCAGCGCACCCTGCCGCTGACATGGAGCTGTTCCTTGCGTTGCAGGGTGGCCTTGGCATGTTCCACGTCGGTGAGCACGGCCCGCAGGCGGCGCCGGATCGCGTGGGGGGGCAGGCCGCAAAGGGCCTCGAAGGCTTCATCGGCGGCCAGGTCCCGTTCCGCCGCCAGTTCGCCAGTAAGCAGCAACAGCAACTGGCCCAGCTGCAGGGTGAGGCTGCCGCTGAGCAGGGCTGGCTCGAGCCGGGCCAGGCCATCGAGGGCCAGCAGCAGCTCCTGTTGCAGCATCCATTCGCGCCCGTCCACGCCGCTGAAGCGCTCGATCATGGCGGCGATCGCCTGGCTGCCCTGGGGCTGGCTGATCAGGGACTCGTGGGTGTAATTGCGGCCCACGATCACCTGCTTCTGGCGCACCAGCAGGTCGGTGAGGGCATCTTCCAGCTGGGGATGCACCAGGCCGATGGTGCCGGCGCAGCGGCGCACCACGGTCCAGTCCCCCTGGGCCAGGCCGCGGCGGTAGATCTCCTCCACCAGCTCCTGCAACGAGACGCTGTCGCCCACGGCCGGACCCTGCAGCAGGGCCTGGGCTCCCAGGCGCCGCACCAATTGCTCCAGCACTTCCGCCTGTTCGCCCAGGGAGGTGCTGCGCCAGAGCCGTTTGGCCAGATCGGGGATCGGGATCTCCTCGAGTTCCTGTTCTTCTGAGGGGGTGAGGGGCTGCTTGCTGGTGCTGGCCCGCAGGAGCGGTCGCCCTAGGGGACGGACGCTGCTGCTCGGTTGGGCCTGGGCGGGCAGGTCCACCCAGCCGGCCAGGTCCTGGAGCTCGTCGAGGCGACCCAGTTGCACCCGCACCCCCTCCAGCTGGCCGCTTTGCAGCTGGCGCCCCAGGCGCTCGATGGCCTCGGGCGTGCGCTGGAAGGGGCCCTCGGCCACGGGGATCAACAGCAGGGGCGGCTGGCTGTGGCGCCAGTGGCGCTGCAGCAGGCGCAGCTCAGCTCCCACCGCATCGGCCAACTGTTCCGGATCGTCGGAGAGGTAGAAGGTGCTCTCCTCCAGCACGGCCGCCAGGAACGCCAGCCGGTCGTCGCCACAGCGATAGAGGCGGGCCGTGGCCATCGCTTCCATCCGCACGTCGGGATGGCCGCTGAGGCCCAGCTTCGGGTTCGCCCCCACGGCTGCCATCCGTTCACTGAGCTCCCGGGAGCTGGCGATCCGCAGGCTGTCCGGTTGGTCGGCGCAAGGACCCGCCGGTGTCACGGGCAGCCCCGCCTGGGCTAGGGCCTGGGCAATGGCGGCGTTGGCCGGCACCAGGGCCACCAGCACCCGCTCGGCCCCCAGGGGGCTGGCCAGGCGCCGGCCGCAGGGGTCCAGGTCTTCGGCCAGCAGCAGTCCCTGCAGCATCAGGTCCCCCAGCCAGGACAGGCTCTGGGTCCAGAGCAGGGGCACATTCGGATTGGCGATTCGCACCTGGCTGCCGGGTTCGCGCCGTTCGGCCGGGATCGCCGCTTCCGGCACCAGGTAGAGCTCGGGCAGCAGGGGCACCCCCTCCACATCCACCGCCAGGCGGTCGAGCTGGTCGCGCCAGCTCCAGGCCTCCGCCCAGCGCCCTTCGCAGCAGGCCGTCACCAGCTCATAGGCGATAAACAGGGGCCATTCACATTCGATGCTCTCGAACTGGGCCAGCTCCTCGCGCTGGTAGTGGAGCCGCGTGTGGTCCTCGATCACGGTCTGGTGACCATCGCGGCGGAAGCGCTTGTAGCCGTAGGGGCCGCCCAGGTCCTGGCGGATCTTCTGGCGGGTGCGCTGCACCAAGGGCGGGCTGTCCACCGCCCAAGCCGGATAGCCGATCACCGCCAGGCAGGCGCTGTCCACCTCCTTGCTGGCCGATTCCCGCGGCAACAGGCTGCGCAGGGCCCGCCGCAGGCGCACGATCGCATCGTGGGGAATCAGCAGCTGGCAGCGGCCGTCGCCATGGGGGCCGTAGAGGTCGAGGCCCTCGAGGGCTTCGAGGGCGGCTTTCACCAGGCCGATGGAGCTGGCATTGCGCTCCGGCAGGCCGTGGTTGCCCTTGTCGCCCCGCTCCCAGATGCCGTAGTCCGCCACCCGGTAGGCGCGGCTCACGTAGTACACGAGGTTCTGGAGGAAGTCGCGCTCGTGGCTGCTCTGCACAACAACCAGGCCCGAGCGGGTCAGCTGGGCCAGCTGCAGCAGGAACAGGGCCGTGGCATCCAGCTGCAGGTGGCCCCAGCCGTCATCGGCCACCACCGGATCGCCACTGGCGGTGTCGAACTTGGCGTGGATCGCATCGAGGGGCGCCAGGCTGGATTTGAAGCGCTCCACCTTGGCGGCCTGGCGCAGCATCGCCGCCAGGAGGCCGCGCATCAGCTGCAACACCCGCTGCTCGAGCTCGAAGGCCCGGGTGTCCTGGCCGCCCAGGCGCCGGTAGGCCAGGGCCAGGCCCCAGACGCACTGGATCGAATAGACGCAGTCCCGCACCCAGGCATCGCCGTAGTTGCCATGCACCGTGTGGGCGGTGCTGGCCGGCAGCAGGCCGCTGATCGGGTGCTGGCGGGCCAGCACCACGGCCTCGATCTGGGCATCGAGCGCCTGCAGGGTTCGCCGGGCTTCGGCCGGATCCAGCTGCAGGGGGGCCTGGCGGGCGCCGGCGTTGGCCTGGGTGCTGCACTCCAGCTCGGACGGGGCCGGGGTTCCGGATGCGGGCGAGGAGACCATGCCGGCGGGGTCCAGGGCAAGGGCCATAGATTCTCTCCCGCCGACCGTCCAGCCCATGGCATCAATGGCGACTGCCCATCCGAGCCATCCGGCCGCTTCTGGCCTTGAAAACAGCATCGCCCAGGTGCCCGTCCTGGGGGTGCCCGTGGCGGTCTGCGCCGACGTGTTTGCCGCGGCGGTGGCCCTGCACCAGGGCGGCGGCGGCCAGATTGTCACCCTCAATGCCGAGATGACCATGGCGGCCCGGGCCGACCGGGCCCTGGGCGCGGCGATCGCCGACGCCCAGTTGGTGATCCCCGATGGTGCCGGCGTGGTTTGGGCCCTATCCCGCCAGGGCCAGCGCGTGCGCCGTAGCCCCGGCATTGAGCTGGCCTGGCGCCTGCTCGAGCACGCCGCCCAGGCCCAGTGGCGGGTGGCGCTAGTGGGCGCCAGCCCCGCGGTGATGGCTGCCCTGCGCTCCCGCCTGGCCCAGGACCTGCCCAGCCTGCCGTTGGTGATGGCCGTGCATGGCTACCAGGAGCCTGGGGCCTGGCCGGCCCTGGAGCAGCAGCTGCTGGCCTTGCAACCGGATCTAGTGCTGGTGGCCCTGGGGGTGCCCCGCCAGGAAACCTGGACCCAACGGGTCCACCAGGGCCGGCCCGGTCTGTGGATGGGGGTGGGCGGCAGTTTCGATGTCTGGGCCGGCGTCAAGACCCGGGCCCCGGGCTGGATGGGCCGGTGCCAGATCGAATGGCTCTTTCGCCTGATCCAGGAGCCCAGCCGCTGGCGCCGCATGCTCTCGTTGCCCGCCTTTGCCTGGCAGGTGCTGCGCCAGGGCTAGTCCAACGACTGGCGGCCGGGCGCCAACCCCTGGCCTGCCCGATCTAGCCTGCCTGGTTGCCCCGGTTGGGCCCCAGCACCCTGCCCCAACAAAACAGGCCAGAAGCCTTGGGCTTCCGGCCTGTTTGGGCACCGCAGAAAACGCGCCCTAAAGAGGCTTCAGGGCCCTAGGTCCGCGGCCTGGAAACGATCATCAGGGCCTGGGGGCTAGCTCCGCGTTCAGCGGAAGCCCACCGAGGCCTGCCACACGAAGGCCAGCAGCAGGAAGAAGAAGGGAATGATCGGCAGGATGTCCACCAACGGCGCGAAGGCCTGGTAGGCCTCTGGCAGCTGGGCCAGGGGGTGAACAGCGGAAGCGGCCAGCAGCGCGGAGAGGGCCATTCCTGGGTGCATAGGCGATCGGTCTGCGGACGCTACCACGTGTGGGCGGCCGGGGAGTTGGCTTCCCAGGGAGCGAAATCCTCTGCAAAAGAACCCTCGGCAATCGCCCGGCCCATGGCGCTGGTGAAGCGGATCAGGTGGGTGAGGTTGTGCAGGCTCAGCAGGGTGCGGCCCAGCAGTTCTTCGGTGCGGATCAGGTGGTGCAGGTAGGCGCGGCTGTGGTGCCGGCAGGCCGGACAGGGGCAGCTGGGATCGAGGGGGCTGTGGTCGTGGCGGAAGCGGGCGTTGCGCAGGTTCCAGCGCTCCCCCTCCACCAGGGCCGTGCCGTGGCGCCCCAGCCGGGTCGGCAGCACGCAGTCGAACAGGTCGAAGCCCTCGGCCACGGCGATCGCCATCTCGCGCAGGCTGCCCACCCCCATCAGGTAACGGGGTTTGTCCTCAGGCAGCAGCGGACCCACCTGGCGCACGATCCGGTGCATCTCCTCCACCGGTTCGCCCACGCTCACGCCCCCCACGGCGATGCCTGGGAGGTTCATCGACGCCACCACCCGGGCCGATTCGGCCCGCAGGTGGGGGAAGCAGCCCCCCTGGACGATGCCGAAGAGGGCCTGGTCGGGGCGGCTGTGGCGGCTGATGCAGCGCTCCAGCCAACCGTGGGTGCGGCGGCAGGCGGCGGCCACATCGGCCTCGCTGGCCGGGTAGGGGGGGCACTGGTCGAAGGCCATGGCCACATCGGCCCCCAGGGCCATCTGGATCTCCATGGCCCGCTCGGGGGTGAGCTCGATCCGGGCCCCATCCCGGGGCGAGCGGAACACCACGCCCTGGTCGTCGATCTTGTTGATGCCGCCGAGGCTGAACACCTGGAACCCGCCGGAATCGGTCAGCAGCGGCCCGGTCCAGCCCATGAAGCGATGCAGGCCGCCGGCCTCCGCCACCACGGCCTCGCCGGGCTGCAAATGCAAGTGATAGGTGTTGGCCAGCACCATCTGGGCGCCAGTGTCGGCCAGCTGGGCGGCGCTGACCCCCTTCACGGTTGCCAGGGTTCCCACGGGCATGAACCGCGGCGTCGTCACCACCCCATGGGGCGTGTGGAAG
>Ga0310332_10415_pt1 | contig 11006 bp, 12 predicted proteins | sample LakMicSRFLOrngD5_FD_195546 | JGI IMG/M metagenome (GOLD analysis project Ga0310332, IMG submission 195546) | Enriched freshwater cyanobacterial communities from Lake Michigan, Michigan, United States - MI23.SRFL.Orng.D5 (v2) (version 2) | ecosystem: Environmental > Aquatic > Freshwater > Lake...
CCGTGGGGAACAGGAGCAGGCCGGACCAACCGACAAAAACGAAGCGGTCGCGCTTGAGCCAGTCGTCGAGGATGTCGAACCATCCCCGGGCTGAAGGCGCGCGCCCTACAGCGATCGTCATGGTTTGAAAATGGGCAGTGCGGGGCTGAGTCCCGCGGGCTGAGGGTGACCGGGCGATCGTAACAACGTTCACAGACATCGCGAGGGCCGTCGCAATGGGCTGACATGCCAGAGGTCAGCTGGTTTTTGTGCCCTCCTCGCGCTGGGTCCCGGTGGACGGGTTGGGGCCCCCTGGTTTGGCCCGCCCGGCAGCCCGCTCTGGTGGGTCCATGAAGGGCGCCGGGCGGTCCGCCAGGGGGGGAGCCAAGATGGCAGGCCCCCCTGGTGTTGCCCCACCCATGGCTTCGAGTCCAACCCCTGCTCCCGCCAAGGCGGGTGCCTCCCAAGAGCTGCTTGAGCAGTCCGTGTTGGGCTCCCGTCGCCTCTCCAATGTGCTGGTGGCAGGGGCCGTGACCATCGGCGGCCTGGGCTTCCTGCTGGCCAGCGTTTCGAGTTACACCGGCCTGGACCTGCTGCCCCTGGGCCAGCCGTCCAGTCTGATTTGGGTGCCCCAGGGTCTGGTGATGGGCCTGTACGGCCTGGCCGCCGCCCTGCTCGCCACCTATCTATGGACCGTGATCAGCATCGATGTGGGCTCCGGCACCAACCGCTTTGACCGGGCCCGCGGCGAATTGGTGGTGACCCGCCAGGGCTTTCGCCAGCTGATCACGGTGGAAGTGCCGATGAAAGATATCCAGGCCGTGAAGGTGGAGGTGCGCGATGGCCTCAGCCCCCGCCGTCGCCTGGCCCTGCGTCTTCAGGGTCGCCGCGACCTGCCCCTAACCCGCGTCGGTGAACCCATGCCCCTAGACCAGCTCGAGCAGGGTGGCGCCGAACTGGCCCGCTTCCTCGGTGTGCCCCTGGAGGGCGTTTGAAGCCATGGCGATGCCTCCGATTTCCTTGAGCAAACTCCCCATCGGCAAGCTCCCCATGGGCCCGGCCCCTACGAGCACGGTTCCCTTGAGCGCATTCCCCTTCAGCCGGCTGCTTGTGACCAGGGCCCTTAGTCGCGTCTTGCTGGTGGCGGTCCTCCTGCTTAGCCCCTTTGGATTGGCAGCCTGCGCCGGGTCTAAGCCCACGGCGGTCCTGGGTTGCGGGGCCGGAACCCTGCCCTGTTTGAAGGGCAAGGCCGTGGTGCTGCTGACCACGAATAAAGGGGAGGTGCAACTCAGCCTTGATGGCGACAACGCACCCATCACGGCCGGGAATTTTGTGGATCTGGTCGGTCGGGGGATCTACAACGGCACCCTGTTTCACCGGGTGGTGAAGGAACCGGTGCCGTTTGTGGTGCAGGGCGGTGATCCCCTTAGCGCCGATCCAAAGGTGAATCCCGAGCTGCTCGGTTCTGGGGGCTTCATGGATCCAGCCACCGGCCAGCAACGCCAGATTCCCCTAGAAATTCTGCTTGCCGGTGAATCGGAACCCCGCTATGGAGCCGTTCTCTCGGCCCCTAGTCAGCAGGGCCGCATCAAGCTGCTGCATGCCCGTGGCTCCCTGGCCATGGCCCGCAGCAACGATCCCAATTCGGCCAGTTCCCAGTTCTATGTGGCCCTGCGGTCCCTGCCGGAGCTTGATGGCCGGTATGCGGTCTTCGGCCAGGTCACCAAGGGCATGGAAGTCGTTGATCGCCTCGTGCAGGGCGACAAGCTGATCAAGGCTGTCGTAGTGGAAGGCGGCACCTTGGTACGGGCAAAGCCCTAAGCCCAGGGGCCCTAGGCCGGCACCCGCTTATCGAGCACGCTGGCCTTGAGCAGTTCGGTGTTGACCCCGGAGGCGCGCTCTAGGGCCACCTTGCCGGTGCGGGCAATTTCGAGGATGCCGTAGGCCTCCAGGAGTTGCTCCAATGCCACCAACTTGCCCGGGTCCCCCACCACCTCCAGGGTCATGGCGTCGTCGGCCACATCAACCACCTTGGCCCGGAACGCCTGCACAAGATCAAAGATGGCGCCGCGGGTTTCGGCGTTAGCTGACACTTTCAGCAGCATCAGCTCCCGCTCCACCGCCGGGATGGTCGAGAGATCAATGACGCCCAGCACATTGACCAGCTTGTTGAGCTGCTTGGTCATCTGCTCGACGGTGCGGTCGTCCCCTTCCACCACCATCGTGAGCCTGGAGGAGCCTGGCTTTTCGGCCGGTCCCACCGCCAGGCTTTCGATGTTGAACCCGCGCCGGGCAAATAGACCGGAGATGCGGCTCAGGGCGCCGGATTCGTCTTCCACTAGCACCGAAAGGGTGTGCTTCATGCCCAGGGCGCTCTCTTAGCCAATCCGCTCTCCAAATTACGCATCGGTGCGCAGCCTTGGGCCTGGCAGTTGCCCCAACCAGTCGAGCAGGGTGCGGTTGAACCGCTCGGGATCTTCATCGTGGGGGCAGTGGCCGTCCCCTTCAAGCAGCACCAGGTCCAGGTCTGGCCGGTGCCGTTGCAGCTGGTGGCGAACCGACGGCGGCACCAGGGTGTCGCGGCTGCCCCAGATCACCAGCAGGGGTTGGTCGAGTTGGTTGAGCAACAGCGGCGCCGTCGCCCCCCGGGGCCGCAGGGCCATGGCGATGCTCATCGCCCGCAGGGCCCGGGCCGCCTGGGGCCGCAGGGCCGGCCGGGCCACCAGGCGGCGCAGCTCCGGGCCCAGGCCCCGGCCGCTGGGGTAGGCGGCCGCGAGGGCGCCATCGAGCAGGGGGGTGCGGGCGATCAGGGGAATCAGCAGCTCTAGGGGCAGTAGCCGGCAGGCCCAGGTGACCAGCCAGCGCAGCAGGCGCCGGCGCCAGGGGGGGCGCCGCTTCGGCACGGGCATCACCAGGGTGGGATCGGCCAGGGGCGCCAGCACCACCGCCCGCACCCAAGCGGGTGCCCAAACGCCACAGCTCAGGGCCACCAGGGCGCCCAGGGAGTTGCCCACCAGCACCGCGGGGGCGCCCACCACCTGCTCCAGGAAGGCGGCCACCTGGCGGGCCCAGAGGCGGTTGTCGAGGCGCAGGTTGGGCTGGCTGGAGGCGCCGAAACCGACCAGGTCGAGGGCGTAAACGCACCAGCCCGCCTGGGCCAGCGGGCCGGCGTTGTGGCGCCAGTGGCCGCTGGCGGCGCCAAAGCCATGGATCAGCACCAGGGCCGGATCGACCGGATTCCCGAGGCGCCGCCAATGGACCTCCAGGCCCCGCCAGTGCCAGGTAGCCGCCTCGCCCCAGGCCGCGCCGGCGGGGGCGACTGGGGCTGAGACGGGGCTGGCCACCATCGGGGCTGAAGGATCTGGGGGTGTTAAGCCTGACCGGTCGCCGGCCGGGCTGTGGTTGTCGGGATGCCCAGGGCCAGGCCCCAGGCCCGGTTCCACCAGCTGCCAGCCTTGGCCCAGGCGCGGCAAGGCGGTTGAACGTTCATGGGGGCGAGGGGGCGCAAGCCGGAGGTTGGGCTAGCGGGGATCCGCCCATGGACCCTGCCAGCCGGGAAGGCGCGACCATGGTCAGCCGTTTGGCCGACAGATCGCCAGGGGAAGGCCCCATCGCGGCAGGCCCCATCGACGCAGGCACCATCCAGGAAGGCTCCGTCCGCCTCCAGGCCGGCAGTGGATTTTTTCGACCCGAATCCCGCCCCTCCCGGGACCTGGGGGTGCTTCTGGCCCAGCACCTGGTGGCCCAGCGGCGCCATGGCACACCCGAAGCCCCCGGCCTGCGGGTGCTGGATCTGATGGCCGGCTGCGGCATTCGCAGCCTGCGGTATGGCGTGGAAGCGGGCGCGGCCGAGGTTTGGGCCAATGACGCGGACCCCGATCGCCTGGCCCTGCTCCAGGCCAACCTGGCCGGCTTAGGGGGCGGGCGCTGCACGACGCGCACGGCCCAGAAGCTCCTGGCTGGCTGCCTGCTGCGCGAGCAGCGCTTCGACCTGATCGACCTCGATGCCTTTGGCTGTCCCAGCGCCCTGGTGCCCCTGGCCCTGGAGGCCCTGGCCTTTGACGGGGTGTTGTATCTGGCCAGCACCGATGGCCGCTCGCCCACCGGCCACGACCGGACGGCGGCGATCCGCTCCCTGGGGGCAGCGGCCCGGGCCCATCCCGCCAGCTGGGAGCTAGCCCTGCGGCTGCAATTGGGGGTGCAGGCCCGGGCTGCCTGGGTCCTGGGCCGGGGGCTGGAGCCGTTGTTCAGCTTCAGTGAGGGCCGCACCTTTCGCACGGCGGTGCGGTTGCGGCGCAAGCCCGGGCCCCAGGCGGAGCGCCAGCTGGGCCTGCTGGCCCATTGCCACGGCTGTGGCGACCAGCAAGTCCAGAGCCTCCTCCAGCTGCGCCAGTGGCGGCCGTGCCTCTGCCTGGACCAGGCCAACGCCACCCTGTCGATTTCCGGGCCCCTCTGGATTGGCCCCCTGCAGGATCTGGCCAGCCTCGAGGCGATGGCCTCGGCCCCAGGCGCCAGCTCCGCCAGCCTCAGCCCCGCGGGGGCGCGGCTGCTGGCCCAGTTGCGGCGCGACGATGGCCTGCCGGCACGGTGCTGGCCCCTGGCCGAGCTGGCCAAGCGCCTCGGTGGCGGCCCGCCGCCCCTGGGGGCCCTGGTGGAGGCCCTGCGGCTGCAGGGCTGGAGTGCCCAGGCCAGTGGCGTGATGGCGGCCCAGCTGCGTAGCGATGCCCCCTGGGAGCGGCTGTTGCAGGTGGCAGCCCATGTCACCCGGCCGGGTCAGACCCCGGAGGCCCAGGGTGGCGCGCTAAATAGGTAGGCGATTACGGGTTTAGGCCATGGCCTCGGAAATTTTTGGCGTTGCAGCGATCTTCTGGGTGTTGATCCCGGTGGGCCTGGTGGGCGGCCTGCTGCTGCTCAAACTCGAGAAGGAATGAGCCCAGGCCCCCGGGCGGCGATCGCGCTGGGTCCAGCTCACCCCTAGGCTCATCCCTCCCTGACGCTCCTCCATGCAGGTTCTGGTCATCGGCGGTACAGGCACCCTCGGTCGTCAGATCGCCAGGCGAGCCTTGGATGCCGGCCACCAGGTGCGTTGCATGGTGCGTTCGCCCCGTAAGGCCGCCTTTCTGCAGGAATGGGGCTGCGAGCTCACCCGCGGCGACCTGCTGGAACCCGCCAGCCTGGACTACGCCCTAGAGGGCCAGGAGGCGGTGATCGATGCATCCACCACGCGCCCCACTGATGAGGCCAGCATCTATGACATCGACTGGCAGGGCAAGCTCAACCTGCTGAACGCCTGTGACAAGGCGGCCGTAAAGCGCTTCATCTTCGTGTCGTTGCTCGATGCCGAAAAGCATCGCAACGTTCCCTTGATGGACATCAAATATTGCACCGAGCAGCTGCTGCTTAGGTCCGATTTCGACTTCACGATCCTGCGCTGCGTTGCTTTCATGCAAGGCGTGATCGGCCAGTTTGCGATCCCGGTGCTGGAAAGCCAGACGGTGTGGGTGAGTGGCACCCCCACGCCGATCGCCTACATGAACACCCAGGATGTGGCCCGCTTTGCCGTGGCTGCCCTGGAGCGGCCCGAAACCAGCCGCCAGGCCCTGCCGGTGGTGGGCCCCCGGGCTTGGACCACCAGTGAGGTGACCCAGCTGTGCGAGAAGTTCAGCGGTAAAACGGCCCGCATCTTCCGGGTGCAGCCCGTGCTGATTGGCCTCATGCGGGGGGTAGCCAATTTCTTTGAGGCCGGCCTCAATGTGGGCGAACGCCTCGCCTTTGACGCCGTAACCGGCGGGGGAGTGACCCTGTCGGCGCCGATGGAGGAGAGCTATGGGGCCTTCGGCTTGGATCCCGGCGAGACCACAGGCCTGGAGGGCTATCTCCAGGAGTACTACGCCACGATCCTGCGGCGCCTGCGCGAAATGGAGGCCGACCTCGACAAGGACGCCAAAAAGAAGCTTCCCTTCTAAGCACGACCATTGCCCCTGGGGCCAACCCCTGCAAGCGGCTTAGTTTTTTTGTACTAGTTTGCTGTAGTATTGGGGGCTTGCGACCTGCCCGCCCATGTCCGTTGCCCAGATCAAGAATCTGCAGCGCCGTCTCGCCAACCTGGAGCAGGAGGCGGTGGATGAAATCAACCGGGCCTGCGGCCACGAGCTCTGGCAGAGCTTGGGCTTTGATGCCCTCGACAGCCTGGAGGATGGCGATCGCCGCGCCCGGGCTAACTACTACTACGGCCAGTTGCAGGCCGTACGGGAGTTGAAAGACTGCCTCTAGGCCCCCCTGGCCCGGGGACCCTTCACTCCGGCTGCCGTAGCCCCGGCCGCCCCAACTCAGGTCTCGACCCCCCGGCTACCCGTTCGAGGGTTTTGGAGATTGGGCTTTCAGCCCAACACCGCCATGCAATCGATCTCCACCCGGCCTCCTTTGGGCAGGGCGGCCACCTGCACGCAGGCCCGGGCCGGCGAGACGCCTGCGCCAAAGACCTCGGCGTAGAGGGCATTGACCTTGGCGAAATCGGCCAGATCGGCCAAAAACACCGTGGTGCGGACGACCTGTTGGGGGCTGCAGCCGGCGGCGGCCAGCACCGCCTGCAGGTTGGCCAGCACTTGGCGGGTTTCCGCTTCCACATCGCCCGAGCCCACCATCTCGCCCGTGGCTGGATCGAGGGCGATCTGGCCGGAGCAAAACAGCAGCCCAGCCGCCTTGACGGCTTGGTTGTAGGGGCCGACGGGGGCGGGTGCCGCCGCCGTGACCACGGCCTCAAGGCTGGGGGCTGGAGACATCGGAGCGGGGCGCACAGGTGGGTGGATCGATGCTATGGCGGCAGGTCGATCGCCTGGAGCGGCCTTGGGGCGCTGGCTGGCTGCGGCCCGGGTGGGTCGAGACCGCCCCGCCGGCCGCCCTAGCCGCGCCAGTGGTCCTTGCTGTGGCGGTAACGGGTGAACTCGGCGACGTCGAGGCTGCGCACAAATAGGTTGCTGAGCAATTCCTCGCCAATCGTGGTGGGGATGGTGGGCCGTTCGGCGGCCCGCATTCTGAGGACCTGGCGGAACCGGTCGTTGATGGCTTGATCGTTTGGGTGGAGGTGATGGGCCCAGCGGAGGTTGGCTTCGGTGTATTCGTGGCTGCACCACACCCGGGTGGCCGCCGGCAGGGCCGCTAGCCGCTGCAGCGACTGCCAGAGCTGCTCTGGACTTCCCTCTAGCAGCCGGCCGCAGCCCCCCGCAAACAGGGTGTCGCCACAGAACAATTCGCCACCGCTGGGGTCATCCACGGACCCATCCCCGGTCGGCAGGTAGAAGGCGATATGGGCGCGGGTGTGGCCGGGCATGGCCATCACCTCGATGGCCCGCCCCAGCAGATTGAGGCGATCGCCATCCCCCACCCCCTGGGTTTGGAAGGGGATCCGCTGGCGATCCGCCGCCGCGGCAATCACCTGCAGCTGGGGCCAGCGCAGCAGCAGCTCGGGCGTGCCGCCGATGTGGTCGTGGTGGTGGTGGGTGTGGAGCACGGCGATTGGCTCGAGTTGCCGCTGCTCCAGCCAGGCGATTACCGGTTCGGCCACGGCCGGATCCACCACGATGGCCTGGCCTGGCCCTCCATCGCTGCCACAGTTGCTGGCGCCGGCGCTGCCGTTGCTGGCGCCATGGAGCACAAACACATAGTTGTCATCGAGCACCGGGATCAGGCTCACTTCGCTGGCGCCGCTGGCGAGACCAGCTGTTAGAACCCTTTCGCTGTCAGCCGCGGCCCTGGCGGTAGAGCTGGTCGCCGGGGTTTGGGCGGATCCCGCTGCGCTCGGGTGCATCGTTAAAGTCCAGGTCGAGGCCGATCCCCATGATCACTGTCGCTCTGGCCAAAGGCGGCCTGCTCAAGGATTCCGTTCGCCGCTTTGCCGCCGCGGGCCTGGATTTCTCCTCCCTGCTGGATCCGGTGAATCGCCAATTGCGCGTCGAGAGTGCCTGCGGCACGGCCCGGGCCCTGTTGGTGCGCAATGCCGATGTGCCCGTGTATGTGGCCTATGGCCAGGCCCAGCTCGGGGTGGTCGGCTACGACGTGCTGCGCGAGCACGCCCTGCCCGTGGCCCAACTGGTGGACCTGGGCTTTGGCGGTTGCCGCATGAGTGTGGCGGTAAAGGCCAGTAGCGGCTACCGCCAGGCCGTGGACCTGCCCGCCCATTGCCGCGTCGCCAGCAAGTTCACCCGCTGCGCCCAGGAGTATTTCGCGGCCCTCGACCTGCCAGTGGAGCTGATCCATTTGGCGGGTTCGGTGGAACTGGGCCCGATCACCGGCATGTCGGAAGCGATTGTTGATCTGGTGGCCACGGGCCGCACCCTGGAGGAAAACGGCCTGATCGCCATCGAAGACCTGTTCCACAGCACCGCCCGCCTGGTGGGTCACCCCCTGTCGATGCGGCTTGACCACGGTCCCCTGCAGGTCCTGGTCGACCGACTGGCGGCCCTGTCGCCCACGCCAGCTGCGGCTGCAATCCCCGCTGCAGCGGTAGCGACCTGATGGCCAGTAGCGATCGGCAACGGCTACGGCGGCTGCTGCCCTACCTGGCCCAGGACCGGCGCCGCCTCACCCTCAGCCTGGTGCTGTTGATCCCCGTGGCCCTGGGGGCTGCGGTCCAGCCCCTGCTCGTGGGCCAGGCGATCTCCGCCCTGCGCCACGAACCGACCATGCCCTGGCTGGCGGGTCAGAGCGTGCCCGAGGTGCTGCGCACCCTGGTGGGCCTGTTGCTGGTGGCCGTGGTGGTGCGCCTGGGGCTCCAGGGGGTGCAGAGCTACAACGTGCAGGCCGTCGGCCAGCGGCTCACGGCCCGGATTCGCAACGACCTGTTTGCCCACGCCCTCGACCTCTCCCTGCGTTTCCACGACCGCACCCCGGTCGGCAAGCTGCTCACCCGCCTCACCAGCGACGTGGATGCCCTGGCCGAGGTTTTCGGCAGCGGCGCCGTGGGGGTGCTGGCCGACCTGGTGACCCTGCTAGTGATCGCGATCACGATGATCTCGATCGAGCCCCGGCTTGGCGCCCTGCTCTTGGCCAGCCAGGTGCCTGTCACGCTGACGATCCTCTGGTTGCAGCGGCGATACCGCAAAGCCAATTACAGGGTGCGCGAGGAGCTGGGCCAGCTCAATGCCGATCTGCAGGAAAATCTGCAGGGGCTCGAAGTGGTGCAGATGTTCCGGCGCGAGGGCTACAACAGCGCCCGCTTCGCCCGCACCACCGATGCCTATCGCAAGGCCGTCGATGGCACGATCTTTTTCGATAGCGCGATTTCGGCCCTGATCGAATGGGTGGCCCTCACGGCGATTGCCGTGGTGCTGGCCCTGGGGGGCTGGATGGTGTCGGAGGAGGTGATGGGCCTGGGCACCCTCACCACCTTCATCCTCTATTCCCAACGCCTGTTTGATCCCCTGCGCCAACTGGCCGAACGCTTTACCCAGATCCAGGGCGGTCTGACGGCGGTGGAACGGATTGGCGAACTGTTTGAGGAGCCCATTGAGATCCAGGAGCTGCCCGATAGCGAGCGTTCTGCAGCAGCCCAGATCAGCGGTGGGAATCGCAACAGCGCCGGCGAAGTGATCTTCGAGCGGGTGTCCTTTGCCTACCGCAGTGACGATCCGATCCTCGAAGATCTCAGCTTCCGCATTGCCCCCGGTGAACACGTGGCCCTGGTCGGTCCCACCGGCTCGGGCAAAACCACGGTGATCCGCCTGCTCTGCCGCCTCTATGAACCCCAGCAGGGCCGGATCCTGCTCGATGGCATCGACATCCGCGAATTGCCGATCCATACCCTGCGCCAGCGGTTGGGGGTGGTCCTGCAGGACGCCTTTCTGTTCAGCGGCAACGTGGCCGACAACCTGCGCCTCGATGCTGAGATCAGCGACCCCGAACTGCAGCGGCTCTGCCATGAGCTGGGTCTTGATCCCCTGCTCAGCCGGCTGCCCCAGGGGCTTGAGAGCCCCCTGCGCGAACGGGGAGGCAACCTCTCTTCCGGTGAGCGCCAGCTGCTCTCGGTGGCCCGGGTCGGGATCCGCAACCCATCGGTGCTGGTGATGGATGAGGCCACGGCCTTCCTCGATCCCTCCACAGAAGCCACCCTCCAGGCCGACCTGGAACGGCTGTTGCAGGGCCGTACGGCGATTGTGATCGCCCACCGCCTGGCCACCGTGGAGGCGGCCGACCGGATCCTGGTGCTCAAGCGCGGCAAGTTGGTGGAGCAGGGCACCCATCGCCAATTGCGCGCCGCCGGCGGCCTCTATGCCCAGCTGGCCGATCTGCAGGAGCGGGGCCTGGCCAGGCTCTAGGCGGCGTTCTAGGCGGTGCGCTGACGGGCCATCGGCCGCGCCGGCGCCCAGGCCTCTGAGCCGGGCAGGGTCAGGAGCCAGGCGCTGATCCGCTCAGCAAGCAGGGCTGGGTCCTGGCGCATGGGTAGGTGGCCGAGCCCAGGCAGCACCTCCACGTCGTGCTGGGCCGCATAGCCCGCCAGGTGGCTGACGTAGCGCGGTTCCATCACCCGATCGGCGCTGCCCACCAGCCAGAGGCTCGGCACCTGCAGGGAGGCCGTCAGGGCCGGCAGCTGGCGCACGGCGCCCCGGTTGGTGCTGCAGGCCAGCAGCCCCCGGGCCGCCCGCTGCTCGGCGACGAGGGGGCTGCGGATGGCGTCTAGGGCGGGCAGCTCCGCCAACCAGCTCGGCCGCAGGCTGAGGAACGCAGCTCCGGCCTGGCGCACTCGGGCGAAAACCCTCGGTTGATAGACGCCGCCGCCGGCGGCAACCTGCACGATCCCCAAAAGCTGGTCACCTAGGCCAGCGGCGCCATGGAGGGCGACGCTGCCGCCGAGGGAATGGCCGATCAACACCAGCGGCCGGCCCTTGGCCTGGTCCTGGGCCTCCTCCGCCAGCCAACGGCCGAAGGAGGCCAGGGTGGGCTGGAGTTGGCGGGGCCGGGGCCGATCACCAAAGCCCGGCAGATCCGGCGCCCAGCAATCCCACTCGGGCTCCAGCTCCTGCACCAGGGGC
>Ga0310332_10417_pt1 | contig 10979 bp, 9 predicted proteins | sample LakMicSRFLOrngD5_FD_195546 | JGI IMG/M metagenome (GOLD analysis project Ga0310332, IMG submission 195546) | Enriched freshwater cyanobacterial communities from Lake Michigan, Michigan, United States - MI23.SRFL.Orng.D5 (v2) (version 2) | ecosystem: Environmental > Aquatic > Freshwater > Lake...
GGGCCACCGCCACCCAGGCCACCAGCGGCAACACCTGGCGGCGCAGGGTGGTGATGAAAGGGGCCTTGGGCGGTGCTTCGCTCGTCAAGTGGAAGGGAGAAGATGGTGGCCCCATCCTGCTGGGCTCCGGTTTGGAGTTGCCCCAACCCTTGGATCCAGGTCGCAGCCCTGAGCCGCCCCAACAAGGGCAGCCCAGCCAAGAGGCGCGCAATCTTGAGGCCAGCCTTGGGCTGCTGCGGGCCTTGGTGGCTGGGGGATTGGGGCAAATCGTGCTGTGTCCTGGCAGTCGCTCCGGCCCCTTAGCGGTGGCTGCGGCCCTTTTGGAGGGGCCATCGCTGCAGTTGGTGACAGCCCTCGACGAGCGCTCAGCGGCGTTTTTCGCCCTGGGTTGGGGGCGAGCCTCCGGCCAGCCCGCGGCCGTGATCACCACCTCCGGTACGGCCGTGGCCAACCTCCTGCCCGCGGTGGTGGAAGCCGATTTTGGCGGGATACCGCTGTTGTTGATCACGGCGGATCGCCCTGCCCAGCTCAAGGGCTGTGGCGCCAACCAAACGGTCAACCAGGAAGCTTTTTTGGCGGCCAACGTGCGCTGGCTTGCCCAGGTGCCTGCCGATGGACGGGCCGAAGGTCTGGCCGGCTTGGCGCCTGAGGCCGCCTTCGCCTTGGCCAGCCAAGCCCTGGGGGCCTGCCGGGGCAGCGCTGATCACCCGCCGGGGCCGGTCCATCTCAATGTGGCTTTGGCGGAGCCCCTCCACGCCGATGGCCAGGCCCTGTTGGCGGCGGCAGGGGCGTTGCAACCGGTTCTGCTTGGCGCTCCAGCCCAGGCCAAGCCTGCTGGTGCAGCCCCTTCTGTCGTTGAACCAGTGGGTTTGCTGGGCCTGGACCCCGACCAGCCTGGGGTGGTGGTGGCCGGCCCCTGGCGCGGCCTGCCCCAGCATTGGCAGGGCTATCTGGCGGCGCTGCGGCGCTGGCTGGAGCGCAGTGGTTGGGTGCTCGTGGCGGATTGCTTGAGCGGCCTGCGGGGGTTGGATGGGCTGGAGCCGGTGGCGGCCTACGACCTGCTCTTGGACTGTCCCCGGCCGAGCCTCGACGGCGCCCAGGTGTTGCGCCTGGGGCCCTTGCCGGCGAGTCGCCGCTTGCAGCGCTGGCTGGAGCGTTGCCAAGGCCCTCAAGTGCTGGTGAGTGAGGGCGATCCCCGGGGCTTGGATCCCCTGGGCCGGGTCTTCCAGCAGGTGCCCATGGGCCTGGAGGCCTGGGTGCATCAGCTGCCCGAAGCCCTTTGGCGCCAACCGCCTGCCCAGGCGTCGCTCACCTACAGCGGTTTATGGAGCCAGTTGGAAGCCCAGGGCCAACAGCTGTTGGAGCGAGAGTTGGGGCCTGGATTCAGCGAACCGGCCCTGGCCCGCCAGCTCAGCCGGCTGCTTCCCGCTGGGGTGGCGGTGGTGCTGGCCAATAGCAGCCCCGTGCGCGATTGGGAGACGTTCACCGATGCCGCGGGCCCGCCCAGGCCTGTGGTTGCCTTCCGGGGCGCTTCCGGTATCGATGGAACCCTCTCCCTGGCTTGTGGGGTGGCGGAGGCGTTGGGTCAGGCCGTGTTGATCACGGGCGATTTGGCCCTACTGCACGACAGCCATGGCTGGCTTTGGCGCCAGCAACTCAAGGGCCGCCTCACGGTGGTGCTGCTCAACAACAATGGCGGCGGCATTTTTGAGCAGTTGCCGATTCGGATCGAGCCAGCCCACGTGATGGATTTTGAGCGGCTGTTTGCCATGCCCCAGGCCGTGGATGCCATCGCCTTGGCGGCGGCCTTTGGGGTGCCAGGCCGCAGGCCCCAGCAGGTAGCCGATTTGGAATCCGATTTGGCCTGGGCCCTGCAGGAGCCGCTGGCCCTGATCGAGCTGAGCACCGATCGCCGCCTGGATGCCAGCCGCCGCCATGAACTGCGCAGAATGGGCCACGCGTTTGGTTCTCCGGCATGACTGCCCCCCTTCCCCAGTGGCAGCCGGCCGGGTCCTACGAGGACATCCTTTTTGAGCTGAGCGGCGATGGCCTCGCCCGAATCACCATCAACCGGCCCCACAAGCGCAACGCCTTTCGGCCGCGCACGGTGCAAGAACTGTGTGATGCCTTCAGCCGGGTGAGGGATAACCCCGCCGTGGGTGTGGTGCTGTTCACCGGAGCCGGCCCCGCAGCGGATGGGGGCTGGGCCTTCTGTGCTGGTGGCGATCAGAGCGTGCGCGGGGAGGGCGGCTACGTGGATGAGGCGGGTTTGCCGCGGCTCAATGTGCTCGATTTGCAGCGCTTGATTCGTAGCCTCCCCAAGGTGGTGATAGCCCTGGTGGCGGGCTATGCGATTGGGGGTGGCCAGGTGTTGCACCTGCTCTGCGACCTCAGCCTGGCGGCCGAGAATGCGGTTTTCGGCCAGACCGGCCCCCGGGTTGGCAGCTTCGATGGCGGTTTTGGGGCCAGCTATCTGGCGCGGCTGGTGGGCCAACGCAAGGCCAGGGAGATCTGGTTTCTCTGCCGTCAGTACGGAGCCCAAGAAGCCCTGGCCATGGGCCTGGTGAATGGGGTGGTACCCCTCGAGGAGCTGGAGGCTGAAGGGGTTCGCTGGGGGCGGGAGGTGCTGCAGCACAGCCCCACGGCGATTCGCTGCCTCAAGGCAGCCTTCAATGCGGAAACCGATGGCATGGTCGGCATCCAGGAGCTGGCGGGTCAAGCCACCCATCTTTTCTATCGAACCAGCGAGGGCCAGGAAGGCCGGGATGCCTTTCTGGAGAAACGATCCCCCGATTTCTCCGATTCCCCCTGGCTGCCTTGAAGGCCTGGTTGGGGGCTGTGATCGCCATCTCCCAGCTCGCCTCCCCAGCCATGGCCTGGCTACCAGCAGCTGAACAGGCTGCCCAGGCCGAGGCTGCCCAGGCCCAACAATCCCAGCGGGTGTTGGTGCTGGATCGCCGCCGCCGCCAATTGGTGGTTTTGGACGACGGGTTGGAAGTGCGCCGATTCTCTGTGGCGGTGGGCAAGCCGGGCTGGGAAACCCCCGTGGGGAACTTTCAAGTGATTGAACTGGTGGTGGATCCGATCTGGGTGCATCCCGCTACGGGCAATGAGATTCCTCCCGGGGGCGATAACCCGTTGGGAAGTCGCTGGATCGGTTTCTATCGCGATTGCAAGGCCCGGAAGGGTTTTAACGGCAACGCCAACCTGACAACCCACGGCTGTGTCACCGCTGGCTTCCATGGCACCCCCAACCGGGCCAGCGTGGGCCGGGCGGTGTCCCATGGCTGCGTGCGGCTCCTGGATGAGCAGGCCCAAGACCTGTTTTCCCTCGTCCAACTGGGGACCCCTGTGACCGTGCTGCCCTAGGGGTGAGCCGTTCGAACCAACGCCCTTAGAGTTGGGCCCTCCACTGGGGGTTTAGGCATGCGCATCTTGTTTGCGGCTGCGGAATGCGCACCGATGATCAAGGTGGGTGGCATGGGAGATGTGGTGGGCTCCCTCCCCCCTGCCCTGGCGGCCCTAGGCCACGACGTGCGAATCATCTTGCCGGGCTACGGCAAGTTGTGGTCGAGGTTGCAGGTGGGCGCGGAGCCGATTTGGCGCGGCCACACCATGGGCAACGACTTTGCCGTGTTCGAAAGTCGCCACCCGACCAACGGCTTGCCGATTTATTTGGTGGGCCATCCGGTTTTTGATCCCGAGCGAATCTATGGCGGCGAGGACGAGGACTGGCGCTTCACGTTTTTTGCCAGCGCCACCGCCGAGTTTTGCTGGCACCACTGGAAGCCCCAGGTGCTCCATTGCCACGATTGGCACACCGGCATGTTGCCCGTGTGGATGCACCAGGACGCGGACATCAGCACTGTGTTCACGATCCACAACCTCAAATACCAGGGCCCCTGGCGCTGGAAGCTCGATCGCATCACCTGGTGTCCCTGGTACATGCAGGGGGACCACACCATGGCGGCGGCCCTGCTCTATGCGGATCGGGTCAACGCGGTGTCACCGACCTACGCCAAGGAGATTCTGACCCCTGAGTACGGCGAGCACTTGGAAGGCCTGCTCAACTTTGTGAGCGGCAAATTGCGCGGCATCGTCAATGGCATTGATACGGCCGATTGGAACCCGGAGACCGATTCCAGTTTGCCGGCCCCGTTCAGCATCAAAAACCTGGCTCCCCGGGCGGCCAATAAACAAGCCCTCCAGGAGCGGTTTGGCCTCACGGTGAATCCCCGCACCTACCTGATGGGGATGGTGAGCCGGCTGGTGGATCAAAAGGGGGTGGATCTGTTGCTCCAGGTGGCGGATCGGGTGCTCGCCTACACCGACAGCCAATTTGTGGTGCTTGGTACGGGCGATCGGGCCCTGGAATCGGCCCTGTGGCAGATGGCCTGCCGCTATCCGGGCCGTTTTGCCGTCTTCCTCACCTACGACGACGCCCTCTCCCGGCTGCTCTATGCCGGCAGTGATGCCTTCTTGATGCCCAGTCGGTTTGAACCCTGCGGCATCAGCCAGATGTTGGCTATGCGCTACGGCTCGATTCCCGTGGTGCGGATGGTGGGGGGCCTGGTGGACACCGTGCCCCCCAACGACCCCATGGCGGGCACGGGCACGGGCTATGGCTTCGACCGTTTTGAGCCCGTCGACTTCTACACCGCGATCGTGCGCTCCTGGGAGGCCTACCGCAACCAGGCCAGTTGGCAGGAGCTCCAGCGCCGGGCCATGGCGGTGGATTTCAGTTGGGCCCGCTCTGCCTTGGAGTACGACGCCATGTACAGGGAGGTTCGCGGGGTGAAGGAGCCCACCCCCCAGGCGGCCGATGTGCAGCGGTTTTCCCAGGGCCAGGATGCCGATCCCAGCCGCATTGGCCTGGCATCGTTCCTCAAGCGCCGCTAGGCCAGGGGCGTGATCCCCACCGACCTGCCCCCGGATACCCGTCTCGAGGGGGCGCCCTTGCCGGTGCCCTACGAAAACCCCTGGGGTTTGCTGGCTCGCGATTGCCTGGCGGTGGCTGCCAGCCTCAGGCTTCGGGCCCGGGAGCTGTGGCGGCGGAACCGCCAAGGGGATCTGAGGCGGCCCAGTTTTTGGCCCAAGGATTTGGCGCCCCTGTTTTGGCCCCTTGCCCTTGCCCTGGCCTTAGGGCTGCTCACCTTCTTGGTGGTCGGGGGGGCAAAGCTGATCGCCCCAGGTCCTTCTGGTGTTGGTATCTCTACTGATGTTGGCGCACCTGATGGCGTTGCTCCAGCTGCCGAGGTGAGCCCGGCAACCCTTGAAAGCGCAACGCTTGAGAGCACAACCCTGGACCCCGAGCCACTGGAGCCCGCACCCTTGGCGGTTGCGGCTGCTGAGCCCACCCCCCTGCAACGCCTGCCAGAGGAAAGCCCGGCTGCGGAAAGCCCAGGGCCCGATCCCCTCGAGGCTGCCATGGCCCAAGTCGATCCGGGCCACTGGATCAGGGCCATTGATCCGGATCCGCAGCGGGGCACCCTCCAGCTGGTGCTGGCCGCCCCCTTCACCGCCCTTCCGGAAGCCCAGCAGCTTCAACAGGCCGAGAGCTGGCAAACCCAGGCCCAGGCCCTGGGGTTTGATCGCTTGGAACTCACGGATCGCCAGGGCCGTCCCATTGGCCGCCAGGCGCGGGTGGGTTCGGGCATGATCCTGCTCACCCCGCAGCACCTGTCGTGATGCCGCTCTTGTTGGGCCAACTGGAGCAGCTTTGGGGCGAGCCGGCCACGGGGCCCCTGGCTCCTGGGCAGGGTGCTCAAGAGCTCCCGGCAATCAGCACCGACAGCCGGCACCTCGCAGTGGGCGTCCTGTTTGTACCCTTGGTGGGCGAGCGCTTTGATGGCCACCGCTTCCTCGATCAGGCGATCGCTGCAGGTTCTGGGGCCGTGGTGGCGAGCCGGCTACGGCTTGCTGGGCCAGGGGCCGGGGATGGCTTGGTGGCGCTGGCAAAGCAGCAGGGCTGCCCGCTCTGGTGGGTGGACGACACCCTGGTGGCCTACCAGCAACTGGGGGCGTTGGGGCGATCTGGGCTCCAGGTGCCGGTGATTGCGGTGACCGGCTCGGCCGGCAAAACCACAACCCGGGAGATGATCCGCGCGGCCCTGGAGCCCCTGGGGCCCGTGCTCGCCACCAGCGGCAACGAAAACAACGACATCGGTGTACCGCTCACCTTGCTCAAGGCCGATGCCCAGCACCGGGCCGTGGTGGTGGAAATGGGCATGCGCGGCCTCGGCGAGATTGAACGCCTCAGCCATTGCGCCAAGCCCTCGGTGGCTGTGATCACCAATATCGGCACGGCCCATATCGGCCGCTTGGGCAGCCGCGAAGCGATTGCCACCGCCAAATGCGAAATCACCGCTGGTTTGGCGTCCGATGGCTTGGTGGTGATCCCAGCTGGTGACCCCCTGCTGGATCAGGCCTTGGCTGCGGCCTGGCAAGGGCGGGTGATTCGGGTGGCCTTGGAGGGTGAGGGCTTTGAGGGGCAGGCCGATTGGGTGGGCCGGTTGGATCCAGCCAGCGGCACCTTGGCCATTCGCGGCGCCCAGGTGCCCGTGCCCCTGGAAGGCCAACACCATGGCCGCAACTTGCTTTTGGCCCTGGCGGTGGCCGAGGCCTGTGGTCTGGAGCCTGGCCGCTGGCGCCCCCTGGAATTGGATCTACCCGGTGGCCGCAGCCGGCGGCTGCTGATCGGCGGGGTCCAGGTTTTGGATGAGACCTACAACGCCTCGCCGGAAGCGGTCTTGGCGTCCCTCGATTTGCTGGCGGCCCAGCCCGGGCGACGTTTTGCCGTGTTGGGCACGATGCTCGAATTGGGCGACCAAAGCCTGGAGCTTCACCGCCAGGTGGCCCAGCGGGCTGCCGATCTCCAGCTCGATGGCCTGGTAATCGTCGATGGCGGCCAGGAGGGGACGGTGATGGCAGGGGCCGCCCAAGGCCTGAAGCAGCTCGCCCTTGCCACCACCCCAGCGGAAGCAGCTGGCCTGGTTCAGCCCTGGTTGGCTGCCGGGGATTCCCTGCTGTTGAAGGCCAGTCGCGGCGTGGCCCTGGAGCAACTCATCCCGCTGCTGCAAGGGTCGCTGGCCAAGGGGGCCTGATCGGGCCCAGTCGTGACCCGTCATGATGGGAGCGGAGCACCATTTCACGATGTTGTTGCCCGGGGGCAGTTTCTGTCTGCGGGCGAAGGCCCTAGGTGGTGGTTCACCCGGGGCCTTTCCTTTTGGGCGCGGCTTTTTGCCCAGGCGATGGGGATCTAAAGCACAGGAGCCTCAAATGCCGCAAAAAACTCAGAAAAGGCCCAGCCGGCGACCCTACCCCTGACATTGCTGAAAACGCCGTGTTTTGACTTCAAGGCTGAAGGAAGTCACGAGGAGGTTTGTGTCTGACGAATCTTATAGAGAGAGGGAGATAGCGTGCATACACTTAACAGCAAGATAAGCGCTAAAGATACCTGAACTTCTAAATAGCCTGAGGTTGTGCTTGATGGTGCATGCGACAGGATATGGATGAGGTATCCAGCCGCTGCAACGCTAAATGCCTGAAGCCCCTTGGTCAGGCTGGCTATGGAGGCGATACGCCCCTGCAGCTCCATGGGTGTCTTTTTCTCTATCAGCGCGTTGTCGTAATTGATGACAAGTGTTCCACCAGCTCCAGCGAAAAAGGCTGCTAATGAGGCCCAATGGATGACGCCACTTGATGCGAGCACTAAAATGGACAATCCCAAGGTTAAGCTGGCAATAATCAATAGAAGGCCAGGACGTGACATTGTGCCTTCTTCGAATCCGATTAGAGAAGAGCAAAAGCCACCTAGGCTTACGGCCGATAGAAGTGATGCATAAAAGACATGGCCAGACTCTGGATTTAAATGGGTACTTACAAATATAGGTAGGAGGGCTTGAAAGGGCATGCCAAGAAGCATCACAAAAGCAAGAAGCAATAGAAGAATTCGAAGATCCCGTCTCGTTCGGACAAATTGAATTCCATCGAGTGCGCCTTGGACCAGTCCGGCCTCCTTGGGTTTGTCTTTTTTGTCGAAATGAGTAAGGGGCAGGGATTGTATGCATGCAAGTAGTGGGATGAAGCTGATCGCATTAAATAGAAAAGCTATCTCTTCATGGCTGCCTTCTCCTTTGCCAAGGCTCAATAGAATTCCACCCAATGCAGGGCCAAAAATATTCGTGATACTCGAGGAAGTGCTATACGCTTGTTGCGCATCTATGACTTGGTCAGGGGCTACCATTTCAGTTATAAGAGCGCTTCTTGCTGGAGTGTCGAAAGAAGAGATGGCGCCATTGACTGCATTGACTCCCACGAGGAGCCAGAGGGAGACTGGACCGGTAACGGATGCGAAGAGTAAGATTCCGGCTGAGACTAGCAGGCTTGTTTCAGTAATAGCGTAGAGCCTTCTGCGGGCAAAGCGATCGGCAACCGAGCCCCCGATGATCTGCAAGCAAAATTGTGGTATCCCATAGCCAAGCGCTAGTGATGCAATTCCGAATGCTCCATACTCCTTGACGGTAAGCCATGAGATGGCCATCACAAATGCACTGGTGCCTAAATTTGAAACTATATTTGCTACCCAAAAATTTCGAAATGCTTTAATCGAAAACAAAGCATTAGCTTGCGAAAAACCTAGCGAAGCCATTGTCTGCGTCAAGGATTAAGCATGCTTGGCAGGTTAGCAGGCTTTTGCTCTCTTCAATTGCCTTTGAGTGCATTTACGTATTGGTCGTCTTGGCCGCGAAAAATATTCTCTTGTCTTATGAAATAGTTAATCAAGTCTTAATCAAGCTCTGCGGAGCAGTGTGTCCTTTGTCCATTCAAGCGCTTTGGAAATTCCGTCGTTGCTGGTCCATGGTTATGGCCGATCGGCACGTCGAAGCTATGGCCCATCGAAAGGGCAGTTGATCCATTTGCAAGCCATGGGACATTGCATTGATCTGACTTGGGCAGATGGGATGTCTATGCCTTGCAAGGGAAAGGCCTCTCAAGGGGTTCTCTCAACCCCTCTGGCTACCAATCTCAGGGCCGTCAGGGCGACCAATCCAGAGACGATCCGTCATTGACACCCACCCAGCCTGAGCTTTACCTGTAATCCTGTCTGCCATGTCAAAGATTTCCCTGCTGAAAGCCCCTAAAGCAGTTGGGTTCACGGCCCTGGCCCTGGGCTTGGTGGCCTTGGGGGTTGGGGCTTGGCGCCATACCCATCCGCCCCTGCCCGCCGAATACCAAACCCTGCAAGCGGTGGTGGGCCGGCTGGCTGCCCACAATGCCCTGGGCACCAGCCCCATTGGCCTCTCGATCAACAACGGCTCCTATGCCGCCACCCTGGCCGAGATGCGCGGCTACTGCAAAGAAGCCGCCTGCGACTTTTACGCCCAGCTCAATCCCTACAAGAGCTACGGCAAGGATTGGGATGAGATCGGCCGCCAGAGCTACACCCTGGGTGATATCGGCGCCTGGTCCACATCGAGCGGCACCATCGAAGTGCCCCGCACCGCCTTCCGCGTCTATGGCCGCCACACCGGTTGGTTGGCCTGCACCGTGGCCCACGAGATCGCGCACATCCAGCGCAACCATGTGTTCCAGGCCAGCTACTACGTCAACAACACGATTCGTTCAGCCCTCGAAAAGAAACAAGACGAGCTGACCTACTCCAAATCCCGCCAACAGGAATTGGAGGCCGATCGCGATTCCGCCGTGATGATGGCCAGGGCCGGCTACAAGGGCCGTATCTGCATCGACGACCTCGTCTTCCTGCACAAATCCAGCGGTGATGGCAGTGCCACCGAGCCCGATTCCACCCACCCCGGCTACGACGAGCGCATCAAAGAGCTCGCTGCTTTTTACGCCAAGCTGGAAAAAGATCCTCCCGCCAAAGTCAGCCCCACCCCGTTCCATTTCACCTATAGCCCCGCCGACAACCTGCTCAGTTTTCTGCCGTCTAAACCCTGACCAACGCAAGCCTGACCAACCAAACCCCGACGAATCTCTAGATCCATGCTGAGTTTTCTGCTGAATGTTCTGTGGTTTGTGCTCGGCGGGCTGGTGATGGGCCTGGGCTGGTGGCTGGCGGGAGTGCTCTGCGCCATCACGATCGTTGGCCTGCCCTGGGCTAGGGCCTGCTTTGTGATCGGCAGCTTCTCCTTTTGGCCCTTTGGCCAGGAGGCCATCAGCCGTCGGGAGCTCACCGGTCAAGCCGATCTGGGCACCGGGCCCCTGGGGCTCGCGGGCAACGTGGTCTGGTTTCTGGTGGCGGGCTGGTGGCTGGCGATTGGCCACCTCACCTCCGCCCTGGCCTGTTTCATCTCGATCATTGGTATCCCCTTTGGCATCCAACACATCAAGTTGGCCTTGATTGCCCTCGCACCGATTGGCCTACGGGTGGTGCCCAAGCGTTAGCGCAGGTACCACTGCAGCATCAGGACGAGCTGGCCCACCATCCCCTTGCCGGTGAGCAGCTCGCCAATCAGGGCTGCGGCAAAGCCCACCATCGCGGTTCGGCCATTGAGCAATTCCACCCCCTGCAGGGCTTTGGCATTCCAGGGCTTGGTTGTGGTCATGCTCTCGCCAAAACGCTCCACCGGTTCGTAGATGAAGGATGGGTCCCTCTCGGGCGCGGGCGTTGGCAGCTCTTTGGACACGGCTGGACGGACAAGGCAGGGTCTGGACGCTCCAGCCTATGGACAAGACCTCAGCCCACCCGCACCCCAAACGCCAATCCCTTGCCCTTTTAGTACGGGCGCACTAGCCTTGTAGTACATTTGAATTGACGAGCCGTGGCACCTGGTCAAATCGATCCCGCCGTTGAGCCCCTTCGCCGGGCCAATCCCAAGCGATTTCGCGACGCCAGGCCTGGCCATCTAGCCGTGGTGGCCATGGCTGGCCGGCCCTGGTTCATCGCCCGCATCTGTGACATCACCATCACCAGGCCCGCCAAGCGCCCCATCCCCAAATTTGTGCAGGTGGTCAAC
>Ga0310332_10421_pt1 | contig 10951 bp, 9 predicted proteins | sample LakMicSRFLOrngD5_FD_195546 | JGI IMG/M metagenome (GOLD analysis project Ga0310332, IMG submission 195546) | Enriched freshwater cyanobacterial communities from Lake Michigan, Michigan, United States - MI23.SRFL.Orng.D5 (v2) (version 2) | ecosystem: Environmental > Aquatic > Freshwater > Lake...
ACAGCCATTCCCTGCCTAGGCGGGCCTGGACGGCGAGTCGTCCTTATCCCTGTCTTCGGGTTTGCCGGCCCATCGGCACTCCCGGGCCAGGATCAGCCCAGGGGAGCCTTGGGCGGGGCAAAGCCTTCGGCCGGGATCCCTGGTTGGCTCTTGTCATGAAGGGCTGTCAGCCGGCCCGGTTGGGCTGCCTGGGGGCCTGGACCCGGCCCCTTGACTGCCCACCCAAATCACGTCGTCCCGGTTTTAGAGGTTAGGTTTGTCACAGACGTTTGCCGCGTACGGCACCCGACTGTTCTTGGCGCAGCTTTCAGCCCAGCTTGTCGAACCAGCTCCTGCAGGGCTTCTAGGTCTTGGTGCGATTCAGCAGGAGATGGAGCGGCTGCCCCAGGGATGCCGGCGCCTAGCCGTGCAACTGCGGCTGAATTTGGCGCCCGATTGGATTTGGGGAGTTCTTACAGATTATAACAACCTTGGTGAGTTTATCCCCAACCTCCTGTACTCCCGTCAGCTCTGGCGCCAGGGATCGGTGGTGGGGTTGGAGCAGGAGGGCGCCCAGCAGTTCATCGGCCTGCGCTTCCGCGCCAAGGTGGAGTTGGAGCTCACCGAGCACCTGGAGGACAGACGGCTCAGCTTTGTGATGCGCAAGGGCGATTTCCGGCGCTTTGAAGGGGCCTGGCAGCTCCAAGTCGACCGAACCGGGGCCACCTCCTTGCTCTATGAACTGACGGTCCAGGGCTGTATCGGCATGCCGATCGGTCTAATTGAGCAGCGGCTGCGCGACGACCTGGCCGCCAACCTGCTCGCTGTTGAACGGGAAGCCCAGCGTCGCGCCGCCCTGGCCTAGGACCAGGCCAAGGCTTAGCCGGCAGGGCCAAGGCCCAGCCGGAAGGGCCAAGGCTTAGCCGGCAGGGCCAAGGCCTAGCTTGAATGGCTCATGCCTAGCTAGACCAAACAAGCTGATCAGGCCGGCCGATCAAGGCAACCGATCAAGCCATTAAATCCTTTCGAAAAATGCACAATCCTTGGTCAAAAGACCCAAGGATTTGTCATACCCCCAAGGGGATTCGAACCCCTGTCGCCTCCGTGAAAGGGAGGTGTCCTAGGCCTCTAGACGATGGGGGCGAGGCCACAACTCCACGGCTTGCCAAAGGCTTGCCCTGGGGTCGATCTATTGAAACTACGGGGCGAACCCGCCCTTCGTCAAGAAACGCTCTGGCGATCCCAGACCGGAACGGTGAAGTGAAAGCAGGCCCCCTCGTCGGGTTCTGACACCACCCAGATGCGGCCGCCATGGACATCGCAGATGCGGCGGCAGACCGAGAGGCCAACGCCGAAGCCCGAGGTGGTTTTCGAGGTCTGGGGCAGGCGCACCCGCTCCTGGAAGATCCGTTCCTGCTCTTCCCGGGGGATGCCTGGGCCCGAATCGCAGACGCTCACCTGCAGCCACTGGCTGGTGCGATGCAGAATCGTGAGACTCACCCTGCCGCCATCGGGGGTGAATTTGAGGGCGTTCTCCAGCAGGTTGAGCAGCACCTGGCGCATGCGCCGTTGGTCGGCGTAAACGTCCGGCAGGTCGGTGGGGATGTCGGTGACCAGCTCCAGGCTCCGGCCGATCCAGAGTTTTTCCAGTTCCAAGATCGCTTCGGCGGCCACCGCGCCCAGGTTGAGGCGCTGGGGGTTGAACAGGGCCTCCCAGCGGGTTGTGCCCACTTCAAGCAGGTCCTTGGAGAGTTGCTCGATGTCCTCCAGGCGCCGGCCCAGCACGTCCCGGGCCTTGCTCTGGTCGATCTGGCCGAGGTTGAAGCTCTGCAGGGCGAGCTTGGCGGCGGTGAGGGGCGTGCGCAATTCATGGGCCACCATGCGCAGCAGCCGCTCCTGCACCTGCAGCCGCTCGATCAGGGTTTCGTTTTCCTGGCGCAGCACCAGCAGCTGGTCTTCCAGTTGCAAGTCCCGCTGGGTGCGGCTGCCATCGCTTTCCGGTGGCCGCAGGCTCATGCCCAGGGCACTCACCACCTCCATCTGCTGCCAACGGGGTAGCCAGCTGCGCAGCTGCTGGGTCACCGTGTTGCCGGCAAACACCTGCTTGGGCCCCGGCGAGAGTTTGACCAGGGCTGGTGTGGCCACGAGGCGATGCAGTTCCAGCAGTTCCGGCCGCTGGGCGGGATCGGCCACCTCCAGGCTCACGTCAAAGCCGAAGTCCTCGCTTTCGAGAAAGGCCACCAGCCCGCGGATGTCGGGGGTGGCCCGGTGGCGGGGCGCCGCCACCAACAGCAGCTGCAACTCTCGCCGGGGGCTTGGGGAGGCATCCCGTTGGGCCTGGTCCCGCGGGCCGAGGGCGCGCTGACCGTCCTCCGGCCTCAGGGAGGCGCGCCGATCGTCGCCGGCCCGGCGGTCGGGCCCACTGGATCTGAGACGGGAGTGGGGGTGCGGTTCCCCTGCAGCTGACACCGGAGCGCAGAGGGCAAGTCTTTAGCCAGCCTATGGGTTTTTGGCAGCTGTTGCCATCGTGGCTATGACGACTGTGACGAGCCGTTGTCCGGACCCCCCACTGCAGTCCCTCTTTTGACCCAGACCCGCGATCCAGGCAGCCGGGTTCCCCCAGCTAATCCCCGCCCCGGTCCACCGGGGAGCCGGATCCAACTGGACAACACCCATCGCCGCTGGTTCAACCGCAACCTCGGCCTCTGGCGCTCCCGTCGTCAGTACTTCTTCCCGGACGATGAGGTGCTGCGCGTCGACATGATGTTGCTGGTGCAGGCCTACGTCCAGGGGGATGGCCAGGAAGCCCGTTACCGCTTCAGCTGGTGGCCTGAGGCCGAACACGGCTTCTTTGAAAAAAAGCCGAACTACAGCCGTGAGGGCTGCATCGATGCCCTGTTGCACGGCCACCAGCTGCAACGCAGCACCGGATTCCACGGCGGTCCCTCCCACCGCTCCCAAATTCGCCAGGTGGATGAACACGAGTTGGTGTTCGAATCCCGCTATCTGCACTGGGATGTGCTCGAGCACGTCCGTCTGATCGACCAGGACCGGCACCGGGCCCGCTCGATCTATTCCTGGCGAGACGATGCCCTGGATCTGGTGGAAATCCACCATGAAATCCGCCTGGAGGGTGCGGGTTCCCCTCTGCCCTCCCCGGACTGACAGGACCCGCCTTCGTGCATCAGGATTGGGCTTGCTTTTCCGTTTCTGCGTGCCCTTCCTCAAAGGACGACTTCGGGCCCTGTTGGCGGCCCCCCTGGTGCTGCTGCCCCTCCTGATTCAGCCCGCCATCGCCCAAGCCGCCCCGGCCACGGAGGCTGACATGGGCCTCTACACCCGCATTGGGGCGATCAACGTTTGCATCGCCCGCACGGCTGGCATTGAGTTCGACAAGGCCGTGGCCATTGCCGGCGAAACGATCGCCCAGGTGATCCAGGGCCAGCATGGTGGCGTGATCCAGCAAGTGGGCACCAAGCCCCTCACGATCGAAGAACTGCGCAAGGGCTCGATCAATTCGGCCGTGCTCGGCGCGGTTCAGATTTGCCCCAAGGAAGTGCCAGCTGACGTCACTAAGAAGGTGAACGACCTGATCAAGGCCCGCGGCGCCGGTGCGGCCGGTGGTGCTAAGGCTCCGGCGGCGGCTCCTGCCACCAATTAGCCCTAGGCATCTGGCGCCTCAGCCGGCCCAAGACGGGCTGAGGCGCTTTCAGCCGGCTGGCTTTTGGGGACCTGGCCCCCGGGACTTGCTCCCCGCGACCTGGACCAACCATGCCCTGGACCGTTCAGCCCCGGTTTAACGGGGGCAGCCCTGGGGCCGGCGCGACACACTGGGGGACCCCTTGGTTGGCGCCGTGTCCCTGGTTCGTCTAGCCGATTACAGCCCGGCTCCCTATGGGCTGGATCGCACCGATCTCACGGTGCAGATCTTTGATGGCTTCAGCCTGGTGGCGGCCAGCCTGGAGTGCCGGCCTAATCCGGCGGCCACCCCAGGCGCGATGCACCTCTGCGGCGAAGGCCTCGAACTGCTCGAGTTGCGCCTCGATGGGGAGCTGCTGGCCGCAGAGGCCTACGAGCTCGAGCCGGGCAGCCTGGTGCTGCTGAATCCGCCGCAGCGGCCCTTCCGGCTGGACTCGCTGGTGCGCATCCAGCCGGAAACCAACAGCAGCCTCGAGGGTCTCTACGTGAGTGGCGGCATGGTGACCAGCCAGTGCGAGGCCGAGGGCTTCCGCCGCATCACTTACCACCCCGATCGCCCCGACCTGCTCAGTCGCTTCCGGGTGCGCATCGAGGCCGACCGGGCCCGCTGCCCCGTGCTGCTCTCGAATGGCAATGGCATTGAGGCCGGGCCCCTGGAGGATCCAAGCCGCCACTACGCCATCTGGGACGACCCCTTCCCCAAGCCCTCCTATCTCTTCGCCCTGGTGGCCGGCAACTTGGAAGAGGCGCGCGATCACTTCACCACGGCCAGTGGCCGCCAGGTGGCCCTGCGCATCCACGTGGAGCCAGGCGATCGCGCCTACACCGCCCATGCGATGGAATCGCTGAAACGCTCGATGGCCTGGGATGAGCAGGTGTATGGCTTGGAATACGACCTCGATGAATTCAACATCGTTGCCGTGCGCCACTTCAACATGGGCGCCATGGAAAATAAGAGCCTCAATATTTTCAATTCCAAGTTGGTGCTCGCCGATGCCGCCACCGCCACCGATGGCGAACTGGAGCGCATCGAAAGTGTGATTGCCCACGAGTATTTCCATAACTGGACCGGCAACCGCATCACCTGCCGCGACTGGTTTCAACTTTCGCTGAAAGAAGGGCTCACGGTATTCCGCGACGCCTGTTTCACCGCCGATCTGCATTCGGCGGCCGTCAAGCGCATCGAGGATGTGTCCTTCCTGCGCAATAGCCAATTCCGCGAAGATGCGGGCCCCACGGCCCATCCGATCCAGCCGGATCAGTATGAGGCAATCGATAATTTCTATACCACCACCATCTATGAAAAGGGCGCCGAAGTGATCCGGGCCCTGCAAACCCTGCTCGGGCCCGATCAGTTCATGGCCGGCATGGCCCTCTATGTGCAGCGCCATGACGGCACGGCGGCCACCTGCGACGACTTCCTGCAGGCCATGGAGGATGCCGCCAGCGCAGGTGAGGCGGGGCCAGGCCAGGCACCCTTCGCGTTTGCCCAGTTCCGCCGTTGGTATCACCAGGCCGGCACCCCGCGGCTCTCGATCGATCGCCACTGGGATGGGGAGATCGGCACGCTGCGGCTAACGGTGCGCCAACACACCCCGCCCACTCCGGGCCAGGCCGACAAGCAACCCCTGGTGATCCCCCTGGTGCTGGGTCTGGTGGGCCAGGCCGGCCAGCCCCTGCCGGTTCACCTCGCCTCGGAAACCGCCACCCAGGCGGCGGCCAGCCAGCTCGATCCGGCCTGGGGCCAGGCCTCGCGCCTGCTGGTGATCGACCAGGCCGAGCAGACGTTCCAGCTGGAGGGGTTGGAGCCCCACAGCCACCCGCCGGCCCTATCGGTGTTGCGGGGGTTCTCGGCGCCGGTGCGGCTCAGCCTGGAGCGGCCCCTGGCCGAGCTGCTGCACCTGCTCGCCTGCGACAGCGACCCCTTTGCCCGCTGGGATGCCGGCCAGAGCCTGCTGCGCCAGGCGGTGCTGGAGCGGGCCGCGGGGGCGGTGAACGAGGAACTGGAGGAGGGCCTGGTGGCTGCCTTCGAGCAGATCCTGGCCGATGGCACCCTGTGCGATGCCAACCGGGCCATGCTGCTGGCCCTGCCCGGGCTGGCCGAACTGGAGGATGCCGTTGCGGAACCGGATCCGCCCGCCCTCCATGGCGCCCTGCTGGCGTTGCAGGCCCGTTTCGGCGCCGCCCTGGCCGAGCCCCTGCTGCGCAGCCTCGAGCGCTGCCGCCCCCAATGGGACCTGGCCTGGCCGGCCGGCAGCGGCGATCGCCAACTCACGGCCATGGCCTGGAGCTGGCGGGCGGCCGCCGGTGATGGCGCGATTCGCCAGGAGGCGGCAGCGGCCGTGGCCGGGCCTTCGATGACCCTGGCCCGGGCCGGCCTGCGGGCCCTGCAGAACCAGAACAGCCCTGAGCGCCAGGGCGCCATTGACGCTTTCTACCAGCGTTGGCAGGAGCGTCCGGTGATCCTCGATGCCTGGTTTGCCCTGGAGGCCTCGGCTCCCTTCGCCGACGGCCTGGCCCGGGTGGAGCGCCTACTGGGCCATCCCCGCTTCGATCCGGCCGCTCCCAATTCCCTGCGGGCGGTGCTGGGCGGCCTGGCCGGCAATGTGCCCGTGTTCCATGCCATCGATGGCTCGGGCTACCGCTTCCTGGCCGCTCAGATCAAAGAGCTCGATGGCCGCAACCCGATCACCGCCTCGCGGATGGCCAAGGTGTTCAGCCGCTGGCAGAGCTACGGCAGCGAGCGTCGCGCCCGCATGGCCGAAGCCCTCGAGCAGCTGGCCGCTGGTGAGTTGTCCACTAACACCCGCGAGGTGGTGGGGCAGTGTTTGGGGTAGGGCTTCAACGACGGGGATCGAAGGAGCTCTTGCCACGCCATGAAGGGGGTGGCAAGAGCTTTCGGGCCGATGGCTAGCGGCTTGGGGGCTGGATGGGTGGCGCAGGGCTTAAGGCCTTAGGCACTCACACTCACCCGGATCTTGGTGTCATTGAAGTCCCAATCGGAACCCTGGCTGGCGAGCAGATCTTCGAAGCCGAAGGTGTTGGTGGCAAGGAGTTTTACATTTTGGCGGCCATCTCTAGCGGTGCTGTTGTCGGATGGCTTCCTAATTGTGATGTTGTCAGTGCCTGATGAGGTGATCGAAACACCAGATGCTCTGCCCCCATTTGAGTGCTTAGGCGCCTCGATGGTTGGCTGCCCTGAAGAGTACCCAGTCACCGCATATGGCTCGAAATATAGACTGGTAAAGCCATAGCTATTGGCTGGCTTGTACTCATCAAGCAGCTTTGCTCTAATGTTTTTGCCGTAGAGATCGAATGTTGAGCCATGCCCTCTGCCGCTGATAATGTTGATGCTAGATGCTAGATGCTAGATGCTAGATGCTAGATGCTAGATGCTAGATGCTAGATGCTAGATGCGAGGCCGAGCTGGGTCGAACCTGGAACGCCTAAAATATTTCCGCCAGAAGAGCTGCTAATGCTCTCCGAAAAGTTTGTTAGTCCTATTGACGCACCATCGCTAAGCGTAATGATAAACGAGTCGGCTGCGCTGCTTGACCCCAGGTCATTTAAGAACTATCGGTATGGATTTGACTTCTGAGTAAAACTAGCTGTTGTAGAGCCAGTCTGAATCGTGCTTGATTATTGGGTGGCTGACTAGGCTGCTAGCGTTTCAGAATTTTTAGAGGAAAATGTTTATGGGTGCATTAAGCTACCATTGAGCACTAAGCCCATGGCCCGCTTGATAGCGCTATTTATGCTATGGCGTCTTATGGTTGAAAGTTTTTCTCGGCCCTGACCTGTTTTGGTCGCCAGTTGACCAATAGTTCTGATCGCATTAAGGGCTCATTGCTTGCTTTTTGAGTTGTGTGATTTTAAGTATTGTCCTTGATTTCTGTCCTCTGATTAAAGTCCTCTTGAGGGGGTATCGGATCTCGATAGCCTGGAGTTCCTTTCCCAAACACCTTCAGCAGGGCTCGTTGGCGGTTGTTGACGTTGAGCTTCGCCAATAGGCGCTTGCTATAGGTCTTGGTGCTGTGCGGGCTCAGCTGGAGGCGTTCCGCTGTTTCACGGTTGTTGAGCCCCATCGCAAAGCATTGCAAGATATCCTTATCCCTTGGTGTCAACGAGATGATCTGCGGGTCCTGATGATCGCCTTGGTACTGGAGGATCGATTTGCTTCGATAGGTTGTGTTCGCGATTGCGGAGAGGATGGCCATGCGCCAGGGTTCGCTGATGTCGCCCACATCCTGTGCTGCCACAATGACGGGACTTCGCCAACTTCGCATTACGTCTAGGGAGACATCGCTGCGATCAACAGCCAAGGCCGTGCGTAGGTTCGGTTGAATGGCTCTGGCTTGGGCGATGAGCTCGTCGCCGGAGATATCATCGAGCTTGAGGGTGCTAATCAGAATGCCAACTTCATGGGCCCTCAGATAATCGAGAACCTCATGCCCACTGGTGAAGCAGCCTGCCACTGTTTTTTTGCGGGTAGTCGAAGCAAAAAACAGTGAAAGGATGAGTTTGTTGTCCGAGGCATAGATGATCAGGGGCTTAACCCCCGATCGCATCAGCCAGCTTGCAAAAGTTGCCTTGAACGTCCAGATCTTGCTGTTCAGCATTGGCAGTAAGTTCATGCCGCGGCACCCCTAGGCCGGCAGCTCGCCGTGCGTGAAAGGTTAATGCTGGTCACATTGGTTTTGAGATGCCTTTTCAGCAATCGCTGCAAGGCGTGATTGTTTGTGGCAACGGCAGAGCGAGTCATAGGGATTTTAGTTTGTTGCTGCCGCTGGATGGTGGTAGCCAGGAGTGCGTTCCAGCGTGTCCGTCCCCAGGGGTGAGCAGCTACAAAGGGGCTGCTGCACCGGCGGCTGTTGACCGAGAGGCGCTCAGCGAGGATCTCGCTTGCTCCGTCACCTTGATGGAAAAGGGCCAGGGACCCCTTTGGTTCTATCCACCTTGGATCTGCTGGCGGCAGCAGGGCGTCTGGAGACCCTAGTTGGTGGATCTGCTGGAGTTGCTGGTCGTTGAGTTCGCCCCAGGGGAGGAGCCGATAGTGCCCTACCAACGGATGCTCGTTGGCCCCAGGAACGGCGGGAAGCTGGCCACCCTGCCCTTTTAAAGGCAGAACATCCGCCTTAGGTGCTCTCAAACCAGGGTTGCGAAGGATCATTTCGATACCCGGTTGGCTGATTTCGTTGGCTTGGTAGGGGAAGGTGAGGGCCCCGATGGCGTCTTGATCAACAACAAGCATGGGGCGAGCAATCCGGCCCGTGCCACTGCCTTGGCGTCTCCAGGCGGGATCGACGCAGAGTGAGCGCATGGCAGCAGCGCCACACGCCTGGCGTTCGGCTAGGGCAAGACCCACCATGTCCCCATTGGCCATGGCGGAGACGCGTAGCCATTCCCCCTTGAAGCGGGCGAGGGCGTTACTGCCGGCCTTGAGGATGGGGAAGGTGAGGGTGGTGTAGGGGGCGAGGTGGTTGTCGAGTTTCCAGAGCTGTTTGCGGGCAGCCACCCAGAGGCTGTCGCCAGTGGCAACCAGGCCCTTGGATCGATCAAAAAGGTGCTCGTGAAGCTTGATCTGGCCGTCGATCGAGAGGCCAAGAAGAAGGGGACGATTGGTTTTGGAGATGGAAATCGCTAGGGAGAAGTGGTGCTGCTGGAGCCCGGATGCGAGACTAGGGGAGGCAATGATGCTTCGATCGGCTGCTGCTGTGACTGCAATCAATAGGTAACGGATTTAACTGCGTATTCTTCATGAAACTGCCCTCAGGCAGAATGTCCCCCAAAGGGGACATTCTGCCTGAGGGGACCGGCCAAATTCTTGGGAGAGCCTGTCTGTTTGGGTTAACCAGACTGGAGTCATAACGCCCCGATAGGTTTCGCGGTTCCATCCTCTGGCCTGAGCCCGAATTCAGCCCTGGCTGAGCTGGGTGCCCAGGCCAACTTGTGTCAGGGTCCCCGGCCCGCTAAGGGCTTTGGTGATCACGCCGGTCAGACCACCGACCATGGCGGCGCGGCCGTTGACCAGGGCGAGCCGGTGCGGCTGTTCCTCGTGGATCACGGCGGCAGCCGCGGCTTCGGACCAGAAGCGCTGGCTGGCCTGGTTGGTGTCTGCGGCCCAGCGCCTTGGCGATTCTGATGCGGGCGATAGGGTCGATCTAGGCAGGACATCCCATGGTTTCGAGCGCAGCACCCCAGGATTCCAGCCATTCGCCTGGGCTTCCGTCCCTAGGAGCTGCCGAAGGCGGCCCCCTCGGCGTGTTGATCTGCGGCCATGGCAGCCGTAACCGCCTGGCCGTGGCCGAATTTGCCCAGCTGGCCGAAGCCCTGCGCGAGCTGGTGCCAGAGGTGCCCGTGGCCCATGGCTACTTGGAATTTGCCCGGCCGATCCTGCGCGAGGGGCTCGACAGCCTGCGGGCCCAGGGGGTGAAGCGGGTGCTGGCCGTGCCGGCCATGTTGTTCGCCGCCGGCCACGCCAAAAACGACATCCCCTCCGTTCTCAATACCTATGCGGCCGAAACCGGCCTGCGGATTGATTACGGCCGCGAACTCGGGGTCGACCTCAAGATGATCCAGGCAGCCGGGGCCCGGATTCGCCAGGCCCTCGTCGCCGCCGATGGCGCCAGCCCAGAGGCGGCCGGGGCTGGCCGTGGCCCTGGGGCTGTTGAACCGTCCACCGGCGAGGGTCGCCCCGCCCAAAGGGCCCCCGTGCCGACCAATGAAACCCTGTTGGTGGTGGTGGGCCGGGGCTCCTCCGATCCCGATGCCAACTCCAATGTGGCCAAGGTGACCCGGATGCTGGTGGAGGGCCTGGGCTTCGGCTGGGGCGAAACCGTCTATTCCGGGGTCACCTTCCCCCTGGTCGAGCCGGGCCTGCGCCACGCCGTGCGCCTGGGCTTTCGCCGCATCGTGGTGTTCCCCTACTTCCTCTTTTCTGGGGTGCTAGTGAGCCGCATCCGCCAGCACACCGCCCTGGTGGCCGCCGACCACCCCGAGCTCGAGTTCATCGATGCCAGCTACCTAGGCGACCACCCCCTGGTGGTGGAAACCTTCCGCGAGCGCCTCGACGAAGTGCTGCGCGGCGACACCCAGATGAACTGTTCCCTATGCAAATACCGGGCCCAGGTGCTCGGTTTTGAGCTGGAGGTGGGTTCCCCCCAGCGCAGCCACCACCACCATGTGGAGGGCCTGAGCGAAGCCTGCACCCTCTGCGACTTGGAGTGCACCGGCGCCTGCCAGCCGGACGGCATCCCCCTGCCCTCCCCTGGCA
>Ga0310332_10424_pt1 | contig 10946 bp, 13 predicted proteins | sample LakMicSRFLOrngD5_FD_195546 | JGI IMG/M metagenome (GOLD analysis project Ga0310332, IMG submission 195546) | Enriched freshwater cyanobacterial communities from Lake Michigan, Michigan, United States - MI23.SRFL.Orng.D5 (v2) (version 2) | ecosystem: Environmental > Aquatic > Freshwater > Lake...
GCGGTGGAGGTAGCCGACCACCGGCTCGCAATCGACCACGTCCTCGCCATCGAGGGTCACCACCAGCCGCAACACCCCGTGCATCGAGGGGTGGTGGGGGCCGAAGTTGACCACCATCGGTTCCGTGCGCGTCTCCAGCTGCGTCATGGGGCCGAGGGGTTAAGCGCTTTGCGGTGATCTTAGGAAGGAAGGGCCCGCTAGGGGATCTCTGACGGCGAAGATCGCACCAGCGCCCCCGGATAGGGCTCCTAAACTCGGTGGGGCCGTGTTGTATCCGCGCAAACCATGGGTCAGCACCAGCCAGCGCCTTTGCGAAGGATCACGGCACCGGCAGCCGCAAACCTCTCGCGCTGGCTGCTGGCTCCACACCAGCTCCGGGCGGCCCGCCAGCGCCAGCACCTTATCGACAGCCTCACGGCAGTGCTTCCCACCGCGGAGGAGAGCAGCCAGGTGGGGTTGGCGATCCTGCAGGGCGCCCGGGCCCTCAGCCTGGCTGATGGCGATTTTGACCAGGAGGAATGGGAGCTTTTTTACTTCTGCATGAAGAGCCTGCGCCTCAGCGATGTCCAGCGCCAGAGCGCGGATTTGCATGGCCCACCCGATCCCAAGCGGATCAGCGCCAGCCTTGCCGCCATCGCAGATCCCGTCCAGCGGCTAGCCATTGCCCGCTGCTACTGCCTGTTTGCGGCGGCGGATGGCCAGGGAAAGGCGGCGGAACTCGGTCTGTTGCAGACCCTGCTCCAGGTGCTTGGTCACCCGGAACTGGAGCGGGAGCTGCCCGAGCTCTGCCGCCGCTTTCGCCCTGCGCCCAGCTGGTGGAGTCGCTTTCGCCATGGCTTGGGCAAGCGGCTAGCCCGCTGGGCTTCTCCCCACCGCCGCCGCCGCTGAATGGCCATGGCTGATCCCGCCGGCAGCGGCTTGTTTGAACATGTGCCCGTGCTGGCCGAGGCGGTGCTGGCGGGCTTTGCTTGCCTGCCAGCAGGCCTGCTGATCGACTGCACCCTCGGCGGCGGCGGCCATAGCGAGCTGCTGCTGCAGGCCAATCCCGGCTTGCGACTTGTGGGGCTGGACCAGGACCCAAGCGCCCGTGCCGCCGCCGCCGAGCGCCTCGCCCCATTTGGCGATCGGGTCACAATCGTGGCCGCCAACTTCGCCGATTACATCCCTGCGGAGCCGGCCGTAGCGGTGCTGGCCGATCTGGGGGTGAGCAGTCCCCAGCTGGATGTGGCGGCCCGGGGCTTCAGCTTCCGGCTCGAGGGGCCGTTGGATATGCGCATGAACCCCGAGCGCGGCCAAACGGCTGGGGAGCTGCTTGATAGTGCCGGCGAGAGCGAGCTGGCAGATCTGATCTATGGCTACGGCGAGGAACGGCTGTCGCGCCGTATCGCCCGGCGGATCAAGGAGCAGGGGCCCTGGGGGAATGCCGAACAGCCGCGCCATACCGCCGAGTTGGCCTACCTGGTGGCCGGTTGCTACCCACCGGCGGCGCGCCGCGGCCGCATCCATCCAGCCACACGCACCTTTCAGGCCCTGCGCATTGCCGTAAACGATGAGTTGGGGGTGTTGGACAAGCTGTTGCACAACGCCCCCAACTGGCTGGAGCCAGGCGGTCTGCTGGCTGTGATCAGCTTCCACTCCCTTGAAGATCGGCGGGTGAAAACGGCCTTTCTGGCCGACGCTCGGCTGGAGCGGGTAACGCGCAAGGCGATTAAGGCCAGCCCCGAGGAGGCCGAAGCCAATCCGCGCAGCCGTAGCGCCCGGCTGCGGGTGGCACAGCGGCGCAGTGAGTAGCTGGAGGATGACTAGATGCTATGTAAGGACGTCTGAGGAATTCAATTTGCCCATGGAAGAGAAACAAGCAAATTCGCTGGCGCTTGCCACATTCGTGATTGGATCCGTTACGGGGGGCGCACTCAATGCCACTCTTATGGGCAGTATTCAGTATGAAGCAGGTATTAACGAGATTTACCACTGCGCGCGAAGCTATCAATCCCAAGCGCTCTCGATGGATCAGCTCGAAAGATGCCGCGTAATTGCTCGCAAGCTGCGCGATCCTGATAGGTAACCCATTGAATCTATTATTGATTTAAAACACTTTTATTTGCTTTCCCGATTGTGCTTCCATGATTCTCTTCTTAGCCAAAGCCCTGCAAGATAGTTAGCAAGGCAGCCGACCAAGGCTCCAGCTGCTACATCGGTTGGGTAATGGGCGCCGCTGCTGATTCTTGTGAATCCGCAGCCAATCGCCATCCCCAGTGCGGGCCATCGCAGGGTTGGGAAGATCGTTATCAAGGCGAGACTTCCACCAAAAGCAACTGCGGCATGTGAGCTCGGCAGTCCTAGTCCACTTGTTGACCAGGCTCGTTCGGAGAAGGCCCGGAATACATAAACTTCTTGATCAATCGGACGCTCTCTGCGAATAATCAGTTTCAAAAATTCTGCAATAAGCCCTCCTAGGCCGGCGCTAAGACAGATCGATATGGCAGCTATTTTTAATGATACGCTTCCTCTCTCAACCCTAAGTCTTAAAGGAGATGCGGAATCTGACCGGGGAAATGCCAGTGCTATTGAAATTGAAATCAATAACCATGTCCACATACTTCCACCAATCCTGAGAAGATAGTAAACGTCTCCTTTTAGGACCCAGGCATTTGATTTAAAGAAGGATAGGATCTTGAAATCGCCAACCGCTATGATAATTCCAGCCAACAAGCAGGAGAATAGTATTTTTCTTATAGTTGCGTCTTGGTCGCCCATTTATTTAGATTTATCTGTTTTGATCCAATCACTTTTTAGGACTGAAAGATTGATAGGCCTCCCTTTGGAATAATTAAATCCGCTATATGTTCCCAGGATGAATATATTGCTAATTGGCGAAAGTTGTTCTCTCGTTTTATCGACGTCTTTTGATTCAACTATTAAAATGGCTGATGGATGTTTTGCGGCATGCTGCATTATCCCATCAAGATCAGTCAATGTTGTGTCTGTGCCCAGATTAAAGACCAAGCTAGGCTCGTGGTATGAGGCCGCGGCGACGGGCAATGTGCCAAAATTGTTGGAGTCAATAATTGATTTAATTTGTTCTGCTGGCCAAACATTATTTAGGTTTGGCAGAAAAGCTTCAAAAATAAGCCCAAAAACAACGACTGCAGATAGGGCTGAAGCATATAGCTGTCTTTTGGGGGTCTTGATTTTCCCTAATGCCAATACGCTGAAGATGCAAGTCAGAGCTATTAGGAGTGCGGCAACGGTTACGCTGCCGCTAGCCCAAATGCTTAGTAGGGGTATGCCAATAGCGAGAGCTAAGCCCGAAGCTATCCAGGCAAACATCCCAATCCTTTGTGGCCATTTAGATAGCCTAAGTAAAGGAGCATCTTGCAGCCGATCGGGTTGAATGATGCCAATGCCTGCCAGAAGGCATAGAGGTGGGATTAGTGGTAATACATAGTGAGGCAACTTTGTGGGTACTAATTCAAATATAATCCAGGCTGGCACGAGCCAACCGCACAGGAATTGTGTTGTACGGCTAAGGGCTTCTGAAGATCTCCGTAGTCCTGCCCAAGCCTTGGGAAGCAATAGCCAGGAAGCAGGCCAGAGCAAAAATGGTGTGATTAACAGATATGTTCCTGGTGGGGCACCATGGCTTTCCTGGCCACTGACAATTTTGCTAAAAAAATCCTGGTGGATAGAATCTTGTACAAATTGCCCATCGCTAAGTGTCTGAATGCTGAAAAGCCATGGGCTAATTAATATTAAAGGGACTAGTAGCCAGGGCCATGGTTGTATTTTTACTAAGGTTGAGATGCTGCGATCTTTCCAGCAGATCCATGCCAAGGTGAGTGAGGCAAGAACGGGTGCGACCGGCCCTTTGATCAATAATGCGACACCGAGACCGAGCCAAAAGAATATGCGTGCGCGCAGAAGCTCATGAACCTTAGGCATGCAATAAATCTGTGCGAGGCCTGCCTGCATGGCAACTATGGCAGCCAGTTGCATTGCATCAGTTTTTGCAAGATGAGCCTCAACTACGATTAAAAGGCTGCATGCCAGTAGAACTGCGGCGCAAAATGACTGGAGATTGCCGACTATTTTTCTAAATCCCAAATAGAGAAACAAAACAGCGCTTGTTGCTCCAATTGTGGAGGGTAATCGATAGGGGCTGCGCTCAGTGGAGGCTATTCCTATTTGCTTGGCCATTCTGCTGGCAGTTGCTTGCAGCCAGTAAATGCCCACAGGCTTTTTGTATCGTGGTTTGTCTTGAAAGCGAATATCGACTACGTTTCCAGTCGCCACCATTTGCTTTGTTGCTTGCATGTATCGGGATTCATCTCGATCCGTGGCTGGTAGGCTTGAGATGCCTGGAAGGTATAGAAATAAACACAGTAAAACCAGTATTAATGAAGCGGTAATATCATTAGTCTGGATTTTGACTCTGATCCAGTTGTGAATTTTTTGAAATAAAATCTTCATTTATATTGCCGGCTCATTGGCCTCGGTCAGCATGATTGGGTGTGGGAGCAAAAACTAACGCCCCCGCTATTCCTATTGCTGCGCCTATGCAAATATCGCTCAGGAAATGTGATAGGCTGTTTATTCTCTGAAATGATGCAAGTATTGCAAGGACTATGAATACTGATCTGCCTCTTGGGTAAAACCAGCAGAGTGAAACTGCAAGGCCTGCCGCTACTGCCGCATGCCCTGAGGGAAAGCTCATTAGGGCAGATCTGCTAACGGAATCCGGTTTGAGTAATTCTTGCCCGAAAGTGTCGAGAAAGCTTGTTCGTGGATTAAGCAGTGCTGAATGGGGCCTTACACGGTTTATCGTTAGTTTTAGAAGGTCAACTATTAATGCCCCAAGGTAGCTTCCGGCGATTAGTTGGCAGGCAATTAATCGGTCCCTCTTTTTGCGCCAGTTGATTTGCTTTATCGCTAGAGCCGCAATGAGAATCATTGCTGCACCAGTGCCGTGGCCTCCTATTTCTGAAAGGCGGAGGATATTGCTTATCTCTTTCGGGAGGGGGTGTGTTGAGGTAAGCAGGGCAATCGGTACGTCAATCGTGAATGCCAAAAGCCCAACGCATACCAACAACACGACGAGCCTTGCTGCTCGTTGACGCAGAATTGATAAATTTAAGGGGGGTACCCGTGGGCTTATTATTAAATAATTGAGATATTTTAGTTGTGCTTTTAGACTGCTGGCAATCGGAGGCACCGATGGATCTATAGCTAAGTCTTATTGTGGTCGCAAGGGTTACGTCGGGATTGTGCTGTTGAGCACAACCGGCCTCTTTTTGCCGACCCTTAAGGTCGCCTTAAATTTGAGGGCTAGATGTGCTCTTGCTGAATTTTTAAATTCAGCCGATCAGGCCGGTGCGGTCTTCGGCGCCAAACAGCTGGCGGAAGGCGGCGGTGGAGATGCACAGCACCAGGGGCACCACCACCAGCAGGCCGCCGTAGCTGAACAGGCCGCCGATGGTGTGGACCACGCCCTCGATGATTCCGAGCCACAGCACCATCCACCAGCTGGGATTCACCACGTTCACGCCAGAACCAATGGTTTTGGTGGGATTTGCGGTGCCCAGTAGCGACACCTGAATCAGGAACTTCTGGGAGACCAGCAGCCAGATGTAGAAGATTGCCACCACGATCATGGGGATCACGCTGAGGGCCTCGTTGAGCTTGCCCAGGCCTGCCCCGATGAGGGTGGCTATGGCACCGGCCACGGCTATGACGATTGCCAGCAGGATGCCGGAACCGAGCAGGCGGGCGCTGGCGGGACGGTCCCAGCGGGTGAAGTCGGCGAAGCAGGGCTTGCGGCCCTCCAGGCTCAGCCAGGCGCCGCGGGTAAGGCCAACCACGGTCCACAGCGCAATGATCACGTAGCCAATCACGCCCACGATCAGGGCGGCCCAGGCGCCGGTGGGGTGCACAGCCATCACCTCATTCACGCTGGCTAGGCGAGCCCCGCCTACGGCGGCCAGGGCGGCGAAGGGCAGCAGGATCAGGGCAGAGAGGGCCTCGAACAGCAAAAAGGCCCAGGGGGCGCGGCAAAAAGCTGCCCAGCCGTCTTCTACGGCCTGGAGCACGTGCAGTTGACTGTCGCTGGAGGGGGTGAGGGCCATGATCAAGGGCAGATGCGCCGGACAGTAGCTATGAAGACAGCAAGGCGCATCCCAGTTGTGATGCTTTGAGCAATGCCGCTCCGCTGCTTTGGTGGCTCTGCCTGGGTATTCAGGCGTTAGCGATCCCCGGTGCGTTGCTGCCCGTGCTGCCGGGACTGGCCTTGCTGCCCCTGGGGGCGCTGCTATGGATCTGGGCGGTGGGCTGGAGTGTCGGCTGGCCGTCCCTGCTGCTGGCGATAGTGCTGCTGGTGCTCGGCTGGGGCGCCGAGGCCCTGGGGTTGGTGCTTGGTCCAGCCAAGCTTCAGGCCAGTCGTTGGGCGGGTTTGGGCGCCGGACTGGGCTTGCTGGTGGGCCTCCTCGGTCTGCTGCCGGCCCTGCCCGTTGGTGGCCCCCTGCTGGGCCTGCTGTTGGGCCCCTTTCTGGGGGCGAGCCTGGCCCAGTGGCTGGCAGCTCGCGGTGGCCTGGGCAGGGCGCTGCAGGTGGGGTTGGCGGTGCTGGTGGGGATGTTGGTGAGCAGGTTGGCTCAAGCCCTGCTGGGTGTGGTGGGGGTACTCGGCTTCATTTTGTTGACGCGCTGAGCTTGCTGAGCTGGCCTGTGCTCTCAGCGCAGCTCCCGCACCGCGGCCGCAACTGTTTCTATGGCCAGGGTGATCTCGGCATCGCTGCTGCCACGCCCCAGCCCGAAGCGGATCGAGGCGGCCGCCTGCTGACGGCTGCGGCCCAGGGCCGCCAGCACATGGGAGGGGGAGCCCTGGCTACAGGCCGAGCCGCTGCTCACGGCGAGCCGCTGGCGCAGCAGCCGGTGCAGGCGCGTGCCATCCACTCCTTGCACCGTCACGTTCAGGTTGTGGGCCAGCCGTGGCGCTCCACCGTTGAGCTCTGCGCCGTTGAGCTCGATACCGCCGAGGGCTTCCAGCCCTGCCCAGAGCTGGTCACGCAGGGTTCCCAGCTGCCCGGCCCGCTCCTCCCGATCAGCCTCAGCTCGCAGTAGCGCCTCGCCCAGCCCCACCACTAAGGGCACCGGCAGGGTGCCGGCCCGGCGGCCGTCCTGCTGGCCGCCACCATGGAGCTGGGCAGCGAGCTTGAGCCCCGGGCGCACCAGCAGGGCCCCTACCCCCTTGGGTCCATAAAACTTGTGGCCACTGAGGCTGAGCAGGTCGATGCCCAGCTCGTCGATGGCAAGGGGGATGTGGCCGGCGGCCTGGGCCGCATCCACGTGCAGCAGCACTCCCCGCTGCCGGCAGCGGGCCGCGATGGCTGCCAGGGGCTGGAGCACACCGATTTCGTTGTTGGCGGCCATCACGCTCAGCAGCAGCACGTCGTCGCCGAGGGCCGCCTCCAGCTGGGTCAGATCCACCAGGCCATCGGGCTGGATGGGCACCAGGCTCACCGGAAACCCATGGCGGCCCAGATAGGCCAGAGGGTCGAGCACGGCCCGGTGTTCGCTCACCAGGCTCACCAGTCGCCGCCGGGGGTTGCCAGCTGCCAGGGCCGCTTCGCATACCCCCTTAAGAGCCAGGTTGTTGGCTTCAGTGGCGCCGCTGGTGAAGATCACGGTTTCGGCGCTGCTGCCCAGCACTCGGGCCAGCTGGCCCCGGGCCCGCTCCACGGCGGCGGCAGCTTCCAGGGCCGGGCGATAGAGGCGGTTGGCTGGATTGGCGCAGTGCTCGCTCCACCAGGGCGCCATCGCTGCCACCACCGCCGGATCGCAGGGAGTGGTGGCGTGGTGGTCGAGGTAGGCGAGCATGGTGTGCTTGCAGGCTTCCATGTTGCCAACCAGAACCCTATTGCTGGTGGCCCTTGCAGCAGCGCTGGCGCCACCCAGCTGGGCGGAGGGCGGCGGGGTGCGGCCAGAGGATGCCCGGCCGCCAGGACTGCTGCTGCTGCAGGAGCGCCCCGGCCTGGGCGGCAAGCAGGCGATTGGTATTTATGGGGCTGTAGCCGATGCCAAGACCCCCGGCCTGTGGCGCATCAAGCTCTGGGATGAGCAGCCCAACGACGTCAAGGTGCGCAGCGAAACCATCCGCTGCACCCCTTCGGCGCCGATGCGGGTTACTAGCGATGGCCCCAACCTCTACATCCGCGAGCTGAACCCGGGCGGAGCGATCACGACCGCCAATCACATCGACCACCTGGTGTGGTGGGCCACCTGCTTCCCTGAGCAAGCCGGCAAGGATCCAGCTGGCCTGGGGCCCCTGGCCCGCCAGCTCGGCTACAGCGGCAGCCTGCGGGAATCCGAGCAGATCGTGCCTGGACGCTCCCGCTGAGCGCCTGCAGACTGATCCATGCCGACTGGATACCTGCAGAGTGGCCGCCATGAACCCAGATCTGACCCCGGCCCAGGAACCTGAAGCGACGCCCGTGCGCTTGCTGCTGGTCGACGATGAGCCCGGCCTGCGCACGGCGGTAAAGGCCTATCTGGAAGATGAGGGCTTTGCGGTGACCACCGCCAACGACGGTGAGGAGGGCTGGGCCGTGGCCCAGGAGATGCTGCCCGACGTCATCCTCAGCGACGTGATGATGCCGCGCCTCGATGGCTACGGCCTGCTCCAGAAGTTGCGGGCCGACGAGCGGCTGGGTGGCACGCCGGTGATCTTTCTCACCGCCAAGGGCATGACTGCTGATCGCGTCACCGGCTTCCAGGCCGGCTGCGACGACTACATCCCCAAACCCTTTGATCCCGACGAGCTGGTGGCTCGGGTCAACAATGTCGTCAAGCGCCAGCAGCGGCTGCTTGCGGAGGCGGCCCGCTTCGCTGACGCCGACATTGGCCAGCTGTCCAAGCAGATCACCGAGATTCGCTCCCTGCTCGCCACGGGCAGTGCCAAGAAGCCAGCCAGCGCGCCCGAGCATGTGTTCACGCCGCGGGAGGCCAGCGTGTTGCAGCTGGTGGCCGAGGGGATGATGAATAAAGAGATCGCCCGGCGACTGGAAACCTCGATCCGCAACGTCGAGAAGTACGTCAGTCGGCTGTTCATCAAAACCGGCACCGCCAGCCGCACCGAACTGGTGCGCTACGCGCTCGAGCACGGGCTTGTTGACTGAAACAGTCTTGTCGACTGAGACAGGCTGGCTGGCGCCTGCCCTTAATGGCGGCTTCGCCTACAGGGATCGCATCGCCCCCAGGGCCGCCGGCCGGAGCGTCAGCGCTTTTTATGCCGGTTGCTATCGCCATTCAACGCCTAACGATTGGCTGCAGCGCCTCGCCGCCGGGGAGATCTCCAGGAACGGCCAGCAGCTCCAGGCCGATGGGGCTCTCGCAGCCGGAGATCAGCTGATCTGGCATCGGCCCCCCTGGCAGGAGGCGGCCGTGCCGGTGTTGCCCAGCCCCCTGTTCGACAACGGCGACCTGCTGGTGTTCAACAAGCCCAGCGGCCTGCCGGTGCTGCCGGCCGGCGGCTTCCTGGAGCACACCTTGCTGGCCCAGCTCCAGGACCGCTGGCCCGAGGCCCGGCCCGTGCACCGCCTGGGACGCTTCACCTCGGGCCTGCTGGTATGTGCTCGCAGCTCCGGCAGCCGAGCCTGGCTCAGCGCCCTGCTGCGGGAGAGCACGGCGCAACGCCGCTGCACCAAGACCTACCGGGCCCTGCTCCAGCCCCCGGTGCCCGAGTCCCCCTTGCTGGCGCTGGAGCCCGACCAACAGCTCAGCCTCACCACGCCGATTGGTCGCTGTCCCCATACCCGGCTGGGCACCATATGGGCCGCGGCTCCGGCGGATCCGGTTGCCCTGCCGGCCCGCAGCGAATTGCGTCTGCTGGAGCGAGGCGAGCGGGCCTGGCTGGTGGAGGTCATGATCGCTACGGGGCGGCCCCACCAGATCCGCATCCACACCGCCGCCGCCGGGGCGCCCCTGCTGGGCGATCCGCTCTACGCCCCGGGCGGGTTGGCCGCCGAGCAGGCCCTGCCGGGGGATGGCGGTTACCACCTGCACGCCCACCGGCTGCAGCTGCCCCTGCCTGCAGCTGAGCTGCTGGAGCTGGAGGCGCCGTTGCCCGAGGCCCTGCGCGGAGCTGCCGATGGCTGAAGTTCAAGCTCCGGGCCTGCACCTGCGCCACTGGCCGGCCTGGCTGGCGCCCAGCGCCGCGGCTGAGCTGCTGGAGCGCCTGCAGCTCGAGGTGCCCTGGAAGCAGGAGGCGATCACGATTTACGGCCGCCGCCACCTGCTGCCGCGGCTCACCTGCTGGATGGCCGATCCCGGCTGCGGCTACAGCTACAGCGGCCTGGCCAACGCGATTGAGCCCTGGTCGCCGGCTGCCGCCGAGCTGCGCGAGGCCCTGCAGGTGCTCACCGGCTGGCGCTTCAACTCCCTGTTGCTCAATCGCTACCGCGACGGCCGCGACGCCATGGGCTGGCATGCGGACGATGAACCCGAGCTCGAGCCCACCGCCCCGATCGCCTCCCTCAGCCTTGGCGCCCCCCGCGACTTCCGCCTGCGGCCCCAGCCCAGCCCGCGCAATCGCGCCGCTGTCGCCTCCGGTGCCTGCCAGTTGCCTGCTGGTTTTGACCATTGCACCCCGTTCAACATTCCATTGCATAACGGCGATTTGCTGTTGATGGAGCCCCCCACCCAGTTGTGGTGGCAGCACGCCCTGCCGCGCCGGCTGCGGCTGCAGCAGCAGCGCATCAACCTGACGTTTCGGGTGGTGCGGGCCCTTACCTAGGGCTGCTCAGCCCCGCTCGAAGGCGATCAGCCTTGAGAAGTAAAAGGGAGCCTTGTTGAGGCTGCGGCGCATGGGCTTGAAGCCGGCTTTGGCCGCGGCGGCCACGATGCCCGCTTCCTTGAGGGTGTAGGCCCGGGTGGTCTTGCTGGGGCCGGGGAAGAGT
>Ga0310332_10425_pt1 | contig 10930 bp, 7 predicted proteins | sample LakMicSRFLOrngD5_FD_195546 | JGI IMG/M metagenome (GOLD analysis project Ga0310332, IMG submission 195546) | Enriched freshwater cyanobacterial communities from Lake Michigan, Michigan, United States - MI23.SRFL.Orng.D5 (v2) (version 2) | ecosystem: Environmental > Aquatic > Freshwater > Lake...
TGGATGACCTCGATTACATCGCCCTGGGCGATTGGCACAACCTCAAGCAAGTCACGGGCAAGGCCTGGTACAGCGGCACCCCCGAGCCCGATCGCCACGACCAGGGTGAGGCCAACCAACGGGGCCAGGTGCTGCAGGTCGACCTGGGCCGGGGCCAGGAGCCCCAGGTGGAGGTGCTGCCCACGGGCCGGCTCGGCTGGCACAACCTGGCCATGCACCTGGCCACCGACGCCGATCTGGAGCAGCTGCAGGCCCGGATCCAGGAATGCATTGGGGGCCGGGTCAACCAAGACCTGCTGCGCCTGGAGCTCACGGGCAGCCTCAGCCTGGCGGCCCATCGGCGCTACACCGCCCTGCTGGCCGACCTGGAGCACCAACTGCTCGACCTCCGCCTCAAGGGCGGGTGCGACCAGGCCCCCCAGGCCGAGGAACTGGCGGCCCTCACCAAGCGCCCCGAAGATCCCCTGATCGCCAGGGTGGCCCAGGAGCTCCAGGCCCGGTTAGCCCGCCAGGAGGGGATCGACGAGGCCGCCGCCGCCATCAGCCGCGCCGCCCTCTGCGAACTGTTCCGGCTCGCCTCCAGCCCCTAAGCGGGCCCCCGGTTCCTAGGCCGGTCCCCAGGACAAGCCCGCCAGTAACCGGACAAAGCCGCGACCCCCGGAGCCTGGCCCCCCCTAGCGATCAACCCGAACCGATCACCCCCTACCGATCACCCCGTCCCATCCCGGCACCAGCGTCCCGGGCAACCCTTTCCCCCATGCGCCTGCTCTCCTGCCGCCTGCAGAACATCCGCGTCCATGGCGACCTGGCCCTGGAGTTCGGCCCGGGCCTGACCCTGATCGGCGGCCCCAACGAGACGGGCAAAAGCACCCTGGTGGAGGCCCTGCACCGCTGCCTGTTCCTGCGGGCCACGGCCACGGGCGCGCCGGTGGAGGCCTTGCAGTCGCGCCTGCACCTCGGCCAGCCCCAGGTGGAGCTGGCCTTTGCCGCCCGCGCCGAGAGCTGGACCCTGGTGAAGCGCTTTAGTGGCAGCTCCGGCAAGGTGCTGTTGCGCTCGGCCAGCGGTCCCCATTGGCAGGGGCCAGAGGCGGAGGAGCACCTGGCGGACTTGCTGGGGGTGAATGAAACCCTGGGTAGCCGCCAGGCCGGCAGCCTGCTGCGGGGCCGCTGGGCCCATCTCTGGGTGATGCAGGGCCGCTCCGGCGACGACCTGCTCGCCCAGGGCGGGGCCCACTACGACCTGGAGGCCCTGGTGGGCCAGCTGGAACAGGGCGGCGGCAGCGCCATGCAATCGCCCCAGGACCAACAGGTCGCCACTCGCCTCGACGCCCTGCTGGCAGAAACCTTCACCCCCGGCCGCGGCAACCTGCGTCGCCAGTCGCCCCTATGGAGCGCCCAACAGGCCCTCGAGGCGGCTGAGGCAGCCGTTCAGCAAGCGCAGGGCCAACTGGCCGATTACGGGGCGGCTAGCGAGGAGTTGGGCCGCAGCGCCGCCAGCCTGCAGGCACTGCAGCAGCAGCACCTGCCGGAGCTTCGCCAGCGCCAGCAGCGCCTGCAGGCGGCGGCCACGGAACAGACCCGGCTGGAGGCGGCCCTGGCCCTGGCGAAGCAGCAACTTGAACCGCTGCAGTTGCGCCAGCAAGCCCTCGCCGGCGACCTGGCCGAATGGCGCCAGCTGGCGACCAGCCTCACGCGCCTAGGTCAGCAGGCCCTGGAACTAGAAACCGCCCGCGGGCGCGCCAATGCCGAGCTGGTCCAGCTGGAGCAGCAACGGATCGAACTGGAGCAGCACCGCGCCAGCTTGGAGGCCGAGCGCCAGGCGATCACCGAGCGGGGCCAATGGCTCCAGCGCTTGGTGGAGCAGGCCCGGCTACGGGCGGACCTGGCCCGGCTCAACGCCACCCTCGCCCAGGTGGCGCGCCAGGAGCAGGCCCGCTCCGAGCTGCAGGCCCAACTGGCGGCCCTGCCCCCGATCGATGGGGCGGCCCTGGCCTCTCTCCAGGGCCTGGAGCAAGCCCGGCGCGATGCCGACACCCGCCTAGGCGCCATGGCCGCCGGGGTCGAGCTGCTACACGCCGACCAGGCCGTGACACTGGCGGGGCAGCGCCTGGAGCCGGGGGCAGACCTACGCCTTAGCGAAGCCAGCGAGCTGCAGGTGGGCAACGGCGTGCTGCTGCGCATCAGCCCCGGTGGCGGCCAGGCCCTGGCCCAGGCACGCAGGCAACGCCACCAGAGCGAAACGGCCCTGAAGGCCGCCCTCCAGTCCCTCGGGGCCGCCAGTGTGCAGGAGGCCGCAGGCCTGGCCCAGCAGCGCCTGGCCCTGGAGCAGCAACTGGACGCCCTGGGACGCGCCCAGGCCGGGTTCCACTCTGGGGACCCGACTGGAGCCCCGGCGGTCAGCCAGCGACAAGCAATCGAGAGCCGGCTGGCGGAGCTGCAGCGGGACCTGGCCCCCCTGGAGCCGCAGCGCCAGGCCCAGCTCCACAGCGGCGAGTTGCCGGCCGAGCTGGAGGCCCTTGAACAGCTGCATCGCCAACTTCAGCAGAGCTATGCCGCCACCAGCGGCCCCCTGCGCCAGAGCCAGGCCAGCCTCGCGGCGCTGGCCCAAGGGCTGGAAGCCGCCCGCCAACGCCAGAGCAGCAGTGGCGAAGCCCTGGCGAGCCTGAATGGCGAGCGCAGCCACACCCAGGCCCGGGCCGGGGAGTTGGGCCAGCGCCACCCCAACGAACTCGCCCTGGCCGCAGCCCTCCAGCAAGTGGAGGTCCAGGTGGCCGCTGCCGCCAACCAGGTGGGCGCCCTAGGCCAGGAGCTCGCTGCCGTCAGCGGTGGTGATGGGGCCAGCCAGCTGCCCCAGCTAGGGGCCCAAATCCAACAGGCCGAAGCCGAGGTGTTGCACCTGATTGCCAGCCAGGCCGCCGCCCGCCAACGCTGCCAAACCTTGGGCGCCAGCGATCCCCACGGGGCCCTGGAGCAGGCCCAGGCCGCCCTGGAGCAGGCCGAGCGCCATCACACGTCTCTGCAGCGGCTCTGCGATGGCCAGCTCCTGCTGCGCGAGCTCTTCAAGGCAGCCCAGGCCGATCTGTCGAGCCGCTACAGCGAGCCCCTCGCCCGCTCGATCAACCGCTATCTCGAGCCCCTGCTGCCGGCAGGGGCCAGCTGCCAGTTGCGCTACGAGAGCGAATCGGGCTTTTCTGCTCTGCAACTGCAGCGGGGCCAGGAGCGCTTCAGTTTCAATGAGCTCAGTGGCGGGATGCGCGAACAGCTCGGCACCGCCCTGCGCCTCTCCATGGCCGATGTGCTCAAGGGCGGCCATGACGGCTGCCTGCCCCTGGTTTTTGATGACGCCTTCACCAATGCCGATCCGGAGCGGTTGGCCCGGCTCCAGCAGATGCTGGCCCTGGCCGTGGCCCGGGGGCTCCAGGTGATCGTGCTCACCTGTGACCCCCAGGCCTACTCGGGCCTCGATGGCACCAGCGTGAACCTGGCGCCCTTGGCCCTTTGATCGCCCAGGCCAACGATCCAGGCGACCCCACCACCCCATCGGCTGGCTTGATCAGCCCAGTGCTTGACCTAGGCCGATCAAGCCAGCTGAACGCTCAAACCAGCACCGGTAGCCGGGCCGGCTCCTGAGGTTGGAAGTGGAGCCGGCCCTCCTGCACCGAGACGGCCACGGCGCTGCCGGCGAGGAACTGGCCCGCCAGGATCGCCTTGGCGATTGGCGTTTCCAGCTCCCGCTGGATCGCCCGCTTCAGAGGCCGCGCACCATACACCGGGTCATAGCCGGCCTGGGCCAGCCAATCGAGGGCCTCCTCACTGAGCACCAGGCCAAGCTTGCGCTCCTCCAGCCGCTGGCGCAGCCGCGCCACCTGCAGGATCACGATCTGGCGCAATTCATCGCTGCGCAGGCTGTGGAAGATGATCGATTCATCGAGGCGATTGAGAAATTCCGGGCGGAAGTGGCCGCGCAAGGCCCCATTCACCCGCTCCTCCATCTCGCCATGGCGGGCCGGATCCCCCGCCAAATCCAGAATCGACTGACTGCCGATATTGCTGGTGAGGATTAACACCGTGTTGGTGAAATCCACCGTGCGGCCCTGGCCATCGGTGACGCGGCCATCATCAAGGATTTGCAGCATCACATTGAACACATCGGGGTGGGCTTTTTCCACCTCGTCAAACAGGATCACCGCATAGGGCCGGCGCCGCACCGCCTCGGTGAGCTGGCCCCCTTCTTCGTAGCCCACATAGCCGGGAGGCGCTCCAATCAACCGGGACACGGCGTGCTTCTCCATGTATTCGCTCATATCGATGCGAACCATCGCCTCCTGGCTATCAAACAGCTGGGCGGCCAGGGCCTTGGAGAGCTCGGTTTTGCCTACGCCTGTGGGACCGAGGAAGAGGAAACTGGCGATCGGCCGGTTCGGATCGGAGAGCCCGGCGCGGGAGCGTTGAATCGCATCGGCTACGGCGGTGACGGCCTGCTCCTGGCCGATCACCCGTCGGTGCAGTTCAGTTTCGAGATGCAGCAGCTTTTCCATTTCCGACTGCACCAACTTGCTGACAGGAATGCCGGTCCACTTAGCAATCACCTCGGCGATGTCGTCTTCGGTGACCTCCTCGCGCAGCAGGTTTTTGTCACCATGGCTCTCGCTGAGCTCCGCTTCTTTCTCAGCGAGCTTGCGGCCCAGATCGGCCAGGGTGCCGTATTCCAGTTGGGCGGCCCGGTTGAGGTCATAGCTGCGCTTGGCCTGCTCCACCTGCAGGGTCACCTGCTCGATCTCCTCCTTGATGGCGCTCAAGGCATCGATCGAGCCCTTTTCTTTCTGCCACTGGGCATTAAGGCCACTTTGCTGCTCCGACAACTCGGCCAGCTCCCGCTCCAGCTTCTCGAGCCGGTCGCGGCTGGCCGGATCGGATTCGCGGGCCAGGGAGAGTTTTTCCATCTCCAGTTGCAGAATGCGGCGATCAAGTTCATCGATCTCCTCGGGCTTGGAGGTGATCTCCATCTTGAGCCGGGCCGCCGACTCATCCATCAAGTCGATCGCCTTATCGGGCAGGAAGCGATCGGCGATGTAGCGGCTACTGAGCACCGCTGCCGCTACAAGAGCGTTATCGGCGATGCGCACGCCGTGGTGCACTTCATAGCGCTCCTTAAGGCCCCGCAGGATCGAAATGGTGTCTTCCACCGTGGGTTGGTCGACAAACACCTGCTGGAAGCGCCGCTCTAAGGCCGGATCCTTTTCGATGTGCTGGCGGTGTTCATCGAGGGTGGTGGCGCCGATGCAGCGCAGCTCGCCGCGGGCCAGCATCGGTTTGAGCAGGTTGCTGGCATCCATGGCGCCGCCGCTGGCACCGGCCCCCACCACGGTGTGGATCTCGTCGATGAACAGCACGATCTGGCCCTGGCTGGAGGTGACCTCCTTGAGCACGGCCTTGAGCCGCTCCTCGAATTCACCCCGGTATTTGGCGCCGGCAATCAGGGCGCCCATATCCAGGGCAATCAGCTGGCGGTTCTGTAGGGCCGTGGGCACGTCGCCATTGACGATCCGCTGGGCCAAGCCCTCCACAATGGCCGTTTTGCCGACCCCAGGCTCTCCAATCAGGACCGGGTTGTTCTTGGTACGGCGCGAGAGGATCTGGATTGTGCGGCGGATTTCCTCATCACGGCCGATCACCGGATCGAGCTTGCCCTCACGGGCGGCAGCGGTGAGATCGCGGCCATATTTTTCCAGCGACTCGTAGGTGCCTTCCGGGTTCTGGCCTGTGACCTTCTGGCTGCCACGCACCGCCTCAATCGCCGCCTTCAGGGTTTTGGCATCGCCGCCCGATTGGCTGAGCAGCTGGCGACCACAGCGCCCATCCGCTGCCAGGGCCAGCAAGAGATGCTCGATGGCGATGAAGCTGTCGCCGAACTCGCCCTTGAGGGTGTTAGCCCCATCGAGCAGGGCATTGAGGGCCTTACCGAGATAGAGGTTCTCGGGGGGCGCGGCCAGGTTGGGTTGGGCGGCCATAAAGGCCTCCAATCTCTGGGTCAAGCCGCTGCGATCCACCCCCGCCTTGTCCAAGACCCGGTCCGCCAAGCCCTGCTGGTTGACCAGGGCGGCGAACAGGTGTTCGGTTTCGATCTGGGGTTGGCGTTTCTGTTGGGCGAGCTGCTGGGCGGCCACGATGGCGCCCCAGGCCTGTTCGGTGAACAGCTCGGCAGTGGGTTGCATGGCGGATCCTCCTTGGAGGGGCTTTGGACAGGACCGTATGGCGGGCGACCTAGGCGGCAGGAGAGGAGCACCGAACCGGCCGGGACGGCCCACCCACCCCAGGTTGGGCTGACCGTCCCAGGTTGGCGCAGGAACCGTCCCTTAAGAACCAGGCTGGCGGTCAGCGCCGCGTCTGCCAAACGCCACCAAGGCCCGCCGGCGGCGCTAAACCGGAACCAATGACCGGCCTTGCCTACCCGGTCCCCCCTGCCATGACCCCTGACTTGACCAGTGTTTTGTTGTCGGCCCATGCCCCGATCTCTGGGGGAGGACGCCGGTCCCAGCCAGGGACCGTGCCCCCCAACCGCACCAAATTTGGGGCGGCAGCGCTGCGCCCCCTGCTGGCCGCCAGCTTGGTGGCCCTGGGCGCCCTGGCTCCCCTGGCAGGCCAGGCCTGGGAGGTGCGCGGCGGGGGCTTCGATGGCGATCGGTCCGGCGGGGGAGGCGCCTATCACTTCAGTGGCTCCAACTGGCAGGGCGGCTACAACGGCGGCCATCCCCTCTATGGAGATGGCGCCAGGCCGGCCTATGGCCAGGGCTTCAATTCCGGCCCCTACAACCGACCAGCCGCAGTGAATCCCTACAACTCAAATTACAATCGCATCAACAATTATTCGTACAATCGAGCCGTCGTTAATCCATACAACCGCGCCTACAACGGGCCCAATAATTTTTACAATCGACCCTACAATGGCTATCATCCAGCCTGGAACAATGGTGGCTATTGGAACAGCCGGCCATGGAATGCGGGCTGGTATCGCTGGCAGCCAAACTCCTGGGGCTGGTGGGGTGGCAATGCCATGGCCTGGGGCCTAGCCGGCTTGGCTAGCGGCGCTGCGATTACGGCGTTGGTGAATAACGCCGCTGCGGTGCAATCACCCGTGATCGTCGTCCCCCAAACCAACTACCAGCTCAACTACGGCTCGGTGGAGGCGGTTGGGACCTATGGCGCCAGCTTCTCCTACCTGGTGAATGGCATGCCCGTCTATGGCGGCGCCAATTGTCAGCAGGGGCTTCTCAATGGCCAGATCCCGGCGAATGGCAACCAGGCCCAGCTTCTCAATGCGGTCTGCCAGGTGGCCTACGGCAACGGCGGCTAACCGCTGAGCAGCGATGCCCCCATCGCCAGGCGACCGGGGGCTCCGCAAATCGTCAACAGAGACTCACTATGGGCTCAAAGCCCCTGCCATTGGGGGTTGGGGCAGAGCTTGAGCGGGCAGCCATCGGCCCCGTAGATCGCATCGGCGGGGGACAGACAGCCGGCGGCATTTTTCGCCTTCACCTCTTCGGGCCTTAGGCGCTTGGGCTGCAGAAAAGACACCTGGCTAGGCACCACCAATGGGCAACTGGGGCCGTTGCGAGGCACGATGCCGTTGTCCATCACTTGGCCCAGCCCAGGGCCGGGGGGCCCCGCCTGGGCCAGGGCGCTCGCTTGCACCGGCCCAGGGGAGGCCTGGACTGGGGCCGTGACAAGGGGCTGAACCAGCCCAAGGGCGGCAGCGGCAGCCAGAACCAAGGCCGCAGGATGGGCCAAGGCTGCAGGCTGGGCAAAGACTGCAGGCTGGGCAAAGACCGCGGGCTGGGCCAAGGCCGTCCCCGGGGCCAATCTGGTGGGACCCAGCTGGCGACGTTCTTGCCGGGCCGTTGCCATGATGCTCAGTCGATCGGTCCACCAGTCTGCCTGAACAGGGCTGGGCTGATCCCGGCGCCCTTGGACAACCCAACGCCGCCCCTGCCCCATCTAGAGGATCACCCGGTGCCAAGCCGCCAAGACCAGCCAGCCCCGCAACCCCCAGCAGGGAGTGGCACCACAAACTCCCAGGGCCAGGAGCATTCAGGATCCGCGTTGATCGAGCAGCTCGCCCTGGAGTCCAGGCAGTTCGATGGCACCGGCGCCGACCCGGAGCGCAATTGCTGGCTGGTGGTCCATCGCCACCACCATGGGGTGCTGCCCAGCGAATACGACATCCGCGAGATCCCAGAAGACCTCTACCTGGCCGTGTTAGCGGCCCGGCGAGCCAGCGAGCCGGCCTACTAAACCATCCCCAAGGCTTCGCTGGCCCCCAGGCCACCTGCCATGGGCCCAACCCAGGGGCATGGGATCAGCAAGAGCCATTGCCCAAGCGATTCCAAGTCAACAAAAAAGACCCCCGAGGGGGTCTTTGGTGAAGGGGCAAGCCAAGCTGGCCCTGGCTGGGGTAATCAGGCCCAGCCTTTGCTGCTCTGGGATTCGACGTAGGCCGCCACATCGTCGATGTCAGTGGCGCTGAGCTTGCCACCGAAGGCGGGCATGGCGTTTTTGCCATTGGTGACTTGATACACAATCGCCGCCTCATGGCCAGCGCTGTAGTTCGCCAGGTAGGCCTCGAGGGCATCCTGCTTGAGGGTGCGTTCCGCATTCACCACGTTGCCGCCACCCATGTGGCAAGCGGCGCAGTTAGCGGAGAAGATCTGGGCGCCGTGGGTCGCATCGGCGGCAAAGCTGGGGGCAGCACCCAGCACCAGCGCCAGGCAAAGGGCAATCAGAGATAGAAAACGGCGCATCGGAGCTCGTTCAACTCACCGAAGTTAGGGCTGAAGGGGGCAGACCTGCGGCGCTTGCCGCTGGGATCGAAACACTTTGTGGGGGAAGGCGGGTCGGGAAGGGGCCGTGGAAGAGGGGCCCCCTACCACCGGGCCCCTAGGGCCGGCCCCGCTGGGCCAGACCCGCCGCCTCAAACACGGCCTCCAGGCTGGGGGCCCCACTGACCAGGCCAAAGCGTTCCGGTGGGCTGACCGGCTCATGCTCGAAATGGCGCTGGCGGATCGAGAAGCGATCCCAGGCGTTCACCTCAATGCGTAGCAACTTGATCAGGCCCTCGATCAACCAGCCGGTGAGGTCGATGCCAAAGGGGGCCTGCCAAACGCCGCGCCAGCGGCAGAGGCGGCTGACCGTGCCATTGACCGTGACCACCGGCTGGCCCAGCACCAGGCGCCGAACCGCACCCTGGCCGGGCTCGGGGTTGGCCTGGTGGGGCCGGGTGGCCAGGTGCACGCAGACCCGGGCGATGTCGCCGGCATGGATGAAATGGAAGCTGGCATCGGTGCGCAACCAGCTGGCCAGCCACAGCCAGCGGGTCGCTTCGGCCAGGCCGGTGGTGAGGTAGCTGGTGGGGAAGGGGCCGCCCCCATCAACCCGGCCGCCAAACACCAGGGTGGGGAACACGGCCACGATCCGCTCGGCCAGGGGATGGTGCTCGAGCTGCTCCAGGCAGATGGCCTTGGTTTGGATGTATTCGGTGCCGAACTCCATCGCCTCGGGCAGGGTTTGCAGCTCGCGGTTGAGGATGCTGGCGGTGGAGAAATAGATCACCTGCTGCAGCCGCCCGGGATCGGCGGCGGCCAACAGGGCCTTCACCGCCACCACGTTCACCTGCATGGCCCGCTCCGGGTCGCCCCAGGCCGTGGCGGTGTGGATGATGCGATCGGCGCTGGCAATCGCCGCCCGGTGCGGCTCGCCATCGCGCAGGTCGCCCACCAGCAAGGTGATGCGGGGATGGTCCGCCGGCACGGCAGTGAGCTTGGCCGGATCCCGCAGCCAGAGCAGCAGCTCGGCGTCGGTTTCGCGGAAGAGCTGGTCGGCGATGTGCTGGCCGACGCAGCCACTGGCGCCGGTGATCAGGATTCGCTGGCTCAAACGCCAGCTCCGATCAACTCATTCACCGCTTTGCCCGTCTCAAAGAAGACGCGGGCGTTGTCTTCTGGGGTGCCAGGCAGGATGCCGTGGCCCAGGTTGAGGATGTGTTTGCGGCCCTTGGCCTTGCGCACACAATCGATGATTCGCTCGCGGATCGCTTCCGGGGTGCCGAACAGCAGGCCGGGATCCACGTTGCCCTGCACGCCCACATGCTCGGGCAGGCGGGCCAGGCCTTCGGCCATGTCCACGGTCCAATCCAAGGAAATGATGTCCACACCGGTGCGGCCCATGCGCTCCAGCACCCCGGCACTGCCAGAGATATAGAGAATCAAGGGGGTATCGGGGTGGGTGGCCTTCACCTGGTCGATCACCCGTTTTTGGTAAGGGGCCGCAAAGGTGTCGTAATCGGCCGGTGAGAGCTGGCCCGCCCAGGAATCAAACATCTGCACCACCTGGGCGCCGGAATCAATCTGATAGCGCACGTAGGTGGCGATTGAATCGGCCAGATGGGCCAGCAGCTTGTGCAGCAGGGCGGGCTCCTGGAACGCCATCGCCTTGATCACGGCGTAGTTTTTGGAGCTCTTACCCTCCACCGCGTAGGCGGCCAGGGTCCAGGGGGCGCCGACGAAACCAAGCACGGCGGCCTCGTTACCGACATCGCGGCGCAGGCGGCCCAGCACTTCCCCCACAAAGGGCAGGGCCTCGGCTGGATCCAGGGGACGCAGGGCATCCACCTGGGCCTGGGAGCGGATGGCGGGCTCGATGATCGGACCGCGACTTTCGATGATGTCGAAGTCGATGCCCATGCCCGGCAGGGGCGTGAGGATGTCGGAGAAGAGGATCACGCCATCGGGCTTGAAGGCGTGGAAGGGTTGCATCGAGATCTCATAGGAGAGATCCGGGTTCTCGGAGCGTTCGCGGAAACCAGGGTGCCGGTCACGCAGGTCCCGGTAAACCTTCATGTAGCGACCGGCCTGACGCATCATCCATACCGGAGGAC
>Ga0310332_10426_pt1 | contig 10920 bp, 8 predicted proteins | sample LakMicSRFLOrngD5_FD_195546 | JGI IMG/M metagenome (GOLD analysis project Ga0310332, IMG submission 195546) | Enriched freshwater cyanobacterial communities from Lake Michigan, Michigan, United States - MI23.SRFL.Orng.D5 (v2) (version 2) | ecosystem: Environmental > Aquatic > Freshwater > Lake...
CGCAATGGCCGCGCGGGTGGGAATCGACTGGGGATCAAGGGCGTGGATGTTCTTGCCACTGGGGAGTACACCGGGGTTGCGAATCGGATCACCGCCGGGACCGGGCAGCACGTATTCGCCATCGAGGGCCCGCAGCAGGCTCTCCATCTCCATGTCGGCGCAGATCTGCTGCAGGCAGAAGCTCAGGTACGTGAAGAGCTTGTCGAGCTCGGCCTGGTCCACCGTGGCAAAACCGGCGGATTTGCAAGCCGAGAGCCAGGGGCTGGGGAACTGGACGCCAAAGCGTTCCAGCAGGGCAAAGAACCAGCCAAAGTTCTGGCGCAGGCTGACCCGGCCATCGGCGCCAGTGACCTGGCGGACCATGGCTCCCACGGCGGTCCTGCAGGCTTCGGTGATGGTGCGGTTGAGTTCCACATCAGCCAGCACGCCCTGGTCGTTGCCGCGGTAGATCTCATCAATCGTGCGACCCAGGCTCTCGGCTAGGAGCGCCGGCAAGGAGCGCAGGCCATCGTCGGTGCGTTCTAGGGCGGCGATGCTGACCAAGGTGGCGATCGCCTCCTCGGCCGTGGGGGGCTTGCCAATCGTGTGCAGGCCGCAGGGCAGCAGGCGGCTCTCAATCTCCATCAATTGGCGATAGACCGCACCAACCACCCCATCACGGCCATCGAGATCCAACTCAGAGGCGTCCGCTTCGGGGAACTGGATGTCCTTATCAAGGTTGCACTGGCGTGCCGTTTCGACGATCGCATTGACGATCTGCACACCGCGGGAGCTCTCACGCAACTGTTGGTAGGAGCCCACCAGTTCGCCCAGCTCCTTGAGCCCCTTGTAAAGGCCAGCATTTTCAGCCGGTGGCGTGAGATAGCTAATCGTGGAGGCATAACCACGGCGCTTGGCGATCGTGGCTTCAGAAGGATTATTGGCAGCGTAGTAATAGAGGTTGGGAAGGGCGCCTATCAGAGAATCGGGGTAGCAGGTTTCACTCATGCCCATTTGTTTGCCGGGCATGAATTCCAGGGAGCCATGGGTGCCGAAATGGAGCACCGCATCGGCCTGCCACACCTTCTCGAGGTAGGTGTAATAGGCGGCAAAGCCGTGGTGGGGGCTGGCACTGCGTGAATAGAGCAGGCGCATCGGGTCGCCCTCGTAGCCAAAGGTGGGTTGCACCCCCACAAACACGTTGCCGAAATGGCGGCCGTAGATCAGTAAGTTGGTGCCATCGGAATTGAGATTGCCGGGGGGCTTGCCCCAGTTCTCTTCGAGCCGCTGGGAATAGGGGGTGAGCCGCTCGTATTCCTCAACGCTCATGCGGTGGGCGATGGCCAGCTCGGGCGAACCGGCTAGGGCCTCTGGATCACTGAGCACGGCCTCCATCAGGGCCTTGGGAGTGCGCGGCATCGCTTGGATGTCATAGCCCTTGGCCTTCATTTCTTCGAGAACCCGATAGATCGAGCCGAAGACATCGAGATAGGCCGCGGTGCCCACATTGCCCTTGTCAGGGGGAAAGCTAAACACCGTGATCGCCAGCTTCTTATCAGCGCGGGGTTTCATCCGTAGCGACGCCCAGCGGATCGCCCGCTCGGCAATCGCCTCAACCCGATCCTGCAGGGTATGGGCCTTGCCGGTGGCGTCATCGCGGCCCGAGAGCACGATCGGCTCGATGGCGCCATCGAGTTCGGGGATGGCGATCTGCAGGGCCACCTGGACCGGGTGCAAGCCAAGATCGCTCTCTTCCCACTCCTGGGTGGTCTGGAACACCAGGGGCAAGGCCACCATGTAAGGACGATTCAGGCCCTTGAGCACCTCGATCGCCTTGGGATGGTCCTGGCGGGCGGGGCCACCGACTAGGGCAAAGCCGGTGAGGCTGACCACCGCATCAACCAAGGGGAAGTCGGGATTGAGCGGATCTTTGAAGAACGCATTGACAGGCTTGGTGAAATCCAAACCTCCACAAAACACCGGGATCACGGTGGCACCGCGATACTCCAGCTCCTGGATCACGGCCACGTAGTGGGCTTCGTCGCCGGTGACGATGTGGCTGCGCTGCAGCACCAGTCCGATCACCGGCCCCGTGCGGGCCTTTTCACTCAGGTCGTTGCGACTAGCAGTCCAATTGAGGTATTCCTTGAGATCCTCGAACATCCCCGGGGCGAGGGGATGCCAGATGCCCAGGTCCGGAAACACAACCGGCTCGGCAACGGCGAGTTCGGGCCGACCTGAGTCGCCCCTGGGATACACATATTTATCGGCCAGCATCAACAGGAAGTTGCGCAGGTTGTCGGGCGTACCGCCTAGCCAATACTGGAAACTGAGCATGAAGGAGCGGGCATCTTGGGCCTTCTCCACCGGCAGATACTTCAATACCGTTGGCAGGGTATTCAGTAGTTTGAGCATGGCGTCCTGGAAGCCGGCGCCGCCCGCCTCCTTGCGCTTTTTCATGAAGCTGGCGATGGCGCTCTTGCTCTGGCCCAACTGGGCCATCGAAAAACTACCAAGCTTGTTCAGCCGCATCACCTCCGGCATGGAGGGGAACACGACCACGGCCTTGAGGCGATCGCGGTGGGGGGCCACGGCTTCCACCACCTTCTGGGCCAAATCTTCGATGAAGATCAGCGAAGCAATAAACACATCGGCCTCGGCCACATCGGCGCAGAACGAGGCATAGTTATCGGCCTGGCGTAATTCCTCGATGAGGTAGCCGCTCAGCTCGATTGCCAGGGGCCCATTCTGGTCGTTGAGGGAGTTGGCGGCCTGGGTCAGGGCGTTCTGGTACTGGGGCTCCAGCACCACGTACACCGCCTTCATCACGGCGCGACCGTTCACGGCTTCGGGGCTGACCCGGCGGCTGGCGGAGCGGACCTGCGTGAACATCTGGCCAGATTGAGCAATGTGAAGCAGCCTACGAAGCACGATGGCCCTGCGTGGCCCCTTGCCTCAGAGCGTTACGCGCCGGCCCATACCGTCCAGCACCAAGCCAAGCCGCGACCCCAGACCTGACCGCAGACCTGACCAATGCCGATGGCACGCCTAAGCCTCGATTCCCTGGGTTCCTGGATGCTGGGCGCCTGGAAAGGGCGCCGGCCCCGCTCCTTCCAGGTCACCCTGGTGCTGCTGATCCTGCCGCTGATCCTTGGAAGCGGCTTCCTGCGCTCCCTGATCTTCGCCGACCACGCCAAACGGATGCTCATCCGCGCCAATGGCCAGCTCCTGGAGGCCACCGCAGACGAAATAGCCGCGTCCATGGGCCTGGCCCTCAACCCGGCCTTGACGAAGGCCCAGCTCGATCGGGTGGCCAGCCTGGCCCCCGCCGGAGACATCGCTGCGGCCATCGATCAGCTGCCGGCCTTGCTCGAAACCTTGGAGCAGGCCCCCAATCTCACGGCCCTTTTTATCGCCAACGGCTTGGGCGAAATGCTTTTGGTCACAAGGGAGCCGGCGGCAGCGACCGGCCAAGCGGGGGGGGTGCCAGAGGCCCGCTGGAGCGTGGCCAGCCTTCGCCAGCAAGCCGGAAAGCTCCAGGCCCGGGAGTGGCGGCTCGGCCGGGACCAGCGGCCCCTGGCCCCAAGTCAGCGCAAGCCCCTGCTGCCGCTGGACTTCGATGCACGCTTGGGGCCCTGGTTCCAACGGGCTCGTCGAGAAGGTCACCTGGTGATGGTCCCGGTCAGCCGCCTGAGGTTTGGGGGGCGACCGGCGCTCACCCTCTCCCAACCCCTGGCGCAGGGCAAAGGGGTCGTGGGGGCCGCCATCGATCCCGCCAACCTGGCTGGGGTCTTAGCCCGAAACCGGCTACCGGCCGCGTCTGTCCTCGCCATTAGCGATCGCCAGGGTCAGGTGCTCGCCACCAGCCCCAACTTGACCAGCCCAGGCGCTGGTTCCCAGCAGCTTCCCCAGCTAGCCCAAGGGGCCAACCCGGCCATGGCCCAGTTGGCCGCTGACCTACCCCGAAAGGCCAGCCAAGGCTTCCACCAGGGCAAATTTGGCGGCCAAATTTGGTTTCAGAAGGTGGTGCCGCTGCAATCACCCCTGACGAACCAACCCCTGTATCTGGCCGTCGCCGTTCCCGAGGCCGGAATGATGGCCGAGGCCCGTCAGCAGCTTTGGAAAGTCTTCTTGGCCACCCTGCTGTTGGTGCTCTTCACCATTTGGCTGCTGGTGAAGTTTGCAGGGCTCCTGTCGCAGGATCTCAAACGCCTCACCCAGGAAGCGGCCGCCATCCGGGGCTTTCAATTTGAGACGGGTCCACGCCTGCACTCGATGGTTCGGGAGGTGGACGACCTGTCCTTGACCCTTGATGGCATGCGGCGCACGATCGGCCACTTCCTCGAGATTTCGGCCTCGTTGGGAGCCGAAAGCAATGTCGATGATCTGTTGAGCTGCTTGCTCAAGGAATCGATCGGTGCCTCGGCCGCCAGTGCCGGTGCCCTGTACCTCGCCCAGGCCCCAGGCCAAGCTCCCAGCCCAGCCCCCGTCCGATTCTTGCCAACCCTGGTGATGGCCGGCGAGCACCTGGGCGATTCCCAGGCCCTGGATCCCCTAGACGAAGCGGACTTGGCCTCGATGCTGCAGCGGGGCCGCTTCGATCAGCTTGTGGGGGCCCTCGGCCCGGAGGCCCGGGCCTGCATCCCCCTGCCCCTGCGGCAACGGGATGGGTCGGTCCTAGGAGTGCTGGTGCTCTGGTTTCAAAGCGAGCCTGATACCAACCAGATCGCCTTCAGCAAGGCCCTTTCGGGTAATGCGGAAGTGGCTCTGCAAACCCGCCAGCTCATTGAGGACCAAAAACAGCTGTTTGAGGCCTTCATCCAGGTGATTGCCGATGCCATCGACGCCAAGAGTCCCTACACCGGCGGCCACTGCGCCCGGGTGCCGGAGATCGCCAAATTGCTAGCCGCCGCAGCCTGTGGGGCTGAAGAAGGCCCGTTTGCCCAGTATCAGCTCAATGCGGATCAATGGGAGGCCCTGCATGTGGCCGCCTGGCTCCACGATTGCGGCAAGGTCACCACCCCCGACCATGTGGTCGATAAGGCCACCAAATTGGAAACGGTGCACGATCGGATCCATGAGATCCGCATGCGCTTTGAGCTGCTCAAAAGCGAGGCGGAAACCGAACACTGGCGGCGGATCGCCAGTGGCGCCGATCCGGAGGCCAGCCAGCAGAGCCTCGACGCGAGCTGGAGCGGCCTCGATGACGACTTCGCCTTTGTTGCCGCCTGCAACCTGGGCGGCGAGCGGATGGCACCGGAGCGGATCGGGCGACTCCGGGCTATCGCCAGCCGCACCTGGCGCCGCAGCCTGGATGATCGGTTGGGGTTGGGGCCGGAGGAATTGCGGCGTCGCCAACGGCAACCAGCCCCAGCCTTACCCGTGCGGGAACCCTTGCTGGCCGACCGAGCGGATCACCTGATCGAACGGCCAGAGCGGGATCGGATCGCGCCAGAGAACCCCTGGGGCTTCGCGATGGAGGTGCCGGATTACCTCTACAACCTGGGCGAACTCCACAACCTCACGGTGGAGCGGGGCACCCTCAGCCCAGAAGATCGCTTCAAGATCAATGAGCACATGGTCCAAACGATCCGGATGCTCTCGGCCCTGCCCTTTCCGCGTCACCTGGCGGCGGTGCCCGAGATCGCCGGGGCCCACCACGAAACCCTCGATGGCCGCGGTTATCCCCGTCGCCTGCGCGGCGAGCAGATGGGGGTGCTGGCCCGGGTGATGGCTATCGCCGACATTTTTGAGGCCCTCACCGCCGCCGACCGTCCCTACAAGCGGGGTCTCAAGCTGTCCGAGGCCCTGGCGATCATGGCCCGCATGGTCCAAGAGCAGCACATTGATTCCGACCTGTTCGACTTGTTCCTGAGCTCCGAGGTGTACCTGGGCTACGCCCAACGCCACATGGAGCCGGCCCAGATCGATGGCGTCGATCGGGAGGCGTTGCTGGCCATCGCCAAGGCATCGCCCGGCCATCGGCCGCCTGAGCGGGCAGCCTGACCCCATAGGCTCGGGCCCAAAGCTGCGCGCCCCCTGCCATGACCAGCGCCCCCACCGTGTCGCCCCTACCCGGCTCCCAGCCAGGGTCGGAGCCAAGGTCGGCGCTGACAGCACCGATTCCGGTCGTGGTGGCCGGCGCCCTGGGCCGCATGGGCGCCGAGGTGATCAAGGCCGTGCTGGCGGCAGCCGACACGACCCTGGTGGCTGCCATCGACACCACCCCCGGCAAGGAGGGCTTGGACGTAGGCCTGGAACTGGGCCTGGGGGAACTGGAGGTGGCGATCACCTCCGACTTCGAAGGGGCGCTCTGCGCCAGCAGCCAGGCGGTGCGCCAAGCCGGCCCCGGGGCCGGGGCGGTGCTGGTGGATTTCACCCATCCCAGCGTTGTCTACGAGCACACCCGGGCCGCCATCGCCTATGGCGTGCATCCGGTCATCGGCACCACGGGGCTCTCGCCCCAGCAACTGGGCGACCTAGCCCTGTTTGCCGAGAAGGCCTCCATGGGGGGCGCCGTGATCCCGAATTTCTCCGTGGGCATGGTGCTGCTACAGCAGGCCGCCGCGGCAGCGGCCCGCTTCTATGACTTCGCCGAACTGACCGAACTGCACCACAACCGCAAGGCCGATGCCCCGAGCGGCACCTGCATCAAAACGGCCGAATTAATCGAAGAACTCGGCAAGGACTTCAACGCCCTGCAAGTCGAGGAGCACGAAACCCTGGCCGGCTGCCGCGGCGGCCAGCGCCCCAGCGGCCTAAGGCTCCACTCCATTCGCCTGCCGGGTCTGGTGGCCCACCAGGAGGTGATGTTCGGATCCGAAGGGGAGACCTACACCCTCCGCCACGACACAATCGATCGCTCCGCCTACATGCCCGGGGTATTGCTGACCGTGCGGCGAGTGCGCCAGCTCAGTGGTCTGGTCTACGGGCTGGAGCGTTTGCTGTGATCGGGGCCAGCATGGGGGCCTAAGAGACGAGCCATGCTGCTTCCCCTCAAGGACGGCGAACTGCAGCGCCTGATTCCGGCGATTGCCACCGGACCCCAGTTCAACGCCTGTAGCGGCAGCCCCCAGCAGGTGCTGCAACGGGTGTTGATCGCCGTGATCGGCGGTGTGCTGGCGCTGTTGATCAGCCAGAGCCAGTTCTCCACCCAGTGGGGTGGGGTGTTCATGGTGGTGGGCTTCGTCTTTTTCTTCTATCTGCTCTGGGGGCCGATCCTGGCCGCGGGGCAGCGCAACAACGCCCTGCGCCGCTACCCGGCAGCGGCGATCTTTGAAGGCCGCATCGCCGACCTCTTCACCCGGGAGCGGCTGGAGGGGCGCCAGGAACAAACCGACCAGAGTGGTCGGCTGGAGCTTGTGGAAAACCGACGCACCTGGCTCTGCCTGGAACTGGAAGATCAGGACGGCTACCTGGGCCAGATCCGCTTCCCCTACGACAAGAAACACAAGCCGATCCGGCCGGGCATGGTGATCCGCTGCCTGGTGCTGAGTGAGCGCAAGGACTTTTCCCGGATCAGCGCCCTAAGCGATGGCTGGATTCCCCAGCTGAAGCTCTGGGTGGGCGATTACCCCTACCTGCTGAGACCTGCCTTTGAGGAGCTTTGCCTCCGGCGCCTGCGCTGAGGTTGGGCCGATCAGGCCAGAACCGCTAGAACGAATTTGAGCCCCAGGACCCCAAAGCCGTTACACGGCGCAATATTGCGTTACAATTCGAAGACACACCTCGCGAGACGCCCCATGGCCCAAGCCACTAGCTCTGCCCCCGCCGTCATCCGCGGCGCCCAGGTCACCACTGAAGACGGCGGTCGCCTCAATGCCTTCGCCACCGAGCCCCGCATGGAAGTGGTGAGCGTCGAAAGCGGCTGGGGCTTCCACGAGCGCGCCGAACTGCTAAACGGCCGTATGGCCATGCTCGGCTTCATCGCCCTCCTGGCCACTGAATTTGCCCTGGGCGGTGAGTCCTTCACCCGCGGTCTGCTCGGCATCGGCTGAGCCCTGGCCATGCCATTCCTGGGCTGCGGCAGCCGAGAGCCTTCCTTGGCTGAGCCTTGCCAAAGCCCTGGACCAGCAGCCATTCCACAGGGTCGTCCGTTCCTAGGGATGGTCGTCCTGATGACTACCGCGGTGCCAGGCTGGGCCGCGGTTTTTCTTTGGCCGTCGCAGGCGCCCGTTCACGCCTGCAGCAAATGAGCTCCCTTCCCCCCCATCGATTGGATCGTGCCGCTGACCATGCCAAGCCAGTGCCCATGAGCCGAGCGCGCGTACATGGAGCCGGTCCCACCGGCTGCCTGGCGGCCCTGGCCCTAGTCCAGGCGGGCTGGCAAGTCAGCCTTCATGACCCGTTGGATGGTCCCGTGCTGCTTCGGCGCCAACGGGCCTACGCCCTCACCCACTCGAGCGCCGACCTGCTGGAGCGCCTGGGCCTATGGCCACACCTCAGCCCCCATCTGGTGCCGTTTTCCAGCCTGGAACTCTGGGACCAGGGCACGGGCCGCCAATGCCACTTCAGTGCCGCCGACCTAGCCCCTCGCCAACGCCGGGGCAGGGCAGCCAGGGTTACCCCTGAACCCGCTTCCGCGGCGAACGCCACGGCACATCGATCCGAACGGCAAGGCGAAGCTGTCGGCTGGATCGTCCAACACGGTCCCCTGATGCAGCTGTTGCTGGAGCAGCTCGAGGTCAGCCCCCAAGTCAGGCTGCAGCTGGGTCAGGCCGGGCCCAGCCTCCAGGACGCTGGAGCTGCACCAATGGATCTGGTGGTCGCTGCGGACGGCAGCCAGTCCCCGAGTCGCCAGGCCGCAGGCCTGGGCTGGTTGGAGCGCAGCTATGACCAGGCCTGCCTAACGGTGCAGGTGCGCCTTAGGGGCAGCAGGGCCAACCAGGCCTGGGAGCTGCTGCGCCCCGAAGGACCCTTTGCGGTGTTGCCCCTGGGCGGAGACGCCTTCCAGCTGGTCTGGAGTGGGCCAGCACGGCGGCTGCGCCAGCTGGAAAGCCTCGATGGCGCCGCCTTCCTCGACCAGCTAGCCGGGGCCCTGCCGGACCAGCTTCAACCGGAAGCCCTGCTGGACCAACCGCGGGCCTATCCGGTGGCCCTGGGCCTGGCCTGGCCCCTAGCCAAGGGCGCCTTGGTGCTGGTGGGTGACAGCGCCCACCGCTGCCATCCCGTCGGCGGCCAGGGGCTCAACCTGGGTTGGCGCGATGTGGCCTGCCTACAGCAGTTGGCTAGCCGGGTCACGGCCGGGCGCCTGGCCCCGGAGCACCTGGCGGCGGCCTATCGCTGGCGCCGCTGGCCCGACCTAGGGGCCACCTTGCTGGCGACCCACCTGCTGGTGACGTTGTTTTCCAACCGCTCCCGCCTGTTGCTACCCCTGCGCCGCCTTGCCCTTGACCTGCTGAATGGGATTCCCCAGCTGCGGCGCTTGAGCCTGGCCGCCATGACCCAGGGCCCTTGCCGCCTCGGGCAGCCCTGACCAGCATGGCCCCATGGTGTTTCCAACCTCGCCCCAGTCCTTACCCGCCAGCGACCTGGTGCGCTATTTGCGCCAAGACCTGGGCCTGAGCGAAAACTCTCTCAACCTGGGTCTTAAGCAGGCCCAACTCGAGCAGGCGCCCCTGCCCGTGGTGCTCTGGCGTTTTGGCCTGATCAGCTTGGAGCAACTCGACCAGGTGCTTGCCTGGCAGGACACCCAACCCTGAAGGATGGCGATCAGGAATAGATGATCAGGGACTCAACCGGCACGTCATCCGGCAACTTGGCGCGGCCGCCAAGGTCCGCAAGCTCGGCCACGAAGGCAAAGCCGCAGAGGTCGCCGCCCACCTGTTGCACGAGCTGGGAACAGGCACTGGCGGTGCCGCCGGTGGCCAGCAGATCGTCCACGATCAAAACCCGTGGGCCCGTTTCAAAGCCATCGGCCAAGATCTCAAGCCGATCCGTTCCGTACTCCAGGCTGTAATCGATGCCATGCACTACGCCTGGCAACTTTCCGGGCTTGCGCACCGGCGTGAAGCCCAGGCCCCGATCCGTGGCCAGGGCCGTGCCGACGATGAATCCCCGCGATTCAATGCCCACGATCAGATCGGGCTCGAGGCGATCGCAGATCACGGCCAACTGACGCACCACTTCCTGCCAGGCACTGGCTTGGCGCATCAGGGGAGTGAGATCGCGGAACAGGATCCCTGGCTTGGGAAAGTCAGGAACATCCCGCACCAACAGGCGCAGATCAATGGCAGACATGGTGGGAAAAGATCGTCAAGGCCCCTGGGCTGGTCGAGGCAGCGACCCCCCCCAGATGACGGATTGGCTCAGGCACTGGCAGTATCGCAGCCATGCCTAACGTTTCTACCGCCTTAAGCCGCCCGACCCCCCTACCCAGGCGGGGACTAGAGCGGCTCGATCTGATGTTGCTGTGCGCCGAGGCCCTCGACCTCAACGGCGGCGAGGCCATGGTTTGGATGAGTGAGCAACTGGGCTACCAAAGCCTGTTCCCCAACCGGGTCGAACTGTGGAAGCGCCGCTGCCACAACCCCCTGCGCCGTGCCACCCGCCGGGGCCAGCTCCAGGTCGAGGACACCGATGCCCTGATCCGGATCCTCACCGCCATGGCCGAGCGGCTCTACCCAATGCTGCGGCAACTGCTCTCCGCTGCCGAGCCGGAATCCGTGAGCGAGCAACGCTGGGCCCTGTTCCGGGGGCGCCTTCAGGAGCTGATCGAGGAACGCTTGAACCTGCGCCGGGTCGGCGTGCGCAAACTGCTTGATCCGCTCGAAGGCCCCCAGCTTTGTCACCAGCTGATCTTGAGCCTGGCCCTTAGTGCCGGCAGCGGTGGGGTCGAACGGCTCAAGGCCAGCCTGCTGGATCCCGAACCCTGAAACCCAAGGGCCCGCGGTTGGACCGCCATCGCCCCAAGCCCCACTACGCCCCTCCCCTTCCCCCAGC
>Ga0310332_10436_pt1 | contig 10771 bp, 8 predicted proteins | sample LakMicSRFLOrngD5_FD_195546 | JGI IMG/M metagenome (GOLD analysis project Ga0310332, IMG submission 195546) | Enriched freshwater cyanobacterial communities from Lake Michigan, Michigan, United States - MI23.SRFL.Orng.D5 (v2) (version 2) | ecosystem: Environmental > Aquatic > Freshwater > Lake...
GCAGCAGGTTGGCCATCCCCTCCAGGCCCCGGCGCAAGGGATGGTTGATCTCCATCGGTGTGGGGAGGTCAGAGGCCGCCACGAGGCGTTCCCATTGCACCCAATGCAGACCCACCTGCTGCCAAAGCATGAGCCGCTGGGGCCAGCGCCGGCGGCTCAATTGGTGGGCGGCTGGCCCGGTTTGCTCCATGGTGACCAGCTGTTGCATGCGTTGCAGGCCTTCGCTGAATTGGGCAGGGGAGAGGGGCTCGGGTCGGGGTTTTTGGTCTGTCATCCAGGCGCGATAGGCCTGAATCTGGTTGAGGAGCCTTGTTCGCAGGCTGACTTCAATGGCCTGGAGCTCAGCGGGCCGTTTTTTCGGCCAAAACAGCACATTTGTGCCGATTCCTACGGCACAACCAAGGGCCGTATCTATGGTGCGACCGAAAACATAATCCCAGTTGAGCTCGGTATAGCTCGGGATCATGAGGAACATCAGGCAAATGGTGGCCGCTGTCCCCAGGCCGCTGCTCCAGCCAAGTATTCGCAATACCGGAACCATAAACAGCAGCGAGAGCAAGACCCCTCCCCAGCCCGAGGCAATCGTGTGCACCCAGAAGGTGATGAGCCCACCCATTACCGTGCCTAGGATCCTGCTCGCTCCAGCTTTCCAGGTTTGGTCATCGTTGTCATCGACAGCGAACAGGGTCCCCGTTAGCGAGTAATAAACAAATTGAATATGGGCAAAATGCTCAGCAAGCGCGGCTGTTAGGAAGATGGCCGTGGCCATCTTGAGGCTGTTGCGCAGCAGCAGGGCTTTCAAGTTGGGCTGTCTGCTTGGCGCTCGGCAACTATGGCGTTTCGCCTGCACCTGGACAAGGATGGGGGTTGTGACGCAGACACCTTGGCCCTAGCTCCTGATTTGGAGGCCGTTGCCCGCATGGGCCTGGCGGTGTTGTGCGGGCTAGCGGTCGGCCTGAACCGGGCTCACCACGGGGCCATGATGCACCCGAACCGGCTGAGGGTGCATGTGCTGGTGGGCCTCAGTGCCTGCTTGATGGTGCTGGCCGCTGGCCCAAGCCTGGATGCCCGTAGCCGCGCGATCCAAGGGGTGGCCACCGGCATTGGGTTTTTGGGGGCGGGGGAAATTTTGGTGCCCAGGTGGCAGCCCAAGCATGCCCTCCCCGAGGTGCGGGGATTAACCAGTGCGGCCTCAATCTGGTTCACCGCTGCCCTGGGGGTCACGGTTGCCGCCTCCACGCCGATCTTGGCTGGGGCTGCCTTGCTCTTGGCCCTCATCACCCTCTCTGCCAGGGACAATGCCGATGGGCACCCCCCCAATGACCAGCCCTAGTAGAGGTTGCGGTAGCGGTCGTTTTCGCTGGTGGAGCCATCCGATGCCGATGGGCTGGCGGGGGGCCATTCCGCATCCCAGTAGCTCAGGCCATCGCGGTAGAAGGGTCGCCCCCCGAGCCGTTTGGTTTCGAGGTGGGTGGTGCCCATGGCCGTGATCAAACCTCCCAGTTCCATGGGGCCCAGGTCGGTTTTGAGATCTTTGCCGGCCGCACTCAAAAGGAGCGGTAGGCGCACCAGTTGCTCGGGCCGGGTGAGCTTTCGGAAGAGGGCCTGGAGGGCGAGTTGCTGGCGCTCGATCCGGCCGATGTCGCCCATTTCATCGTGGCGGAAGCGCAGGAACCCCTCAAGCTGGCGGCCTTTGAGGTTTTGTAGCCCAGGTTTCAAGTCGATGTAGAGCCCCTGGCTGTTGTCCACGTAGTACATCCTCTTGGGCACGTTCACCTCAATGCCGCCAATGGCATCCGCCATCCTGCGAATGGCGGAAAGGTTCACCATCACGTGGTGGCTGATCGGCCGACCCAGCTTGCGAGACAGTTCTTGCTTGAGGAGATCGAGGCCGCCCAGGCTGTATAGGGCATTAATTTTGTGGGGGCCATAGCCCTGGGCTTCGATATAGGAATCGCGGGGCACCTGGGTGATCCGGGTGGTGCTGCCGTCGATGCGCAGGGCTGCGATCACGTCGGTGTTGCCCCCGCCGACATCAGTTCCCACGAGCAAGATGTCTTGGTTGCCAATCCCACTCCAGGCGGTGAATGGGTTGGTAATGGCTTGGTTCCCCAGGCCCTTCCCATTGAGCAGATTGGAGAGGGGTTCGGCCAGGAGTAGTCCGCCCCCCAAGCCCACGGCAATGGCAACCAGCACGGGGCCACGCTTCGCACGCTTTCGGCGGCGCTTGGCCGGAGTGCTGTTCATTCCTTAAAAGCTATTGCACCACTGGGAAGCCCAGCTCCATGCCGCCAAGCACAACGGTCACTTCCTGCTGTGACCCCAAACACCTTCCAGGCCAGGGTCAAAGCCGCAGTTCCTCGTTTTGGCGCAGGCCCGCCTGTACCCGCCAGAGATTGGCGTAGGGCCCATCGCGGCCAATTAGGTCATCGTGGTGCCCCGATTCGACGATGCGCCCCTGCTCCATGACCACGATTTGATCGGCATGGCGCACGGTGCTGAGGCGATGGGCAATCACCAGGGTGGTGCGGGAGGCGGTGATCCGATCCAAGGACCGCTGAATGGCGGCCTCGGTTTCGTTGTCGACAGCGGCGGTGGCCTCATCGAGCACCAACACCGGTGGATTTTTGAGGATGGCTCGGGCCAGGGCAATGCGTTGGCGCTGACCACCGGATAGCCGCTGGCCCCGCTCACCCACCACGGTGTCGTAGCCCTCCGGCAGGGTTTCAATAAATCCAGCGGCCTCGGCGAGGACTGCGGCCTGCTCGATGGCAGCCCTGGGGGCGCCAAAGCTGCCATAGGCAATGTTCTCGGCCACGGTGCCGTGGAAGAGGAAGACCTCTTGGCTCACCAGGCCGATGGCCTGGCGCAGGTCTTGGAGCTTCAGCCCCTGGATCCCTTGACCATCCAAGAGGATCTGGCCGCCTTGAATCTCATAGAGGCGCAGCAGCAGTTTGACGATCGTGCTCTTACCTGAGCCGGTGGCTCCCACAATGCCGATGGTGCTGCCAGCCGGAATCTCCAAATTGAACCCCTGCAGTAGGGGCTTGCGGCCGTCGTAGGCGAAATCCACCGCTTGAAAATGGATCGCCCCGCGCACCTGTTGCCTGGGAAGGGCTTGATCCCCGCTGGCAATCGCAATCGGCGTATCCAGCAGGTCCAGCACCCGGGAGGTCGAGGCCATGGCCCGTTGGTAGTCGTCGAGGGTGCGGCCCAAGGTGGTGAGGGGCCATAGCAATCGCTGGGTGATGAATACCAGGAAGCTGTAGGTGCCCACGGCAATGACCCCTTGCCAAGCTTGAAGACCACCAATCACGAGGATGGCCAAAAAGGCAAACAGGATCGCAAAGCGAATCAGGGGAATGAACGCTGCCGAGAGGCGGATGGCCCGCCCGTTGCTGAGCCGATAGGCCTGGCTGTCCTCGGCGAGTCGACCCAGCTCCCAGGTTTCGGCGGCATAGCTCTTGATCGTGAGCATGCCCCCGAGGTTGTTGCTCAACCGGGATGCCAAATCCCCGGCCCGTTCGCGCACCTCCCGGTAGCGGGGGGCCAGCCGCTTTTGAAAGCGCAGGGATCCCCAGAGGATCACGGGGATCGGAATGAAGGCCACCCCCGCCACCATTGGAGAGAGGAGCACCATCGCGCCACCGACGGCCAACACGGTGGTGAGGAGTTGCAGGATTTCATTGGCTCCCTGATCCAGAAAGCGCTCGAGTTGGTTGATGTCGTCGTTGAGGATCGCCATTAAGCGGCCGGTGCTGCCTTGCTCAAAGAACGCCATCTCCAATTGCTGGAGGTGGCCGTAGGCCTCTTGGCGCAACTCGTGCTGAACGGTTTGGGCCAGGTTGCGCCAGAGCAGGGCGTAGAGATATTCAAAGAGCGATTCCGCGCTCCAAATCCCAAAGGAGAGCACGGCCAGCACGCCCAGTTGTCCTGGCACCGAGCTCACCCCCCAGGCCGCCAGCCAGGAGGTGTTTTGCTTCACCACCACATCCACGGCCAGGCCAATCAGCACCGGTGGCGCCAGGTCGAACAACTTGTTCAACACGGAACAGCCTGCCGCCAGCCACACCAGGCGCCGATGGGGGTGGAGCGCGGCGGTTAAGCGCTGCAGGGCTGGAGCGGTCATGGGAGCAGTTTCTCTAGACGGGGTGTAGGCAGGGACCACGTTCAGGGTCAATCGCTGGGGCGATGCTGAAGATGTTCATACAGCACTCCTTTTGGGGGCCCAAAAGCAGTAGAACGAATTTGTCTCCTCAGGAGGTGTGATGACCAAAAGTCGAGCTTTCAATCGATTCCAACGCTTCACGGCCAAAATGCGCCGCCGCCATCTCAAGGCCTGGTTACCTGGCCAACGCGAAGGCGAACCCCTTGCCGAAGCCCGCGGCGCTGACCTGCGCAAACGGGGTTGGCATACCGATCAAATGCATGAGCTGGAAACCTTGGATTCGGGTTTGCAGTTGGGTTAGGTGTCCATGGGTTAGTTAGCCCCAGAGCCCGCTCAAAAACCATGCAAAGACCCCCTGGATTGGCAAGGCCAACCCCGGGGGTTTTCTTTTTGGCCACTTACCAGCGGTTGCCGCCATCTCCGTAGCCGCCTTCAGGGCGGTCACCGGAGCCGCGTTCACCTGTGCCACGGTTGCCACTGGATCGTTTGCCGCTGGATCTGTTGCCGCCGCCCCCTTCCCGGGGGGCGGCTGGGTTGACGCGGATCATGCGGCCCATCCACTCGACGTCCTGGAGGTCGTCGATGGCTTTTTGTTCAGCTGCGGCGTCGGCCAGTTCGACAAAGGCAAAGCCCCGTTTGCGGCCCGTTTCCCGGTCGAGGGGAAGGCTGCATTGGGTGACCTCTCCGTAGGGGCTGAAGAGATCCAATAGGTCCTCCCGTTCCGCCTGGAACGAGAGGTTGCCAACGTAAAGGGTCATGGCTGAAGCAAGGCCTAGCCGTCGAAACGGGAGATCTGCAGGGATTTGTTCATCACCCGCAGCTGGCGGAGGCCCTGAAAGACATCCTCTGGCATGCCCTTGGGTAGATCAACCGTGCTGTGGGTATCAAAGATCTGAATCCGGCCAATGGAGCGGCCGTTCAGACCAGCTTCGTTGGCAATGGCGCCAACGATGTTTCCCGGCTTGATGCGATCGCGCCAGCCCACTTCCACCCGGAAGCGTTCCATGTGGTCTTCGGGAGGGCCCATGGGCCGGTCACCGCGGGGGGCGCCCCGGCCAGCATCGCGGCCCCCATCCCTTCCGCCATCGCGGCCGAAGTCCCGACCGCCTTCGCGGCTCCGGCGGGGATCACGGCCAATGTCCCGGCTTGGACCGTTTTGACGCACCTGGTCGAAGTTGTCTTCGCCCTGGATCAACAGGGGTTTGCCGGCCAGGCTGAATTCGAGGGCGGCCAGGGCCAGTTGGTCAGCGGTGCAGCCCAGTTCCTGGGTGACCCGATGCAGGATCTCGCTGAGCAGGGCCCGCTCTTCTTCGTTGCTCGCAGGGGTTTGCAGGCTGGTGGTGAGCTTGGTGCGCAGCCGATCCAGGCGGTTTTGGTTGATGGTGGCGTTGTTGGGCACATCCATTTGCTCGATCGGTTTGCCCACAGCCCGCTCGAGGCCGCCCAGGAAGCGGCGCTCCCGGGGGGTGAGAAACAGGATGGCGTCGCCGGTGCGACCAGCCCGGCCGGTGCGGCCGATGCGGTGGACGTAGGCCTCCGAGTCAAAGGGGATGTCGTAGTTGATCACCAGGCTGATGCGATCCACATCCAGGCCCCGGGCTGCCACGTCGGTGGCCACCAACACATCCACTTGGCCTTGCTTGAGCCGTTCGATCGTCCGTTCCCGTTGGGCCTGGGGCACATCGCCATTGAGAACGGCCACGTCGTAGCCGTGTTGCTCGAGGGATTCGGCCACCGTCATGGTGATGGCCTTGGTACGGGCAAAGATGATCACCCCCTCACTGCGTTCCGCTTCCAGCACCCGCTCGAGGGCCCCGATCTTGTGGGGGGCGTGCACCATCAGGTAGCGCTGGCGGATGCGGCTGGCATCGGCAGCTTTTTGCTTGATGGTGACCTCGGCCGGAGCATTGAGGTACTTCTGGGAAATCCGGCGGATTTCGCTCGGCATGGTGGCCGAGAACAGCACAACCTGGCGCTTTTCAGGCAGCTGGGTGAGAACCCATTCGACGTCGTCGATGAATCCCATGCGCAGCATCTCGTCGGCCTCATCAAGCACCAAGGCCCGCAGGGAGGAGAGGTCGAGGGTGCCCTGACGCATGTGGTCCATCACCCGTCCCGGGGTGCCAACCACGATCTGCACACCGCGTTTGAGTTGGTGGATCTGGTCGCGGAAGTCAGCTCCGCCGTAGATCGCCAGAACCCGCACATGGTTCAGGTGGGCGGCATAGCTGCTGAAGGCATCGGCCACCTGGATGGCGAGTTCCCGGGTGGGGGCGAGCACCAACACCTGGGGCTTGCGCTGCTCGGGGTCCAGGGCCGCCAGCATGGGCAAGGCAAAGGCGGCCGTTTTGCCGGTGCCGGTTTGGGCCTGGCCCACCAGGTCGCGGCCGAGCATCAGCTCGGGGATGGCGGCCTTCTGGATCGGTGAGGGCTCTTGGTAGCCGATATCGCTGAGGGCCTTCAGCAATTCGGGGCCGAAGCCAAAGCGCGAGAAGCCGGAGAGCTCGGCTTGGGGATTGGATTCAGCCGTTGGGGTGGCGCTGGTTTCGCTGGGCGCTGCGCTGATTTCGCTAGGGGCGCTAGAGGCTTCGCTGGAAGTGGCTACGGGATCGAGCTGGCCAGCTGCTGTATCAACAGATGGGGCCGTGTCGCTATCGATGGATGGGCGTGCGTCGTTATCGACTGCGCAGGTGAAACTGCCGCCGGTTGGAATTTCGGTCACTTGATTTCTTGGGCCTGGTGATGTCCTTCAACGCAGGCCGGCAGAAACCCAATGGAAGTGAGGATTCAACGTGCCCTTTGGATGGACTCGAGCAATCAGATGACTGCACGCCTGCGCTGAATTCAGAAAACTGCCCTGCCCTTGAAAAAGGCTGAATTCTTAACTTATCACCCTGCCCCGCTGTCCCCTGCCCGCCCGAAATCGTCGTCGAAGCGTTCGATGTCGTCTTCCCTGAGCTCGGCGCCGCGCTGGACTTCCACCAGCAACAAATCGCTCGATCCGGCGGTGGCGCGGTGCAGGGTCCCCTGGGGAATGAAGACGCTCGTTCCCGGGGTGGCCGGGATGCGGTCCCCGTCGATCTGCAGGAGTCCCTCGCCAGCCACGACCACCCAGTGCTCGGATCGGTGCCGATGCTTCTGCAGGCTGATCCGGGCACCGCTGCGGATCAACAGGCGCTTCACCAGATAGCCATCCCCATCGCCATCCCCATTCCCATTCCCCAAGTTTTCAAACCAGCCCCAGGGCCGCTCGACCCGCTCCGCGGTTGGGCTTGATGGCCGGGGCATGGCTGGAGCGTTGGGGTTACTAGCAAGCTCGCGCCTCTTGGCGGGGCTGGCAATGGTGGCTGGGGCCCCACCGGACGCCGTGATCAAGTGGAGGGTGTGATCAAGATGGCACGCTGCTTGGCCCGGGTGAGGGCGGTGTAGAGCAGCCTTTGGCTAGGTCGACCCGACTCACCCATGAGGATCCAAACCTCATCGGCTTCGCTGCCCTGGGCCTTGTGGACCGTGAGGGCAAAGGCCGGCTGGGCATCGGCCAACTGGGCGGGGTGAATGAGCAGGTGGGCTGGGCTGCCCGCGACGCTGCCGGCGACCCCAAACAGCAGGCGTTTGCTGCCCTCGCGTTCAACGACAAGACCCACATCCCCGTTGGCCAGCCCCAAATCGTTGAGGTTGCGCTGGCACAGGACCGGGGTGCCAATCGGCCAATGCTGGGGTCCGGATTGGGCCGCCGCCCCCAGCAGCTCCTGGTGGATGGCCTCCAGACCCCAGCGCCCGCGGCGGAGGGGTGTGAGCACCAGCAGGGTTTCGAGCTCCGCCAGCAGTTGGGCGGCCAACCCAGGATCGTTTGTTGTGGTGCTTTGGCAGAGCTGCTGGAGCTGGAGCTGGCGTTGTCTCAAGCGCAGGAGCAGCCCGTCGGGCAGCCTGCGGGGAGACTGCTGCTGCCAGATGAGGTTGTCGCTCGGCCCCAGGTTGGCGAGAGCGGCCAGCGTGGCTGGGGGCAGGCCGATGGAGTCGTCCGGGGTTTCAACCAGGGTGGAGGCCACGGCGGCAATGGCCCCGTTGTTGCGGTAAGTGGTTTCCAGGCGCACCGACGCGCCCCCAAGCCTTTGGCGCTGCTCTGGCGCGTTGAGTTCCAGCAAAACAGCTCCGGCGCCGATCGGTGGCAGCTGGCCGCTGTCGCCCACCAGCACCAGCCGGCTTTCGCTGGGGAGCGCTTCAAGCAGGGCCTGCATCAGGGCGAGGTCCACCATCGAGACCTCGTCCACAACCACCAGGTCGAGGGGTAAGGGGTGCTGGCGGTTGCGGCCAAAGCGCTCACCCCGGCTTTCGAGGAGCCGGTGCAGGGTGGTGCAGGGCAGGGCTAGGGGGGCAATGGCGGCCTTGAGCCGGGCCGCGGCCTTGCCCGTGGGCGCTGCCAGTTGGATGCGGCAGTCGGGCTGTTGGTGGACCACGGCCTCCACCATGGCCAACACCGTGCTGGTCTTCCCCGTACCGGGGCCGCCTTCCAGGAGTACAAGCTGGCGTTCCAGCACGGCTTGCACGGCCTTCTGTTGCTGGGGATCCAGGCGGTGCTTGGCAGCGACCGATTGGCTGAGTTCAGCGCTGGTTTGGGGGTGATCGTGGTGGGCTGGGTGGGGTTTGCAGGCGCGGGCCTGGAGCGCTTCAAGCACCTGCTGGCGCTGGGCCCACCAGCGGCGCCACATCACCCGATCGCCCTCCACCACTAAGGGCCCATCGGGGCTGTGGCCCAGGGCTGAAGCCAGGGCAGCTTCACGGTGCCCTTCGGAGGGCAGCGCTATGTCGAGGGATCCCTCCAGCAGGGCGGCCGTCAACCCTTCCACCAAGGCGCTGATTTCGGGGTTCGGCGGGCAGCCATGCAATCGGGGCAGCGCTTCCCCCAGGGCCTGAGCAAGGGAACCCATCCAGGGTGGCTGATCTGGTGTGGTCACGTGGCTCTGGCCTCCGGTGGTCTGGTGAGGGCGCGATCCAGGGCGAGCACGCGCTCCAGGGGGGCACTCTCGAGGAACATGCCGGGGACAACCCCGCCGCTGTTAGCGAGAGATTGGGACGTATCGCCGCCACCGGGGGCGCCGCGCAGGAACACATAGGCATAGCCCCCCAGATCTTGCTCGGGTTTGTAGTCGGGAAGTCGCCAGCCCAGGTAGCGGTGCAGGGCCACTAGGTAGAGGTGCGCCTGCAGGGGGTAATGGTTGGCGGCCATCAGCTCGACCATCGCTGCGGGTCCGTAGTGCCTGGGGCCACAGGCCAGGGGTTGGCCCTGGTTATCCCGTTCCCCCATCCAATTGCTTTTCCAATCAGCCACCCACCAGCGGACCTGGCCATCCAGGCCCGGGGCGCGAAACACCAGATCAATGGAGCCGGTGAGGAAGCCTTCGCTCATCACGGCCAACTGCCCCAGGCTGTTGGCGTAGCTAGGGCCAAACGATCCGCTGGGGTGGTCGGCAAAGGCTGCCTTCAGGCCCTGGGCGGTGACCCGGCCAATGGTGAGATCGAAGTTGAGTTCGTTGAGCCTCGCGTCAACGGCCAATTGGTTGAGCTGGAAGCTGCCCAGGGGGCCGCCAAAGGGGGTGGCCAGCAGTTGTTCAATCCCCAGGACCACGGCCTCGGTGTTGGTGGTGGCAATGCCTGAGCGCTGCAATTCCCGCTCCACCAGGGCGATGGTGCCAGGGGTCTGGGCGGGCTGTTGGTAGTCCAGTTGCTCGAGGATGCGGTGCAGGCAATCGCCCGCATTGGCGCCCCGGGGAAAGGTGGCCAGGGGCCCCTGCTCGCCCCATGGCTCGGGATTCGGCAACTCTTCCTTCAAGCGCGCAGGGTCGATGTCCTGTTCTGAGAGAGCTGCCGCTGCGAGATCTGTCTCCAGGCTTTGGCCATCGGTTTCTCGCCCCTCTTCCAGGGCCTCGGGGGCGGCGCCATGGTTGCCATGGGTCCAGCTGGTGTAGCTACTGCGCCCCCAGATGGTGTCGAAGCTGCGCCGGGGCACGGGGCCGCTGCTGAGGGGCGGCCTTTCGAGGTTGGTGCTTGGCAATGGGCTGCTGCTTTGCAGTGGGCTGGCTGGGGCCGTGGTGGTGGGCTCCAGCAACTCGATCGGCAAGTCCCGTCCTGCGATGTCCTGCTCCAGTAGGAGGCGCCATTCGGCATCGCAGCGCCGTTGATAGGACCCATCCGGGGCTCCTGGGTCAACCTTGGGGAGGGGTTCCTGGCTGAACAGCCAGGGGTGCAGGGGGTTGCCCTCCTGGTCGTGGGCTGGTCCCCAGGCCAGCACAAGCAGATGCATGGCCCGGGTTGCGGCCACATAGGCCAAGCGCTCCCGTTCCTCCAGTTCGGCTTGCAGCTGGTGGCGATGGGCCTGATAGCCAATGCCCCAGTGGCGGTTGAGGTGCAGATCCAGCCCAGGCTCTCCGTCTTTTTGCCAGCTGGGATGCCAGCGCACCCCCAGCCGCTGGGCCCCGGGCCCCTGGCCGCTGGGGGCTTGCCAGAGGTAGGGGCAAATCACCACCGGATATTCCAGGCCCTTGCTGCGGTGCACGGTCACCACCGAGACGGCCGCATCCACCACGTCGCTGTGGGGCTGGTGGG
>Ga0310332_10441_pt1 | contig 10714 bp, 7 predicted proteins | sample LakMicSRFLOrngD5_FD_195546 | JGI IMG/M metagenome (GOLD analysis project Ga0310332, IMG submission 195546) | Enriched freshwater cyanobacterial communities from Lake Michigan, Michigan, United States - MI23.SRFL.Orng.D5 (v2) (version 2) | ecosystem: Environmental > Aquatic > Freshwater > Lake...
GTGCCTGTACCGCTACTTAAGCTCACCGTGTTATTGGCTGCGATCGTATCAAAACCTGTACCCGTAATGGTGAGCGTGATGGCGTTGATTGCCAGATTACTTGTGCTCGGAGTTACGGTGGGTGAGTAATTGTATAAGGTGTTTGGAGGATTGGTGCCGCCCACCGTGGTAACGTCAATGCTGACAGCACCTGCAGTGTGGGCCGGGGTGGTTGCGGTAATACTTGTTGGGCTAATTACGGAAAAATTAACAGCAGTTCCACCAACGCTGACAGCAGTTGCGCCAGCTAAGTCGGTGCCGGTGATGGTGATGGTCGCACCGCCTGCGGCAGATCCGACAGAAGGCGAAACGCTAGTTACCGTAGGTGCTGGTGGAATTGTGCCATTAAATTCGTAAGCACCAATACTGGGCGCTGTGGTAGATCGGGTATAGCCGCGTTGATCCAAGCCAAACATCGGTGCCGCTTTGCTTACGGTGGCATCGCCCCCCGCAATTGCGGGATTAATTAAGGGGTTAGTAGCACCGAATGCCATGGTTAAAGTGGGGCCTCCGTTGTTAGCTAGAGAACCAAGATCGGGATCTCCGGAAGTGTTGCCTGAACCTAAACTTGCATCTTCTATATGATTATTTAGATTGGTGCCGATGGTGCCATTGCCGGCGTAATCACCACCGCTTGAGCTGTTGGCAATGATGGTGTTGGCAATGTTGAGGGTGCCAGGACTATCTTGGAAGCCAAAGTTATAGATGCCGCCGCCTGCATTGCCAGAGAGGGTGGAGTTGGTGACGGTGAGTGTGCCAGAGAAGTCGTTGAAGATGCCGCCGCCTAGAGATGAAGTATTGCCAGAGAGGGTGGAGTTGGTGACGCTGAGAGTGCCAGAGTTATAGATGCCACCTCCCCTTGATGATGACGTATTGGCATATATGGTTGAATTGAGTATGTTGAGGTTGCCAGAATTATTGAAGGCTCCGCCTCTGCCCGAGTATACGTCGTTGGTAATACTTTTGAGATCAGCCCCAGTAACATTAACGCCGGAGATGGTTAAGTTGCCGCCAGTATTAACCTTGAAAATGCTGTAATTGCCTTGTTGTGCGTCAATGATTAGCGAGGCAGCGCCAGGGCCGCTGATGGTGATGTTGCCAGCAGTGTCACCACCAGGAAGGGTAGTGGAGGCATTGATAATATCTGGTAATGCCGAGGTTAAGTAGATTTCGTAGGGGTTAGTGCCGCCTGACAGATCAAAGTTGATTAGATCATTGCCGGCGTTGGCGTTGGCCAAGGCGATGGCTTCTCTTAACGAAATAAGCTCATCATTGGGGTTGCTTGTGTCTGCAGTGGTTGTTACCGTATAGATTGATGGCATTAATTGAAGCCTCTAAAGTAATAAAAAGTAATTTATGCAATTACTATACAGCCCTCCATTCCTCGTTGTCTATCGACCATGGTCGATACTTTCGGAGCGGCGTCGCCTGAGGGTTCGCCTGTGCCGGTGGGTGGTGGGGCGGCTTCTGGATCCAGGCTGGAGGGAGCACCCCAGGGGCGATCGGATCGCTCCGCCCCGGCAGGTGTGAGTGATTAGAGCAAGCCGATCTTCAGTAAAGGTTGCCTAATCAGGGCGAAAGTATTTGGCGGATGTGGCGTGAAAACTGCCACTGATAGGGGATTTCTTGGGTTTGGCCAGCTTGTTTGCAGAGATCGGCTGCAAGTTGTTGGGAGCATGCATAGTCAAAAAAGTTTCGTGCCTCAACACCTTCCCCCGTGGCATACAGTAGGTTGCCCAACTCTGCTGCGATCTGGATTGATTCAGGGAACATGCTATGCGCCTTGCGTAGCAAGGCAATTACTGATGATTGATCCCCTAGGGGAAGGGCGGCAATCTCTAAAATAGCCTTAGAGAGTAGATCTCTTGCATGGGGGTGTTCCATGATTGAAAACGTTGAACCCACCCTGGTAAGAATCGCCAGTAAGGCGCCTGGCTTTTCCTGCGGCGAATAATGATCAAGTCCGATCAGTGCCAACGGATAGCAACTGGGAAATGTCGCATCCGCTTTTTGGCACCAATCAATGCCATCACTTGCTTTTTGAATGGCAAGTAGGCGCAATAAATATTTCCATGCAGGCAGAAATAATTCTTCTAACTGGCATGCCTGTTGAAGCAGGTCTACAGCCTTGCCGCGATCATCGCTAAGAAAGGTACTACGGGCAATTTCGATCTTGGCGCTGCTGCTATAGGGCATCAGCTCGAGAGCATTGTCGAGTGCTTTTATGGCATCCCCTGGTTGCCTTAATCCATTGAGGCACTCGCCCAATTTCAACCATGCGAACGCATAGTCAGGCTGCTGTTGGGTGAGTTGCTTTAAAGACTCGACTCGCTCCTGGACAGTGGCTTTTGTAGCTGCTTCCAGGCACTGTTTTTCAGGTGCTCCTGCGCGAAGCTGGAAATACCCGTCTTGCTTTTCCCCTGCGTCTGCCAATGCAATTAATATCTGATCATCAACACCCTCGGAAATAGAGTTCTTCTTGTCTAGGCTTTTATACCATTCAACCCTGCTACCAATACGGTCTTCCATCTTTCTTTGTTTAATAACAAAGCCATAGGCCTGGTCACGAATTTTCAGCAGGAGCATTTTGTCTTGGTAGAGACGATCTAATTGGTCGATCAGTTCTTCGGGGCTGCTGAAGAACAGCCCCGTTTCGCCATCCTTGACACTATTGCGATAGGGCTCAAGGTTTTGATAAATCCCTGCAACGCCGCAAGATGCATATTCCAGGAACTTGACATCCGATCTGCCCTTGTTGTATTTCGTGGGAAGAAGGGGAGCGATGCCAACATCAATAGAGCCAAGGAAATCAAGGTAAGATTCAATCGAGCCGAAGGGTCTGAAATGAAAGCGCGCAGGATCCAGATGAAAGAACTCCTGGGCTAGTTCATGGGTCATGATTGCAAGGTGAGCCTCCGGGTGGGCATCGAGCCAATGTTGCAAATAGGGTGCTACCTGGTAGAGATCGGCAAAGTGACCGGGGGAACCAGCCCAGCCAACGGTAAAGGGCCTTTCAACACTTTCAGCTAACGGCTGAAGGTGTACCAGTTGGTTTGGAAATACGGCCACATTGCTGGCGCCCATGCTTCGCCATTGCTCGGCAAGATAGGCCGTGCTGGTTTGCACACCGTCGCAATGGCGCAGCAGTTGGATGTAGAGCTCTTGAATCTCTCGATCTTGCCAGTTGCTTGCAATTGGGTTCCAGGGTTGCAGATCGAAGAAGAAATCATTGGCCTCGAAGATGGTTGTTTTGCCAACTTTTTTTCGCATGCTGACCAGCGGGATTAGGTCCCAGTCTGAGAAGAACTGCAGCACTAGAACGTCGGCTTTTTCTGAAAGTGTGGGGAGTAAATGATGGCGAAAATGAACATCAATGCAGACCACGCCATCAATGGCGCCCATGGACTCTGCCGGCGCATGAATGCGGTAATGGGCATCGCCATCGGTTCCAAAATCACCAACCTGGACGATTAACATCTCCGGGCTCCAGCGGATGGTCACTGCGAAAAAGACCTTTTCTAGTCAGGAGGCTAGCTGGGGCGGCCACTCTTCGTCCTTTTCTGTGAAACCATTTTATCACTCAGCAATACAATCTCGACCTGGCTCTGATTGGCAGTGGTTGGCAAGGCGGTCCTGAGCCTTTGGTTGGTGAGGATGGGGGATTGGGGCGGACGGTGTGATCGGGTTATGGCTGGTTGCCATGGTGCGGCTTTGCTGATTGGTTTTGATGATGATCAGGGCCCTGGATCATGCGTGGCGATGTCCGCTTGCTTGCTTGTTGTTGTGCTGGGGCCAGTAGGGGCGCCCCATCCATTGGTTGCGGCAGCCCGCCTCCCCTTCGGCTGGTCAAGCTGCCTAGGGTTGGCTCTTCAACAGCCCATGCTCCCCATGCAATCGTCCGGTTCCAGTCCCTTTGGTGGCCAAACCAGTTGGTTGCAGTTGGTGGGCATCGGCCTGGTGCTGGGCTTGATCCTGATCAGCCAGGCGATCTTCATCGTGCCCGCCGGCACCGTGGCCGTGGTGACCACCCTGGGCAAGGTGACCGGTTCGCCGCGCCTACCCGGACCCAATTTCAAGACGCCCTTGGTGCAGGCAACCTCTTTATTTGATGTTAGAACCCAGGTGAAGCCGGAGCAATTTTCCACCCTCACCAAGGATCTGCAGGTGATTCAAGCCACCGCCACGGTGAAGTACGCCATGAAGCCGGAGGAGGCGGGCCGGGTCTACGAAACGATCGCCACCGACGACCAGCAGATCTATCCGCGGGTGATCCAACCCTCCCTGCTGAAGGCCTTGAAATCGGTCTTCTCCCAGTATGAGTTGATCACGATTGCCACCGAGTGGAATTCTATTTCTGAGCAGGTGCAAGAGAAGGTTGCTGATGAGTTGCGTAAATTTGGCTATGTCACCGTGCAGGGATTAGATCTCACCGGCTTGCAGATTGCCGAGGAGTATCGCTCCGCCATTGAGCAGAAGCAAATCGCTGAACAGCAACTCCTGCGCGCCCAAACGGAAGTTCTAATTGCCGAGCAAGAGGCTAAGCGCTATCAAACGCTCAATTCCAGCTTGGATAACCAGGTGCTTTACAAGCTCTTCCTCGATAAGTGGGATGGCCAAACCTCGGTGGTGCCGGCTTTGCCCGGTACGGGCGGGAGCTCCATGAGCCCGGTGATTGTGAACGGGCGCTGAGTGACTAGGGCACCCCTTGGGGTGCCCTTTGGGATGGGGTGCCATCGTGTTGTGCCCCAAATCTGAGTGGGATTCGCCTTCAGCGCGGTAAGCCCGGCAACTCCCCGGGCCCAATCACCGATCCCCCCAGCCCGTTGATCTGCCGGAAGCCAGCGCGGCGTAGCTGGGCGCCTTCCGGGCCTGAATACTGGCCCCACATCCCTTCCCAGTAGAAGTAGATCACGCCCATGCCCCGCTCGTTCACCTGTTGCACCTTGTCGCGCAGCATCGGCATCGACGTGGTGCGGCCGCCGAAGCCGGCCAGAACGCCGATCTCCACCGGGATGCCCCAGGTGCGGGCCTTACGCAAGGCCGGCTGGTCGAGATCTTTCACAAAGCCGGGCAGGGAGTAGGCGTAGTTCTGCACCACCAGCTCTTCGATTTGGCCGCCTAGGGCCCAGATCTCCCAGTCCTGGAGCCAGTTGTTGTAGGCAAAGCGAAAGGGACCCGGCGAGAGGCTTACATACACACGGCCTTTGCCGACCTGTTTGAGGCTTTCGCGCAGTTCTGCCAGCAGGTCGCTGAGCCGGTGGCGGCGCCAGCTCATCCAGGCTCGATCGGTGTAATTGTCCGGGGGTTGCCTGCCCGTGTCCTTGGCATAGAGCTCCCGGGTAAACGCGTCGTAGCCCAGTTCCACGGGCCAGGCGAAGTGGTCATCGAGCTGGATACCGTCCACACCACAGCGCTGCACGATTTCGCTAATCAGGCCGATGAAGCGTTGGCGCACGCCCGGGTGGGCCGGGTTGAGCCACACCCGGTCGTTGCGGCCATGCATGGTGGTGAGGCTGGTGCCATCGCGTTTTTGCAGCACCCATTCGGGGTTTTGGCGCACCACCTCGGCCTCGGCGGGCTCCATCAGTCCGTACTCAAACCACGGGATCACCTGCAGGCCCCGTCGGTGGGCGGCCTCGGTGAGCCTGCAGATTGGATCAAGGCTCGCGTTGGCCTGGCGCAGGGCCGGCTCCATCGGCGCCCAGCGGCTGGTGTGGAAGGTGGTGCCCCGGCTCCACACATTCGGGTAGAGGGTGTTGAAGCCGGCGTCCGCCAGTTCGTCGACGGCCCGATCCAGGCGGCCGGCCTCGTAATACAGGGGGCTGGGACTATTGGTGAGCCACACGCCCACCCGCGGCGCAGCCCAGGCCGCCAGGGGCAGGGCCCAGGCCTGCAGTCCTAAGCCCAGCAGGGCTGAGAGCGCCCCCCAGCCGGCCATCGCCCGCCGGTGCCGACCATCCAGCAGGGGCCGGCCCACGCTTAGCGAAACATCGAGCTGACCGAACTCTCCTCGTGGATGCGCCAGATCGCTTCACCGAGCATCTTGGCCACCGAGAGCACCTGTAGCTGGGGAAAGAGCCGCTCCGGCGCAATCGGAATGCTGTTGGTCACGATCACCTCCTCAAACAGGCCCGGCTCCGCCATCCGCTCCAGGGCCGGCGGCGAAAACACCGGGTGGGTGGCGCAGGCAATCACCCGGCTGGCGCCGCGCTTGCGCAGCAAGCGGGCCCCCTGGGTGATCGTGCCGCCGGTGTCGATCATGTCGTCGATCAACACGGCCGTTTTGCCGGCCACATCGCCAATCACCGTGAGGCTTTCGGCCACGTTGTGGCCCGAGCGGCGCTTGTCGATGATCGCCAGGGGCGCATCGTGCATTTGTTTGGCGAAGGCCCGGGCCCGGGCCACGCCGCCCACATCGGGGGACACCACCACGAGTTCGCCCAGGTCGCGGGCCATCAGGTAGTCGACCAGCACGGGCGAACCGTAGATGTGGTCGCAGGGGATGTCGAAGTAGCCCTGGATCTGGGCCGAATGCAGGTCCATGGCCAGCACCCGGTCCACGCCGGCGGTGACCAGCAGGTTGGCCACCATCTTGGCCGTGATCGATTCGCGCCCGGCGGTCTTGCGGTCGGCGCGCGCGTAGCCGTAGTAGGGCACCACCGCCGTGATCTGGCGGGCCGAGGCGCGGCGGCAGGCATCCACCATGATCAGCAGCTCCATCACGTGGTCGTTGACCGGCGCGCAAGTGGGCTGGATCAGGAACACATCGCAGCCCCGGATCGACTCCTGGATCTGCACATAGAGCTCGCCATCGGCGAAACGTTTAATCACCCGGGGCCCATCGGGCACGCCCAGGTAGTCGCCGATCTCCCGGGCTAGGGCCGGATTCGAGGTGCCGCTAAACAGCCTGAGCCGGCGGGTGTCATGGTTGACACTGACTTGTTCAACCCGCTCGGCGGTCAGGAAACTGGTCACGGCGGGTGCTGGCGTGATCGGCTGCCGTTGATCGTACGAGCCATCCGGTGCGGATCGGATCCATCTCAGCTGGCAGTTGCAATCCATGGTCGAGTCCAACGTTGACGCAAAAGCTGGGTTTCGCGGCGATGGTCTTGCCGGCTCCCGGGCCGTGCCTGGCGCCGATCCAGGCCCGCGCCCCGGCTCCCAGGCCGGTTCCGAGCCCGGGTTGGGGGCGGCTGCGGTGGTGCCGATGGGCCCAGCCCCCGTGGGGGCCATCGGCCCGCCCGTCCCGGTCCGGGGCTGGGTGCTGGTGGCCCCGGGCGGGGTTCCGGCGGCGGCCCTGGCACCCTTAGGCGCCCTGGTGGCGACCCTGGCGCCGCCGCGCCGCCTGCTGGCCCTAGCGGTGGGTCCTGGCGAGGCGGCCGCCGAGACAACTGCGGGCGAGGCCACCGCGGGCGAGGCAATCGCGGCCGAGACAACCGCGGCCGGCCGCACCGAGGGGTCGGCCCAATTGTCTGGAAAGTCTTCCGATTCGGGCGGGGTGGGCGGCGCTGCGGCCTGGGCCGATCCGCCGCAGCTGCTGGCCGCCGCGTCCGAGCAGCCGGGTCCCTGGCTCTGGCCCCTGGCCGGCGATCCCGGCGCCTTCCTTGGCGACCAGGGCTGCTGGGCCGAAGCCTTGGGTGCCTGGCGCCAGCCCACGTTGTTGCTGATCCCGGCCGCCGCCGCCAGCACGGGGCCGGCGGTGGCCTACCACGCCCTGCTGGAGCGCCAGGGCGTGCCCCTGCTCGGCCTGATCCAGTGGGGTGGCCCCTGGCAGGCGGCGGACCGGCGCCGCGATGGCCTGCCCTGGCTGGGCTGGCTGGCCGATCCCCAGGGCCCCAATTCCCAGGGCCCCTATTCCCAGGGCCTTGGTGGCCAGGCCGCCAGCCCGGTGCCGGCCGGCTGCCAAGCGCAAGTCCAGGAGCAGCTCGCGGACCCGGACCAGGCCTGGGAGGCGGCCGCCGAGCTGGCTAGGGCCCTCCAGCTCGCCAGCTCCCATCTCGACCTCGCCTGATTCGGCCTGGACTGGCCGGCCTCGGCCCGTTCAGATCTGGGGCCGTTCAGATCTGGGGCCAGTCGCTCTGGCCCACCGGCCCGGCCAGCTGGCGCAGGGCCGGTTTGGCGCCGGCCTTGGCGGCGGTGAGCGGCGGCAGCAGCGGCAGGCTGTGGAAGCGGGGCGTGGTGCCCGGCTGCAGGGCGGCGGCCACCAGGGAGAGGGCCTCGTTGGGGCTCAGGTTGGTCTCCACCTTGTCCTGCAGGGAGCGCAGCAGGTCGGCCAGTTGCGGCTGCTGCCGGGGCTGGCCCATCTGCAGCAGCAGGGCCGGCAAGCTGGCTTTCAGCCGTTGGCGCCGGCCCTCCTCACTGCCGTCGGCCTCGCGGAAGCGCAGCAGTTGCTCCAGTTCGGCGCCGTCGAGCAGCTGCAGGCCCGGCTGCAGGTCGATCTGCAGCTTCTGGCTCTTGTCGGCGTAGAGCATGGCCCGCTCCGGGGCGATCTCCACCTGGCCGAGGCCGTCCACCAGCTGGCGCAGGGCCAGGCGCGGCACCACCAAGTAGCGGTCGGGCTGCCCCTTGGGCAGGCCCATGAGTTCTGCGGTCACCGTGGCCACCAGGGCCGCGCCGCCGCGGCGGTAGAGGCTGCCCAGGGCCACGGGCTGGGTTTGACCCGGCAGCTTGATCGCCGCCTCGATCGGCAACACCAGCACATCGAGGGGCTGCTTCGGTGCCAGCCGCACCAACATCAGGGCATCGCTGTTGGCCGCACCGGCGGGGGCGGCGCCGTTGCTGGCGGCCCCGCGCCGGTCGGCATCGGAGCCGATCACCAGCACGCTGATCGGCCGGCTGGGCAGCTCGGCGTTCAGGCCCTGGCGCGATCTCGCCTCGGCCTGGTCGGACGGATCACCCTGGGGCCACACCAGGCCCAGCAGGCTGACGCTGGCTGCCATCCCCGCGGCCGCCAGGCCCAGCCGCCAGGCCGCCCGTAGCCGCAAGCGCCAGCCCTGGGCCGGCTTGCTGCCCGCCTGGCCCGGGGCCCGCCTGCCCCGGCCCGGGGCCGGAGCCACTTCGGGCCGGTTGCGGCGGGGGCGGCCCGCTCGGTTGGGGGATTCCCCTGGGGGGACCATGGCGGCGCTGCGCAGGGAGTGGGGCTACTTTGGCCCACCCAAATTGGCGGGCCCCGGCGCCCGGCTGCGGCAGGGGCTCCCAGCTCGGGGCGCCTCCGGCCGATAGGTTGGACAACTTGATGTTTTGACCGGCTGGAGCCCGCCTGTGACCGCCGTCTCCAGCACCCCCGAACGGGTCCCTTTGGCCCCCCACGAGCGGGCCCGGCCCCTGGCCAAGGGCAGCGCCAAGCCCGCCAAGGACCTCTGCAGCGACTGCGGCCTCTGCGACAGCCGCTGGGTGGCCTACGTGCGCCAGGCCTGCGCCTTTTTGAACCAACGCTTTGAGGCGATGGAAACGGCCGCCCACGGCCGCGCCCGCGACCAAAGCAACGAAGACGAGCTCTATTTCGGCGTCAGCCAGCGCATGCTCAGCGCCCGGCTGCAGCCAGCGATCGCGGGGGCCCAGTGGACCGGCATCGTCAGCCGCATCGGCGTGCGCGCCCTGGAAACGGGCCTGGTGGATGCGGTGCTCTGCGTGCAGCAAAGCCCGGACGATCGCTTCACGCCCGTGCCCGTGCTGGCCCGCACCCCGGCGGAGGTGTTGGCGGCCCGGGTGAACAAGCCCACCCTCTCGCCCAATTTGGAGGTGCTCGAACAGCTGCCCGGCAGTGGCATCCGTCGCCTGCTGGCCATTGGGGTGGGCTGCCAGGTCCAGGCCCTGCGGGCCGTCCAGGCCAGCCTGCCCCTCGACCAGCTCTACGTGCTCGGGCTGCCCTGCGTCGACAACGTCAGCCGCGCCGGCCTGCAGACCTTCCTCGAGAGCGCCAGCGCCTCGCCGGCCACGGTGGTGCACTACGAGTTCATGCAGGATTTCCGCATCCACTTCCGCCACAGCGACGGCCACAGCGAGACCGTGCCCTTCTTCGGCCTCGACACGCCCGCCCTCAAGGACGTGTTTGCCCCCAGCTGCCTGAGCTGTTTCGACTACGTCAATGGCGGCGCCGACCTGGTGGTGGGCTACATGGGCGCCAGCTTCGGCCGCCAATGGCTCACCGTGCGCAACCCCCGCGGCCAGGAGCTGCTTGATCTGGTGGAGGCCGAGCTGGAGGTTGGGCCGGTGGAGAGCAAGGGCGACCGCCGCGCTGCCGTGCAGCAGGGGATCGGCGCCTACGACCAGGCCGTCAAGCTGCCCCGCTGGCTGGCCGAGGTTGTGGGCTTCATCGTCCAGCGCGTCGGGCCCAAGGGCCTCGAATACGGCCGCTTTTCGATCGATTCCCACTTCACCCGTAATGCCATTTGGCTGCGGCGGAACCACCCTGAGAAGGCGGAGCAGCACATTCCCTCCTTCGCCAAAACGATCATCAGCCGCTATCGCCTGCCGACCCTGTGATGCCATCCCCAACCCCAGGCCGCCGCTGCGGAGTGCTGCTGCACCCCACGGCCCTGCCCGGAACCCCGGCCTGTGGCAGTTTTGGAGAGGCCGCCGCAGCCTGGATCCGCCTGCTCGCCGCCGAGGGCGTGGGGGTGTGGCAGCTGCTGCCCCTGGCCCCCACCGATGGCGGCGGCTCCCCCTACAGCTC
>Ga0310332_10445_pt1 | contig 10624 bp, 6 predicted proteins | sample LakMicSRFLOrngD5_FD_195546 | JGI IMG/M metagenome (GOLD analysis project Ga0310332, IMG submission 195546) | Enriched freshwater cyanobacterial communities from Lake Michigan, Michigan, United States - MI23.SRFL.Orng.D5 (v2) (version 2) | ecosystem: Environmental > Aquatic > Freshwater > Lake...
CCTCAAGTCATCCATGGCGGCATCCCAACCCTGGAAGCGAGCTTCTCCCTGCAGCACCTGTTCACGGCGGCTGCGGAGGACGTCGCCATGCCAGGCGGGGGACAGCACTTGGGCAGGATCCTTGGACAGGTCGGCCCAGAGCAGTTCCATGGCCAGGAGCTTGTCGGCCACCGTCATCTGGGCTAGAGGGAGATCCACCGTCATCGTCAACGCACCCCCAACCCTTTGCTGACCTGACTGTAGGTGGATGGACCGGATTCTGCTCCTCCAAATGGGATGGCCCTGGGCATGGATCATCTGGATTCGGCCGACCAGCTCCGGCCAGTGGCTGCCGGCCCTGACCGCAACCAGCTCGCCCGGGCGGAAGTCCATGGGGCGAGGGTAGTACAAACGCTCAAGCTGGCAATAGCCCTGTGCCTAGGCCGCTTTGGCCTGCTGTTCCCCAGGTTCCCGTGATGCGGAAGGCCTCGAAAACCCAGCTCGTCTGGGCCGGGATCTCCCTTGCTGCCCTTGGTCCCCTGGTCCAGGCGGCAACGGCTGCCACGGTGCTGTCGATCGGCGATGGCGACACGATCAGCGCCGGGTCCGTGCTCTGAACTGAGGCAGACGCTGGTTCAAGTCTGCGGATACACCGCCAACGTTTCCTGTAGCCGCTGCCGGTGTTCCTCCCGCAGCTCGATGGGGCTCTCGATGCGGATACCTGCGGCAAAGCCGAATAGCCAGTTGCGCAGGTCGATATCTCGCTGCACGGTCCAGGGGGGGAGATCCAGCTCCACCGGGTAGGGGTGGGAGCCTGCTGGGTCGCCTGGATCGAGGAGATGGGGCGCCTTGGGGTGGTGCCACCACTGATCGCCATCAAGGCGTTTGGAGAAGCGGGTGTGCTCGATCGGGTAGCGCTGCAGACCCTCGCGGATGAAGGCAAAGCTCCAGGCCTGGCAGCAAAAGCGCAGGGTGACCAGGGCCTTGGCCCGCTGCTGAGGCGCGCCATGGCAGAGCTGGAGCTGGGCGTCGAGGTTGCCTCCGAAATAGATGCCGCCGCTGTGGTGCAGCAGGGTTTGTAAGCGGCTGAGGGCATTGCTGTGGGGCTCTTCGCTGCGGCGATAGCGGCCTTCGCTGTGGCGTAGGGCGAGGCGATCCAGCCGTTCGCAGCGGATCAGGCCCTCTTCTCGCCCGATGGTGTCGTCTTCAAAGACGAGGTACCAGCCGATGTTGTGGAAGAGCAGTTGCAGCGGCCAGACGCGGAAACTGCCGGTGGGGCTATCGGCAAAGGAGGCCACCGAGCTGTAGCGCTCGAGTTCGATGCGGCGGCGCTCGACAATCGCGGTTTCCAGCCGCTCGGCCTGCCGCTCCGCTGCCAGGCAATCGGGCCGCACCAGGGAGGCATCGACAATCGAGCGGTTGGCAAAAGCGCGCACTGGCGAGGCCTGGTCGATGGCGATGCCGCCCCACTGCAGCCGTTGTTCCAGTTCGCTTAGGAGGTCTTGGGCACTGGGATCGGCCAGCCTGCCGGCGGCCTGGCTGACCAGGCCATGGATCTCCCGTAGTCGGTTGGCCGAGAGCAGGGCGGTGCCGATGGCATAGCCGTGGCGCACGTTGTCGTTGCGCGAGCGGAAGCCATAGGGGGTAAGCAGCTTTTCAAGGTCTTTGCGCAGGGTGGCCGCCTCACCGGGGAGGTAGGCGCCGGTCTGGGCGATCAGGTGCTCGGGCAGGGGAGTGCCGGCTTGGCGGTCAAACGGTTGCTGCAGCAAGTGGCGCAGCAACACAAATACCCGCTGGAACACTTGGGCGTCGGCCTGGGGTGGGTAGCCCCCATTCACGCCTCCCACCCAGGGGCCACCGCCTTTGGCCTGGGGCGCTGCTGTCTCTAGACCTGCTGCTGGTTCCGGTGGCGGCTGGATCGGGCCCAGGGACGGCTCAGCACTGCAGAAGCCGTTGGCCTCCAGCCAGCTCAAATCCGCGCGCAGGGCGGTGGGATCTCCGTAGCAACTGCCATGGAGCCGGCGCAGGAAGGCCGCAGCGCGATCGGCCAGATCTCCCGATGGCAGGGGTGAAACGATCGCTTCTAATTCGGCTGTGGTGGCTGGATCGGCGGCTCCGAGGTCTGGGAAACGGCTCAGCAGCCGGATCAGGTAGAGCAAGCGCTCGAGATCTAGCAGACGCGAATAGCCATGCAGCGCAAACCGGCGTTCGCGGTTACGGGCCGAACGGATGCGGTGATCGAGACGCCCAAGCTCATCGCCCAGCAGGGCCCCTAGGTCTTGCTGGTGGGTGGGCACCACCGCGACCAGCGCTGCGAATCCCTCGGACCGGCTGGGGCCAAAGACCGAATCGGCCAGGGCGGCATCCATCTCGCGGATCACCGCTTCTGGCACCAGGCGCTCTCGGTTCTGGTTCCATTGCAGGCAGGTGGCCAGGGGCGTGTAGAGCCACCAGCCGATCCATTCCACCGGGGCCGGTAGGGCCAGGGCCTGGGTGATCGCCAAGCGCCAGGGCCGCCTGGCATGGGTGGCATCAACGATCACCGGGATGCCGGCGTCAACGGACTGGCAGATGCGCCAGTGAAACTGGGCCTCGATGTCGCGCCAGGGGCCCTGAACGGCGGCATCGCCAAACAACTCGGCCCGCACCACATCGGTGGAGAGCACGACTGCACCGGTGAGCTTGGCTAATACCCCCGCCAGGGTGGTCTTGCCGCTGGCGGGGGCACCGATGAGCAGGTGGCAGCGCAGGGGGGCGGGCAGCGCTTCAGGTTGGCAGGGGGCTGGAGCTTCGATAAGGATCACATGCGAATAACCAAAAATCTGTCCTGATTGGTCCATGGGGAGGACAACAGACTGCTTGGTAGCGACTAGCCAAAAGCTCCGTAGGTTGGTCTTTCGCACGAAGTTTCGCGCATGGGTCCGGCACTGCCCCGATGCTCAATGGGCGTTGCGATCGATTGATGGGCTCCACCCTGGCAGCCACCACTTACCGCCATCCAGACTTATTGGATGGCCTGAACACCCTCGATCTGCTGGAGCTATGCGGCTCGATGGCGGCGGCAGCAGGCCCACTCAATCTGTCCCAGCCGACCATCAGTCGTCGCTATCAGAAAATCAGCAAAGATTTCGGTCTTAATAAAGCCACCTGTCACTTGATTGATGACTTGCAGTATGGCGAAACGGAGTGCATACGCTTGCTGCGCCGGGCCTTCCAATCCCATCGACTGGCCTCAGGCGTGCTCAGGATTGGGAGCGATCCCTTGCGCCACGGCCTAATGGATGGCGCACGCAACGTGCTGCCAGTGCCGGCGCAATTTCGCCATGCCAGATTCCTGCATCGCCTGGTGGAGAGCTCCATCTTGGACGGGGCCCTGTTGAGTTCGCTGGAGCTCGAGGCGTTGCTACCAGAGAGGCCACAAGAGCCTGATTATTTGGGATTGGAAGAGCCAGAATCTTGGTCCTTTCCCCCGGCTCATCCGCCGGGGCCGAGGCTTTGCCGAAATACTGCCCAGGAATGGGACGGCTGCCTGTTGGTACCGATTGGCTGCTGGCAGCTCGGCATGGTGGCACCAGTTGGTGTGCGCGTGCTTCCGCCCCGCTGGACGGAGGTGATCGTGCCACCCCTGGCTTGTGCGCAGGGGCTGGCCTCTGCTGTTCGTCAGCAGCAATGGATGGTCAAGCAGGTTCCCCAGGACCTAAACGGATTCAGCTTGCAACAGGGGCTGGAGGCTCAACAGCTGCCTTGTATGGCCACACCCAGCTGGTTTGCAGGCTTGGGCTGCTGCACCTCTGGGGTGCGTTGGTTGGAGCTAGCTAGTCCCATCCGGGAGCAGATCTGGCTGCTGGTCAGCCCCAGCGCTTGGCAGCAGTACCCCGTGCTGGCTGAGCTTGCCGAGACAATCGAGGCCTCAATCGACTCATTTGATGCGTTTAACGCATACAACAACCGCCAAACAGGGGGTCAATTGGCTTGCTGACAAGCAGGGGATCTGCGTTGTATCCGCAGCTGCTTAGCTGTAGCCGTTGCCGTAAACGACCATGACACTCCTGCGCCCGATCATTCTTGCAGTTTCTGCAACATTCCTGTCGGTTTGTTCGGTTTCTGCGGCTAAGGCTCAATCGGATGCCAGCGATCCCTATGGCAAGTCATCTAGCACCACAAGCGCTACGTCCGAGAAAGGGTTTTATGCCACCATTGGCGTTGGTGGCGCCTGGCCCCAAAACGTGACTGGTGACAGCAGCATCCTTGGTGTGGGCGTGACAGCCTCCTATGGCCTCAATGGTGGCTTTTCCGGTGAGATCGGCGCTGGCTATGACTTTGGCCCCGTGCGTACGGAGCTGACCTATGCCTACACAGGGGCAACCCTGAATACCGTAACGGCTAGCGCCCTTGGTACAAGTATCAACGGTTCAGTTAGCAATGGAAGTGTTAGCACCAATTCGGTGTTGGTGAGCGCCTACGTCGATATTCCAACCAAAAGCAAATTTACGCCCTATGTCGGTGGTGGTCTGGGCTACACCAATGTGGGCTGGGGTGCCTACTCAGCCAACTTCTCAGGAGTTCAATGGAATTGGCAATCAGGCAGCCAAGGGGTCTTGGGGTACCAAGCCAAGCTCGGTGTGTCCTATCAAGCCAGTGCCAAGGCTGATGTGTTTGTGGAAGGCACCTACCAGGGCAGCAGTGGCTTCTCGGTGGATAGTGTCAACTACGACTCCCTAAGTGCCTTTGGGGCTCGGCTTGGGGCTCGTTATCGGTTCTGAGGATTAAGGCGGTGGTAATGGGGTGACCTCATTGGGGCGCCCCAGTACCACTAAATATTGGGATATGACTTGACTAAAGGCTTGGCCTTGGCGGAGAATCTGGCTTTATAGCGAAAAGGACTTAAAAGCATTTTGCTGATCCCATGCAAATATTGCATGAATTTCAATCTTGATTAATGCATCGAGGGTGCTGCACGGTTCGCAAAAAGGGCTAAGGTATCGGTAGCTAGATCTAACAAAAGGCCATGGGTCGCCGAACCTCCACAGATTCCCACCTCAAAGCGGCCAGACCAGTTCTTGTGCCTTCTAGCTGGGCCCGTTGAGACGATGGATGTTTTTTCCTTTCGCGACCGGGTTGTAGAGGATTACGGCCAGTTCAGCCGTAGCTTCACCCAGATCAAGGCTCCCGATCTGCAGGAGTTTGTTGATGACCGCTATGGCAAGGGTGAGTACTGGCCTTCACCCTTGATCCAGCTCAACCCGAGTTTTGTGGGGGGAGGCTCTATCAGTGAATTGGTGGAAGCAGGGCTGCTCCACCCAGAATGCGCAAAAATCTTCCGCTGGGGCAAGGAGAGTGGCCCTGGTGAGGAGTTGCAGCTGCATCGGCATCAACGGGATGCGATTGAGATTGCCCGGGGTGGTGGCAGCTTTGTTGTGACTTCAGGTACTGGTTCAGGTAAATCACTCGGCTATATCATTCCGATTGTCAACAAGGTGCTTGAGGCACGCGAAGCCGGCGACAAACAAAAACGGATTCGGGCAATTGTCGTTTACCCGATGAACGCCCTGTGCAATAGCCAGCTCGAAGAACTTCAAAAATATCTTGGGCTTGGTTATCCAGACGGCCCTCGGGTCACCTTTGCACGCTATACGGGGCAAGAAGGTGACGACGAACGTGAAAAGATCAAGAACGATCCACCAGATATACTGCTGACGAACTATGTGATGCTGGAATATATTCTTACCAGGCAAGATCCTCTTGATCAGAAGGTGATTAGCGACGCAAAGGGGTTGGAATTTCTAGTTCTTGATGAATTACACACCTATCGGGGCCGGCAAGGGGCTGATGTGGCGCTTTTGGTGCGGCGGGTTCGGCAACGGCTGAACGCCAATTTGCTTTGCATTGGTACCTCCGCAACAATGGCCTCTGAAGGTACGGCGATTGAGCGCAATGCCACTGTGGCCGGAGTGGCAAGTAAGCTATTTGGTACTGATATTCCTACGGAGCATGTCGTTACTGAGACGCTTCAACGTGTTACCGACGAAGATCTACCTTCCGCATCAGAGCTCAAGACTGCCCTTGAGGATAATTACTCTTCAGAGTCGATTCAATGTTGGCAGCAAGGGGATTTGCGCAGGCACCCCTTGGCGCGCTGGGTGGAGCTCAAGCTTGGCTTAGAACGTGAAGACGGCTTGGCCGATGGTAAGTGGGTTCGTTGCAAGCCCCAGTCGCTGCATACTGCTTGCCAGGAATTAGCTACACAAACAGAATTGGATTCTGAACAGATACTCGCTACATTGCGAGATTTTCTGTTGGCGGCTTACCGCGTTGAGGTGGGGCCTAATCGGCGTTTCTTTGCGTTCCGTCTGCACCAATTTGTCTCCGCTGGTGGTGATGTGCACGCCACTCTGGAAGCTCCTGGCCAGCGCTACCTATCACTGAAGGCCCAGAAGTATCAACCCAATGCGGGCAGGACGTCACTGTTGTATTCAGTGGCATTCTGCCGCAGCTGTGGCCAAGAGTTTCACCCCGTTTGGGCCCATCTTAACAACCGGATCCCTGTTCAGATCGATCCACGGGAATTTTCGGATGAGTCGAGTCTGCGGGATCGAGATGTGGTGAATGGCTACTTCATGCCCGATGCCGGTGGCAAACACAGCGTCGACGACCTGGAAACAGCCAACTTTCCCGACGGCTGGTTGGAGCCTGATCGCAACGATGAGCTGACGCTCAAGCGAACCTATCGGGAGTTTGCGCCAGTGCCCTGCCGTTTCCGCTCCGACGGTGGCGCGAGTAGCGATGGCCTCTCTGGTTGGTTCCTAAAGGGAAGCTTCCGCTTTTGCCCCTCCTGCGGCGTGGAGCATGGTGTTCGCGGTAGCGAATTCCGCAAACTCTGCGGCCTCAATTCCGAGGGTCGCAGCTCAGCCACCACAACCTTGAGCCTGGCAGTGCTGAGGCAACTGCTGAGCTTCCCGCCGGATGAGCTCCCCGATCAGGCTCGCAAGCTGCTGGCCTTCAGTGATAACCGCCAGGACGCGTCCCTGCAGGCGGGGCATTTCAACGACTTTGTGCGGGTACTTCAGCTGCGGGCTGGTCTTGTGGCAGCTCTAAACGCCCAGGGTGAGAAGCAGCTGAGTTTGGAGACCCTGGCGCAGGAAACGGAAAAGGCCCTGCGGCTAGAAGCCGAGGACTTCATTGCCATCCCCAACGTCAAACCCAATGTTGAGCAGAGCAACCGCCGTGCCCTGCGAGGGGTTTTGGAGTATCGGTTGATTGTGGATCTGCGGCGTGGCTGGCGCCTTACCAACCCCAACCTCGAGCAGCTCCGCCTGCTGGAGGTGGATTACGCCGAGCTGGTGAATTGCGCGGAGGACCAGGCGGACTGGGGCCAACGCCACCCGCTGCTTGCTCAGGCCAGCAGCGAAGAGCGTTTCCTGATCTGTCATCGCCTTCTGGAGGAACTGCGAGAACGGTTAGCGATCGACTGCGATGCCCTGGTGCAGGAAGAGTTCGAGCGGCGTAAGAGAGCCGCTGCTGATCTGGAGGAGGTGTGGAGTATCGGCAGTGACGAGAAACCTGAGCTGGCACGCAGCATGGTCACCAGCCCCGTTCCTGGGGAGCTGAAAAACCGGGGCATCGAGGCGTTGTCGTTGCGTGGTGAGTTCGGCCGCTGGCTCAAGGCCAGGGAACGCTGGCGCTCTGTGGAAGATCTCCACCGCACCTTCAAGTGGAAGGACGATCTCTATCAGGAGCTGGTGGGACACATCCTCGACATGCTCTCGGCCTGGGGCCTGGTCAAACCCGTTGAGGTGCGACTGGGCCGCAAGGCAAGCGAGGTGATGCAGGGCTGGCGGCTGAACAGCACGGCCCTGCGCTGGACGCTGGTGGATCCAGACGCTGCAGCCCAAGACCCCTACGCCAAGCGGCTGGCGGAGGCTCGCCAAAACAGCGGCCGGCGTGGGCCTGTAAACCCCTACTTCCGCCGCCTTTATGCCGACTTGGCGGAGTTGATTGCTACCGAGGGACGCCCATTTCTGCAGACCCTGCTGGCCCGGGAACACACCGCGCAGGTGGATGCGGGAGAACGGGAGCGCCGGGAAGAGGCGTTCCGTAGTGCGGCGTTGCGTCTGATGTATTGCTCGCCAACGATGGAGCTGGGCGTGGACATCTCCTCGCTCAACACGGTCTACATGCGCAATGTGCCGCCCACCCCAGCCAACTATGCGCAGCGCAGCGGCCGTGCTGGCCGTAGTGGTCAGCCAGCGCTGGTGATCAGCTACTGCGGCGCCACATCACCGCATGATCAGTATTTCTTTGCCGATCCGGTGCGCATGGTGGCGGGTGCAGTGTCCGCCCCAACCCTTGAGCTGGCCAATGAGGAGTTACTCAAGGCCCATTTCCGGGCGTTGTGGCTTGCGGCCACACGCCAGCGCCTGCCTGGCAAGGTGAAGGAACTGGTGGACGTCATCGCGCCAGGGCGTCCGGTTCAAGCTGAGTTGATGGCGGCCCTCTCGAAAGATGAGGCGTATCGCACTGCACAGGCTGACTGCCAGGCGATCGTCGACGACCTTTTGGATAAGAAGTGGCTTGGAGCCACTCCACCTCCATGGCTGACGGGCAGCTGGCTCGAATCGCTCACCCGCGGTGCTGCCCTGGACTTCGATGCGGCACTTGGTCGCTGGCGTGAGTTGTTGGCAGCCGTGGATGGCCAGATCAACCAGGCCTCGAAGGATCTGGGGAATCACGCCTTGAGCGAAAGGGAACGCCAGGCAGCGGATACGCGCTTACGGGCGGCACGGATGCAACAGCAGCTGCTGCTTGCTGATAAGCCCGGCAGCCGCAACAACAACAACGACTTCAGCACTTACCGTTACCTGGCCAGCCAGGGCTTCATGCCGGGTTACAACTTCCCGCGGCTGCCGTTAATGGCCTACATCCCTGGCACCCGCGAACAGGTCGGCGGTGGCACCTACATCACCCGCCCACGCTTTGTAGGCATCAGTGAATTTGGCCCCCACTCGCTGATCTATCACGAGGGCAACACCTACAAGGTGAAAGGAGCCCTGCTCGGCCTTCAGGACAACGCCGCTGCCGCAGGAACGGCAACCCTTGCCACCCAGGACGCTCTGGTCTGTGGTGCCTGCGGCCATGTCCACCTTGGCGATGCGGCTGAATCTGAGCTCTGCTGCCACTGCGGCACACCGCTCAAGCTGCATCCCGAGGGCAAAGCGGTGCGCATCCCCAGGCTCTATCAGATTGAGCAGGTCACCACCAAACGCGCTGATCGCATCACCTCCGATGACGAGGAACGTCAACGGCTCGGTTATGAGCTGATCACAACGTACGAATTTCCCAAGGAAAACGGTGTGGTGAAGGTTGCCAAGGCCCAGGTGAGTTGCGGCGGCCAGCCCCTGCTGGAGATCAGCTATGCCCCAGCCACCCAGATCAGCCGCGTGAACCTGGGCTGGCGCCGACGGGAAAACAAGAACGACATGGGTTTCCCGATCCATCCGATCAATGGGCAGTGGGGAGGTGAGAAAGACATGCGCGGCGACGCGGCTGACGACGACGGACCGGAAGTGGGTTTCGTGAAGATCACGCCCTATGTGCAGGACCGCAAGAACGCCCTACTGGTCCGCTTCCTGGGGGAATGGCAACCCAAGCAACTGGTGAGCATCAAGAGCGCCCTCAAGCGGGGTATTGAGGTGGAGTTCCAGCTCGATGGCAGCGAGATCGCAGCTGAGCTGATGCCCAATGAGGAATCAGCCACAGCCCTACTGCTCTATGAATCAGCTGAAGGCGGTGCCGGTGCCCTAAGCCGGCTAGTAGAGAACGCCAAGGCGTTGCAGGCCGTGGCCAGAACAACGTTGGAGATCTGTCACTGGCGCTGGGATGGGGCGGTCCCAGAGCTTGAAGAACAGCTGCTCAATGCCGATACCGAGTGCGAAGCCGGTTGCTATCGCTGCCTACTCGGCTATCACAACCAGCGTGATCACGATCTGATCGATCGCCAGCTGCCCGAGCTCAAGCAATTGCTGCTCGACCTTGCGCGTTGTGAACTGGTAGGCCAGGGCGGCGTGGATGGGCGCAGCGTCATCCTGGAGCGCCTCAAAGGGCTGGCCGGTAGCGGCCTCGAGAGGCTGTGGCTCGACACCCTGTACAACCATGGGCATCACCTTCCAGACAATGCCCAGCAGGAAGTGCCCGGCCTCTATGTGACCCCCGACTTCACCTACAAGGAGGCCGGCGCCGTGGTGTTTATTGATGGCCCCCACCACGGGCAGCCTATGCAACAACGGCTCGATCAACAGAAGCGCCAAGCCCTTAGTGATGCCGGTATCACGGTTGTTGTGTTCACCCAAGACACCACCAGCTGGCCAGGGGTTCTGAGCGAATACAGCTGGCTTTTCGGGGAAGGGCGGCGCTCGCCTAGGTCTGGTGCTGATGCACCTGATGCCGGCTCATCAGCCAGTCCAGGCTCCGCAGGGAGCTTGGGTGAGGCTCTTGATCAGGTGTTTAAGCAACACGGTGACCTTCTTGGAGGTGTGCAATGACCTTCAGTTCATCCCAAGCTCTTGTCGCCGCTATTCCCAGCCCAGGCACGATCGTGAATGTCCGGGGGCGTGAGTGGGTTGCCCTTCCACAGAGTGAGATTGAAAAG
>Ga0310332_10448_pt1 | contig 10608 bp, 10 predicted proteins | sample LakMicSRFLOrngD5_FD_195546 | JGI IMG/M metagenome (GOLD analysis project Ga0310332, IMG submission 195546) | Enriched freshwater cyanobacterial communities from Lake Michigan, Michigan, United States - MI23.SRFL.Orng.D5 (v2) (version 2) | ecosystem: Environmental > Aquatic > Freshwater > Lake...
CGGTGGCCACGATCGTGGCGGTCTGGCCGAGTTCGAGGGTGCTGATGCGCCGCAGATTGGCGTAATCGACGTAATCCCGGGGGTAGTAGTGGACGAGGTCGCGCACGACCAACAGACCCAGCTGGGCCAGACGGGTTGCCAGGCGGGGGCCAATGCCGCGCACCTCGGCCAGGGGGGTGTCTGCCAGGAGCGCCGTGGCAGCTCCCTTCGAGGTCTGGGACTGGGCCGGCTCAGCCAGCCGCAGACGGGGTGGCGCCATCACGGCAGCGGGGCGGCAGCGACGCCTGAGCTGGAGCAGCCATTCGCGACTCTGGCGCACCAGTCGTTGCCGTTGCCCAAGCCCGAGTTGCTCGTAGCGGTCGTACCCGTTCAACAGGGTCTGCAGCTGCTCCTGCTCACGCGGATCGAGCGGGATCGGGGGTGCGCTGAGCTGACGATGGACAAAAACGGCGAACCGGTCCCGCCGACCCTGCAGGTTGGCAAAACCGCGATCAGCCTCGAGCTGCAACCCCTGGTTCAGGGGCAGCATCCAGGGATCGAGAGCCTGCTCTAATCCGGCTGTGGGCTCCTGGGGTTCCGGGCTGTGGAGTGATCGTGCAGCCACAGCTGTTCAGCTTCAAGGGCCTGCAGACGTCGCTCCAGGCGGTGGTAGGTCTGGGCCATTCTGCGCACCTCCTGACGCACCTGCCTGAGCCGGCTGCGACAGGTGCGCAGGCGGGGCTGGTCGGCCTCAAGATCGGCTGGACGCAGCAGCAGGGCCAGGCTGTTGGCCGCCAACCCCGACGGAAACTGGTCCCCCAGTCCGTTTAAGCGCACCAGATTGAGAGGGGCATTCTGGGTTTCGAGCTGGCCGGCGGCGACTCCCTCCAGCAGCCGCAGGGGTGGCAGGGTCGGACAGAGTCCCAGGCGCACCAGCTCGACATTGAGGGCGTGGGACAGGTTGCGCAACCGCCGGGCCAGGGCTCCATCCAGCTCATCCATCCAGCGCAGCAACAGCAGCGGCTGGCTGGGCAGAAGACCACGGGGTTCTGTCACCTCGGGGGCTGCTGAAGCGTTCTGCTGCTGATCCTCGTCCAGCTCCTGTTCGTCGGCCTGATCCAGCAGGCTGGCCAGGGCCTGCATCAGCTCCGAAGCCTCAAGCTCGCCGTCCGGTGCATCCGGTTGCACCGCCGACTCGGAAACCGTGCCCGCCCCGGTTGTCAGGTCAAACGGGCTCGGAGCAAACAGATCCAGGTTGATCGGCAGCCCCATGCCCAGGTGGACCGAACCGGCAGGATCCACAGGCTTGTCACCTGATGCAGGGGTTCCTGACTCAAACAACGGCGCCTGCTCGTTCTGCAGTTTTGACAGCCAACGCTGCTGCTGCCGCTGGACCAGGGCCTGGCGACGTTGACGCTGGTGGAACGCCAGGGCCTGCAATTGCTCAACCGTCAACAACGAACAGCAACGCTGAACGAGGCTGACAATGCGTTGATGGAGCTCTGCCCGGTCAGCAGCAGACAGCCGTCGGTAGCGACCCGGATAGGCCTCAACAGCCAGATGGAAGCAGCTGCGATCAACAGCTCCAGCCAGACACTCGCGCAGCACCTGGAGGTACAGGGCCCAGTGGCGGTAGTGCTCAGGATTGCCCTCGGCGATCCTGGCGCGCAGGGCTTCCAGCTGCTGGGCTGTGTCGCTGCGCGCCGAGGATGGCTCCAAGGGACTCAGGCGGCCTTCATGGCTGCCACTTCGGCAGCGAAGTCGGCCTTCTCGATCTCGATGCCCTCGCCCAGGGTGTAGCGGGTGAAACGACGGACCTGGATGTTTTCACCCAGCTTGCCGGCAGCCTGCTTGACCATTTCAGAAACGGTCATGCTGCTGTCCTTGATGAACGGCTGCTCGAGCAGGGCAAGCTCCTTGAGGCGCTTGCCGATGCGTCCTTCGACGATCTTCTCCTTCATCGCGTCGGGCTTGCCGGCCAGGTCATCGCGACCCATCTCGATCGCCTTTTCCTTGTCGGCCACCTCGTCCGGAATCTGGTCGACGGTCACGTACTCCACATTGGGACAGGCTGCGATCTGCATGGCAACGTTGCGCAGCAGCTCCTGGAACACCTCGCCCCGGGCGACGAAATCGGTTTCACAGTTGACTTCGACCAACACGCCGACGCGGGCACCGGTGTGGATGTAGCTGCCGATGGCACCTTCAGCAGCGGTCCGGCCGGATTTCTTTTCAGCGCTGGCGATGCCTTTTTGACGCAGCCACTCAATGGCTTTTTCGGTGTCGCCCTTGGTCTCAGCCAGGGCTTTCTTGCAATCCATCATGCCTGCGCCGGTCTTGTCGCGCAGGTCCTTGACGAGCTTGGCGGAAATCTCAGCCATGGGTGGGGCAGAAGAAAAGGGGAGGAAACAAGGAAGGGGTCCGACTGCAAGCGCCGGACCCAACGGTCACCAGGGACCGATAGCGCCCCGAAGGGAGCTCACGATCAGGCTTCGTCGTCGGCGCCCTGATCGCCAGCGCCATGACGGCCTTCGTTGATGGCGTCGGCCAGGCGACCAAGCACCAGCTGCACCGAGCGGACCGCGTCGTCATTGCAGGGAATGGGCACGTCGCACAGATCGGGGTCGCAGTTGGTGTCGAGCATCGAGACCAACGGGATGTCCAGCTTCCGGGCTTCGAGCACGGCGTTGGTTTCGCGGCGCTGGTCCACCAGGATCACCACGTCGGGCAGACGACGCATGGACTTAAGGCCGCCCAGGTACTTCTGAAGCCGCTCAAGTTCGCGCCGAAGCACAGCAGCTTCTTTCTTGGGACGCATGGCAATGGCCCCAGAGGACTCCATGCGCTCGAGGTCCTTGAGCCGGTCAATGCGGGCCCGCATCGTGGTCCAGTTGGTCAGCATGCCCCCCAGCCAACGCTGGTTGACATAGGCGGCCCCACAGCGGGTCGCTTCCTGGGCAATGACCTCAGAGGCCTGCTTCTTGGTGCCGACGAACAGGAAGCGCTTGCCGCTGCGTGCAGCACTGCGAACCCATTTGTAGGCATTGTTCATGCAGACCGCGGTCTGCACGAGGTCGATGATGTGAACCCCGTTGCGCGCGCAATAGATGTAGCGCGACATCTTGGGATTCCAGCGACGGGTCTGGTGCCCAAAGTGGGCACCAGCCTCCATCATTTCGGCAAGGGTGACAACAGCCATGGAAGTGAGTTTCGGGTTTGCCTCCACCTGCCAGGGACCGTTCCGTAGGGCGTGCGGAGGGCACGAACCAGCGGGCGATCACCCGAAACGCGCAGGTGTGCGGAGTGGGATGACCTAGCCAAACTATCAAACGGCGCTTCGGGCCTCGCGAAACAGGCTACGAACCCCGATGCGGTTGAGCGGCAACCGCAGCAGTTCCATCGCCAGGGCGGCATGGCCACGGCGGATCAACCAGGCCAACAGAGGCCTCAGGCTGCGCTCGTTGAGCAGACCACCAAGGGTGAGCAGCTCCCAGAGCAGGCGATGGAACCAGGTGTACTGAATGATCAATCGCACCCGCCGGGTGGGGTGCTTGCGAAAGAACACCAGGCCCATGCGAGCCCGTTCCCGTTCGACCTGAATCAACCGGGGCAGCTGCTCCAGGCTGAGGGGAGGGTGCCAGTGGTAGCCAACGGCCTGGGGACAGCGAATCAGGCGAACGCCCAGCTGGCGTAACCGCTCGCCCAGCTCCAGGTCCTCCCATCCGTAGAGACGGAACGCCGTGTCAAACAGCCCGGCCTGCTCAAGCAGCTGCCGGTCGATGGCCACGTTGCCGGTGGCGAAGTAGGCCCCCGACCAGTCGCGCAGTTTGTGGCGCTCACCGGTTGGGTTGTCGAAATCGGCTGTGTTGATCACGGCGCCGTAGGTGAAACACAGCCGATCACCGCGTTGCTGCCAGGCACGGCTCAGCGCCTCGGCATGGGCCTGCAGAAATCCGTCGGTGACCACCAGATCGCTGTCTATGAAGACGATCACGTCACCCCGCGCCGCCTCCACGCCACGGTTTCTGCCTTCGGCTGGGCCGCCGTGGTCCTGACAGATCAGGCGCACATGGGGGAGCTGGGCTGCCTGCTGCTGCACCCAAGCCACCGTGGCATCGGTGGAACCATCGTCGACCAGAACGATCTCGTAGCCGCTGATCGGCGCCGCCAGGTTCTGCCGTTCCAAGGCCGAAAGGCACTTCTGGAGGATCGGCAACCGGTTGTAGGTGGGAATGACGACGCTGAGGAACATGGTCGCTCCAGGTCAAAAAAAAGGGGGTGCCCCGTGGGTCACCCCTGCTGAATGATGGGATGGGGCAAGGCCCAGGCCACCTCAGTCAGCGGCACCGCCGTTGCTGGCTGTGCCGGTGACGCCATTGCCGGCGCCTTCACCGCGGCCGTCATTGCGCAGCTTGCGCTTCTTGAACTTGCGGGCGTAAGCCCGGTTGCGTTCCTGCTTTTCCTTCTTCAGATTTCTGCGCTTGGCCATGCGGTGAGGACAAAGGGTTGTCTTTGAAACACTCTACTCATCGGGCCTCTGGGTCTTGATCGAACAGCCGTCCGTCCTCCATGCGCAGCAGACGGTCCGCCACATCAAGGATGCGCGGATCGTGGGTGACCATCAGCACCGCACAGCCCTGCTCGCGGGCGAGCCGTCGCAGCAGGTCCACCACCTCACGGCCACTGCGGCTGTCGAGGGCCGCGGTCGGCTCATCGGCCAGTAACAGTTCCGGGCGCGCAGCCAGGGCCCGGGCGATGGCCACCCGCTGCTTCTGACCGCCTGAGAGGTCGTGGGGCAACTTGCCGAGGTGGTCACCCAGACCCACCGCCCGCAGCCATTCACGGGCCTGATCGCGACGGGCCCGATACCCCAGATCAGCCAGCAGATCGGCACCCATCTGCACGTTCTGCTCTGCCGTCAAGCAGCGCAACAGATTGTGCCCCTGAAAAATCATGCCGATGCGGCGGCGCAGCTGCTGACGCTCGCGCCGACCGGCGCCCAGCAACTCGGAACCGAACAGCTGAACGGAACCGGCCTGGACCTGACGCAGAGCCCCCACCAGCGTCAACAGGGTGGTCTTGCCGCAGCCCGATGGCCCCGTCAACAGAACCACCTCACCGGGGTCGATGCTCAATTCGACATCCTGAAGGACCTGGCGACGGGCATCACCGCGCCCATACCAGTGGCTGAGGTCGCGAACGGCGATCGCGGCAGCCGCTGTTTGCTTGTCGTTGGCAGTGGGTGATCGCATCACAGGTTCAGAAGATCTCAGCGGGGTCCGCATCTCCCAGGCGCCGCATCGCCAGTCCCGCCGATCCAAGGCACATCACCAGGATCATGGTGAACACCAACAGGGCCCGTTGGGGATCCATCACCACCGGCAATCGGGTGCCGCTGCGCACCAGGGCGTAGAGCCCCTGGCCGGCCACATAGGCGGGCAGGTAGCCGAGCACCGCCAGCAACAGACCCTCGCGGGCGACCACCCCCAGCAGGCTGGGCAGGCGGTAGCCCATGGCCATCAGGGTCGCGTATTCGGGCAGGTGATCGCTGACGTCCGAATACAGGATCTGGTAGACGATCACACACCCCACCACAAAGCCCATGCCTGCTCCGAGGGTGAAGATGAAACCGATTGCCGTGCTGGTCCGCCAGTAGGTCTTCTCGAGCTCTTCGAAACCAGCCTTGGTCACAACCCTGACATCGCCAGGCAGCAGCCGCTTCAAGCGGGCCACGGCTGCGTCGGGGTCAGCGCCGGGGCGCAGGCGGATCAGACCCAGTTCGATGCTGCCCGGTGGTGAGCTGGGCATCAATCGCTGGTAGGTCTCGCGACTGGTGATCATGTTCCCGTCAGCGCCGAAGGACGGCCCCAGCGACACCAGGCCGGCGACCCGGATGCGCTCGCCAGAGACCTCGGTCTCGACCGTGCGGCCCTGCTTCAACCAGGCGGCCACCGGACCGAACTCGGGCCTGGAGCGCTCGTCAAACAGGACCCAACCGCGGTTCTGCAGAAGCCTGGCCTGGCTGCTGATCGAGGGGTCCAGAAAGATCGGATCATCAGGCTCAAACCCCAGGGTCAGGATCGAGCGCGTGGTCCTGGCTTCGGGGTTGCGCCACAACAACAGATTCCAGTTGACCGGGCTGATGCCGATGACGTCGGGATCGGCCAGGGTCTGCACCAGGCGCCGCCGGGGAAAGCTGGCCATGCCGATCGAGCTGGTGGTCCGGGGACTGAGCAGCACCACATCGGCGTCAAACAGCTTGTGGACGGTGACGCTGGCCTCGAACAGCCCATCGCGGAAGCCGAGCTGCATGAACATCAAGATGCCGGCAAAGGCGATGCCGGCGAGGGCCACGGCCAGCCGCATCGGCTGACGGGTCAGCAACAGCCAGGCCAGGGGGATTCGCCGGCTACGCCAGATCCCCGCAATGGTCTGCAGACCCCGTGACACCATCACTCAGGGTTCAAAGCGGGCAATCACCTTGAGCCCGGCCAGGCTGCGCAGCCGGCTGCTCTGGGCCGGATCGAGGGCCAGACGCACCTCAACGATGCGGGCATCGGCGTCGGCACTTGGATCAGTGCTCAGCACCTGCCTCTGGCGCACCTGGGGGCTGATGCGGATCACGCGGGCCAGGACCGTGCCCTTGTAGCCACCGCTTTCGCTCTCGAGCCGAACCTGCTGACCCAGGTGAACCCGGCTGATGTCGCTTTCGTAGACCTCGGCGACCGCTTCCATGCTCTGGTTGGCGCCGACCTCGAGAATGCCGTCGCTGCCGGGTCGCTCGCCGGGCTGCACAAACACCCGTAGCACCAGTCCGTCGATCGGTGAGCGCAACTGGGACAGGGCCAGTTCGGTGTCCAGCTTGTTGAGCTCGGCCCGAGCCTCGTTGAGCCGGGCGCGCTTGTCGGACAGCTGGATCTCCCGATCATCGAGATCGCCGGCGGGATTGGCGCCTGAACGGGTCAATCCCCTATAGCGGCGCATCTGCCCCTCAAAGATGCGCAGCTGGGTTTCGAGTGCGGTGATGCGGGTCAGCAGCAACTGGCGCTGGGCCAGCAGACCGGGCCGGTTGTCAAAGCTGGCCAGCACCTGACCACGGCGCACCTGGTCGCCTTCACGCACATAGAGATCGGACAAGCGGGGGCTGACCCCCATGCCGCCGGACGGCGCTGCGAGGGTGCGCACATCACCCGCTGGCTCGAGCCGGCCCAGGGCCGCCACCGCATCAGACCCGGTTGTCGCCGGTGCCTGGGACCGGGCGGTCGCCGGATCGCGGGGGGCAGGCGCAACAACGACCGGTCTGCTCTGCGGCCGCAACAGGGTCCACAGCACGACCACCACGACGGCTGAACCCAGGGTCAGCCAGGCCTTGCGGGGCAAACGGCGCAGTTGCTCTTTCACGGCTTCGGCGGATCGTCGAACAGCAGCTCCTCGATGTAGCGGTCGGCCCAGGCCGGGTTGAAGGCCTTCTCGAGCACCCGGCGTGTCTTGTCGTTGCGCTTCTGTTGCCTGCAATAGCTGAGCTGACCCTGCCAGCGCTCAACCGTAGCGGGCGCATCAGCAGGGTCGGGCGTCCCGGCGGCGATCGCCTCGCCCAACACCTGCAGCAGGGTGTCCACCCAGGCAATGAAGCCCTGGTCCTCATCGGCCCCATCGGGGCGAATGAAACAGACATGGGGCGAGAAGATCGATCCCCAGGGGGGCAACTCGCGGCGCTGGCCAAAGTCAAAGCAGGGCCGGCTCGCCAGGGCTCGGTCGATGCCATCGGGCAGCCGGCCCCGGGTGGGGGACAGGTCGGCGATCGCGGCCGACACCCCTGCCGGCGAAGCCACCACGTCGGCACCGAACACCGGCAGATCAAAGCGCGGGTCAGGAAAGAACACGCAGTGCAGGATCTGCAGGCCGGCTCCCAGACGGGCGGTTTCGAGGTGCAGCTTGCGCAGACCCCGTGCCGATGCCAGCTCGTTGCGGATGAACAGGGCCTCCCCATCAAGGCTGCCGCTGATCTCTTCGAGATCAGCGGCCAGGGGCAGGGGGGTCAATTCGCTGAAATCCTGCCAGCGGCTGCGGATGCAATCGGCCAGCGAAACCATCAGCGGATGAAGGCTCATCGGCGCGGCGCGCAGCAGAATGCAGATCCTGCCATGGGTCTGCCTTTGTCCACCATCGCCCGGCCACCCCTGCTTGACGGCCTGGAGAGCGTGCACAGCCGGACGCTGCGCTCCGGCGCCAGGGTGGTCAGCCTGAATCTGCCTGAGGCCCCCCTGATCTGTCTGGACCTGTGGTGCCGGGCTGGCAGCGCCTTCGAAACGGCCGCCGAAAGCGGTATGGCCCATTTTCTTGAACACATGGTGTTCAAGGGCAGCGACCAGCAGCAAGCGGGGGACTTCGACCTGCAGGTCGAGGCCCTGGGCGGTCACAGCAACGCCGCCACGGGCTTTGACGATGTGCACTACCACGTGCTCGTCCCGCCGGCGGCGGCGACCCAGGCCTGTGAACTGCTGCTGGATCTGGTGCTCAGGCCCCGCCTGGACCAACAGGATCTCGAGCTGGAACGGCAGGTGGTGCTGGAGGAGCTGGCCCAGAGTCAGGACCAGCCCGATGAGATGGCCCTCCAGACCCTGCTGCAGCTGGGCTGCAGCGATCATCCCTACGGCCGGGCAATCCTGGGGGAGAGGGATCTGCTGGAGTCGCACACATCGGGCTCCATGCGCCGCTTTCAGCAGCGCCTGTATGGCGCCCAGCACTGTGTGCTGGCCATGAGCGGCCCGCTCGAGCAGCCCAGGTTGGAGGCATTGTTCGAGCAGCTCGAGCAGTCGCCCCTGGCATCCTTGCCGCGCACCGCCACAACACCGGTACCGCCACCGCTGCAGCTTCACCCGGGCGAGCATCGTCGAACCTTTGCCCGGCTCGAGGCGGCCCGCCTGCTGATGGCCTGGTCGCTGCCGGGAGCAGCCGAGCGCCAGGCCGTGGCGGCGTTGGATCTGGCCACCAGCTTGCTAGCCGAAGGGCGCCGCAGCCGACTGGTGGCCCGCCTGCGGGAGGAGCTGCGCCTGGTGGAGAGCATCGATCTCGATCTGCAAGTGCTCGAGTGCGGCAGCCTGGGACTGCTGGAAGCGGTCTGCGATCCCGACGATCTGCCCGTGGTGCGCCGCCAGATTGAAGGGGTCCTGCGGGAGATCCAGGAGACGCCGCCACCCGCCGTTGAAATCGAACGGGGGCGCAAGCTCGTGGCCAACGGCTATCGGTTCGGCCTCGAGGCAGCAGCCGGCGTGGCCGGCGTGATCGGCAATGGAGCGCTTTGGCAGCGGCCGAGCGACCTCAATGACCCCCTGCGCGCGCTGCGGGCCGTCGATGCCGAACAACTGCAGCAGAGCTTCGCCCTGCTTGATCCCAGCCGGGCCTGTGTCCTGGAGGCGGTGCCGGCATGAGCGAACCGTGCTGGATCAGGCGGCAGCTCAGCGGCGGGCTGCTACTCAGCTGCCGTGAACACCGCTCCCCCGGACTGCTGGCGGCGAGGCTGTGGATTGCCGGTGGCAGCAGTGTTGACCCCAGCGATCAGCGCGGCGTTCACCAACTGCTGGCCGGTCTGCTGACCCGGGGCTGCGGCGATCTCGATGCCGATGGGCTGGCCGATCTGGTCGAAGGCCGCGGGGCTGCATTACGGGCCGAGGCCGGCGAGGACAGCCTGGTGATCAGCCTCAAATGCGCCAGCGAAGATGCCGATGTCCTGCTGCCGCTGCTGGTGCAGATGGCCAGCCGGCCGACCCTGGAGCCTGACCAGATTGCGATCGAGCGGCAGCTCAACCTTCAGGCGCTGCAACGGCAGCGGGAAGACCCATTTCAGCTCTGTCACGAGAGCCTGCGGCAGCAGCTCTATGGCGAGGGACCCTATGGCCACGATCCCCTGGGGGTGGCCGACGAACTGGAGCAGCTGCAACGCACTGACCTGCGGGATCAGCTGAGCCTGCTCGGACAGCGCGGTGCGGCGTTGGTGCTGGCCGGTGGCGTCAGCCAGGGCGCTCTTGAGGCCCTCGAAGCGGCGATCAGCCGCGATCCCTGGCCGGTGAGCCCGCCAGGACAACCCCTGGAGCTGGGCGCAGCCAGCAGCGGTTCGCCCCTGGCGTTGATCGAAGAGGACACCGAACAGGTCGTGCTCATGGTCGGTTGCACGACGGTGCCGCTGGCCGACGCCGACAACCTGCCGCTGCGGCTGCTGCAGGCCCACCTGGGCCTGGGCATGTCAAGCCGGCTGTTCATCACCTTGCGTGAAGAGCGGGGCCTGGCCTACGACGTGGGGGTGCACATGCCGGCGCGGCGGGGGCCCACCCCGTTTGTCTGGCACCTGTCCACCAACGCCGATCGCGCCGCCGAAGCCTGTACGGCGCTGCTGGATGAGTGGCAGCGGATGCTGGAGCAGCCGTTGACCGACCCGGAACTGACCCTGGCCAGGGCCAAATACCTGGGCCAGGAGGCGATGGGACGCCAGACCTGCGGTCAACTGGCTGACCGCGAGGCCCTGCTGCTGGGTTTCGGCCTCAGCACGACGTTCATTGACGATTGCCTGGCCCGGGCCGCCGCGTTCAGCGGCGTGGCACTGCAGCAGGCGGCCCAGCGCAGCCTTGGCAC
>Ga0310332_10449_pt1 | contig 10604 bp, 7 predicted proteins | sample LakMicSRFLOrngD5_FD_195546 | JGI IMG/M metagenome (GOLD analysis project Ga0310332, IMG submission 195546) | Enriched freshwater cyanobacterial communities from Lake Michigan, Michigan, United States - MI23.SRFL.Orng.D5 (v2) (version 2) | ecosystem: Environmental > Aquatic > Freshwater > Lake...
ATTTGGGGTTGGGTCTATTGGCGACTAGATTCATTTGCCAGGGCAAGCAATCGCCCCCTATTTCATCTTGATTGCGAAGGTGTCGCGCCGCCACGCCCCATAGACTATTTTGTTGCTTCGTTTTCTTCTGTTTTTTCCGCTACGATCAACGCCATAAAGGGGAACTCAGCGCGAGCAAGAATACTCATTCTTTTTCACGGATTTTTGATTTATGATGTCATGGGACTGACTCTTTCCAGGGCGGTTGCTCTCGTGCAAGCTAAGTAAAGCTTGGCGCTTTAATCAATTTCAGTGATGCCAGCAGGTCATCCAAGCCGCCCAGGTCTTCAGCCATTTCGCTGTAAAAGCAGTGTTCCGCCCGTTATGCGAATGGGGCATAAGACTTGCCCTCCTTTGACGGGAATCCCCACTGCCATCAGACCACCGCTGGTGTGGTGCTGTTGCTCCTACTGGTTTTCAGGGCATTTCTGCCTTGGGTGCTGCTGGCAGTGGTTGGGTGGTGGATTTGGAGAGCGGTCAGGAAGTAGTCCGCTGCTGATCCTTGGTCCCTATCCGCCCTAATCCCTGCCTGAAGCGCTCCACCTGAGATGGGATAGCAAGTGGGTGCTTTCGGAACAGGGATGTCAGCCGTCAGAACTTCTGCTGGTGTTGGCTCAATGCCCAGTCTTCGCCCTTGACCTCATCCACCGCTGCGTAGGTGCCCACCAGGAGATCAATGGGAAACTGTCGCAATTGAGCTGGTACCAGGACAGCAGTACGGGTAGCAGCTTGTTTACGTTAAACGGGCTGCACAGGATTTCGCCTGATGAGACCAATTCTGAGCTTTTAATGCCATCACCCACTGGTAGTAGCAGCCGTAACGGCCCACTCTTAGTGTGAGAGGGACTGATTACAAGCATTCATCCACCATGGTGGTGTCCCAGGCCCAATCCCCAGAAGCCCTCTCGCCTGAGCACCAGCGCCTAGCGGAGGCCGACCAAGGTCAAAAGCCGTGGAGAACGTGGGGTCCCTACCTGAGCGAAAGGCAGTGGGGCACCGTGCGCGAGGACGACAGCCCCGATGGCAACGCCTGGGAATCCTTCAGCCACGATCAGGCACGATCCCGCGCCTACCAGTGGGGAGAGGATGGCCTGGCAGGTATCAGCGATGACCGCCAGCTGCTTTGCTTCGCCTTAGCACTCTGGAATGGCAAAGACCCGATCATCAAGGAACGCCTATTCGGCCTCACCAATAGCGAAGGGAACCACGGCGAAGATGTCAAAGAATATTATTACTATCTCGACTCAACGCCAACGCATTCCTACATGCGTTACCTCTACAAGTATCCGCTCAATACCTTTCCCTACGATGATCTTGTCGCCGTAAATAAAGCAAGGTCACGCCACGAGCCGGAATATGAACTCATCGACACGGGAATTTTTGAAAAAAATGAATACTGTGATATCGAAGTCGAATATGCCAAGGCTGATCCGGAAGACCTGCTGATCCAGATCACGGTCCACAACCGCTCAGATCAACCGGCCAAGCTCGCTGTTTTACCGACCCTCTGGTTTCGCAATACCTGGGATCAGGGCAGCGGCCCAAAACCCTTGATCAAAGCGCAGCCGGGTGAATTAGGTGCAGCCAGCATCCATGCGAGCCACCCCGACCTTGGCGATTTTGCGTTGCATTGCCAGGGGGCTGATGAACTGGTGTTCACGGACAACGAAACGAACACAGAAATCATCTACGACAAACCAAATCAATCTCCCTACACCAAATGTGGCATTAACCGCTACATCGTTCATGGCGACATAGCGGCTATCAACCCATCCCAGCAAGGCACCAAAGCATCCGCCATTCATCACCTCTCGATTGGTGCCCATGCCTCGAGCACAATCCAATGTCGACTGACCAGGTCAACACTTGAATCCCAGGGCGACTCTGCCCATCACGACTTTGATCAGACCCTGGATCGCAGAAAGCAGGACTGCGATGACTACTACGCCAGGGTGATGCCAGCTGGATTAAGCACCGAACAAAAGCTGGTGTTCAGGCAGGCCGTGGCAGGGATGCTGTGGTCCAAACAGTTCTACAACTACGACATTGCGCCCTGGCTCAAGCAGCGCGGGATTAATCCTCTGGGTGCCATGGACGGCCAGGGATTCAGAAATCAGCAGTGGTATCACATGAACAACTGTGATGTCATCTCCATGCCGGACAAATGGGAATACCCCTGGTACGCGGCCTGGGATCTTGCTTTCCACGCCATGGCGTTTTCACTCGTGGATCCAAGCTTCGCCAAGCAACAGCTCAGCTTGATGCTGAGCAGCAGGTACCTGCACCCCAACGGGCAAATTCCAGCCTATGAGTGGAACTTCGGCGATGTCAACCCACCGGTGCATGCCTGGGCAACCTATCTCGTCTACTTAACCGATGCATCACTGCATGGCCAGAGTGATCATCAGTGGCTGAAACAAAGCTTCCACAAGCTTCTGATTAACTTTACCTGGTGGGTGAATCGAAAAGATGCCGATGATAATAGTGTGTTCCAAGGTGGCTTCCTTGGTCTCGATAATATTGGCATTTTTGACCGCACTGAATCGACAGAGATGGGCGGCCGGCTCGAACAGGCCGATGGCACGGCGTGGATGGCCTTCTACGCCCAGACCATGGTCAATATTGCCGTCGAGTTGGCACAAAGCGATGAAACGTATCGCGAATACATAGCTAAATTTATCAGTCACTTTTTAAGAATCGCCCACGCGATGATCAATCGCAATGCGAGCGAGAGCATGTGGGATGAAGAGGATGGGTTCTTTTATGATGTCCTCCGCAAAAGCGACGGCAGCTCAAATCGGCTGAAAGTCAGATCGATGGTCGGCCTAATTCCATTGTGCGCCGTACACGTGTTCGAGCAGGATGTCGTGGAACAATTTCCGGAAATTGGCGATATCTTGCAACGCATGCAGGATAAATTCCCAGATCAACAAAGCTCTTTTCACGACATCAGGCTCAAGGGCTATGCCAACCGACAAATGATGTCAGCCCTCGATGAAACCAATCTTCGCCGAGTGCTGGCGATCATGCTCGATCCTGATGAGTTTCTCAGTGACCATGGCATTCGCTCGATATCGAAACGGCACGAAAGGGATCCCTATCGCTTTGTCCACAATCAACAGGAATACGTTGTCCAATACCTGCCGGCCGAGTCCGATTCAGGACTTTTCGGCGGCAACAGCAACTGGCGCGGGCCGATCTGGATGCCAGTCAACTTCGCGATCATTCGCTCCCTGAGTGTCTACTACACGTATTACGGCAACGACTTCAAGGTCGAATTCCCGACAGGCAGCGGCCAGATGGCAAACCTCTACGAAATTGCCGAGAATCTCGCGCACAGACTCGTTTCCATTTTCACGCCCAATACTGAAGGACTTAGACCAGTCTTTGGCAGTCAGCAGACCTTTCAAAATGACCCCAACTGGAAGGACCATCTGCTGTTTTATGAGTACTTCCATGGAGATAATGGTGCCGGCATAGGTGCGAGCCACCAGACGGGATGGAGTGGTCTGGTGTTTAATTTGATCCACTACTTCGCCGCCAACACCCAGGAGATTCGGTTGGCAAGCGGCGGCAATACTGGACCCGAGCCCAAAGTGCGTCAAGGCGACGATTGAGGCAGAGTTACAGAAAGGCTGCCTTGGTTCAAAGACCCAGGGACATTAACAACAGAAGCCATAGGCCGGCAAATGCCCAAGGCAAAACAATGTGCGGCAAGGAACCATGATGCAAGGTCCATGGATTATCACGAAGGCTCTTGCTTGATCCAAGCACTGGAACGAGCTTTGGGCTCCTAACTATGTTATTAATGTGCATTGACAAGAAAGCGCGCCTGTTTTCGAGTGGCTTGCGTACGCGTTCAGCGGCCCTGATAGCTATTGCTACAGTTATACAACAAAACAGGCCCAAAAGGGGCAGTGCAATTCGCAAGAGATGGGCAGCGGGGGAATGATTGCCTGAACCCAAAAGGACAACAAAAGCGGTTATCAGAAAAGATTGAGAGGTAAAAAGCCAAGACAACCGATTAAGTATCCATTGCTGCTCAGTCATGAGCAGCTGCTCTATATATGCTGCAAGTGACAGTGCGTCTTTTAAGTCAATGCCATCAATTGACTCGTGAAAGCTGTCATCAGGCATTGACATCATTGAACCCAGTACAGGCTAGAAGTTTTTCTTGAAACGATTTAGCGGGAGCGTGCGCCTCTGGTGAGATCGCTTTTAGGTCTGCGAAGCTTTGAGCTTCATGGTGCTGAGCTCGGTTCTCTTTGTCAGAATGGGCTCAATGATATGACGGTGGCGCTCTAATTGTCAATGAGCAGAGCATGCCTTGGTTTTCTGTTGGAGAATGGATCAGCCTAGGCTCTGATCACTGCGGCCTTTGCTGCAGTCATGGCGCTGGTCATTTCTCCTGTACGCCTAGAGAAGGTGACTTTCTTGATCTTTCAAATAGTATTTGGGCGAGACCATATTAGTTACAGGCTCTACCTCGTCGAGCAGTATCAGAGTTATTTACTTCGCTTGTAATGAGCTTAATTGTTGTCTCAGCGAGGGTTCTCGCAGTAAGGCTTCCGCAAGCGTTCTTCCTGGTCTAAGCAGGGCTCGATGGAATGCCCAAGATTTGTGCGGATACAAAAAGTAGAGAGGCCCGGGCTGCGATCGCCTCATGCCACGAATGCCGCTATACATCGCTGGTGCTAAAATTGGAACTGGTGAGTTGATTCTCTTCGTCCCTAGGTGCCTTCAGGTACTGGCAAACCTCTGCAATGCGGGATGGGTACCACTTAGGGCCTCTACAGGTTCCCAGTCCAAATTCGTTAAGGGCTCCGATGGTTTGTCGCAGGCTGCCCCCGATCTGTCTTAAGTACAGGGCAAATGGAGCTTTTGCCACCGCCACAAGCTTCAACAGCCTTGCTTATTTCTGGTTGTCTGCTTTGAGGTGTGGCCTGGCACCACCAAGCTTCACACCTTTGTTTTTGCGATGGCAGGTGGGGCTTTTGTCCGCTGGGAGTTGAACGGCCGTTCTTGCTCCGACAACTCCTTTGACTTGTCGGCCATCCGTAGTGCGATTTCACTCACGACTCGGCTGAGTCGATCGAGTTTGGCGACCTGGAGCTTTGCTCTGGTTAGACGGCATAGAGCAAGAGCCGCTGAGTTGGGGCCGCTCGCTCTTGGCACCGGAGGTGACCTCGATGAAATCCCCAACACCTCAGCTCCAGGCTGACTTGCCAGATAGAGCTCGCAATTGCCCAGTTGGGCGGCCAACCCGAGGCCCGAGGCACCCTGCTCTCGGGTCGAGACCCGGCGGTAGGGGACGAACTGCTGGGCGTTCGGCTTTTTGAATGGAGCATCAGTGCTCGCTTTGGCGGATGACGGTGTAGTGAGGGTGGTCATCCCCCATATCGGAGTCTCGTCTTGTTCGGCAAAATCGATTTGACCTTGGTGGAACTGCCCCTCTGAATGCCCCTTCTGACGGAGTGAGACTTCAAAAAGTTCGAACGATTTGAACGGCTCTCCCCTGATTCAACTGTTCAGAACCATTGCCGTAACACACTTTCCTCTCTTTCTCCCGCCATGGCGTTTTTTGAATCCGAAATCGTTCAGGACGAGGCCAAGCGCCTGTTCACCGATTACCAGCAGCTGATGCAGCTCGGGGGCGAATACGGCAAGTTCGATCGGGAGGGCAAAAAGCTTTACATCGACCGCATGGAGGAAATGATGGGGCGCTACCAGGTGTTCATGAAGCGCTTCGAACTCTCCGAAGACTTCCAGGCCAAGCTCACCGTTGAGCAGCTGCGCACCCAATTAGGCCAATTCGGGCTGACGCCAGAAACGATGTTCCAGCAGATGCACCAAACCCTGGAGCGCATGAAGGGGCAGTTGGAAGCCGATACCTAGGGCTAGCTTCTGGCCGCGAAGGCCGGCTGCCTACGATCCACCTGAGGATGGGCATCGGATGGCACAAGCTGATTGGTCACTGCCCCAGGACCTGGCGCGCGGGGTCGCCGATCTGTTTCCCACAGGTGAGCTTTGCGGCGCTGCTTCCGATGGCGACCACCAGCTGGCCGCCCGGATTGGCGAGGCCCAAACAGCTGGTCGCCCCCTACGGGTGAAGCTCGGCATCGACCCCACGGGCACCGATATCCACCTGGGGCATTCGATTCTGTTCCGCAAACTGCGGGCCTTCCAGGATGCGGGCCACACGGCGGTGCTGATCATTGGCGATTTCACCGCCCGCATTGGCGATCCCACCGGCAAGAGTGCGACCCGGGTGCAGCTCAGCGCCGAGGCCGTGGAGGCGAATGCCCGCACCTACCTGGCCCAGCTTGGGGTGGGCCTGCCCAAGGACCAGGCCCTCCTGGATTTCGAGACCCCTGGCCGCCTTGAGGTGCGCCGCAACAGTGAATGGCTGGCGGGCTTGGCCTTGCCAGAGGTGATTGAGCTCCTAGGGGTGTCCACCGTGGGCCAGATGCTGGCCAAGGAGGATTTCGCCAACCGCTACGGATCGGGAACGCCGATTTCCCTGCACGAATTCCTCTATCCCCTGCTGCAGGGTTACGACTCCCATGCCATCGAGGCGGATCTGGAGCTGGGGGGCACCGATCAGAAATTCAACGTGGCCATGGGCCGCGATTTGCAGCGCCACTTCGGCCAACGCCCGCAATTTGGGATGTTGCTGCCCATCTTGCCGGGGCTCGATGGGGTCCAGAAGATGAGCAAGAGCCTGGGCAACACCGTGGGTCTCTCGGAGGATCCCCTCTCGATGTATTCGAAGCTTGAAAAGGTGCCCGATGCCGTTGTCGATACCTATCTGACCCTGCTCACCGATTTGGATTTGGCCGCCCTTCCAGCCAACCCCCGCGAGCGCCAAAAGGCCATGGCCCTGGAGGTCACCCGCCAGCGCCATGGGCTCGCGGCGGCCCAGCAGGCCCAGCTGGATGCGGCCACGTTGGTGGGAGGGGCTGCTGGCAGTGGGGCCGCTGATGCGGAGGTGCCCGCCGCTTCCCTGGCCCAGGTGAACTTTCCGGCTAAGGCCTTTTATCTGCTGGCTGCCGTGGGCATCTGCTCAAGCAGCAGTGACGCCCGCCGCCAGATCCAAGGGGGTGGGGTGAAACTCGATGGCGCCAAGTTGGCCGATCCCAACCAGGAGTTCGCCGATGCCTCGGAGCTGGACGGCAAGGTGCTCCAGCTGGGTAAAAAGACCTTCAGACGCTTGGTGGCCTGAAGCCCTCCGCCCTCCCTCGCCATGCCCCAAAACCAAGCTCTCAACCAAGCCGCCAACCAAGCCCCCGCCCAACGCCTGATCCTTGCCCTCGATGGCATGGACGCCGGGCAAGCCGTGGCGTTGGCCCAGTCGATCCCGGGGCTGGGCTGGGTGAAGGTGGGCCTGGAGCTCTATGGGGCCGCCGGTCCAGCGGTGGTGGCCCAGCTGCGGGAGCTCGGCCTGCGGGTGTTCCTTGATCTCAAGTTCCACGACATCCCAGCCACCATGGCGGGGGCTTGCCGCAGTGCCGCCCGGCTAGGGGCAGAGCTGATCACGGTGCATGCCTGCGCCGGTAGCGAGGGCCTCAAGGCCGCCCAAGAAGCCGCCATGGCGGCCGCTGATCAGGCGGGGCTGGCCTCGCCCACCCTGCTGGCTGTGACCGTGCTCACCAGTTGGGAGCAGGCTGCGTTTGCCCGGGAACTGGCCGTTTCCGAACCGGTACCCACCTATGTGAGCCGGCTGGCGAGCCTGGCCGCCGGGGCGGGTATTGGCGGTTGTGTGTGCTCGCCCCTCGAGGTGGCGGCGCTTCGGGCAGACCATCCCGAGCCCTTTGCCCTGGTGACACCGGGCATTCGCCCCGCCGGTTCGGCCCTGGGGGACCAGCAGCGGGTGCTGACCCCTGCCCAGGCGATCGCGGCCGGATCCAGCCACTTGGTGATTGGCCGGCCCATTACGGCGGCCCAAGATCCGGCCCAGGCTTTTGAGGCCATTTGCCGCAGCCTGGAGGCCTGAATCGGGTTCAGGCCACCAGGCTCCGCTGGGGAACCAGTTGGCTGTAGAGCTTTTCCAGGGCATCGATATTGCCCTCGAGGGTGTAGCGCTCCAGGGCCCGCTGACGGGCCAGCCGCCCCAGCTCCGCCGTGAGCACGGGCTGGTCGCGCAGCACCGGCAGCAAGGTGCGCAGTTGGGTGGTGACCCCTTGGGTGCTGATCACAATCCCGGCCCCCCCCTCCAGCACCTCGCCATCGGCACCGGCATCGGTGGCCACGCAGGCCGTGCCGCTGGCCATGGCTTCGAGCAGGGCGAGGGAGAGTCCCTCCACTAGCGAGGGAAGCAGGAACACTTCGGCCAGCTGTTGCAGGGCGACCCGAATCTCCAGCCGGGGTTCGTAGCCCCACCACACCACATCCGTTTCCGCGTCGTTGGCCTGCAGGGAGCTGCGCAGGGGCCCGTCGCCCACGATCAACAGCACGCAGCCCGCCGGCCGCACCAGCCGCCAGGCCTTGAGCAGGGCCTCCACGTTTTTCTCGGTGGCCACCCGGCCCATGTAGAGAAACACCCTTCTGCCGGCAAACCGGCGTTGCAGTTGGGCCAGCTCCGGGCTGGGGCTAGCCCCGGCCGGTTTCCAGGTGTGGGGGTCGACCCCATTGGGGATGACAGCCAGGCGGTTTGCACGCACCCCCAGGCGCATCAGCACCTCGGCCTGCAAGTCGGAGAACACAATCACCCGGTCAAACTTGGCCAGGGCCGGGGCATAGAGCTGGTAGGTGAGCTGTTGGGTGCCGGCGGTGATATTGCGCAGGCTGGCGTCAAAGGCGGGGTGGAAGGTAGCGACCAGGGGCACCCCCAATTGCTGGCAAAGGTCGGGAAGCCGGAAGTCGAGGGGGGAGAGGGTGAGGCTGGCGTGAACCACATCCGGGCGCAGCCGCTCGAGGGATTCACGGAGCTCCCGTTGGGCCCCGGGGGAGGGGATCGTGTAAACCTGCGATTTGACCAGGTAGGGCAGGGCTACTTCCGGGCCACCACCGAGACCATCTGGCCCACTGCCAGGACCATCGGAGCTATCGATCCCGAGTTCTTCGGCCAGGGTGGTTGGGGACGGCCGACCGGCTGGGGTGTCGAAATGGATAAAGCTGATCCCATGGCCTCGGCTCCTCAGGGCATGGGTGGTGCTGAGGCCGTAGGTGACATTGCCGCAAAAGGGCGATTTCTTGCCTAGCCAGGCAATGTGGGCCACCAGGGCTGCAGCATCCGGAGGCTCACGCTAACAGCGTCGCCAGGGCCTCTCAAAGAGGGCTGCAACGAGGGCGATCGCGGCCAGAACCCACAGCACCGGCAGCAATCCATACCAAGTCACAACGGTGCCAGCCATGACCAAGGGGAGGCTGAGGGCAATGTTGATCAGGTTGTTTTGGAGGCCGAAAACCTTGCCGCGCAGGGATTCTGGCGTGTCTTCCTGGATGGTCGTTTGGGCGGGGATCGCCAGGAGCGCCGCTCCGATGCCCAGGACCGCGCAGAGGGCCAGGGTGAGGCCCAGCTGGCCGCGGAATTGGCCCAGCAGTAGCAAGCAAAGGGCAATCGTGCCCAGGCCCGTGGAGGCCAGGGTGCGGCGGCTCAGGCCATGGCCCCATTGGGCCACCGCTATCGCCCCAACGGCCAGGCCCACCCCGCTCATGGCGAGCAGGATGCCGAACTGGGTGGGGCCGAGCACCTTGATCGCTGACGCCAGGCTGATGGCCAACACATACAGCGCGGCGAGCAGGCTGTAAAGCAGCACGAGCTGGATCATGGCGCTGCGCACACTGCTGCGCTCTTTCAGCACCTGGAGGCCATCGCCAATTTCCCCCCAGATGCTCGTGCCAGCTGGTTGGCGGGGGGGCTCGTTGAACCTGATTCGGGCAATCGAGAGGGCTGCAATCCCATAACAAATGGGCAGCAAGACAAATTCGCCGTCGCTGATGCCGATGTGGGCCAGCAGCCCTTGCAGCAGCCGCAGGATCGGATCACCCAGGGCAAAGCCCACGATCGTGGCGCCCATGCTGGTGGCCTGATAGAGCGAATTGGCGGCGAGCAGCTGGGGCTTGGGCACCAGCATCGGGATCGCGGCCTGCTCGGCGGGAGCAAAAAATTGGGTGAGCACCGATTCGCAGAAGGTGATCACCACCAGGCCCCAATAGCCCCAGCTCAGCCCCAGCCAGCGGGGGCCATCGATCAAACACAGGGGGATCAGCAGGCTCAGGCCAACCCTGAGGCCGTTGGAGGCCACCATCACCTCCCGTTTGGGCCAGCGGTCGGCCCAGACCCCCGCTACCAGGCCAAGCACCATGGCCGGGATGGTGTTGGCCACGTAGATGCCCGTGGCAAGCAGGGTGATCAGCTGGGCGCGGGTATCCAAATTGAAATTGAAGGCCCCGGCGGCTTCGGCGATGGCCCCCTCACTGGGTGGTGCGGTGGTCACCCAGTACTGGGCGATCAAAAACACCATGAACACGATGTAGAACTTGTCGGCCAACTGGCTAAAGAGCTGGCCGATCCAAAGTTTCCGGAATTCCGGCAGGGTGAGCACTCCCAACACCCCGGTGCC
>Ga0310332_10450_pt1 | contig 10589 bp, 11 predicted proteins | sample LakMicSRFLOrngD5_FD_195546 | JGI IMG/M metagenome (GOLD analysis project Ga0310332, IMG submission 195546) | Enriched freshwater cyanobacterial communities from Lake Michigan, Michigan, United States - MI23.SRFL.Orng.D5 (v2) (version 2) | ecosystem: Environmental > Aquatic > Freshwater > Lake...
ATCGCCTTTGTCTGTTGGAAACTCGAGCAGTTCCAGGTTGTGCCCGTCGGGATCCCTGAACTTGAAGGCGCGGATGCCGGCGGCAGCCTTGTTCCAGGCCGGCAGGGTCTGGGGTCCCCGCGAGACCGCCCGGGCCAGACCGCTCTCGAGCGCGGGCTGCAGGCGCTCCAGAGCGCCATCAAGGTTGCTGGTGACCAGGCACAGATGCTGGAACCAGAGGTCGCAGCTGCGTGAATCGGCTGGTATCTCCCGCCCCGGGAGTTGGGCGCCTGAGCCATCGGCCTTGGGCACCTCGAGGATCTCGAGCGTCTCCTGACCCAGCTGCAGCCGCGTCAAGCGGAATCTCCCCTGGGGCAGACCCAGCAGCTGGCCGTAGGCGCCCCCATCGATCTGCAGGGTTTCCCTTGCTTCAAATCCGAGCGATTGGCCGTAAAAGTCGACGGCCCGGGCAGCGTCGGCGCTGGTGAAGCCGAACTGCAACACCCGGGGCCCTCTCGCGGCGGCGCCACTCATGACGCCAGTTCGGTCAGGGCGGCCGCCGCTGCCTCGGCGATGGCCAGGTCGGTGCTCGGCGTCATGCCGGAGACGCCGACTGCCCCGAGGCAGTGTCCGTTGTGGATCAGCGGGATGCCACCGGCCATGGCCACCGCGGGCTGGCCGAAGATGCCGGCCAGCTGGGCCAGGGCCGGACGTTCGCCGTTGATCGCCTGCTCCTGCGGGGCGGTGGGCTTGCCGTTGAGGGCGGCCATGCGGGCCTTGGCGATCGCCGTTTCGGCACTGGCCGCGCTGGCGCCGTCGCGGCGATCCAGCGTCAGCAGGTGCCCGCCGGCATCAACCACGGCGATGCTGACCCGCGCTGCACCGCTGGTGTCGCCATGGGCGTTGGCAGCGCCGTGGGCGGCCGCGACGATCTGGCGTCCATCGCCCAGGTCGAGTTGATGGGTCGCTTGCATCAGCCTGGCCAGACGATCTGCATCAGCCACAGGTGCCCCGCAAGGCTCACCCCGGCGGCGGCGGCCTGCAGCTCGGGTTCGCTGAGCCGCAGGGTGGCTTCGGCCTGGTGACGCACCAGGTCGACCCCGGTGAAGGCAAATCCCCGTTCGGCCCCCAGGGCAGCGATGGCGTCCAGGTTGGCGCAGTCCTGCATCTGCTTCAGCAGGGCTGGATCCGCCTTGACCTGTTGGAGAAAGGTTTCGAGTGAAGGGTTGGCCATGGTGGTTCAGGGGATAGCGGCGCCGCGGGTGTTGGTGAACAGGCTGTAAATGGCGTGGGAGGCGCAGATGAACAGACGGCTGTGGTGTCGGTCGCCGAAGCAGAGGTTGGAGACCCGCGCCGGCACGCGCACCTTGCCGATCAGCGTGCCATCAGGGGCGATGCAATGCACCCCGTCGGCGGCGCTGCACCACAGGTTGCCCTCCTGATCCACCCGAAAACCATCGGCCCAGCCTGGATTGATCTGGTGAAAGGGCTCGCCGCCACTGAGGCTGCGGCCGTCGTCTGCGACGACGAAGCGGCGAATCAGCTGACGCGGCTCGCTCGCGCCGGGGGCACCGGTTTCGGCCACATAGAGGACCCGTTCATCGGGTGAGAAGGCCAGGCCATTGGGACCGTCAAAGTCGCTGGCCACCGCCACTGCCGTGCCGCTGTCCGGATCGAGCCGGTAGAGGGCCGGGGGTTGTTCGGAGTCCTGCCGGCCTCCTTCGTAGTCGTTCATCAGCCCGTAGAGGGGGTCGCTGAACCAGATCGAGCCATCGCGCTTAACGACCACATCGTTGGGCGCATTGAGCCGGTGCCCACGGGCATGGCTCACCAGGGTGGTGACCGATCCGTCGAACTCCAGTCGCGTCAGCCTGCGGCTGCTGTGGTGGCAGCTGATCAGGCGACCCTGCTGGTCCCGGGTCTGGCCATTGGCGTAATCGGATGGCTGACGGAACACCGACACGCCGTGCTGTTCACTCCAGCGCAGGGTGCGGTTGTTGGGGATGTCGTTGAACAGGAGGCAGTTGTGATCGCCGAACCACACCGGTCCTTCGACCCAGCGAAAGCCATCGGCCAGTAATTCCAGCTCGGCGTTGAACAGCACCAGCTGCTCAAAGCGTGGATCCAGGCAGTCGGTGCAGGCTGAGGGATGCTTCATCGCGCGCCTTTCAGCCGAAGAACCCTGGCCTGGCCTGACGCCAGCGGTCATCGTTGCGCTGGATGATCAGCTGCACACAGGGCTCGTCGCCCACCTGGGCCGAGAGGTGGCCGAGGCGGCCGCCTGGGCCTGCCTTGCAACCCTGGTCACCCCCGAACGAGTACTCACCGGCCTGAATCACCACCTTGTGGCCATCCATGCTTTCGACCGACCAGGCACCCCGCAGCACATAGATCCACTTGGGAATGTGATTCTCGTGCCAGTCGGCCGTCCAGCCCACCGGCAGGTAGGTGACAAAGGCATTGCCCTGATCGAACAGCTCCCGGGAGAACTGGGGTGAGTCGCCCGGACCGAGTTGGCCCAGCGTGAACCGCTCGATCGTGCACTGGACCTGGCGGCTGACGCCGTCGTCATCACACCAGAGGTGCCAATACTTTTCTGGTGCGGGAGCCTGGCTGAAGGGGTCGGCCATGGTCATCGCTTGATCGCGATCGCCGAGATCTCGAGCTGGATCCCCAGCACCAGGGCTGACACCTCCACCACTGCCCGCGAGGGGTAGGCGTTGGCATCGGGAAAGGACTCCTGCCAGACCGCATCAAAGGTGTCGAGGGTGTTGATGTCGGTCAGATAGACGGTGGCGCTGACCACGTCCTGGGCACTGAACCCGGCTTCGTCGAGCACGGCCATCATGTTGCGCATCACCTGACGCGACTCGAGGGTGATGTCGCCATTGCCCACCACCAGGTTGGTGGCTGGGTCCACCGGCAGCTGCCCGGTGATGAACAGCATGTCGCCCACCTGGAATCCCTGGCTGTAGGAGGCCACGGGCTTGGGAAACCGGTCGCTGTGGATGGCTCTGCGGATCCGCGGCTCGCTCATGACGGGTCGGGGCATTGGTCTTTTGCACCGTAGGCAGAGCTGCCGGCCTGTGAGCTCACTGTTACGGAGCGCTGTCGGAGCGCTGTTGGAGCACTGTCCTGGGGTGTTTCAGATGGCAGCAGGTTGTTGCTGTTGCCCTTAGCTTCGGTGTCACTCCCCCATGAACGGACGGGTTCAAACCATGACCACCAATCCCTATGCCCAGGAGACCCTCTCCACGCTGCTGGCGGGCAAGGTGGCCATCGTCACGGGCGGCAACAGCGGCATCGGTAAGTCGATCGTCGAATGCCTGGCCCAGCTGGGCGCCAAGGTGGTGATCGACTACCGCTCCCATCCTGAGGCCACCGAAGAGATCGAAAAGGAGATCGGCAGCTATGGCGGCTGCAGCTTCGGTGTTCAGGCTGACGTCTCCAAGCTGGACGACCTGCAGCGTCTGGTCGATACCGCTATCAGCCGTTACGGCCGTCTCGACGTGATGGTCAACAACGCCGGCATTGAGACCCGCACCTCGATTCTGGATACAACCCCTGACGACTACGACAAGGTTCTGGACGTCAACCTGCGGGGTGTGTTCTTTGCAACCCAGTTTGCGGCCAAGCAGATGATTGCCCAGGGTGGCGGCGGGCGCATTATCAACATCTCCTCGGTCCACGAGGACTGGCCCATGCCCAACAACACCCCCTATTGCTGCGCCAAGGGCGGTGTGCGCATGATGACCCGCACGGCTGCTCTGGAGCTGGCCCCCCACGGCATCACGGTGGTCAACGTGGGGCCGGGTGCGGTCGCCACGCCGATCAACGACTCCACCATGAACAACCCGGAGCTGCTGGCCAAGCTCAATGCGGCCATCCCTCTGGGTCGCATGGCCCAGCCCGAAGAGATTGCTCGCGTGGTCGGCTTTCTGGCCAGCGATGCAGCCAGCTACATCACGGCCACGACGATCTTTGCCGATGGCGGCATCATGCAGAGCAGCCCCGGTCTTTGAACAACGGCATGGCCCCCACCGACGAGCTGATTCCCCTGTCGCGCCTTGAGGCCGAGCTCGGCATCGGCCGGGTTGATCTGCTGTTGCTGATCCGGCGGCTCGGTCTTGAGCCGATCCGTCGGGGCATGCGTACCTTTCTGAGCTCAGGCGATGCGGCCACCCTGGTGAATCGTGCCGGTGGAGACCCAGCAGAGACGGTGGCGGCCGAGCTGGTGCTGGAGGAACCTTCGGTGCATCATTTGCCGGTTCCCACCGATGGCAACTGGTACAAAGCCGATCTTTATGCGGACCTGCGCCTGTTCCGGGAACGGCTCGAGATCCTGGAGCGCCTGGTCCGCACCGGCATCGAGGTCGACAGTCGTGAGCTGGCCGAGCTGCTGCAGCTCAAACGTCTCCCTCCAGTGGTGGGTGACGGTCAGCTTCCCTACTTTGAGCGCCAGGGTCTGCGTTTCTGGCGCATCAGCCGGCCGGGCCAGCGTCTGAGCTGGAAAGTCACCAGCGATGACGCAGTCATTGCCGCCTGAAGTTCACCATCTAGCATTGAAATCCTCGCATCTGGTGCGCCATGCATCTGTTGCTGACTCCTTTGCTGTTGCTGATTCCAGGCGGTTGGCTCGGCGTCCTGGCTGCAGGTTCTGAATCGTCGCTGCCGCAGGCTTTGCCGGTTGGTGAAGGTTCTGGCGTTGCTGAAGCAGTCGGCCTTGATGCTCTTGGCAGCCTGCCTGTTCAGTTGGCAGCCATTGGCGCGATCCTGGTGTTCAGCATCGTCATTGACCGCTACGCCCTGCGCATCGGTATCCCTGGAGCGTTGGCTTTGTTTGGGGCCGGCGTGGTGATTCAGCCGATGTCCAATACGGCATTTAATCACGAAGGTTTTGAAAATCTTCATATTATTGCCCTTTGCTTGCTGCTTTTTTATAGCGGCGTGAAGATATGTCGCCGCTATTTTAAGCGCCAGGAATTTGTTGTTCCCAGTGTGCTGATCTCTGTCTTTGGCGTGTTCATTGTCATCGCCGTTGGCTCGGCTGTGATGTACTACGCCCTCGGTGCAATCAATGCCGACTATGCCACCAGTGAGCAACCATTGTTGATTGCGTTGGCCCTGGCCTATTGCATTGCTCCGTTGGATTGGGGTGCTTTCACTTTCGTTGTCAAGCGCGTTGACCGTTTCAGTGACCGGGTCATGGGAGTGCTCGAATTTGAAACGGCGATCAGTGCTGCCATGACCCTTGTCATCGGTCAGGCTTTATTCGAGTTTTTCACGAACAAGGGCACCACCACCATGGCATCCAGCGCCGTCGATATTTTTGTCAGCAGCATTTCGCAGGGCATCGTCATAGGAGCCGTTCTTGGCTATTTGCTTGCGGTCACGATCAAGCGTTGTGCTGTCGAACGCTCCCAGTCCATCGATCTGGCGATCGGTTTCGTGATGATCGGTTATGGCTTCAATGCCTGGATTGGTCATGGGGGGTTGGTCTGCAGCCTGGTCATGGGATTGATGGTCAGCATTCTTCTCTCGGGCGAGGAGAGTCGGGATGAGAAAGAAATTCTCTCGGTCCAGCTCGAGTCAATCAATATCGCTTCTGAGTCTTTGATTTTTTTCATGGCAGGGTTGGCTGTTGATCTCAGTGTGGGTCTCCTTCCAACCCTGCTCGCGGCTGTGATTCTGCTGACAGTGGTTTGGCTGTTAAGGCCTTTGACGGTGTATCTGTTTTTCAGGGGTTCTGATTTCTTGAACAACCGGGAGCGCCAGTTTCTTTCACTATGGGCGCCCAAGGGTGCGATTTCGATGGCACTAGCTATCACTATTCCAGACTTGATTGAGGAAAGTGGTATCCCTTTTCAGCGTGTGATCCATCCCGTCTCTGAAACCTTCATTGTCGATGTGGTTTGTTTCTCCGTGGTGCTCTCCATGCTGATCAAGAGCCTCGTTCTGCCACCGTTGCACCGCCGTTTGTTGAATGGCCAGGCCCAGGATCAACCAGCTGCCTAGGAGCCCGCAGGGCCAACAGGTTGTTGAGCTCGGCCATCAGCAGTGGAATATCGCTCAACAGCACCGTCTGCAGAGGTGCAATCAAGCCCGCAGCGGTGGCCAGCGATGCGATCAGTTGGCTGCCTCCCAACAGGCTGAAATTCTGGTTGCACACCCGCTCCATGCGGCGGCTGATCAGGATCAACCGCGGCAGCCAGAGGGCATCGGCACCCAGCGACAGGTCGCAGAGGTTGGCCAGGTAGCGGCTGTCGTCATCGACATCGAGGCCGATCGAAACGTCTGCCTGGGCCAGGGCTGGCAGATCATGCAGCACATAGCCGACGTAGCCCACCGCTTCGCCACGTTGCTGCAAGCTGCGGACCAGTTCAAGTCGATCAAGAGCATTGCTGGATCTGTAGCGGTGCTGCGCGTCGATGCCGAGGGCAACGGCCATCTCATCGAGCCGTTCCACCTCTTCGCCCGCGATCAGATGGATTTCGACGCCCAGGTCCCGCAGGCTCTGGCAGGTGTCCTGCCAATGCTGGTCCGGTTCGCTCAGCAGCTCCACCGTTCCCAGTCGTACGTCGTCCTTCCAGATTTCCAGCGGGTTCAGATGGGTGTGGCAGCGTTCGCCGGTGACCATGGCCTGTTGGCGCAGCTGCCAGCAGCGGCCGTCTTGGGCGGTGATCGTCCATCCTTCGCTCAGGTGTCTGATCTCAACGTGTTGGACAGCGACAGGGTCAGCAACCTTCTGCAGTTGCTGTGACCAGAGTGCAGCGCCATCGTTGCCGCAGATCCAGTGTTGGATCCCCGCCAGCAGTTGCACGAGCGAACCGGGTGGAGTGGTGGTCGGGTTGGCGATCTGCTCGCGCACCTGGATGCCGCCGATGCGGTCCAGGCAGCTGCGGCTGATGATCAGATGGCGGATCTTGCCGATCTCCTCGATCGCAGCAGGCTTGCGAATGCGCAGCTTGTGCAGATTCAGATCGGCAATCGTTGTCAGTTGTGAGGCCAGTTTCTGCTCCTCCCAGTCACTGAGAGGGTTGAACTGAAACGATGCCAGGGCGGCTTCAGTCGAGCCGATCGATATCAAAGCCCCCCCCAGGCCCAGCAACAGCGGCGGCATCACCTGTTTGTACCGCTTCAGCCAACGCTCGGCCCCCTTGGGCTCGTGCTGCGCCCTGGCCGAGTGCTCCCTAAGCATGCTGTAGGCAGGATCGGTGTGGATGCAGTGTTCGATCCGCGCTTCGGCCACACCGCTGATGACCAGGGCTCCAGGCTCGAGCAGGTCACCCTGAAGTAGACGCTGGGGACGCCAGTCGCCATCGACCAGACGGTTGACAACGATCAGTTCGCCATTCAACAGACGCGCTGACAGCAGGCAGTGTTCGCGCCGGTCGATTCGGATGGCGATGCCCACGGCCACATCCTTGAGCAGGCAAGGCCTGGGTGACCCGTCGGTGTCGATCGCATTGAGGCTGACCCGCTCACCCAGGCGTTGCAACAGGTGGTCAGCATCCAGATCAAGCGCGTCACGCTCGACGGCGCTCTGGGCGATTTCAACCGCATCCCCGAAGGCCAGATCGAGCAGAGCTTCAGCGGTCAGGCCCTGGCTGACCAACACGCCTGAGAACCCCAGTTCCAGACTCTGGACGGTCAGGCGTCGACGCTGCAGTTGCTGCAGGACTTCACGGGCCAGTGGCAACAGCAGGATTGAGCTCAGGCCCACCATCACCAGCGTTGGCACGGCCAACGCGCTTTCGAGGCTGATCAGGGCCAGGCAGGCCGCCCCATGGGCCAGCGTCCGTTTGACCCGTGCCCCTGCGTACGGAGCCGGTGGCAGCGCTGTCAGGTCACCGTCGTCGATGGCCAGGGTCAGAGCCTGCTCGAGCAAAGGCTGCAGTTCCCGTCGTCGGTGCTGGGGGTAGGCGACGCAGAGGCTGCCGGCCAGCGGGTTGATCCTGAACTGCAGCAACCAGTGGCAGCTCGTCAGCACCAGGGTGCAGTGGTGGCGCAACAGCGGCGAAGCCACCAGTTGCTCGCTTCGAATTCTGAGGCGACCGGGAAGATCACTGGCCACGCTCCAGGTCAGGTCAGTGGCGGCTGCTGCAGCGGCTGCAGACGATGCCATTGATCAAACTGGCGTGACAGGGCCCATCATCGCAGCGTCGAAGGCGTTCTGGACCTGCGGCAGGCGTCTGACATCCGCTCGCCTGGACCGGCACCGTCCCAAGCAAAGTCAGAATGCGCCTGCCCGGCCAGGTTTCCCCATGCAACTGCGGCGAGTCCCACGCCTGTTGGCAGCCCTGCTGCTGGCCGCGCTGGCGGTTGAACCGGCCCGGGCGCTCGAAACCATCCGCATCAAGTTGCCCATGATGCAGGAGACCTTCAGCCTGAAGGTCTCCGACCTGCGTGACCCCCGCGCCATGGCAGCCGGCAGCAGCGACCTGGCCGAGCTGGACCGTGCCACCAACGGTGCGATCGGCCGCGAGTTGGCGTCGTTCATGACCAGTGCTCTGCCGCTGCAGTTGGCCTCACTGGCGCGGGTGGCCCAGGGCAGTTCCCTGGTGGATCAGGCCTTGCTGTTGATCGCAGCCTTTGGCGATGTCGATGGGCTGTCAGCGCCGCCGACCGTTGGCCGCGATGAACTGGAGCAGGCGCTGCGGCAGACCGCGGCCAACCAAGGGCGACTCAGCCTGGCCGATGTGCTGGCGGCGGTGCCGGGCAAGACCGCGACGGTTGACCTGAATCGGTTTCTTGCGGCCCTGAGGCGATTGCAGCGCCAACAGGCTGAGGCCCTGCCACTGCTGGCCTCAACCGCCCCCGCCAGGGATGACCAGCTCAGTACACCCGGCCCGCAGCCCTATCGCCGCCGCACCCAGACCCTGGTGGTCAGCCATCGCACCGTTCCTTTGCCGGTCGTGGTGATCGAGCCCACCTCGGGGGCGAATGGCCAACTGGTAGTGATCTCCCACGGGTTGTGGGACAGTCCGCTCAGCTTCGAGGCCTGGGCCAACCATTTGGCCAGCCATGGCTACACGGTGCTGCTGCCTGAGCACCCCGGCAGTGATGCTGCCCAGCAACACGCGATGCTGTCGGGCAAAACGCCACCACCCGGGCCCGACGAGCTGAAGCTGCGGCCCCGCGACATCTCGGCCCTGATCGATGCCGCTGCCGACGGTCGCCTTGGTCTGCGCCCAGGGGTGGACACCTCACGGGTGCTGGCTGTCGGCCATTCCTGGGGCGCCACAACCGTGCTGCAGCTCGCCGGGGTCACACCCAGTTCGGAGCGTTTGCGGGAGACCTGCAACAACCTCGAGGATTCTTCCCACAACCTGAGCTGGGTGCTGCAGTGCAGTTTTCTGACTGCTGCAGACCAGGCTGGCCTGGCCGACCGGCGCGTTCAGTCGGTTGTGGCCGTCAGTCCTCCGATGCGGCTGCTGTTTGCCCCCGGTGCCGCCCGTGCCATGCATGGCACCGTGCTGCTGGTCAGCGGCACCAGAGACTGGGTGGTGCCCGTCGGTCCCGAAGCCATCGACCCCATGCGCAAGCTGGCCGCCAACACCGGAATCGGCCGCAACCGTCTGGTGCTGGTCGAAGGCGGAGACCATTTCAACCTGCGCGCCCCTGCGGCTAGCGCTGATTCGCCTCTCAATGCCTTGATCCTGGCCTGGTTTGCCTCGGGGGGGTCGCTGCCAACCGATGGCTGGGGTCACAAGGCCATGCCTCTGCGTGACGTGACCGCACCCCTGATCCAGCCGTTGGTCAGCCGTTGACGAAGGGGTGTCGCAGTCTCAGGGCCAGTTCCACCAGCCCGTAGGCCAGCACCAGCAAAACGCCGCCGGGGGCTAGGGGTACCATCAACCCCAGGCCGCCCAACAGAATCAGCAGGCTGGCCAGTCCCACCAGCAGCAGGCTCACCCCTGCTGAGAGTCCATTGATCAGGCCATGGCCCACAGAACCCAGCATCGAGGGGTGGTGGCGTCGGGTTCTGATCGCGATCACATCGGCAGCGGCTGGGGTGGCGCCGCATTCGCTCAGGGCGGTGACCAACCGTTGGCTCCCCTGGCGCAGGATGGCGTCGGCGTGACCTGGGCCATCGCTCAGGTTGTCAGCTGGCGGCTGGTACACCAACAGCACCGAGCATGCCCCTGGGGTGAGCCGCCAGTACAGGGGTAGGCCGGCCAACAGGTCGCCCAGTCGGCGTTTCAACCGGGGCCAGGGGATCGGACTGGTGGAGCGAATCCTGTAGCGCAGGCGACCTGGGCTGCGATGGACCGGCTGCAGGCAGTCCAGCATGGTCATCGTTTCAGGCGACGACCGTCACGTACTGGCCGGTGGTGGCTGCCTGAGCCCAGGCTTTGCCCTCAGGGTCAAGGCTGCGGCTCCAGTCGGCCAGATCGCCACGGCGCCGGCGGGCGCTGATCGTCTGGTGCGTGGTGCCCAACCGTTTGGCCAGGGCCTGGGTGCTCAGATTGAGGGGCTCGCTGGTGACGGTTTCCACTGCGGACGCCGGGGGCAGTGGGCTTGGCGTGAACGCCAGGGTGCGCATCGCATTGGCGGCAGCCACCAGACAGGAGCCGTTGTTGAGCAGCACGGCCGCAATCGGGCTGAAC
>Ga0310332_10452_pt1 | contig 10532 bp, 10 predicted proteins | sample LakMicSRFLOrngD5_FD_195546 | JGI IMG/M metagenome (GOLD analysis project Ga0310332, IMG submission 195546) | Enriched freshwater cyanobacterial communities from Lake Michigan, Michigan, United States - MI23.SRFL.Orng.D5 (v2) (version 2) | ecosystem: Environmental > Aquatic > Freshwater > Lake...
CCTGCCGAACCGCGCGCGTGATCGACGCCCTGACCCCCCCCCCCATCCACAGCCGCTGGACGGATGGCTACTGGTCGGCCGGCCCTGTGGCCGCGCCCGGGGTTCTGCCCACCGTGGTCGAACAGTCGGGCCGGGGCGACCGGGCCTTCGACATCTACTCCCGCCTGCTGCGGGAGCGGATCATCTTTCTGGGCACCGGCATCGACGATGGGGTCGCCGATGCCCTGGTGGCGCAGTTGCTGTTCCTCGAGGCCGAGGACCCCGAAAAGGACATTCAGATCTACATCAACTCGCCGGGCGGTTCGGTCACAGCCGGCCTGGCCATCTACGACACGATGCAGCAGGTGGCACCGGATGTGGTGACCATCTGCTACGGCCTGGCCGCCAGCATGGGCGCGTTTCTGCTGTCGGGGGGCACCAAGGGCAAACGGCTGGCCCTGCCCAACGCCCGGATCATGATTCACCAGCCCCTGGGCGGGGCCCAGGGCCAAGCCGTCGACATTGAAATCCAGGCCAAGGAGATCCTGTTCCTCAAGGACACCCTCAACGGCCTGATGGCCGAGCACACCGGTCAACCGCTCGACAAGATCGCTGAAGACACCGATCGCGACTACTTCCTTTCGCCGGCAGAAGCGGTTGAATACGGGCTGATCGACCGGGTCGTCACCGAGACCACTCCGGTTTGATCGTTAAGGACGGCTGACGATTCCCGTTTGCGGGTCGATCCTGGTCCTTGAGGCCCCTCTGCCCCGTCAAGCCGAAGCCAAGGTTCGATGCCGAAGTTCGACGCACACCTGAAATGCTCCTTCTGCGGCAAATCGCAGGAGCAGGTGCGCAAGCTGATCGCCGGACCCGGCGTCTACATCTGCGACGAGTGCATCGACCTGTGCAACGAGATCCTCGATGAGGAACTCGTCAGCAGTCCCCCCGCCGCCACGGGCCGCAGCACCCCGGAGACCGGTCGCGGCAAGGCAGCCCCCAAGAAAACGGCCAAACCGGCCCCGACCCTGGCCCAGATCCCCAAACCCCGGGAGATCAAGGCCTTTCTGGACCGCCAGGTGGTGGGCCAGGAGGACGCCAAGAAAACCCTGTCGGTGGCGGTCTACAACCACTACAAGCGGCTGGCCTGGCAAGGCGACGGCAAAGGCGAGACCGACCAGACCGCCACACGGCTGCACAAGAGCAACATCCTGCTGATCGGCCCGACCGGCTGCGGCAAGACCCTGCTGGCCCAGACCCTGGCCGAGCTGCTGGATGTGCCCTTTGCCGTGGCCGACGCCACCACCCTGACCGAAGCGGGCTACGTCGGTGAGGACGTGGAGAACATCCTGCTGCGGCTGCTGCAGAAGGCGGATCTGGATGTGGAGCAGGCCCAGCGGGGCATCATCTACATCGACGAGATCGACAAGATCGCCCGCAAGAGCGAGAACCCCTCGATCACCCGCGACGTCTCGGGTGAGGGGGTGCAGCAGGCCCTGCTCAAGATGCTGGAAGGCACGGTCGCCAATGTGCCGCCCCAGGGGGGCCGCAAGCATCCCTACCAGGACTGCATCCAGATCGACACCAGCCAGATCCTGTTCATCTGCGGCGGTGCCTTCGTCGGTCTCGACGACGTGGTGCAGAAACGCATGGGCCGCAACGCCATCGGCTTCATCAGTGCCGATGGCACCAGCCGGCCCCGCAGCGGCAAGGACCGCCAGGCCGCCGAGGTGCTGCGGCACCTGGAGCCGGACGATCTGGTCAGGTATGGCCTGATCCCGGAGTTCATCGGCCGCCTGCCGGTGACCGCCGTGCTCGAACCGCTGGATGCCGGCGCCCTGCAGGCGATCCTGACCGAGCCCCGGGACGCCCTGGTCAAGCAGTTCCAGACGCTGCTGAGCATGGACAACGTGCGGCTCGAGTTTGAACCCGACGCGATCGAAGCGATCGCGATCGAGGCCCACCGCCGCAAGACCGGCGCCCGGGCCCTGCGGGGCATCGTCGAGGAGCTGATGCTGGAGCTGATGTACGACCTGCCCTCCCGCAAGGACGTGCAGCAGTTCAACATCACCCGCGAACTGGTCGAAGCCCGCACCAAGGCCCAGGTGCTGACCCATCCGAGTGCCCAGGGCGGCGAGCAACAGGCCTCGGCCTGAGGTCTGACTGGGGTCTGAGCGCGGCCGGTAACCTGCTCAGAGCGTGGACCTGCCCCAGCCCGAGCCGATGGGTCAGACCTACCAGCCCCTGCATCACAAATACCGGCCCCAGCGCTTTGACCAGCTGGTGGGGCAGGAGGCGATCGCCGCCACCCTGGGCAACGCCCTGCGCTCGGGTCGCATCGCCCCCGCCTATCTGTTCAGCGGCCCCCGCGGCACCGGCAAGACCTCGAGCGCCCGGATCCTGGCCCGCTCGCTGAACTGCCTGGCGGCCGACGGTCCCACCCCCGAGCCCTGCGGCAGCTGCGAGCTGTGCACCACGATCGCCGCCGGCACGGCCCTGGATGTGATCGAGATCGACGCCGCCTCCAACACCGGGGTCGACAACATTCGCGAGCTGATCGAACGCTCGCGCTTTGCCCCCGTGCAGGCCCGTTGGAAGGTCTACGTGGTCGACGAGTGCCACATGCTCTCGACCGCCGCCTTCAACGCCCTGCTCAAGACCCTCGAGGAACCGCCGCCGCGGGTCGTGTTCGTGTTGGCCACCACCGACCCGCAACGGGTGCTGCCGACGATCCTGAGTCGCTGCCAGCGCTTTGATTTTCGTCGCATCCCCCTGGAGGCGCTGCAAGGGCACCTCACCTGGATCGCCGAACAGGAAGCGATCGGCATCACCCCGGCAGCCCTGCACGTGGTGGCCCAGCGGGCCCAGGGGGGCCTGCGGGATGCCGAAAGCCTGCTGGACCAACTCTCCCTGCTGCCGCCGCCGGTCGAAGCCGAAGCCGTCTGGGATCTGCTGGGCGCGGTTCCCGAACAGGAGTTGCTGCAGCTGGCTGCAGCCCTGGCCGCAGCCGATCCCCTGCAACTGACCGAGTCCTGCCGGCTGCTGCTGGAACGGGGGCGCGAACCGACGGCCCTGCTGCAGGGTCTGGCCGCCGTACTGCGCGATCTGGTGCTGGCCGGTGTGGCCCCGGACCGGCTGGAGCTGACGAGCCTGTCACCCCAGTTCAGAACCGAACTGCCCGCCCTGGCCCGCAGGATCGGCAAAGAGCGGCTGCTGCATTGGCAGGCCCAGCTCAAGAGCAGCGAGCAACAGCTGCGCCACAGCAGCAATCCGCGCCTGTGGCTCGAGGTGCTGCTGCTGGGTCTGCTGGCCCAGCCCCAGGCGGCCGCCGCACCAGCCGCCAAGCCCGCGGCGACACCTGTCACGGCTCCAGCGCCAGCTGCACCCATGGCCGCCCCCGCACCCACAGAAGCGACAGCCGCCACGGCCCCTGCTGCAGCTGCGCCGCCGCCGGCTCCACAGCCCGTTGCAGCGCCTGCCCTGGCAGCGCCAGCCAATGGCCCCGAGCCCAACCTGGCCGAGCTGTGGCAACAGATCCTGGCGGGACTCGAGCTGCCCTCGACCCGCATGCTGCTATCCCAGCAGGCCCAGCTGGTGCGGCTCGATGCCAGCCGTGCCGTGGTGCGGGTCGCCGGCACCTGGATGGCCATGGTCCAGAGCCGGTTGCCGCTGCTGGACAAAGCCCTCACCCAGGCCCTGGGCAGCCCGCGCCAGCTGGTGCTCGAAAGCGGTGGTGAACCGCCGCGGCCCAGCCCTACCGCAGCACCCTCGTCTCCACCAGCTCCACCAGCTCCACCGACTCCAACGGCCCCAGCGACCCCAAAGCCAGCGACGCCAAAGCCAGAGGCCCCAAGCCCAGTGGCCGCAAGCCCTGCCCCAGCAACCAGCCAAAACCCGAGTCTGCATGCCCCCGCAGCGCCGGCAGCGGCCCAACCCCAGACGCCGCCCCAGACGCCGCTTTCGCCGCAGCCCCCTGGCCTAATCAACGACCTCGACAGCAAAGCCAGGCGCCTGGCCGACTTCTTCAACGGCGAAGTGGTGGCCTTCGAGGGATCCCTGGACGACGACGACGGCGATCAGCGCTCGGACGCGGCCTGAGCCAGGCACCCGTCGTTGTCTTCACCCAGATGCAGGGTCTTGGCCCAGACCAGGCGCTTGGGCAGAACCGCCATGCGCAGGGTGACCCAGGGAATCACCACGAACCAGTGGACCAGGTAGACGATGCCCAGACCCATGGCCAGGGGGTTCATCGCCGGCAGAGCCGGGCCCTCGCTGGGTCGGCGGCAACCGCTGACGATCGCCAGACCGGAGAGGCCCAGGGCGACGATCGACAGCGGCCAGATGCAGGGCAGGGTGCGGGTCACCAGGGCGCCCGCCATGTCGGCCACCCCCAGCATCGGCATGGCGTACTGCAGCAGGAAGAAACAGATCAGATCAAGGCGCTGACGCGGGCTGAGCCGGCTCGACAGCAGGGCTGGTCCGTAATCAAGAAAACGCTGCAGCCCCCCTTCGGCCCAGCGCTGGCGCTGACGCAGCAGGGCCCTGAGGCCCAACACCGCCTCCTCCCGGACCGGTGGATCCCACAGCACGCCGATCGGCTGACCGCCGACCAGCAGCCGAAAGCTCAGGTCCAGGTCATCGGTCACCGTGGCTTCGTTGAACCCGCCGCAGGCCAGCACGGCGTCACGCCTGAGCAGCTGCCCGTTACCCCGCAGCTCGGCGACGCCGCCGACCCCCAGGCGGCCCTGCTGAATCACCGCATCCAGAGCCATTTCCATGGCCTGGGCGCGGGTCAGCAGATTGACGTCGGCATTGGCGACAGCCTTGCGCAACTGCACCGCAGCCCAGCCACCAGCCTCGGCGAACGGGATCAGGCGCTCGAGGGTGTCGCTCTGAAGCTGGGCATCGGCATCGAGCACCAGCATCCAGCGCCCCTGCAGCTGTTGCAGCACCAGATTGAGGGCGCCCGATTTGCCACCGCCGGCATCAGCCGCGCGACGCACCACCTGCAGCTGGGGGTACAGCTTTTGCAAACCCGCCAACAAGTCGGGTGTGCGGTCCGTGCTGCCGTCATCGACGACCCACACCCGCAGCAACCCCTCGGGATAGCGCAGTTGGGCCAGATGCTCGACCAGGCGGGTGATCACGGCCTGCTCATCCCGTGCCGCCACGACCACATCAACCGCGGCCAGGGGGCCGGTGAGAAGGGACCGGGCCTGGGCCGCAGCGGCGCTGTCGTCAGCGGCGCGCAGGCTCTGGAGCAGCACGGTGCGGATGCTGTACCCCCCCAGCAGCACCGCCAGCGCGATCGCCGGCCAGTAGCTGCGGCCCGCCGGCAACCAATGGGGTGCCATGCCGGCGGCGGTGCAGCACAGGGCATAGACAAAGGTCTTGGCGCGACGGCGATCGGTGGCGGTGCCGCCCGCGTCCATGACCTTTCCTCGAATGGCCGCAACTTTACGGGTCGCCGCCAAGACCTGGCAGCTGTGGCGGTGGCAGTGGCGGCGATGGTGCCAGGGGCTGCAGGCGGGTGCCCGGGTAGTAGCGCTCAAGGATGCGGCTGAAGGACCAGCCACGGCGCCCCAGGTCGATGGCCCCGGCCTGGGACAGGCCAACCCCGTGGCCAAAACCGCCCCCCTGCACCAACCAGCGACCAGGGCCCTGGGGGGTCAGCACGAACAGGGTGCTGGGCAGGCTGCGCAGGGTGCGGCGAATGGCATCGATCCGCAGCACCGTGCGGCCGGTGCTGCCTTCGATCGCCAGGGCTGTGACCCGGCCGCTGGGACCCCGTTCGAGCACCGCCAGCCGTTGCACCTGGCCCACCTGCAGGCCCTGCCGGCCCAGGGCCTGGGCGATCTGCTGGCGATCAAGCCAGCGGCTCCAGCGAAACAGCGGATGGTCCGCGCCGACAAAGCCCTCGGACCTGCCCAACAGCTGCGCCAGCTCAGAGACCCGGGGCAACGGTGCCCTTTCAGCCGGTCCATCGACACGGTCGAGGGCCGGGCGCAGATAGGGCTGGGAACCGGCATTCCAGGCTTCCTCCAGACCGGCTGCCAGGCCACCGTTGCTGGCGTGATAGACCGCGTGGATCGGTTGGTCCTGCCAGCTCAGCACCAGGCCCCGGGTGCGACCGATCGCCTCGCGCACCGCCACCCCCGCCGCACGGGGGTCGCTGTACACCTGGCATTGCGTGGTGACACACAGGTGATAGCCGTCAGCGGCATAACGGTGCTGGTTGCGCAGCGACCAGGTACGGGCCAGCACCGCCTGGGCCGCCAGGGCCTGAGGGGGCGAACCAGACCCGATTTCGTGCGGAAGCACCCCTTCCAGATAGCGCTCGAGGGGCACCTGCTCCAGCAGGCTCCAGCTGCCATGGGCATCGCCCTGCAGCCGGAACGGCCCGGCGTAGACCCCCCCCTGCCAGCGCAACCCACCGGGGGCTTCAAGCGCCAGGGGAGCGACCAGGCGCTGCGGGGAGCGACCCGGCAACTGCAGGACCAGCGCGACCGCCGTGGTGTGGCGCTGCTCGAGGCTGCGCACCGTCCAGCCGCTGGGCACGGGGGATCCCGGCGGGGCCCAGACCTCCCAGTCAGCGGGCTGGGCCAGGGTCACGGGCACCCCGAGCTGGCGCCACTGGTCTGCCCGGCGCTCGGCGGTCTCAAAGCTGGCGTAAGGGCCGGCCACCAGGCGCCGGATCTGCAGGGGCTGGGAGAGCGCAACCCGTTGCCAGCCCAGGCTGAACTGCGGCGCCTGCCAGCGCTGACCCGCTCCATCACGCAGGGTCAACAGGCCGGTGGCGCTGCGCAGCTGCAGGGGCATCGGGCTGCTTCCGGCACCCAGCCGGGCGGCCAGGGCCACCCACAACCGGGGCTGCCCGGCCCCCACAGCAGGGGGGGCAGGCACCGGCCACTGCAGGCTGGAAGCGGGCTCAGCCCGGCAACCGGAACTGATCAGCGGCAGAGCCAGACAGCCCACCAGCAACAGACGCATGCAAGCCGGGGGGGCCAACAGTTGGAGAAAAGCAGGGTCACGTCGTAGTGTGCCCGTTTGCGACCGCGCCGCCAGGCCATGCCGAAGCTCAAGACCCGCAAAGCAGCCGCGAAGCGGTTCAAAGTCACCGGCAGTGGCAAGTTCCTGCGTCGCCGGGCCTTCCGCAATCACCTGCTGGACCACAAGAGCCCCAAGCGCAAGCGCTACCTCGGCACGATGGCCGTGGTGGATGAGCGCGATGCCGACAACGTGGCCCTGATGCTGCCCTACAGCGGCTGATTCCAGGACGCCTCCAGGGGCTTCCACCTTCTCTGCTCACTTTTCTTTTCTGCACCCATGGCCCGCGTCAAGAGGGGCAACGTCGCCCGCAAACGTCGCAACAAGATCCTTCGCCTAGCCCGGGGTTTCCGTGGCGGCAATGGCTCGCTGTTCCGGACCGCCAACCAGCGGGTGATGAAGGCGCTGTGTAACGCCTACCGGGATCGCCGCCGCCGCAAGCGCGACTTCCGCCGTCTGTGGATCGCCCGCATCAACGCCGCAGCCCGCATCAACGGCGTGAGCTACAGCCGCCTGATGGGTGGCCTCAAGAAGGCTGACGTGCGCCTCAACCGCAAGATGCTTGCCCATCTCGCAGTTGTGGATTCGGCGAGCTTCACCACTGTCGTGGGCGCCGCCAAGTAAGTCCAAACCCAACCGTCTCCCCGGCAATCCAATGGACGCCCTGCTGCCCCAGGCCTATCTGATCGGTCTGGTCGCGATTCTGGGGGTCGCCGCTGTGGCTGTCGCCCGCCAGGTGTGGCGGGTACGCCGCGACGAGGTCACCCTGGCCAAACTCGAGCAGCAGGACACGGCCAAGGGAGCAACCGCGTCTGGGCTCTACGAGCTGGGCTCGGCCCAGCTGCGCAAGCGTCTGTATGGACAGGCTGCTGACAGCCTGCGCCAGGCCCTCAAGCGTGCCCAGGCTGAGGGCGAGCCGGCCGAAGCCCAGGCCCTGATCGAAAACGCCCTCGGTTTCGCTCTCGCCGCCCAGAACAAGTTCAAGGCGGCGATCCCCCATTACCGCAAGGCCCTGCAGTCCAAGCCCGACTACCCGGTTGCGCTGAACAACCTGGCATTCGCGCTTGAAAAGCAGCTCAAGACCGACGAAGCCCGCGAGATTTACGAGAAGACCCTCAGCCTCGACCCCGACAACAAAACGGCGAGTAAGCGCCTGAACCTGCTGGGACGACGCTCAGCCGCCTGAAGCATCAGGGCTGGAGCCTCAACGCTTCCTGGTGGTTTGAGTTCCGGTGCTGGGTTCCAGCAGCAGCTTGCCGCCGGGATTCGTCAGACGGGGGGCTTCCCAGGCGCTCAGCTGAAACGTCTGCAGACCCTGGAAGGCCCCACCAGGTTCCAGGCCAATGCTGCTGGTATCGGACAGCACCAGCAGGTCCAGCTGGTCCGATTTGGCATTGAGGTTGCCCTGGACCGGCGTACTCAGACTGCCGATTGTCATCGTGCCCCTGAGCACGACCATCTGGCCGACGGGGTCGAGCCCGGAAAGATTCAGCACCACCGTCTGGGGCGTGCCACCTGCGTAGCCGACATAGGTGCCGCTCCAACGGCGCGGCATCTCCGAGGCCAGGGTCTTGGCCCGTGCCACCGGGTCGAACTGATCGACGGTGTCGGTCTGCACCGCCTTGAGCTCGTTGCGCACCGCCGGGCTGTTGGGGTTGAAGGGCACAAAGGCCGGCTGGGGAGCGGCGGCGGCCACCAGGGGCAGGGCCGCCGTCACCACAGCAAGGGGAGCCAGCAGGGATCGCAGGGTCATGGCGGGCGGCAGGTCCGGGTGCTGCACAGAGACTAAAGACAGGCAGCCTGTCGCGATACGGTCGCAGAAGCAACTCTCTGCCAGCCGTGACCCCGACCGCAGCCGCCGCCAACGCGGACCCTCTGGTGATCGGAGGCCGCCGCTTCAGCAGTCGGCTCATGACCGGCACCGGCAAATATCCCGACCTGGCGACCATGCAGGCCAGCCTCGAGGCCAGTGGCTGCGAGATCGTGACGGTGGCGGTGCGGCGCGTGCAGAGCCAGGCGGCCGGCCATCAGGGCCTGATGGAGGCGATCGACTGGTCGCGCATCTGGATGCTGCCCAACACCGCCGGCTGCGCCACGGCCGACGAGGCGATCCGGGTGGCCCGGCTCGGGCGCGAGCTGGCGAAACTGGCCGGTCAGGAAGACAACACCTTCGTCAAGCTGGAAGTGATCCCCGACAGCAGACATCTGCTGCCGGACCCGATCGGCACCCTGGAAGCGGCCGAAACCCTGGTCAAAGAAGGGTTCACCGTGCTGCCTTACATCAATGCCGATCCACTGCTGGCCAAGCGCCTGGAGGAGGTGGGCTGCGCCACGGTGATGCCCCTGGGGTCGCCGATCGGCTCGGGCCAGGGCATTCGCAATGCCGCCAACATTGCCTTGATCATCGAAACATCAGGCATTCCGGTGGTGGTGGATGCCGGCATCGGTGTGCCCAGCGAGGCGGCTCAGGCGATGGAGATGGGGGCCGATGCCCTGCTGATCAACAGCGCCATCGCCCTGGCCGGTGACCCGGCGCTGATGGCGTCGGCCATGGCCCAGGCCTGCCAGGCGGGCCGCAGCGCCTTCAGGGCCGGCCGGCTGCCGCTGCGTCCAGAGGCCAGCCCCAGCTCGCCGACATCGGGCCGGGTGGGCAGCTGAACTCCGGCGGGACACCCGCGCGTAACGCTTCGGCAAGGCGTTGTGTCAGTTGAGGCCGATCTCCTTACCGTCAAGCGATCCGAGCTCAGATCGATGCAGGTCACCCAGGAAGACGGCGGCAGGTTGAACGCGTTCGCCAAAGAGCCCCGCATGCAGGTGATGGAGGCAGGCGAAGGCGGCGCAGGCTCCAGCAGGCTGCTGTTGATCGGTGGCGGGCTGCTGGTGCTGCTGATGGTGGCGGTGGCGGTGGGGATCAGCTGAATCCCTGTAGTAGCTTGACGCGACGGAGCGATCGCCCGTTCAGATCGCTTGCATAGCAGGAGTTCAGCGGTGAAGGTTTTCGTTCTCGGCGGAGACGGCTTCTGCGGGTGGCCGTGTGCCGTGAACCTGGCGGATGAGGGCCATGACGTTCTGATCGTGGACAACCTCAGCCGCCGCAAGATCGACATCGATCTGGCGGTCGAATCGCTGACCCCGATCGCCACCATGCCGGACCGTCTGCGGGCCTGGGAGCAGACCGGCGGCAAGCCCATGCGCTTCGAGCTCATGGACATCGCCCATGAGTACCAGCGCCTGCTGGATCTGCTGCTGGCCGAACGGCCCGATGCGGTGGTGCACTTCGCCGAACAGCGGGCCGCCCCCTACTCGATGAAGAGCAGCGCCACCAAGCGCTACACCGTCGACAACAACGTCAACGGCACCCACAACCTGCTGGCCGCCATCGTGGAAAGCGGCCTGGACATCCATGTGGTGCACCTGGGCACCATGGGCGTCTACGGCTATGGCTCCCATCGCGGGGCGACCATCCCCGAGGGCTACCTCAAGGTGGAGGTGCCCCAGCCCGACGG
>Ga0310332_10454_pt1 | contig 10507 bp, 8 predicted proteins | sample LakMicSRFLOrngD5_FD_195546 | JGI IMG/M metagenome (GOLD analysis project Ga0310332, IMG submission 195546) | Enriched freshwater cyanobacterial communities from Lake Michigan, Michigan, United States - MI23.SRFL.Orng.D5 (v2) (version 2) | ecosystem: Environmental > Aquatic > Freshwater > Lake...
GCCTGGCGAAAGCGCTTGAGGGTCGCCGCCACGCCATCAAGCCGCTGGCGGCAGGCATCGACGGCGGCGAGGGAGGTGTCGAGCTTGGCGGCGATGCGGCGTTGTTCGTTGAGAGGGGCAAGCGGGACAGGAATTATCGATAGCTTACTCGCATTAACATTGGCAAGAGCGATTCCTGCAGAAGCACCTGAGATGGCATTCCAATATTCAGGGCTATGCAAAAAGCGATTCAGATACCTGGGAATGATTGCAAATGCGCTAGGAGAAAAGCGAATCAGATAGGAGGCAAAAACAGAGATGCACGTCACTTCGCCAATCAGCGACGCAAAGCCAACAGAGCCTGCTCGGGAAATAACTATATCACCAGGAGAAAGCGTGTACTTGTCTATTTCATCAGGAGTCTCTTGGCAAAACGGTACTGTTTCCCAGTTTACTGGCCCTTTAGTTATGTCTGTTGTACGCAGAAGCTTGACGCTGCCGTATGTAGATGCCTTGGTTGTCCAGCCATACTGTCCCTTGCCAGCAAGCTCTCCCAAGGTGGAAAGTACCCACCCCACCGGCAACTCCCGCCCCTCCATCACACCAACTCCTCCACATCTTCCCCCAGCTCCGCCAGGATCGCCCGCAGGTCCTCAAGTGCCCCTTCCAGCTCCAGCATCGCCGCCTGGGCCAGAACCGCCGGTTCCGGTAGGTCGGCGCCGTCTTCGGCGGAATCATCCTTCAGCCAGGCCAGATCGAGACTTTCGCCCCGGGCGGCGATCTCCTCGCGGCTGAAGCATTGCCAGCGGCCTTCCGGGCCTGTGGCGGTGCGTGGCGCCAAGCCGAGCGGATCAGTTCCGTAGGCCGCTTCGAAGTCGGCAAAATGGGCGCGGGTGAGCGGTGTGCGTTTGCCGAAGGCCGGCATGTTGGCCCGCAGGTCATACACCCACACCGCCTGGGTATTGCCCCGATCGCTGGATCCGCGCGTAAAGAACAGCACGTTGGTTTTCACGCCCTGGGCGTAGAAGATGCCCGTGGGCAGGCGCAGGATCGTGTGCAGGTTGCACTTGTCCATCAGATCCTCGCGGATCTGTTTGCCCACGTTGCCTTCAAACAGCACGTTGTCGGGCAGCACCACCGCCGCCCGGCCGCCGGGCGTCAGCGCCCGGTAGATGTGCTGGAGAAAGCAGAATTGCTTGTTGCTGGTGGGGAAGGTGAAATCGGTGCGGCTGGGCAGGCCGCCGCCCTTCTTGGTGCCGAAGGGTGGGTTGGTGAGGATCAAGGAGGCCGGCGGCAGGGATTGGCCGTCGCCGCTGAGGGTGTCGCCATACCAGATGCCGCCCTGGCCGGGCCGGGAATCGAGCCCATGCAGCATCAGGTTCATCAGCGCCAGGCGGTGGGTGTCCTGCACGTGCTCCATGCCGAAGAAGGTGCGCCCGTAGAACCTCTTCTGCTGCGCTTCGTCCAGCTCGAACACATCCTGCTGCTCGCGAATCCAGTGCTGGGCGGCGATCAGAAAGCCGCCGGTGCCCGCCGCCGGATCCTGGATCACATCGCCCAGCCGCGGCTGCATCACCGCCACCATCGCATCGATCAAGGGCCTTGGCGTGAAGTATTGGCCCGCGCCTGATTTCTTCTCTTCAGCGTTCTTCTGCAGCAGGCCCTCATAGAGATCGCCCAAACCTTCCTGGCGGGCGCTGTACCAATCGAGCTTGTCGATCTCGCTCACCAATTTCGTGAGCGTGACCGGTTTTTTGATGAACGAACTGGCGTTGCTGTAGATCTCCTGCACCAGCGGCGAACTGCCACTCTCGCTGCTGCCCAGTTCCAGCAGCAGCAGTTGGTAGTGCTTCATCTGCTTGGGACCATCCAGGGTCTCCAAGGCATCCCAGCGCCATTCCTCGGGAATCCCCTGCTCCTGGCCCGTTTCCTTGGCCATCTTCAGGAACAGCAGATAGGTGAGCTCCGTCACGTACTGGTGATAGGTCACCCCGTCGTCCTTCAGCACATTGCAGAGGTTCCAGAGCTTGCCGACGATGTCCTGAGTGAGCCTGCCCTGGGTGAGGCTGTTGCCGGGGGAGTTTGGGGGCATCACCAGGCCTCCAGGGTGAGTTCGTCCACATGGGCAAACGCCTGATCCGCCGTCACCAGGGCGCAGCCTTCGCTGAGGGCATGGCTGGCGATCAGCAGGTCCAGCGCCGCCAGCGGCTTGCCATGGCGTTCAAGTTCGGCGCGTAGCCGGCCATAGATCCTGCTGCAGGCTTCGGTCCAGGGCAGGATCTCCAGGGTGTCGAGGGTGGACTCCGCCAGCGCCCGCAACCGCGTCGCCGCCGGCCGCTTCTCCAGGCCGTAGCGGATCTCGGCCACCACAATCGCCGATAGGCAACAACGTTGCTCACGCACCCAGGCATCCAGGCGTGGTGAGCGCCGCCTGAGAAAGGCGCTCACGGCGTTGGTGTCCAGCATCAACCTCCTCTTCCCTGCAGCCATCAGGGAAAGTCCACCGGTTCGGGAGGACTGGTGTCGTGCAACCCCTCGAAAAAGGCGTCCAGTTCCTCCCGGAAGCCAGGCTCCTGCAGCAGCGCATCCCTGAGCTCCAGCAACTCCTTGGCCGAGGGCCGCACCGGTGTGAGCACCACCGCGCCGCTCTCTGGATCGCGATGCACCTCCACCTCCGTTCCCTCGAAACGAAACTCGGCCGGCAGGCGTACCGCCTGGCTGCGGCCGTTGAGGAACAGCTTGGCGCGCATGGCCCAACCCCCCAGGCGATCGATACCGAGTCTAGATCGTGGCCGCGATCTCATGCTGCCTCCCACACGGCTTCGTTGAAGTGGTGCAACACCTGCTCCAGCTCGCCGCCGAACATCCTGTTCAACCGCGGCCAGCCGCCCCCCTCGCGCCGGAACAGCAGGGCGTCGTCGTCCAGCGCGTCGCGATCCACGATCGTGATCGCCTTGGTTTGGTTGGCGATGCGTTGCAGCCACTGGCGTTGGGGTGTGGTCCAGCTGCGGGTGGCCAGGATGCGCTGCAGGGCCTTGTCCACCCGCTGGTCGTAGGGCACCAGTGCATCCCCCAGGGCCGCCTGGCGGATGTAGCCCATGATCGAAGCGGCCATGGCCTGGTTGGTGGTTTCCCGCCAGGCCGTGGCCAGGGTGGCTTCGTTGTAGCCCCGCTGATCGAGGGCGAGCCTGAGTTCGCGCAGGTCCTTGCGGGTGAGGTCCCATGGCCGCTGCAACACGGTGATGAGGGCCGGCAGATCGTTGCCGGGATCGCGCACAAAGGCCGTAAACCCCTCCAGGTAGTCCTCGGGGCGGGTGGCATCGCCATAGCCCCGTTCGATCGAGAGCAAGGCGTCGTCGTGGTCGGAGAGGTATTGGGGCTGGGTGGGCCCTTCCCAGCGGCGATCCAGGAGCTCGGCCAGGCCGGTGATGGTGCCGAGCCAGCGTCGCGCCTCCCCGATGGGCAGCTGCTGCAGCCGGCTGATGAAGTCGGCGGGTTCTTCGCCGGTGAGCAGCCGAAACTGGGCCTCGCTGGCTTCGCTGAGGTGCCGCTGCTTGCGCCGCAGCTTGGCAACCAGCTGCTGACGCACGAGTTCACTGTCTTCGCCTTCAGTGGCCCCTATCTCACTGATCAGCTGGCTGAAGCTGATTTTTGGGTTCGTCACCACCGGCTGCATTTGGGTGAAGGCCTGCAGGGCGTTATAGATGCCCACCGCGTCAAAGATGCGGAAGCTATCTTTGCCAATGGCTTCACACAGACGCGTGGCACGGCCCTTCATTTGATCGTAGAGAATGCGGCTATTCATCCGTCGAAGGAACACAATGTTGCAGATCGCGGGCACGTCCACGCCCGTGCTGAGTAGATCCACCGTGACCGCCACATTCGGAAACGCTTCGTTCTTGAAACGACGGATCAGCTCCTGTGGTTTTTCGCAGGCGCCGGTGATCTTGGCTACCGCATCATTGGGAACACTCCCATATCGCGCTTGGAAGGCTTCTTTGAGCAGCATCTCCACCAGATCGGCGTGTTCGTTGCTGACGCAGAAGATCAAGGTTTTGTACGGGGAAAACGGATCCAGCTCATCGGCTAGCACCTCACACACCACCCGATTGAAGTCTTCGGTGATCACCTTTCGATTAAAGGCTTCCACGTCGAAGCGCAGCTCGTCGGGGGTGGTGAACAGTTCGATTGAGGCAGTGTTTGGATCGTAGGTTTTAACTTCTGCTCCGGCCGCCCAGCGGATGCCCTCAGTGGAGAGCTTTGTTGAGATCAGGAACGGCGGCTCTTGGTCTACCAGAAAGCCGTCCGCTACGGCCTCTCGGTAGCTATAGACGAAGATCGGTTGGCCGAAGATCGCCACCGTGTGCAGAGCAGGCGTGGCCGTTAGGCCGATCTTGACGGCGTCAAACATCTCCAGCACACGCCGGTACTTCGACACATAGTCGTTGAAATCACGGAAACCCAATTCCCGTTCACTCAAGTCCCGATCGAGCAGGTAGCCCCGGTGGCATTCATCCACCACGATCAGGTCGTAGGTGTCAACCGTGGGCTTGTCGTCCTCGCTGCCAAGCAGCAGGCGCTGCACCATCGCTTGCACAGTGGCGATATGCACTCTGGTATCAGATTCAGGCTCCCGCTCGCCCAATTTCTTGATGCCGTAGATGTCGGCAAAGCTCTGCAGGCTTTCCATCCGCGTTTCCTTGAAGGCATCGGCGGCCTGGCTGCCGAGTTCGGAGCGATCCACCAAAAACAGCACCCGCCGGAATCGCCCGCTTTTGAGCAGCCGGTAGATCAGGGCCACGCAAGTTTTGGTTTTGCCCGTGCCGGTGGCCATGGTCAGCATGATGTCCCGCTGGCCAGAGGCAATCGCCGCTTCGGTGGCCTCAATGGCGCGGCGCTGATAGGGCCTCAGCGGAAAGCCAAAGCTGAACGGTTCCCGCCGCAGATTCTGGTTGGCCCGATCCACGTCCTGGCGCATGAGCGCCTTGAGACCTTCAGGGGAATACCAGCGTTCGAGGGGTCCGGCGAGATTGTCAGCGCGGCGCAGATCACGGAACCAGATGCCGCTCTTGGTGCGCACTTGGTACAGGAAGCGCCGGCCATTGCTGGAGAAGGCGAAGGGGATCTGGTACTCGCCTTCTGGACCCCAACCCTGGGCCTTCAGTTCCGATTCTTCACTGGGTTGGAAGTCCCGGCAATAGCGTTCGGCCTGGGGCAGCTTGCCGGCCACATCGGTGTGGGCCCGCTTGGCCTCCACGGCTGCAACCGGGGTCAGGCCCACAAACAGCACGTAATCGGCGGGGCCGCTGCTGGTGGGCCATTCGGCGATGGCCAGGTTGCGGTTCTTTTGGGGCCGCGTTCCCTTCCCATGCCGAAGGGCCTGGGAGTCCGCTTCCCAGCCCGCTTGCCGCAACTGTCCATCGATCAGCTGGCGGGTGGCGGCCTCATCCAGTTCGATCGAGCTTGCCGCCTTGCGGGCCGCATTCCGTACCCCCATGGACACCGCCGGAGTTTGCTGGCTGGCAGCGTTCTGCAGGGCCTTAAGTTGTACCTCGAGCGTTGCCTTATCGGCCTCCACCTGCTCGGCTAGTCGCTCCCATTGTTGTTGTTCACCCAGGGCTTGTTGTAGCTGAGCTTCAGTAGCATTGAGCTGTTCGCTGATGATTCCCTCGTTGGCGCGAAAGGTATCGAGACTGCTCTGCAGCCGTGCCAGTTCCTGCTTCAATTCGGCGCTTTCATCAACCGGGGGTTGGGGAGGGCGAAACGGGCCAGAGCGGAAGCCCGGATCCTCAAACGTGCGGTGGAACCACACCCCAAGCTGCCAGGCGATTTTGAGGCTGCTCAACGCACTGGCATGGCTGTCCTGCAGCCCGTGGGTGGCGTCGTTACCGGCTTTGCGCAGGCCATGGAAGAGGTCGGCCACCTCCCGTTCAATTTGGCCGTCCAGCTCCAGGCGCCGGATCAGGGCCAGCTGGGTTTCCTCAAGGCTCGTGAACAGGCCAAAACGGGAGGCGGCCTGCTGCGCAAGCCGCTCGCCGAGCTGGCGCAGCTTGATCAGGGCCGTATTGGGATCGTCGGGGAAGTAGCGCTCGGCCAGCAACCCCAGCCGCGATAGCTGGTCGTCGTAGCGGCGCAGGTGGGCGAAGTTGGTGCTCATCACGGCTCCACTCCCCATGGAGCAGCCACTTGAGACGTCACTTGAGACGCCAATCGGACTTGTCCCAGTTTCAGAAAGTGGATGGGGCTGGCGTTCCTCGGAGGAGCCGTTTCGACATGGAGAGGGGCCAAGGGGTTGCCCACCGCGCTACCGCATCGCTCCAAGGCTTCGAAGCTGGCGCCCAGCAGCTCCTGATCGGGCATCGAGGGCTGGTTCGGCGAGGCTTGAGTCTAGTTTGCCGTGACGGGGCTCGTTTAGGGCAATCGCCGGCAATTTGGGGGTTGGGCGTTATGCGCAGACTGCATGATTTGCCTAGAAGCCCTATGGCCCTGGCCAGGCAGGTGGGCCCAGGGGCCATCGGCCCTGGCGCGACCCCAGGGGGAGTGGGCTTACCAACGGACAGCCTGCGCTGAGGGCATGGCTGGCCATCAACAGACCGATCAACCCGAGGGGCTTGGCTGCCGTTCCAGTTCGGCCCGAAGGCCGCTGTAGGCGGAGGCGCAGGCCTAGCTCCAGGGCATGGGTTCCACGGCAGCCAGCATCGCTTTAATCCCTGGATCGATAGCGAGTCCAGGCCGTCTGTCCGATCTCAGGCCGCCAGGCTCGCCGGCTGATCCAGCCGTTCCCCTTCCACCACCAAGGGCTCCAGGGGCTGCGGGCAGGCGGGTGCCCGTTCCAGGCCCACATCCACGCCAATGTGTTGGTCGGGGCGGCCGGTGATTAGTAGGGCTGTGCGCTGGCGGGTGGCGATTTGCCAGAGCCATTTGGTGAGCAGGGAGATGCGATTTTCGGTGTCGGGGATGAAGGCCAGGTGGGCCAGGCCCCAGAGGATCCAGCCGAGCAGGCCGCTCACGTGCAGGCCGCGCAGGTCAGCCACCGCATAGAAGGGGCCAATCACGGCCATGGTGCCGAGATCGGTCCAGCGGAAGGGCGCCATGCGCTGCCCCTCGCCGATCGCCAGGATGTCGCGGGCGACCCAGCCGCCCATCTGCACCGCCGGCCCGGCCATGCCGGGGAGGGCCTGGCCATCGGCGGTGTGGCGGTAGGCGCAGAGATCGCCCACGATGCGGATGCTGGGATAGCCCGCAATTGAGAAGTCGGGCCCTACTTCCACCCGGCCGCCGCGATCGACGCCGCAGCCGGTGCGCTCGGCCAGCAGCCGGCCCAGGCGGGAGGCGCGCACGCCGGCGGTCCAACAGATCGTGGCTGCTTCCAGGGAGCGGGGGCCATCGGGTCTGGCGCTGGGCTTGAGCCGCACCCGCCCCGGCTCGATCGCCTCCACCATCGAGCCCAGTTGCAACTTCACGCCACTGGCGCTGAGGTACTTGGCGGCGGTGGCCGACAACTTTGGATCCATGGTGGGCAGCACCCGATCGACCGCATCTACCAGGATCACGTGGCAAGCATCGGCCTGGAGCTGTTTGAAATCGCGGCTCACGGCCCGGTGCATCAGCTCAATTAACGAGCCCGCTAGTTCACAACCAGCCGGGCCGGCCCCCACCACCACCGCCGTTTGCAGGAAGCGGCGGCGGATCGGATCTTGGCTTTGCTCCGCCTCTTCCAAGGCCATCAAGATGCGCCGCCGGATCTCATCGGCGTGCTCGAGGATTTTCATCGGCGGCGCCAGTTCGCGCCAGTCTTCATGGCCGAAATAGCTGCTGCCCGAGCCACTGGCCAGGATCAGGTGGTCGTAGCCGTAGCGGTAGTCATTGAACACCACCTCTTGGGCTTCTGGATCGATATCCACCACCTCGCCCAGCAGGATCTGGATATTGGGGGCCTGGCCCACCATCTGGCGCAGAGGCGAGGCCACATCGCCCTCGGACACCAATCCCGAGGCCACCTGATAGAGCAGGGGTTGGAACAGGTTGAAGTTGCGTTTATCGATCAGGGTGACGCGCACCGGTTGGCCGGCCAGGGCATGGCAGGCCTTCAGGCCGGCAAAACCGCCGCCGACAATCACCACATGGGGCCAGGTCGCCTTGACGGAGGCGGGTGGATCCAGTTCCAGGAAGAAACGTTCGGGCGCCATGCCACCTGGGGACGGGTTGCATCAACCGTATGCAGCGCCCCGATGTTTGGTTGTGAGCACCAAGCCAATGCTGGCGATTGCCCATCAGGGGGCCCCTGGTCAAGGTGAAGCCAGCGCCCCTGCCCGCGCCCCTTTTTTCCGCCGCGATGCTGCTTTCGATCCGTCACCACCTGCGGTACGTCTACGACCGGCCGGTGTTTCTGGAGCCGATGACCCTGCGGCTGACGCCGAAACAGGACTGCAGCCAGCAGCTGCTGGGCCACAGCCTGCGCCTCGAGGCCGAACCGGCCGGATCCAGTGCGATCCAAGGGGCCGATGGCAGCGGCGCCCTGGTCTGCTGGTTCGTCGAGGAGCGCGACCAGCTCGCCATCACCATGGAGGCGCGGGTGCGCACCCTGCGTACCAACCCCTTCGACTGGATCATCACCTTTGCGCCGGCCCAGCGCCTGCCGGCCCGTTACCCCGCCGCCGAGGCGTCCGCCCTGGCCGCCCACCTGGACCCTGACCAGGGCGCGTCATGGGGAGCCCCCCTTCAAACCCAACAGCAAGTGCAACGGGGAGCATCAGCGGGGTTTGGGCCTGGGGTGGGGGATGGGCTGATCGCTCGGCCAGGAGCTGGCACCGTGGCCGCCTGGGCGGCTGAGCTGGCGGCGGCGGTGAACCAAAACACCACCGCCTTCCTGATGCAACTGGCGGACCGGATCCACCACGACTTCCAGCACGTGGGCCGCTTCGAGGGTGAGCCGATGGCGCCCGAGCAGACGCTTTCAGGCCGCAGCGGCGCCTGCCGCGACACGGCGATGTTGTTTGTGGCCGCTTGCCGCAGCCAGGGCCTGGCGGCCCGGTTTGTGAGCGGCTATTCGATCCACCACCCGCCGGAGGTGAGCGAGCACGAGCTGCACGCCTGGGCGGAGGTCTATCTGCCCGGAGCCGGCTGGCGCGGCTACGACCCGAGCCTGGGCCTGGCCGTGGCCGATGGCCATCTAGTGCTGGCCACGGCCCCCGACCACCGCCTGGCGGCGCCGGTGACGGGCACCTATCGGGGCACGGGCGTGACCTCGACCATGACCTACGCCCTCAGCGTGCGGGCCCTTGAAGCGGAAGCGGCCGAGACCCCTGAAGAACTCAACCCGGCACACCCCGAGGCCGGATCACCCGACCCGTTGGATCGACTCTGACAGCCCCAATCAGGCAGATGGCTGGGCTGCAGGTGCTGCCGGGTTGGCTTCGGTAAGGGCCTGGGGCACCTGGGGGGCTGGGGCGGGCAGGCTGGCCCGGATCGGCACTAGGCGGCGCTCCACCTCCTCATTGAGCCATTGGTCGAGCAGTTCCTGGGTCATCTGGCTGGCCGTGGCCTGGTCGAACACGGCCGGGGTGAGCTGCTCGAGCCGCACCACCACCCACCAGCCCTCAATCCGGAAGGGCTCCAGCAGTTGGCCCGGGCTGGCCGTGCGCAGGCGATCGGCCAGGGCCGGATGGGCCTGGGTGAGGGCCACGGGTCCGACGATGCCGCGGGTGGATTGCTCGGGGCCTTCGGCATAGGCCGCTGCCAGGTCGGCAAAGCTGGCAGCGTCTTCGTCGATGCGCAGAAACAGCTCCCGGGCCAGGCCCTGGTCCTTGAGCCGCAGCAGGCTGTACACCACCCGATCCAGTTCGGTTTTGCGTTCCAGGAAGCGGGCCTCCGCCTTGGGACGGAAATGGCGTTGGCCATGGCGCAGCAGGCGCAGGGGCCGCAGGATCTGGGCTTCCAGGGCCTGGGGGCTGAGCAGCTGATCCACCCGGTAGCGCTCGCGGGCTTCCTGGCTGGTGATCTGGCGTTCCTGGGCGAAGGCCTGGAACGCCCCCTGGGTGTCCTCGTTGCTAAAGGGTTCCAGGTCTCCATCGACTAGCTCACTGATCAGCTGCTGGCGCAGGTAGGGCCGCAGCAGGCCGAGGCGGGCCAGTTCGCTAAACGCCACTACGTCACCGGCACTGCTTGCCGGGGAAAGGCTTGCCGGGGAAAGGCTTGCCGGGGAAGGGCCTGCAGGGGCATTGCCTGGGGCCTGGGATGCCGCCGCTAGGTCAGCCATGGGGGGGGTAAGGGAAGGGATGGATCGGAAAGGAGCTGGGTGCCGCAACGGACCGAAACCCGGTGAATCACGCCAGCCGCGGCTTGGTCCCGGAAATCTAGGAACCCTTGGGTTCAGGGCCGAATCCATGGGTACGGCAGCGGAGCCGGCTGGGATCGGGTCGAACCAGGAGCAGGGGCCCTGAAGCTTCTCCCGGCTGAAGCCAATCGGCCGTCAGCGGAAGCCCGGATCCCCAAAGCCCCCAGGCGGCTGCCGACTGCCCCCGAAGGG
>Ga0310332_10458_pt1 | contig 10472 bp, 8 predicted proteins | sample LakMicSRFLOrngD5_FD_195546 | JGI IMG/M metagenome (GOLD analysis project Ga0310332, IMG submission 195546) | Enriched freshwater cyanobacterial communities from Lake Michigan, Michigan, United States - MI23.SRFL.Orng.D5 (v2) (version 2) | ecosystem: Environmental > Aquatic > Freshwater > Lake...
GGATCTCTGGTATCGGCTAGCACCCCTGGGAACCTTCTTCCATTGCCCCCAGGTGCTTTACAGCACCCGCTTGTTTGTGGGCGGCATTTCATCGCGCCGTTGGCGGGAGCAACAGCAGATCGCCCGGCTGTCTTTGGCCTGTTACGGGGCCCGTTCCAGGGGCGAAAGTGAGGCCCCTTGGTTACGGGACGCAGCCCTTATTCGACCTCCCATGTCCCAGTCCAAGGCCCCATTACGCCCCTGGTTGGGGTGGGGCTTATTCGATCAGCGGGCCAGCGAGGGGGCCTATTTTATTGGCGAGTGTTGTCGGCGCAGGGGCAATCGCCGTTGCATCGCCTATTTCCTGGAGGCGATTCGGTCGGCCCCCTGGCTCGCTAAGGCCTGGCTGCGTCTAGTCCAGGCGGGGCCCTTGCTGGTTGCCAGTCCCCCGCTGGCGGGGCCCATCCCGAGACTGCAGCCTTGATGCCGCAGATTTACCTCCGGCTCACCCCTCATTGCTGGACTGGGACCAAGGTGGTCCTCACCGCGGTAGCCCTAGGTGACCCTCCTTCAGCCCAATCCCAACCGGCGTGATTCATCCGCCCCGTTAGGGCGATTAGGCGGTTTGGTGATCGTGCAAAACCGGGAAACCCAATTCGATGCCCCCTTGTATCGGGCCATAGCCAGTTCCGCCGCCTATCCGTTGCGGGTGATTTATACCGCGGCCCTCCAGGGTGCCGATGTCGAACTCGGTTTTGCACCCCGCTGGGACCACCTGGCGAGCGGCTCCTATGACCAATGGGTGCTCCAGGGCCAGTCGCCCTTGCAGGCCTGGCGACTAGCCCGTTGGATTCGCTCGCTGAAGCCCGATTTGGTGATTGTGGCGGGCTATTACCCCCGCTTCCAGCTGCTCCTGGCCCTGTTGTTGCGGCTCCGGGGCCAACGCATCGGCTTGCGGTCCGATAACACCCTCCGCCATACCCACCTGATCGGTTGGCGGGGCTGGTTGCGCCGCCAGGCCGTGGGCCGGATTCAGCGGCTTTTCCACAGTTGGCATCCGGTGGGCAACCAGGCCCTGGCCTATCTGCGGGAGCTCTCCGGCTCGGATCGGCCCAGCTATCGCTTCGCCTACGCCGTGGATAACCACTGGTTTGCCAGTCGCTCGGCGGTGGAACGCAGCGGCCGGGCCCAATGGCTTGCCGAGCGTGGGTGGCCTGCCGACGCCTTTGTGGTGCTCGGCATCTTGAAATGGACCGCCCGGGAGGATCCGCTCACCCTGGTGCGGGCCTTTGCCCAGCTGCAGCGCCCCTGCCCGCGGGCGCGGCTGCTGCTGGTGGGCGATGGCCCGTTGCAGGCGTTGGTGCAGCAGGCGATCGCGCCGATCAAGCCCCTGATCCATTGCCCGGGCTATGTGGCCTACAGCGCCCTGCCCCAGTGGTACGGCTACGCCGATGTGTTTGTGCACCCCTGTCCGGATGAACCTTGGGGGGTGTCGGTGAATGAGGCCATGGCTTGTGGCTTGCCGGTGTTGGCGGCCGCGGGCGTGGGGGCGGGCGAGGAATTGATCGAGCCCGGCCGCAATGGCCTGCGCTTCGACAACGGCGATGCCGTGACCCTGGCGCGGCAGCTGCAGCACCTGGCGGAGGACCCCGACCAGGTTCGGGCCATGGGGGCGGCGGCCCGCCAGGCGGTGGCGGCCTGGAGTTACCAGGTCTCCATGGCCCAGATGCAGCAGGCCCTGCAGGGAGCGCCATGTTCAGCGTTGTGATCGCCACCTACCGGCGTGAGCAGGTTCTGATCGACACGATTGGCACCCTGCTGCCCCAGTTGGCCCAGCTCGATGGGCCGACGGAGCTGCTGGTGATCGACCAGAGCGAACGGCATGAACCCGCCACCACCTGGGCCCTACAGCACTGGCACGACCAGGGCCTGATTGGCTGGCAGCGGCTTGCGAAGCCCCATTTGGTGGGGGCAATGAATCGGGGTTTGGTGTCAGCCCGCGGTGAGCTGGTGCTCTTTCTCGATGACGACATCGTGCCCCTGCCGGGCTTGGTGCAGGGCCACATCGATTGCCATAACCGTTACCCGGAGGCCTGGGCGGTGGTGGGCCAGATCCTGCAACCGGGTCAGGCCCCGGCTGATCTGCCCCAGCACTATCACCGCTCTCCCTTTTGGCGGGACTTCGACTTTCCGTTCCATCGCACCCGCGGCGCCTGGATTGAAAACGCCATGGCCGGCAACCTCAGCGTTAATCGGGAGCAGATCCTCGCCCTTGGCGGCTTCAACGAGAGTTTTCCGCCACCGGTGGCGTCGCGCTTCGAATCGGAATTGGCCAAGCGCCTGGTGGCTGCTGGCGGGCGCATCCGTTTTGAGCCCGAGGCGGCCCTCCACCACCTGGCCGCCAGTTCGGGCGGCACCCGATCCGCCGGCGGCCACCTGGCCAGTGCCTCTCCCCACCACGGGGTGGGGGATTGCTATTTCGCCCTGCGCTGTGCCCGGGGCTGGGATCGCCTTTGGTATCTGCTGCGCAAGCCGTTTCGGGAGGTGCGCACCCGCTTCCACCTGCGCCATCCCTGGCTGATCCCGGTGAAGTTCCTCGGTGAACTGCGGGCCCTGGGGCTGGCCTGGCGGATCAGCCGTCGTCCGCCCCAGCTCCTGCCGATCCCCGCAGCCGCCGGCCCTGGCCATGGCCAGGCCCCAGCGTCCGCCCATGGCAATGCCATCACCGGTCATACCCCCATCCGCCCATGAAAGTGCTCCACGTGATTCCCTCGATCAGCCCCAGGCGTGGCGGTCCCGGGGTGGCGGCCCTGGAGATGGCGGCGGCCCTGCGTCAGCAGGGGGTGGAGGCCTCCCTGCTCACCACCAACGACGACGGGCCGGGCCTGTTGGGCGACCTGCCCCTCGGCCGCTGGATTGACCACGACGGGGTGCCGCTCTTGGCCTTTGGCCGCTGGAGTCCGCCGATCACGCCCCTGCGGGAGTTCGCCGTGGCGCCGGCCCTCAGCCAGTGGCTGGCTGCCCACCTGGCCGATTACGACTTGCTCCATATCCACGCCCTGTTTTCCTACCCCTCCACCAGCGCCATGGCCCAGGCCCGCCAGGCGGGGGTTCCCTACGTGCTCAGCACGATCGGCCAGCTTTGCCATTGGAGTCTGGCCCGCAGCAGCCGGCGCAAGCGCTGGATGCTGCGGCTGATCGAACGCCGCAACCTCGATGGCGCGGCGGCCTTGCATGTCACCACTGCCGCCGAACGGGACCAAAGCGCTGATCTCGGCCTGGCCGCCCCGGCCGTGGTGATTCCCCTGGGGGTGCACCTGCCCCCAGAAGGGGCGACCCAGGCCCAAGCCGGTGCCGGGCCCACCCGCTTTTTGTTCCTCTCGCGCATCCATCCCAAAAAGCAGCTGGAGCAGCTGTTCGCCGCCCTGGCCCTAGTGCCGGGCGACTGGACCCTGCAGATTGCCGGGGAGGGTGAGCCCGCCTATGTGGCAGCCCTGCAGCGCCAGGCCGACCAGCTGGGTATCGCCAGCCGGTGCCAGTGGTCCGGGTTTTTGGCGGGGGAAGCCAAGTGGCAGGCCCTGGCCGCCGCCGACTGGTTTGTGCTGCCCTCGGCCTCGGAGAACTTCGGCATTGCTGCGATTGAGGCCCTGGCTGCCGGCCTGCCGGTGATCCTCTCGCCCGAGGTGGCCGTGGCCGAACTGCTCAGCTCCAGTGGGGCCGCGATCATTTGCGCCAGTGAGCCCCAGGTGTTGGCCGCCACCCTGGAGCGGGCCCTGGCCAAACCCACGCCCAGCCAGCGCCAGGAGGCACGCCGCCTGGCGGCCGATCGGTTTGCCTGGCCAGCGATCGCCGGCCAATTGCAAAGCGCCTATGGGGAGGTGCTGCGATGACCACCCTGCTGTTGCTGCTGCTGGCCAGTGGCCTGGTTGTGTTGCTCCTGGATGGCAACTGGCGTGATGGGTTGCTGCTTTCCGTTTTGGTGGGCTTCCTGCAGGATCCGATCCGCAAGCTCACCCCCGGCCAGCCCGGCCTCTATGTGGGACTGGTGTTGATCGCCGTGGCCTGTTGTGGCCTGGTGTTACTAGACAAGCGCCGCGGACTGGATCTCGAGGCGATGCTGTGGGGGGCTCCCCAGTTGCGCCGTTGGTTGCCGTTGTATGCCGGCTTGATTGTGCTGCAGGGACTCAATGGGTTCTTGCGTTTCCAGCAGCCCGTGCTGACGTTGATCGGTGTGGGGTTCTACCTGGCTCCGGCCCTGGGCCTGTGGCTTGGTTTCCAGGTGGGCTGTGATCAGGCGTTGCTGCGGCGGCTTGTGCAGTTTTACCTGTTGGTCTCCGTGCTCTATGGGGTCAGCGTTTGGTTGAGTTACAGCGGCTTTGATGCCGCCGTGCTTAAGGAAGTGGGACCGGGCATTTTGATTCACTTCCGCCGGGGGTTTTCAGTGCAGGGGGCCAGTGGCCTCTGGCGTAGCAGCGAGGTGGCCGCCTGGCATCTGAGCGCGGCGGCCTGCCTGGCCATCAGCCTGGCCTTCGCCTCGGAGAAGCCTGCGACGAGTAGCGGCTTGACGGTGCTGGCCCTGGTCTTCACCTTGCTGACCCTGTTGACAGGCCGGCGCAAGGCCTTGGTGTTGGTGGTGGTGTTTGGTCTGATCTATGGCCTGTTGTTTCGGCGTTATGCGAGCCCAGCTTGGCGGGATCGGCTTTTCACCACAATCTTTGCGGCGGCGGGCCTGTCTTCCGCCACGTACATCCTGTTTGCGGGGCAGGTGCTTGGCAATCAATTTTCCGAATATCTGAATCGCGCCAACTCGGTTGGTGGCGATATTCTTTCGCGTTTTAATGAGCTCGGAATTAACGCATCGTTGAAAGCTTTTGAGTTGTCTGGCCTAATCGGTTTCGGTGCCGGTGCCGCGTCTCAAACGGGGGTGCTTCAGTTCGGCCAGGGTCAGATTGTTGGCAAGCACCTGGGCTATGTGGCCGAAGGTGGCGGTGGCAAGATCATTACGGAATTGGGGCCGGTAGGAGCGTTGATGCTGTTAGCGGCCATTGTGTTGTTGATTCAAGCGATGCGCAGTTACCTGCCTTTGCTGCGGTATCTGCCGGCTAAAACAGCAAATTTCTTGATCGGCTTGCTGGCTTTTGGCTTGGCGAACACCCCATTCTTCCTGGCTGCCAGTGGAGTTTATGGAGATCCTTTTGTATTGCTTTTGCTGAGCCTTTGTCTTGGATCCTTCCTGGCCATTCCCGTTCTTGTGGCCCAAAGCCGTCGCCGTGTTGCCAGCGCAGAGTTGCAGCGGTTTGCTCCATTGCACTCCTGACGCTCGGCGAATCTGCTGCAGATCAAGTATAGATTGGCTGGTCAGTTGATTTAGCCTGGTTAGATCTTGATTTCTGCCAGGGGGCTTGATTTGGATGCCAGTGCGGAACCCTATTGCGGTTGCGGACCCTCAGGATGATGCCCAGGCTTGTGTCGCTATGCCAATGGAAGAAAGGGCCGTGACGGCCTTAATTCTTACCTATAACGAAGAAAGTAATATCGCCCGCACCCTGGCAGGGCTCCACTGGGTTGATCACATTCTGGTGGTTGATAGCGGTAGCACCGACGCCACCTTGGCGATTCTGCAGGGCACCCCTGGGGTGGAGGTTGTGGGCCGTCGCTTTGACAACTTCGAGAACCAGCGCAATTTTGGCCTGGCCCGCATCAGCACGCCTTGGGTGTTGAGCTTGGACGCTGACTACGGCATCTCGGCTCGCCTGGCGGGTGTGCTGCGCCAGGCGATGGCTTCGGCACCGGAGCTGGTGTCGGGTTTTGCCTTGCCCTTTCGCTATTGCATCCAGGGACAACCCTTGCGCGGCACCCTCTTGCCACCACGCACCGTGTTATTTCGCCCTGGGCAGGCTTGTTATGTGGCTGATGGCCATGCCGAGGCCCTGCAACTTCCTGGTGAGGTTTGGACCCTGGATGAGCCGATCCTCCATGACGACCGCAAGCCCCTGACGCGTTGGTTGAACGCCCAACCCCGCTACCTGATGGCGGAACGGCAGAAATTACTATCAACGCCCTCACGCCAGCTCTCGCTGGCCGATCGCCTGCGCAAACACAGCCCCCTGGCGCCGTTATTGGTGGGGGTGTATTGCCTGCTGATTAAGGGCAACCTCTGGGATGGGGTCCGGGGGTTGTATTACACGGCCCAGCGCATCTACGCCGAGTTGTTGCTGCTGCTGTTCTTGCTCGAAGGTCGCACCACCCAGGCCCGACCATGAGGGCCCTGATCAGCACGATCCGGCCTGCCTGTGGGGGCGTGGCCGCGAAGCTGGAGTGGGTGATCGCCGAGCTGGAGGCCCTGGGGATCACGCCGGTGTTGGCCTGGTATGAACCCTGGAGTTGTCGCCCAGAGCTTTCGGTGCCCTTCGGCGCCTTGCTGCAGGGCCGCCAGCCCGGTCAGCACCAGGAAGCGAGCCTGGGGGGCCACCTGGGCCACGGCCTAGGTGCCTGGCTACCGGAGCTGGAATTCACCCATTTCCAGCCGCGGGACTACTGGAAAACCCTGGTGGCCAGCTGCGATCTGCACCTGGCTGTTACCGGCAATCCCCTCTGTGCCGCCCGCTATTCGAGCCTGAATGTGCCGTTTCTGGCCTGGATTGGCAGTGATTGGCAGGGGGATCGCCGCGACCGGGTGAGGCAGTTTCCGCCGGCCCGGCGCCTGCTGGACCGCAGTGTCAATGGGCCGGTGTTGCGACGGCTGGAGCGGCAGGTGTTGCGCGCCCCTAAGGGTCACATCCTCACGATTAGCGAGGTCACGGGCCGGGCCCTGGCGGCGATCGGCGGCCGGCCCATGGATGGGGTGCTCTATCGCCCCAGTGATCCCCAGTTGTTTTTTCCGGCCCCGGAGCGGCGCGTGCCCTGGCGGCTGGGTTTTTCCGGTCGCTATAGCGATCCCCGCAAACAGATCGACCTGTTGCTTGCGGTGGTGCAGAGGCTGGTGCGGCAGGGCAGGCCCGTGCAGCTGGAGCTGACCGGAGAAGCGGATGGAAGCTTTCTGTTGCCCCGCCTGCAAGCGCTTGGCATCGCCGATCGGGTGCACTGCCATCCCCTGCTCCCTGCGGCCCAGTTGGCTGCCACCCTGCAGAGCTGGGACCTGTTTGTGATCCCCTCGCACCAGGAGGGCCTCTGCATTGCCGCCCTGGAGGCGATGGCCTGCGGCATTCCTGTGGTGAGCACCCGCTGCGGCGGTCCGGAGGATTTTGTGATTCCTGGCCAAACCGGCGCCCTAGTGGAGGGCGCGCCGGCGGCGATGGCGGCGTCCGTGGTTGGGGCGATGGCTGAGGCGATCTCGGCGATTTGCGCCCAACCGGCCCGGCGCCAGCGCTTGGGGCTAGGCGCCGCCGCCTGGATCGATCGGCACGCCAGTCCCCCGGTGGCCCGTCGCCGCTTCCGCCACCACCTGCGTGCCACCTTCCCGGCCCTGCGATGAGGGAGCTGCAACAGCTGGATCACTACCGTTTACCAGCCGACTGGCACCCTGGCGCCCCCTGGTTGGTGCGCTTCGGTTGGTTCTGCCTGGGATCCCCCTTGCTGGCGGCGCGCTGGTTGCCGGGTTCGGGCTGGCGCTGTGCCCTGCTGCGCCTGTTTGGGAGCCAGGTGGGCTTGGGCTGCCGGATCAAGCCAGGCCTGCGGGTGAAATTCCCCTGGCGGCTGGTCCTCGGTGACCACTGCTGGCTGGGGGAAGCGGTCTGGATCGACAACCTGGCTCCGGTGAGCCTCGGCGATCGGGTCTGCCTCTCCCAGGGGGCCTACCTCTGCACCGGCAACCACGATTTCCGCTCGCTGGGGTTCGATTTGGTGGCCCAGCCGATCCTGATCGGCTCCCAGGCCTGGGTGGCGGCTAGGGCCGTGCTGGCCCCGGGCACCCGGGTGGGGGCCGGGGCGGTGGTGGGCCTGGGGGCGGTGGCCAGCGGCGAGATCGCGCCAGCGGTGATCGTGCGTGGCAATCCGGCGGTGGTTGTTGGGCCGCGCACGGGGGAGCGTATGGCGAGCCTTGATTGTGCTCAGACGCGGCATGTTGCGGCGCCCCTGCCTTAGAGCCAGCGCAGTTTCGAGGTGGCTTGCGTTAGATGGCTCTAACCCATCTTTAGCTGGATACGTTGTAGTGCAGACCGGGTCCACCAGGTCCGAGAGCCTTGAACGAAGAGGGTATCAATGGCATTCATTCCGGCTTCGCTGGCTGTCTCGACCGTGATCGATCGGCTGCGTTGGCGCTTGCAGGATTCTGCCAATGCGCGCCTAACAATCTGCACCCAATTCTTTCCTCCTGATTTTGCTGCAACCGGTCAATTTATCGATGACCTGTCGCGGCGCCTGGCCGAAGGCGGTTTGCAAACCCTGGTATTGACTGGCCAGCCCAGCTATGCCTATAGCCGCAGTAGGGCAGATCGTATTCAGTTCGATTACAACCGCTGCATCCGCCGCACCTCGGTTTCCCGCTTCTGGCCAACGCGGCTTCGGGGGCGGGTCGTGAACAGCCTGCTATTTTGCCTAAGAACCCAACTGCGACTGCTAAGACAGGCTCGTCGTGGTGATTTGTTGATCTTTACGACCGAGCCTGCCTACCTACCAGTTGTGGGCTGGTTTGTGCATCTGTTAACTGGAGCCCCCTACGTGGTGCTTCTCTATGACCTCTATCCCGACATCGCCGTGTCCCTCGGGGTGCTCGACCATGCGGCGCCGTTGGTGCGTTTCTGGCGCTGGTTGCAAACCCGCAGCTTCAGCTCTGCCAAGGAATTGATTGTGCTCAGTTCAACAATGCGCGAGCGGCTGCGGGAGCATTATCCCAGCGTCAAGACGCCGGTGAGCCTGATCCCCAGTTGGGCGGATCCGGAGCGGATTAGGCCCCTGGCCAAGGCCCACAATGGCTTTGCTAAACAGCATGGCTTGGAGTCGGTGTTTACCGTGCTCTATGCCGGCAACCAGGGCCGTTGCCATGACCTGGTCACCTTGGTGGATGCGGCAGCTCTGCTGCAACAGCAGCACAAATGCATTCAATTTGTGATTGTGGGATCAGGCGCCCGCCATGGCGAGCTGGTGGAGCGGGTGAAGGCGCTGAACCTCACCAATGTGCGCTTCCTTCCCTATCAAGACCATGCCACGGTGCCGGAGATGTTGGCCTCGGCTGATCTGGCGGTGGTGAGTCTGCTGGCCGAGGCTGAAGGCCAGGTGGCCCCCAGCAAGCTCTACGGCCACCTGGCCGCCGCCACGCCGATCGCCGTGATCTGTGGTGAACGCTCCTACCTGCGCCAGGAAGTGGAACGGGCGGGCTGTGGAGCCGCCTTCCGCAGCGGTGAGGCGATCGAGCTGGCGGCCTACATCGAAACGTTGAGTGGCGATCCAACCCTCTGTGAGCAGCTGGGCCAGGCCGGTCGCCGGCATCTGGAGCGCACCGCCTCCCCCTCGGTGACCTTGCAGGCCTATGCCCGCACCCTGGCCCGCCACCTGCCGTTAAAGCTCAAGTCCTACGCCCCGGCCAGCACGATCCGGCCGCTGGCCCAGGGGAGCCACTGACCATGGGAGTCTCGAAATTGGTCCAAGCCAAACGGTTCCAGGCCAAACGGCTTCAGGCCAAATTGCTTCAAGCCCCATGGTTCCCGACCCTGCCCCGGGCCACCACGCGCAACCTTTGGCTGCTGCTAGCTGGGGCGCTTGCCACCCAGAACATCGCCGTGTTCCACAGCAGCCAGACCGCCAACACCACCGTGTTGGCCCTCCTGGTCTGGGGCGGTGCCCTGGTCTGCCTCGAGGACCGGCTGGATCAATTGCAACCGCGGCCCTCCCGGACAGCCCGGTGGCTGGGCAGTGCCCTGGTGTTGTGGGTGCTGCTCCGCACCTCTGTGGTGTTGCAATGGGACGGGCTGCTCTTTGCCCTGGCACCGATGGGGGGCCTGGCCCTGGCCCTGTTGGCTCGGCCTGGGCGCCAGCTCGGCCTGTTCCGGGACGCCTTGCTTTGCCTGCTGTTGCTGCCGGGCTTTGCCCTGTTGATGCGGCTGTTGCCGGAGCAACCGATCAGCTTGCTCACCGCCTCGCTAGCGGGCCTGTTGCTGAACAGCCTGGGCATTGGGGTGGTTGTGGATCAGCGCAGCGTCTTGATGGGTCCCGGCGGGGGGGTGCAGGTGCTGGCCGGCTGTAATGGCCTCGACATGATTGCCCTGGTGTTTTGTACGGCGATCATCTTCCTGTTGGCGTTCCCGATCCGATCAAATTTGAGTCGCTTGATCGTGTTGGCTGTAGCGCCCTTGATTGGCTTGTTGAGCAACACGATACGCGTCGCGACTCTCACCCTGGTAACGGGATCGGGCAATGGTAAAGGCAGCTTTTGGTTTGACTTTTTTCACCAGGATACGGGCGCATTGATTTTCTCGGGAATGGCGGTATTTGTCTTCGGTATGTGCTATTTGCGGCTGCTGGAGCCTGAATTGGGTCCCCTGCCCCAGGACCCGCCC
>Ga0310332_10461_pt1 | contig 10455 bp, 13 predicted proteins | sample LakMicSRFLOrngD5_FD_195546 | JGI IMG/M metagenome (GOLD analysis project Ga0310332, IMG submission 195546) | Enriched freshwater cyanobacterial communities from Lake Michigan, Michigan, United States - MI23.SRFL.Orng.D5 (v2) (version 2) | ecosystem: Environmental > Aquatic > Freshwater > Lake...
CAACACGGCCTAATCAAGCTTAGGAGCCCTATCCGGGGGCGCTGGTGCGATCTTCGCGGTCACAGATCCCCTAGCGGGCCCTTCCTTCCTAAGATCACCGCAAAGCGCTTAACCCCTCGGCCCCATGACGCAGCTGGAGACGCGCACGGAACCGATGGTGGTCAACTTCGGCCCCCACCACCCCTCGATGCACGGGGTGTTGCGGCTGGTGGTGACCCTCGATGGCGAGGACGTGGTGGATTGCGAGCCGGTGGTCGGCTACCTCCACCGCGGCATGGAGAAGATTGCCGAAAACCGCACGAACGTGATGTTCGTGCCCTACGTGAGCCGCATGGACTATGCGGCCGGCATGTTTTACGAAGCGATTGTGGTGAACGCGCCGGAACGGCTGGCCGATGTACCCGTGCCCAAGCGCGCCAGCTACATCCGGGTGCTGATGCTGGAGCTAAACCGCATCGCCAACCACCTGCTTTGGCTTGGCCCGTTCCTGGCGGACGTGGGCGCCCAGACGCCGTTCTTCTACATCTTCCGCGAGCGGGAGATGATTTATGACCTCTGGGAAGCGGCCACCGGCCAGCGGCTGATCAACAACAACTATTTCCGCATCGGTGGTGTAGCCGCAGACCTGCCCTACGGCTGGCTGGAGAAGTGCCTCGACTTCTGCGACTGGTTTGGTCCCAAGATCGACGAATATGAAAAGCTAATTACCAACAACCCAATCTTCCGTAAGCGAATTGAGGGTCTAGGTGTGATCAGTCGCGAGATGGCGATCAATTGGAGCCTGTCGGGCCCGATGCTGCGCGCCTCGGGCGTGCCCTGGGACCTGCGCAAGGTGGATCACTACGAGTGCTACGACGACTTCGACTGGGACGTGGTCTGCGAACAGGAGGGTGACTGCTACGCCCGCTACCGGGTGCGCGTCAAGGAAATGCGCGAATCCCTCAAGATTCTGCGCCAGGCCTGCGCCATGATTCCCGGAGGAGCCACCGAGCACCTGGAGGCCCGCCGCATGGCGGAGGGCAAGGGCAGCGAATATGCCGGCTTTGATTATCAATATGTGGCCAAGAAAGTGGCCCCAACCTTCAAGATTCCCGAAGGTGAGCTCTACACCCGCCTGGAATCGGGCAAGGGCGAAATCGGGGTGTACCTGCAGGGCAACAACGACGTCACCCCCTGGCGCTTCAAGATCCGCGCCGCCGACTTCAACAACCTGCAAATCCTGCCCCACATCCTCAAGGGGGCCAAGGTGGCCGACATCATGGCCATCCTCGGCTCCATCGACGTGATCATGGGATCGGTTGATCGCTGATTCCAGCAGCTGGCTGCTGCTCTGCCGCACCGTGCGCTTCGGGGACACCGATGCCGCCGGGGTGATGCATTTCCACCAGCTACTGCGCTGGTGCCACGAGGCTTATGAAGAAAGCCTGGAGCGCTATGGCCTGCCTGCCGCTGAAATCTTTCCCACCCCGGGGCACATACCCGCCATTGCCCTGCCGCTAGTGCATTGCAGCGCCGACTTCCTTTCTCCCCTTGTCTGCGGCGACCCCCTAGCAATCCAGCTGGAACCCCGGCGGCTGGATTCCGGCAGCTTTGAGGTGCACTACAACTTCCGCAGCGGCGAGAGGGCCGCAGCCAAGGCACTCACCAGGCACCTGGCGATCGAGACGGCCAGTCGCCGGCGCTGCCCCTTGCCAGCTGGGCTGCAGCGCTGGCTGGAAGCATCGAGCCTGGGCCAGGGCATCCAGCCCCTTTAGGGCCGGCTGAACACGTAAAGCAGCGCCGCCAACTGCAGGGGCAGCAGGGCCGCCATCAGCGCCAGCGGATGCAAACCGTCGTGGGGAATAGCTGCAGCCAGGCCAAAACTGAGGGCACCAGCTCCAGACAAAAGCAACAAAACCGGTGCCCGGGCTAAGAGCTCAGAACCAATCTTTTTGGCCATCTAGGTATTCGGTTTCAAATTCTGCATTGGATTTCGTCAAGTAAATGACGCCCTCAATAATGCCAATGACCTGAAAAACAAAATAGCCCACCCCGCAGGTCAAAAGCGATACCACCAGCATGATTACCGCCGGCTTGGTGTAGCCAAGAATGAATTTGTGCACCCCAAAGGCGCCCAGAAAGATTCCGGTGAGACCCGCCGCCAGCTTTTTATTGCTGATTTCGGTCTCAGACAGGCTCGACATCGACTGACGCGGGAGAAACGACCTCAACAGCTTTTAGCTGATCAACCCAGGCCCGCCAATGATTTCGTTGCCATTTGCCCAGCTCCGCTGGCGCCAACTCGGGGCAGAGCAGCCACCGGCCTGGCCGCTCGGCCGGTGGCCAGGAATCACAAATCGCCTGCAACGCCAACTGCAGCTCCTCCCAACCTTGCTGGGGCGAGTCTGGCCGCACCAGGGCCACCAGCCGCTGGCCCCAGTCGGGATCATCGATTGGCAGTAGCAAAAGCGCCTGCAGTGGCAAGCCGGCGGCCTGGGCCAGCTGCGCCAGCCGCTGCTCCAGCACCTCCGGAAACACGGTTTCACCGCCGCTGTGAATGGCCCCATCAAGGCGTCCCAGCAGCTCCAGCCCCGTTGGGCCCAGCCGGCCGGCATCGCCACTGCGCCACCAGCCATCGGCAGTGCGCGGCAGGGGCTGGAGCCGGCCAGCCTCCAGCCAGCCCGGACTAAGCCGCTCACAGCGCACCTCAACGGCCTGCTCCGCCCCTAGCCGCAGCTCCACGTCCCCCAAGGGGGCGCCGCAGCCCGAAGCTCCCGCCAGGAAAGCTTCGGGCGCCAGGGCAGACACCATCGCCGCCGTTTCCGTGGCCCCGTAGCAAGGGGCCAGCCGCAACCCTGCCAGCCTGGCCCGCTCCGCCAGCGCCGGCGGCAACGGCGCCCCACCCACCCAGATCAGGGCCAAACGCTGCAACCAGGCCACGCCCTCGGCAGCAGCCAGCAGCCGCTGCAGCTGGGTAGGCACCAGGGAAAGCAAGGCCGGACGGCCTGGATCCAGCGGGGCAGCCGCAGCCAACAGGGCCGGATCGCGCATCCAGGCCGGATCAAGACGCTGGTGGCCGGCGCCCCAGTGCTGGGCGCGCACCCAGGGCAGCAGCCCACTGACGTGATGCAAAGGCAGGGAGTTGAGGTGCAGGCAGCTCGCCGGATCCAGCCCCAACCCCTCCAGCCAGCGGCCGGTAGCCGACGCCGAAGCCTGCAGGTGGGCCAGGGGCTGCAGGCACCAGCGGCGACCGCCCGTGCTGCCGCCGCTGCCTATCACCACCCCCGGCCCCCAACGCTCTTCCAAAGGGCCAAGGCCATCGGGCCCGATCGCCGCCGCCAAAGCCTGCTGGTCGCTGGCGGCCGGGCCCGCCAAGGCCACCAGGCGGCCGCCATCCCAGAGCTTTTGCAACTGCTCGGGCGTCATGGCTGCTGATCTCGGCTGATTTGGGCGGCGGCAGCCCACACCACTGCCGGATCGGCGCTGGCCAGGGCTCCGGGGGCTTGCCAACCCGGCGCCAAGCCCGGCGCCGCCGGCGTGGGGCCCTCGGCCTGCAGGGCTGCCAGATGCTCTAGCCAGCGGCGGCCGATGCCGGTTTCAAAGGCTGTGCTGAGCATCAGCCGCGGCCTGCCCCGCTCCAGGGCCGCCAGCAGCACTCGAGGGTCCCCCTCCTGGCTGGGGCGGCGCACCTGCCAGCCCGGCCAACTGCTGCGCAGGCCCGGGTCGCACTGCAACGATTCATCCAGAGCCACGGGAACCTGGGACGCCAAGGCCTCCAGGCCCGCCTGGTCGGCCGGGGCTAGGGGCTGCTCCAGCCACTGCAGCCGCGGCTCGCCCGCCAAACGCCCGGCCCAGGCCGACGCCGTGGCCCGGCTCCAGCCGCCATTGGCATCAAGGCGCAAGCGGGCGGTTGCTGGCAGGCGCTGCAGCAGCTGCTCCAGCAGCTCGCGCTCCAAGCCATCGGCGCAAACGGCCAGCTTCCACTTGAACACCGGAGCCGGCCCCAGCTCAGGCTCCAGCTGCTCCAAAACCTCAATGGCGGCTGGTCCTGCCGGCAGCAGCCGGGCCGCAGGGGGCGGCGGCAGCCAGCGGCGCTGCGGCAAGCCGGCCAGCTCGGCCAGGGCAGCCCCGAGGGCAAAGGCAAGGGTTGGGGGCAACTGACCCGCCTGCAGCAACCTCTCGAGTTCGGCTGTCCCATAGCTGGCATCCAAAGCAGCGAAAGCCGCCGCCAGGGGCTCCAGCTGGCCATCGAGGGGGGCGGCCTCGCCCCAGCCCAGATCGCCCTGGGGGCTCTGCAAGCGCAGCAGCCAGCCGCACCTCTGCTGCACGGAGCCTGCAGCCGTAACCAGGGGCTGGGGCAGGGCGAAGCCGAAGGGCCGCCACTGCAACTGCAGCAGGCCCCCCTGGCTCATCCTGTGAAGCGCCCCAGGGCCAGGCCCAGGGCCAAACCCAAACCATTGAGCGCCTGAAAGCGCAGGGCCAGAAATTTGCTGCCGCTGATCCGCCCAGGCTCGCCATGGTGGCGCTGCAACAGGGCGATCAGCTGACGGGCGGGCGGCAGGCCGATCACGCCGAGCAGGGCCGTGAGCGGCCACTGGCCCAGCAGCACCGGCGCCCACTGCAGGGCCAGGCAGCCGGCCACAAACCAGGGCACCAACCCCGAGGCAGCCGCCGTACCCAGATGCACCACCGGCGAACGCTTGCCATGGGCGGCGTCCTCATCAACCTGGTGGAAATGGGAGCAGAACAGCACCAGGGTGGTAGCGAGGGCTGGGCCACTGCCAAGGGCCAGGGCGATGCGCCAGGGCACCCCGCTGGCCCCCGCTGGCGCCAGGGCCAGCAGGCCGGCGGCGGTGGCCAAGGGGCCGAAAGCAAGCCAGCAGAGGGGCTCACCCAGGCCCCGATAGCCCAGCCGAAACGGCGGCCCCTGATACAGGTAGCCCAGGCCGCAGCAGGCCAGCACCAAAGCCAGCACCGCCGGGCTGCTGCGCCAGGCCACCAGCGCCATCAGAGCCAGGCCCAGCAGCAGGCAGCCGTTGGCCAGCCCGGCCACCCGATCGCGGCGGCCGGTGAGATTCACCACGGAATGGGGCTTGCCGTCGGCATCCACGCCGGTGTCGGCATCAAAAACATCGTTGGCCAGGTTTTCCCAGGCCAGCAGCAGCACCGCCGCCAACAGAAACAGCAGCAGCTGGTCAAACCGCACCGGCAGGGCCTGGCCTAGGCGCCAGCCGGCGGCCAGCAGCACCGGCATCACCGCCACGGCGTACATCGGCCACTTGATCGCCGCCTGCCAGAGGCGGCGGCGATCGACGGAATTGGCGTAACGGCTTGCGACGACCTTGGGCTCAGTCATGGGGGCCGCAGGCGGCAGCCACTGCAGGGCCCATACATTTGAGCAGCTCTTCGTCGCGGCCCCGGCCCTTCCTGGTGCAGGCCCCTTCTTCCTTCACCGATTCAACGGGTGATTCATTCACCAGTTTGCTGGTCGCCGCCAACGAGCGGGCGCGCCAGCTGGAGGAGGAGGGCGTCCTCAGCCTGGCCCTACCCCTGGCCGGCGGCGACCCGATGCTGCTGCTGCCCCATCTCGAGCCCGAGGATGAAGCCCTGGCTCCAGGCGGCGACAGCTTCCGCTTCCTGTGGGACGGGGCACCGGGGCTCTGCATCGCCGCCGCCGGCCGCACCAACAGCCTCGAGCTCAGTGGTCCGCGCCGCTTTGAGCTGGCCCAGCGTTTTGCCAGCGCCTGCCTCAGCCGCCTAGCCACCCCGGAGAGCGGCCCGCCCCTGGCCCGGCCGCGGGTGCTGCTGGCCTTCGGTTTCTTTGAAGCGCCCCTGCAGCCGGGGCCCACAGCAATCCCAGGCGTACAGGCCGTGCTGCCCCGTTGGCAGCTGAGCCGCCAGGGCCAGCACTGCTGGCTGCGGCTGCAGCGCAGCCTCGGCGGTGGCGTGACGCCGCGCCAGCTAGCCGAAGAGCTGTGGGAGCAGGCCCGCCGGCTGGAGCGCCTGGTGCAACAAGACGGGCTGGAGCCGAGGGTTGTCAGTCGAATCGCCATCCACCGCAGTTCGCCATGGCGGGAGAGCTACCGCTCCGCGGTTGAGCGGGGCCTGGAATTGGTGGAGAGGGGCGAGCTGGAAAAAGTGGTGCTGGCCGTGCGCCAGGAGCTGCAGCTTGAGGCCGCGCCCCATCCCCTGGCCCTGCTGGCCCCCCTACGGCGCCACCAGAGCGGCAGCTGCCGCTTTCTGTGGCAGCAAGCCCGCGGGACTGCCCTGATCGGCGCCTCCCCCGAACGGTTGCTCACGGTGCGCCAGGGGCAACTGCGCAGTGATGCCCTAGCGGGCACCGCCCCAGCTGGAGAGCAGGCCGCAGGGCTGCTGCACTCCTGCAAAGATCGCCATGAGCATGAGCTGGTGGTGGACACGATCACCGCCGTACTCGCCAGAGCGGGCCTCAACCCGCGGCGACCGCGCCATCCACGGCTGGCCCGCCACGGCCAACTGGTGCATCTGCACACCCCGATCACGGCAGCCCTGGGCCAGCACCAGCCCCTGAGCATCGCCGCCGCCCTCCATCCCACCCCGGCTGTGGCGGGCCTGCCGCGGCGCGAGGCGATGGCCTGGCTGCGCAGCCTGGAGCCCTTCGAGCGCGGCCACTACGCCGCCCCAATCGGCTGGATCGACAGCGCCGGTGACGCCGACCTGCGGGTGGCGATCCGCAGCGGCACCCTGCGGGGCGACCGGCTTGAGCTCACCGCCGGTGCCGGCCTAGTGCGGGGTTCAACGGTGGAGCGGGAGCTGCAGGAGGTGGCCCTGAAACTGGGCGTACTGCAGCAGCAGCTCAGCTGCGCCACCGACCATCAAGCAGCCAGCAGCCGCGCCATCGTCTGATCCGCCAGGGGAATCCCGGCCAGCCGCTCCACCTCGCGCACGCCGGTGGGGCTGGTCACATTGATCTCGCTGAGGAGGCCGTCGATCACATCGATGCCCACAAAAAACAAACCTTCAGCCCGCAACGCTGGCGCCAACTCAGCGCAGATAGCCCTCTCCGCCGCCGTGAGCTCCGTTACCTCCGGAGCACCGCCCACGGCCAGGTTGCTGCGGAACTCGCCACCGGCGGGGATGCGATTCACCGCCCCGAGGGGTTCGCCATCCACCAGCAGGATGCGCTTATCACCAGCGCTCACCCCGGGCAGGAAGGCCTGCACCATCACCGGCAGCTGCTCCTGGCCAGTCACCAGCTCCAGCAGGGCCCGCAACCCCGGCGTTGCTGCAGAAGCAAATACCACCCCCTGGCCAGCCCGACCCCCCAAGGGCTTGAGCACCACCTCGCCATGCTCGGCGGTGAAAGCGGCCAGCGCCGTCACCCTGCTAGCCACCAGGGTGGGTGCCATCAGCTGGCTCCAGCGCAGGGCACTGAGTTTTTCATTCCAGGCTCGCAGCGAAGCGGGCCGATTCAGCACCCGCACTCCCTGACGCTCCCCCAGCTCCAGCAGATGGGTGGCATAGAGATAGGCCTCATCCACCGGGGGGTCCTTGCGCATCCACACCCGCGGAAAGGCGTTGAGGGGCAGCAGCTGGGGATCGCCAAGTTCAAACCAGGGCTCGCAATTCACGGGGGTGGCCACCACCCAGGCGCCATGACCGTGCCGGTGGTCTCCTGGCACTGGGGCGGCAGAAAGATCGGCGATGGTGCACACCCACACATGCTCGCCGGCTCGCTGGGCTGCCTGCATCAGGGCAACGCTGGAATCTTTGGCTGGATTGAGCCGGGCGATCGGATCGATCACAAACAGTTGGGATGCCACCGCTCAGCTCGCCAGCAGAACGTCGAGCTGGCCGGAGCGCTCGAGGGCATGCAGATCGTCGCAACCACCCACGTGCTGGCCATTGATGAAGGTCTGGGGCACGCTGCGGCTCCCGCCGCTCTTAGCCGCCATCGCCGAGCGGGCCGACTCGTCGCCATCGATTGCAAATTCGGCGTAAGCCACTCCCTTGCGGTCGAGTAGGGCCTTGGCGCGCACACAGAAGGGACAGGCCCGCCAGGTGTAGATCTCAACGGTGGCGGCCATTTAGACGGCTCCGGTCAGGTTTTATTGATCGTAGAAGCGGGCCAGGGCGCGCGGGCCCGGGAGCCTCGCACCTATATCGATTAGCTAAGCCAAGACTTAGCCAATCAACAAAACCGCTCCCCCAGCCCCGACCCCTAGCGGCGGAGCTGGCCGGCGCTGATACCGTCAAGCAACTATCCAGCTGCACCGGTGCTCGATCTCACCGACTTCAAGCGCGACCTCTCCGAGCTCACTGACCGCCTGGGCAACGCCCAGGACTGTCTTTGACGTACCGGCCCTGAAAGCCCGCCAACAGGATCTGGAGCAGCTGGCCTCCCAGGGCGACTTCTGGGACGACCAGAAGCAGGCCCAGATCAAGATGCGCCAGCTCGACGAGGTGAAGGCCCAACTTGAGCAATTGGCGAAATGGCAGGCCAGCGTCTCCGACGCGGAGGCCACCGTGGAGCTCTACGGCCTCGAGCCCGATGAGGAGCTGCTGGCCGAATCCAACCAAGCTCTCCAGTCTCTCAAAGCCGACCTGGATCGCTGGGAGCTCGAGCGCCTGCTGAGCGGCCCCTACGACAAGGAGGGCGCCGTGATCAGCATCAACGCCGGTGCCGGCGGCACCGACGCCCAGGACTGGGCCCTGATGCTGATGCGCATGTACACCCGCTGGGCCGAAGACCACGGCATGAAGGTGAGTGTGGACGAGCTCAGCGAGGGGGAAGAAGCCGGCATTAAGAGCTGCACGATCGAGATCGAGGGCCGCTATGCCTACGGCTACCTGCGCAACGAGAAGGGCACCCACCGACTGGTGCGCATCTCGCCGTTCAACGCCAACGACAAACGCCAGACGAGCTTCGCCGGCGTGGAGGTGATGCCCCAGATCGATGAGGACGTGAAGCTCGACATCCCCGACAAGGACCTGGAGATCACCACCTCGCGCTCCGGCGGCGCTGGCGGCCAGAACGTCAACAAGGTGGAAACGGCCGTGCGCATCCTGCACATCCCCACCGGCCTGTTTGTGCGCTGCACCCAGGAGCGCTCCCAGCTGCAAAACAAAGAGAAGGCGATGGCCCTGCTGATGGCCAAGTTGCTGGTGATTGCCCAGGAGCAGCGGGCCTCCGAGATCGCCGACATCCGCGGCGACATTGTGGAAGCGGCCTGGGGCAACCAGATCCGCAACTACGTTTTTCACCCCTATCAAATGGTGAAAGATTTGCGCACCCAGCAGGAAACCACCGACGTGCAGGGCGTCATGGACGGCGATCTCGATCCCTTTATCCAGAGCCTGCTGCATGCGGGCGTCGAGCTAGCTGGAGGCGGCAGCGATGACTGATCCCCAGCCCAGCGAAAACCCCAGCTTCATCAAGCTGGCGATGCGCAACATGGTGCGCAAGGGCCGCCAAAGCCTGTTTCACTTCGGCCTCACCGCCCTCGGGCTCACGGGCTTCCTGGTGCTGATCGCCTGGCTCGGCCGCCCCCAACTACCCGGAGGCTGAGATGGCCACCTCGACCGATCTCGACCTGGCCTTTAGCGCTGATCCCGATCTGGAGGTGGCCCCGCTGCTGTCAGATGCCGATCACTGGCAAGCCCTTTTGAGCGCCTGGCTACACCAGCTGGCCCCGGAGCTTCCCGCCGCCCTGCAAGCGCCCGCCTACAGCCTGGGGCTGAGCCTCGTGACTGACGCCGAAATCGCCGAGCTCAATGCCGACTGGCGCCAGAAGGAAGGACCCACTGACGTGCTGGCCTTCGCCGCCCAGGACGAAGCAACCGATGGCGCCCCGCCAATGCCGGCATCCGGGGAGGCGGAGCCCCTGGAGCTTGGCGACATCGTCATCTCCATAGAAACGGCAGCCCGCCAGGCACCGGAGCATGGCCACGACCTGGAGCAGGAACTGCTGTTTCTGGCTAGCCATGGCCTGCTGCATCTGCTGGGCTGGGACCACCCCGACGAAGCCAGCCTCGCCGCCATGCTGGCGCGCCAGAAAGAACTGGTTAAGGTGCCAGCGGAGCCATGATCAATCTGCGCCCCTTACCGACCCCAGAAACTCGTGGGCGCCGCCTCAGGGCCCGGGCCTGGACTGTGGCCAGTGACCTGCCGGCGAGTTTTCGTTATGCCGCCCAGGGCCTGGCCTATGGCTTTGCCAGCCAGCGCAACTTCCGCATCCATGTGATCACCGGAGCGGTGGTGTTTGGCCTGGGGCTGTGGCTGCAACTACCCACGGCCCAACTGGCCGTGCTGGTGCTCACCGTGGCGGCTGTGCTGGTGCTGGAGCTGCTCAACACCGCCACCGAAGCGGTGGTGGATCTGGCCATCGGCCGCCAGTTCCATCCCCTGGCCAGGATTGCCAAGGACTGCGCCGCCGCTGCGGTGCTGGTGGCGGCTGTGTCTTCACTGATGATCGCCCTGCTGCTGCTTGTGCCACC
>Ga0310332_10466_pt1 | contig 10391 bp, 12 predicted proteins | sample LakMicSRFLOrngD5_FD_195546 | JGI IMG/M metagenome (GOLD analysis project Ga0310332, IMG submission 195546) | Enriched freshwater cyanobacterial communities from Lake Michigan, Michigan, United States - MI23.SRFL.Orng.D5 (v2) (version 2) | ecosystem: Environmental > Aquatic > Freshwater > Lake...
CATGGGAGCCCTGGGTGGTCGCGCCGCTGAGGAGGTCGTCTTCGGCCATGAAGAGGTCACCACCGGCGCCGGCGGCGACATCCAACAGGTCGCTTCCATCGCCCGTCAGATGGTGACCCGCTTTGGCATGAGCAATGTCGGTCAGTTCTCGCTCGAAGCCGGCAATCAGGAGGTCTTCCTGGGTCGCGACCTAATGACCCGCAGCGACGGCTCCGATGCCATGGCCACCAAGGTCGACGAGGCCGTTCGCGCCATCGTTGAAAGCTGCTATCGCGAAACGGTGAAACTGGTGGGTGAGAATCGCGCCTGCATGGACCGGGTTGTCGACGTGCTGATCGAGAAGGAAAGCCTCGATGGCGACGAATTCCGCGCCATCGTCGCCGAGTACACCGCCATACCTGAAAAGGAACGGTTCTCGCCCCTGTTGAGCGACGCAGAACCAGCCCAGGCCTGACGTCAAGAGGCCATGCAGGGCTCGGGCTTTTCCAACTCTGAGGCCAGATCCCTGCAATTGGGGACCCTAGGCAATGCCGTTGGCGCCGGGGCTGCTCTGGTGATCTATCTGCGTTCCGGCTCCGATGCCCTGCTGCTTGATGGCCTGTACACGGCTGTGATGGCTGGGGCATCGGTCATTGCCGGCCAGGTCAACCGCGCGGCTCTGCAGCCGCGCAGCCGCGCCTACCCCTTTGGAGCCTCGGGACAGGAACCGCTCTACGTGCTGTTCCGCACTCTTGTGCTGCTGGGCATCATCGCCTTTGCGATGGTGTCGGCGGCCGGCAAGGTGATCAGCTACCTGCAGGGAGGCTCAATCCCAACGGTCAGGCTCGATGGGCTGGGCTGGTATTTCAGCGCCATGGTGCTGCTGAACCTGTGGCTCTGGAGGGTCTTTGCGGGCAGCTGGAAGCGCTGCGGCGGCAACAACAGCATGCTGTTCGGCATGGCGATCTCGGCCCGCTTTGATGCGTTGATCTCGGCCGGCACCGGCATCGCTCTGTTGGGCTCACCGCTGCTGCTGGGGACACCGCTGGCGCCCCTGGTGCCGATCGCCGATGCCCTGCTGGTGCTGGGGTTGAGCGTGGCGCTGCTGGGCGAACCCATTGCCATTCTCAAAGATGCGGTGGCCGAGGCCGCTGGCTCAAGCCGCTCGATCCCCGCAGATCTCCAAAGCCTCTGCTGCGATGCCATTAACCCTGCCCTGGCACTGCACGACTGCGCGCTGATCGAACTGGCGATGATCCGCCTGGGCCGGACTTTCACGGCCGTGGCCTACGTGGAACCGGCGTCTGCCGTCACTGCTGGCCAGCTTGATGGGCTTCGTCTGGCCGTGGAACGGGACCTGGTCAGGATTCTCAAGAGCACGGTGCTGTGCGAGGTGATCCCCACAGCCGTTCACCCTTACGCTGGGGCGTCGAACTAAACCAGGGCGTTCAGTCGATGGGATTCCGCTATCTCAACAAGGTCGCTTCAGCCGAACACATCAAAGAGTTTCTGGAACTCGCCGACCTGGCTGCTGGCGGGACTGACGATGCCGGCAACGTGTTTGAACTGTCACGCCGGCTGACGGGAAATCCGATGGCCCGCTGTTTGCGGCGCCTGCAGCAGGACCCTGCAGCAGCCGCATTGATCCATTCGCGCAAGCTGTGCGGCCCCTATGACGTGACGGCGCTGAAGCAGCTCCCCAAGGGGAGCCTTGGACACACGTACGCCACCGTGATGGAGGCGTTGGGCTACGACATCGACTTTTTCCCCGATCCAGCCTTCTACAACAGCCTTGAAAGCGACGGCGATTACGTCAATTACCGCGTCTACGCCACCCACGATCTCCACCACATCCTCAGCGGCTACAGCCTCGACAACTTTGGTGAACTGGGTGTCGTCAGCATCAGTGTGGGCCAATTCAGCTTCCCGGGTTTCTCGTTTCTGAACCTGGTGGGGTTGATGCTCAGCTTCTTTGACACCGACAAAGCCGATGAGGACTACACCACCACCGAGGAGTACGCCAACAGCATCGGCTACAACTTCGACCTGATCACCCAGGGCATGGAAATGGGCATCAGGGCCAAACCCCTGTTCCCGATGATCTGGGAAGAGCGTATGGCCCAGAACCTCGAGGAGCTCCGCAGCGAACTGGGCATTGAACCGGTGCGTGAAGGCCCGTACAGCTGGTACTCCAATGCGGCGATCACAGCCGCACTGACATGAATCACAGGCCTACCCCGTTCGCATGGCGTTGGGATAGGAGTGGCAGCTACCGATAAGCACAGCCGGTTTCAACGCCGATTGCGACACCGCTCTGAGCAGTAGAGGACCTGCTCCCAGACGTCAGCCCACTTTTTGCGCCAACTGAAGGGTCGCCCACACACCGGACACACCTTGGAGGGGCGCTGGCTGGGCGGACGTCCTTTCTGTGGCGAGGCCTGAGTTTGCCTGCTGCGGCCCCGGCCCAACTCAGACCGGGCGCACGGGGCGCTTGTCGATCACCTTGTCGATCAGGCCGTACTCGACGGCCTCGGCGGGTGACATGAAGAAGTCGCGGTCGGTGTCCTCTTCAATGCGGCTCAGGGGCTGGCCGGTGCGATCGGCCAGTTCGCTGTTGAGCTTCTTTTTGAGGTAGAGAATCTCGTCGGCCTGAATGCGGATGTCGCTGGCCTGACCGCGGGCACCGCCCAGGGGCTGGTGAATCATGATCCGCGAATGGGTCAGGCTGCTGCGTTTGCCCTTGGCGCCGGCGCACAGCAGAAAGGCACCCATCGAGGCGGCCAGTCCCACGCAGACCGTCTGAACATCGGGCTTGATGTGCTGCATCGTGTCGAAGATGCCGAGCCCGTCATAGACCGAGCCACCGGGAGAATTGATGTAGAGGAAGATGTCCTTGTCCGGATCTTCGGCCTCCAGGAACAGCAACTGGGCGACGATGCGATTGGCCGATTCCGAGGTGACGGGCTCACCCAGAAAGACGATGCGCTCGCGCAGCAGCCGCGAATAAATGTCAAATGCCCGCTCGCCGCGTCCCGATTCCTCGATGACAATGGGGATCGTGGTCACAGGGCCGGATTCGCGGGTGGATCGATCCTACTGAGGCCGGAAACGCCCTGAGGGAGGCGGCGCTAGGGTCGCTGAACCTTGAATCGACCCGCGTGAGCGCCGCTCTCACCGTTGCAGACAGCAAGCGCGCCTTCCATCGCGCTTTCCCCTTTGTGATCGGTCCGCTGTACCGCCGCATGGTCGATGAGCTGCTGGTCGAGCTGCATCTGCTGAGCCGGCAACAGGGCTTCCAGGCCGATCCCCTGTTTGCCGTCGGGGTGGTGCAGGTGTTTGACGGCTTTGCCAAGGGGTACCGCCCCGAAACCCAGAAAGAACCCCTGTTCGCGGCGTTGTGCAGCGCCAGCGGCTTTGATGCCGCCAGCCTGCGCCAGCAGCACGGCGCTGCCCTGGCCGCCATGGGACATCACAGCGTCCAGGCCGTGCAGCAATGGATCGAACAGCAGGGCCAGGGGGCACCTGAGCCCCTGGCCCAGGCCCTGGCCGGCATCCAGCGACCTGACTTTCACTATTCACGGCTGATGGCCGTCGGCCTGATGGCCCTGCTGGAGCAGGCCCAGGGTGCCGATGCCATGGACCCGTCAGCACTGCGCACCTACGCCCACGACCTGGGGGCCGCCATGGGTTTGTTGCGCGACCGGCTCGACAAGGATCTGACCCTCTACGTCAGCAACCTCGAGAAGATGGCCCAGGCGGTCGAGCTGATGGAAGAGACCGTCGCCGCCGAAAAACGCAAACGCGAGCGGCGGGCGGCTGCAGCCGAGACTCCCGATGCGTCAGAGGGCAATTCAGAGGCACTCAGCGGGACCGACTCAACGACAGGCGTCCCGTCAGCCGGCTGATCGGTTGGGTCGCCCCATCGCTGGCCAGCAGCTCGAGCGACGGGGCGGTTCGGACCAGCTGGGGAAAACCGCTGGGCCACAGATCCAAGGCAGCCAGATCGGCGGGCCTGGCCCGCAACCGCAGTGCGGTCGTCGCTGCCGTGCCGGCAGACGCCTCGGGTTGGGGCCCCAGAAACAGCACCAGGCGTGAACCGTCCGTCGTACCGGGCGTCCGGGACTCGAACCAGCCCCCGACCACCTGGTCGTCCGCCCGGGTCCAGCGGCTGGCCTGCGTCAGGCCGGCGCCAAGCCGAGGGCTCGTGGCCTCAAGCCGGGCCGGGGGCTCTTGCAAGCCCTGCTGCAACAGGGGTTCCCGCAGACCGGCCAGCAGCCTGAGCCAGGCGGCCCGATCGCGCTGGGGCGGTGCGAGCTCGAGGGTCAGACCAGCCACAAAAGGGCCCCGGGGCAGCGCCCGCAATCGCAGCACAAATGGCAAACGGCGCATCAGGGCCAGTTGCGGTTCGGTGATGCCATAACGGGAGGCCAGAGGCTCCCGCACCAGCTGCCTGCCCAGCAGCCCCTGCAGCAGCATCTCGAGGGATGGCCCGCTGAGCTCAAGCAATTGACCCGGTGGCAGCGCACGGTTGACGAGGTCTGGCCCCGACGGGGGCGGCGGCCCGAGCACGCCGCTACCGGCGGCGGCCTCGCCATTGAGGGCAAGGGCGTCGCCGCGCATGTCCAGGCTGAGACAACCCTGTTGCAGGCGTTGGAGCAGGGGCGCCACAGGCCCTGCCAACACGCCGAGGCCCGCTGGATTCCAGACCACCACCTGGGGACGGCGCAACTGCTCGAGGCAGCGCTGCTCCAGTCCCCGCTGGGGGCGGCTGACGGTGCGCAGCCGCTCGGCCAGCCACTGGCGTGACAGCGCATCGGCAGCAATCACCGCCAGATCATCGACAAGCAGGGGCTGCTGGGGCAGGCGGGCCCGGTTGAGACCGCTGAGGCTGACGGCCGGCATCACCAGGTAGGCGCCTGAATCGCCATGGGCACCCCAGAACTGCCACCAGGTGCCCTGCTGGCGGGCCCAGAGTCCTGGGGCCTGGCCCCCCAGCCTCTGGCGCCAGAGCGCCGGCAGGGGCCGGCTTGTACCGCCGGCGGCAAAGCTCTGCATCAACTGGGCCTGGCTCAGCAGACGCCCCAACCCGGCCGCCTGCGAACGGGGCCACAACAGCAAACCCAGCGCCGGCACCAGCACCAGTGCCGCGACCGCCGTCAGGGTGTGGCGCAACGGCAGGCGCTGCCACTGTGCCCTGAGCCTCATGGCAGCACTCCGTAGGTGGTGGTGCGGCGCCGCACCGGTCGCCCGCAGCTGGACGCCGCCGCCTCGAGGGCCTCAGGCTCCTGATTGGTGCCGCCGCTGGCGCCGGCCATCGTCGTGATGTGCTCTTCCATCAGGGTGCCACCGAGATCGTCGGCCCCCCAGCGCAGGGCCTCGGCGGCGCCGGCCAGCCCCAGCTTCACCCAGCTGGGCTGGTGATGGCGGATCCAGGGGCCCAGCAGGAGCCTGGCCATGGCCGTCAACAGCAGCATCGCCTGCAGGTCGGGCTGATCGCGGCCGACCCGCTGGCGCAGGGGGGCCGGCGCCTGTTGGCCGACGAACGGCAGCAGCACAAATTCGGTGAAGCCCGTTTGTCCCTGCTCCCTCGCATGGCGCTGGAGCTGCAGCAGGGTCAGCAGATGGGCGGCCTGATCAGCCGCCGTCTCGATGTGTCCGGCCATCAGGGTGCTGGTGGCGGGCAGGCCCTGGGCCTGAACCTCGAGCATCACCGCCACCCAGGCCCGGGCGCTGAGCTTTTCGGGACAGAGGACCCGCCGCAGGGGCTCGCTGAGCACCTCGGCCGCCGTGCCGGGGACAGACGCCAGGCCCGCCTGGCGCAGGCGCTGCAGCACCACCGCCACCGGCAGGTCATCGCATTCAGCGAAATACAGCAGTTCCTGGGGCGAAAAAGCATGCAGGTGGATGCCCGGTGCAGCCGCCGTCAGATCCTGCAGCACCGCTTCGGCATAGGCCAGATGGCTGCCATCCAGGGTCGCCGCAGGGTTGAGGCCGCCCTGCACGCACAGTTCGGTCGCACCCCGTTGATGGGCTTGCTGCGCCTTGTGCTGCAGCGCCTCGCGGCTGAGCCAGAAAGCCCCCGGCTGCCCGGGGTCCCGCCTGAAGGCGCAGAAGCTGCAGTGCTTGCTGCAGTGGTTGCTGACGTTGATGTTGCGGTTGACCACATAGGTGACCGTGTCACCGACCAGCCGGATCCGCAGACCGTCGGCCCGGGCTCGCACCAGCTCGCGGGCCCGGTCGGCATCCGGCTGCTGCAACCAGGGCGCCAGGGCCAGCAAGCGTGATGCCTGATGAATGTCAGGCATCTGCAGGGCCTCAGGGTTGCTCTGCCAGGGAAGATCGTCGAGCAGCTCTTGAAGAACCGCAAAAGGTGGCCGATCGGTGGACTGCAGCGGCTCGATGAACGGCTGTGCTGCAGGCACGAGAAGTTGCTCGGCCCGCTGCCAGGCCCATGGGGCCAGGGCTGGCGGTCGACTCACGAACGGGCCTGGCGCTCCTGCTGATGGCGGCGGCGACGATCCCGCCACTCAACCGTTGACAGGTAGATCACACCGACGCTGACGAACACCAGAAGTGCCGCAGCGGTGATCGAAAGGACCTGCGAAGGATCGGAGAAGGCTTCCAGCACGCGGCTCAGAAGTTGATGCTGCCATCGCCGTTACGGCCCCACACCACCATGGCGATGGAGAACGTGAACATCGCAGCGAGGGAAGCCCAGCCGATGGTGACCAGCATGCCAAGGATGAAAACGGCGTCACAGGAGCTTACCTAGGCTTGCGCCCGCAACGGGATTGCAGGAGGACCTTGATGAAGAGCGTGATCATCGGCGTGACATCGGCACCCCAGCGCCAGGCCGGCAGTCAGCAGCTGCTGGAACGCAAGCCCTACCCCCACTTCAAGGTGGTGGTGCTCGACGATGACGTCAACACCTTTGTGCATGTGGTCGATTGCCTGGTGCGCTACATCCCGGCGATGACGCCCGATCAGGCCTGGGAGCTGGCCCACAGGATCGACGGCGAGGGGTCGGCGGTGGTCTGGAGCGGCCCGCAGGAGCAGGCCGAGCTGATTCACCAGCAGCTCGGGGGTCAGGGGCTGACCATGGCACCCCTAGAACCCGCCTGATCTGCAGCCATGGGCCGTCTGGTGATCACCCACAGCACCTACGTCGAGGGTCTGATCCCCGTGCTCAGGCGCCTGGCCTCAGAGCGGGACATCGACACGGTGACTCCGGCCGTGATCAGCCGGGTCAGGGGGCGCGCAACCGGTTTGCAGCTGCGCATTTCAACCCCGATCACAGGGGGGCACAAACTGGTGGCGCGCCGCGGGAGCAGCGCCCAGGAGGTGTTTGTGGTCACACCGCTGGACCGGGACGGCCTGAGCCGTGCGCTCGAGAAGGCCCTCAGGGAGCCTTGATCCCAGGGCAGGTGGCGCCGTTGAAGCGCGAAGCAATGCGCTGGGAACCCTGGGTGTAAACCTTCTGCGCCTGGGCGGGATCATTGCTCGCCTGGGCCTGTTTGAGCTTGGCCTCGAACCGCTGGCAGGCCTCCTGCAGGGAGACTGCCCCCGCGGGGGCAACCCCGATCAGGGGCAGAACCAGCGATCCGCCAATGGCAACCAGAGCAGCGCGTACGAACACAACAACCAGAACGAAAGAAGCAGAACAAAAAAGGGTGAACCGCCGTGCCGTCTTGCCCCAGTGTTCGACCTGGTGGAACCAGAAGGGAGGTCAAGGGCGGGGCGCCGTTTCCGGCTACGAGGCCGGCTTACGTTGCTTCCGCTGCAGACCTCCCATGTCGAAAAGGGAGTCAGATCAGAAAACTGTGAAAGGCAGTCACCAACACGGCAGTCCGCAATCACTCTAGGGGTTTTCAGCGGCATCAGGCAGGGGCCAGATGCGCCGCACCAGCTCGAGCTTGGCCATGGCCTCCGCAAACCGTTCCTGGGGAGCGGCAGAGTCCAGGCTCAGGGTCAGATGGCCCAGCTTGCGCCCAAGACCGGCCCCCTGCTTGCCGTACCAGTGCAATGCCGCACCGGCGAGCCCAGCCAGGGCCTGGCGCTGGGCTTCGTAGTGGGACTCGCCGGGCAGGAACCCCAGCAGATTGACCATCAGGGCCCCCGGCAGCCGCAGCTCGGCCGGGCCCATGGGCAGCCCGGCAACGATGCGCAGCTGCTGGGCGAACTGACTGGTGTGGCAGGCCTCGATGGTCAGATGCCCCGCGTTGTGGGTGCGGGGAGCAATCTCATTGACCTGCAATCCCGACGGTCCGTAGAAGAGTTCAAGCGACACCATGCCCTCGTAATTGATGGCCGTCAGCAGCGAGGCGGCCAGGTTGCGGGCCATGGCCTGCACGGCATGGGGCACGGGGGCCGGCGCCAGCACCCAGTCGCAGACCTGATGGTGCTGGTGGGTCTGCACCAGCGGATAGCACTGCACCCGACCATCGCGATCGCGACAGGCCAGCTGGGCCAGCTCCAACTCAAAGCTGACCAGCTCCTCAAGGATCCAGTCGTGGGGGTCCACGTCGGCCAGCAGGGACTGGAGGTCGGCCTGATCACGCAGCACCCGGGTGCCTTTGCCGTCGTACCCGCCCATGGCCGCCTTGGCCATCAGCGGAAAGGCAAAGCCATCGGGCAGGGCTGGGACCGATCGCGGCGCAACCCCGGCCGAGGGAGCATCGCTGTCACCGGCCTGCTCTGACGGCGGATCCTCGCTGACGGGATCCGCCAGCACCGCCTCAAGCCCGCACCAGCGCGGTGCCGGCAGGTGCAACCGGTTGAGCAGCTGCCGCTGACGGCGTTTGCAGACGAGATGCTCCAGAGCGGCCAGAGCGGGCACAAACCGCACCCCGTCGGCCTCGAGCGCGGCCAGACCCTGCAGATCGAGCCATTCGTTTTCAAAGCTGATCGCCGCACAGCGCCGCGCCAGCTGCCGGGTCGCCGCCAGATCATCAAGCGGCGCCAGCACCACACTGCTGGCAGCAGCGGCCGCCGGATCAGAGGCGCTCGGGGTCTGCACATGCAGCGCCAGGCCGAGCGCGTCGGCGGCCTGGGCCAGCATCAGGGCCAACTGGCCTCCACCGACGATGCCGATGGCATCTGCAGCCTCTGCAACCACAACCACGGAACCGTTGGGATCCAATCATCCAGCCTGGCAGCCGAACGGGTGGATTAGATCAAGATCAGGTCAGGCCGCGATCACCGGCAAAGACCAACCTCACCAGGCTCAGCAGCAACACCGCCAGAAACAGGGCCAGGCCGACGGTGCAGGCATAGCTGATCTCGAGCTCGGCAAAGGCCTGGTCGTAGACGTAATAAACGATGGTGCGGGTGGAATCGGCCGGTCCTCCCTGGGTCATCAAGTAGACCTCCTCGAACACCTTGGTGGCGGCGATCGCCGAAATCACCGCCACCAGGGTCACGTAGGGCCGCAGCAGGGGCAGGGTGATGTCGACATGGCGGCGCCAGCCGTCGCTGCCGTCCAGGGCAGCAGCCTCGTACAACTCGGGGGCGATCCCCTGCAGACCGGCCAGAAAGATCACCATGTAATACCCCAACCCTTTCCAGAGCGTCACCACCATCACGGCCGGCAGGGCCAGCTGGGGCGAGCTCAGAAAGGTGATCGGCGCGAAGCGCTCCCCCAGCAGGGCGGCCAGCCAGCCATTGATCAGCCCGTTCTCGGCGTAGAGCCAGCGAAAGGCGATCGCCGCCACCACGATCGACACCAGCACCGGCGTGTAGAAGGCCCCCCGGAACCAGTGCATGCCGGGCAGCTTGCGGTTGACCAGCACCGCCAGGGCCAGGGATCCCAACACGATCGGCGGCACGATGCCCACCAGGTAGGCCGCGGTGGTCAATGACACCCGCAGCATCATCGGATCGGCCAGCAGCCGTCTGAAATTGGCCAGACCGATGAACCGCAGCGGTTCGCTGACATCGAGGCCGCTCTGGGTGAAGGCCATCACCAGGGCCATCAAGGCGGGAATCAGCACCGACACCCCAAGCAGCAGCAGGGCCGGGGCCAGAAACCCCCAGGCCGTCGCTGAACGGGGGGCAGAAGCGGACATCAGCAGGCGTCGTCTCGCGGTCATTGTGGGTCGTCTGGCCACCCCCATCCGATCCCCGTGAGCACCGCGACCAGCAGCACCGGATCCCGCGGGCAGCTTGCCGATCCCCTGCAGGTGCTCAGCCAGGTCTGGGGGTACGACGCCTTTCGTGGCCCGCAAGAGGCGATCGTGCGCCATGTCATCGCCGGCGGCTCAGGTCTGGTGCTGATGCCCACCGGCGGCGGCAAATCGCTCTGCTATCAGGTGCCGGCGCTGTGCCGGCCGGGGCTGGCGGTGGTGATCTCCCCGCTGATCGCCCTGATGCAAGAACAGGTGGAGGCGCTGCAACAACTCGGCGTCGCCGCGGCG
>Ga0310332_10468_pt1 | contig 10348 bp, 9 predicted proteins | sample LakMicSRFLOrngD5_FD_195546 | JGI IMG/M metagenome (GOLD analysis project Ga0310332, IMG submission 195546) | Enriched freshwater cyanobacterial communities from Lake Michigan, Michigan, United States - MI23.SRFL.Orng.D5 (v2) (version 2) | ecosystem: Environmental > Aquatic > Freshwater > Lake...
CACCTGCGCGAACGGCTCGGTCGCTGAAGTCAATGCCCTGAGGGAGGTGTTCGCGTTTGGAACCGCTGGACCTTGGGCCCGACTGGCATGATCCCTTGCCGCTAGTCAGCCTCGATGAGGCCCTCGAGCGCAGCCTGCTGAGCACTGGTCTGAGCCGTGAGCAGTTGATCACCCGACTGCTCGCGGATCTGGGCAATCCGGTGTTGCATCCGCTGGTGTGGGTGTTGCCCCGTCGCTGGCGTCTGGCGCCAGCGGTGTTGCCGCCCCGCCTGCAGGGCCTCAGTGCCCTGCTGCAACAGGGACTGATCAGTCCGGTGTTTTTGGCGGCCCTGGTTGATGATCTTGCCCATCTCTGGCCGCCGCGGGAGGGCGGCGCGCCCACGGCGGTGCAGCTGTGGCAGCGCCAGGCCATTGACTGGCTGGGTGTGACCCTGGACCTGCCATCCCGGTTGTCCGATCTGCAGGCTGTTTCCGGTGGGGCCAGCGTTCCCGCCTCGACCGCTGCGGCAGCGACGCCGACCAACATCCCTGGGCGTTGGGCGCACCTCAGCCAGGGCCTGCGTTGGAGCAATGTCGGCCTGGCTTACAGCCAGAGCCCAACTCAGCGTTGCGCCAACGCCCTGCTGGCGCAGGTGTTGAACCGGCTGGCCGCCAATGTCATCACCCGTGACCTCTTTGTCTTTGAGGGCTGCAGCGACGGAGGTTCGCTTCTGGCTTGGTTCGCTGACCAGGGCTGGACCGTGCGAGCGCGTCTGCGCAGCAGCATCGCCAGCTTCGGCTTTGGGGCTTGCCTGGTGGAGCCTGGCGACGTTCCCCGCCAGATCCCCCTGGCCCTGCCCCTGCGCACCGGTCTGCTCGACCGCGACGGCAACGAGGTGCTGTCGCTGCTGCCCCATACCGCCCTTGAGCTGGAACTCAGCTGCGGCCCCGAGCTCCTGCGCCTGCAGTGGTACCAGGGGACGGGGGGGCTATGCGGTTGGGATGGGCTCAATGATCTGCGGCGTCCTTGGCAAAACGACCACAAAAGCGGAACGGTTCGCTATCTGGGCGAGCCTTTTGAGGACGCTCAGCTGCCTGCGCTGATGGGCTTGTGCCAGCTCATCGCCCATGTGCACAATCTCGAAGCCAGCGAAAGCCATCTGCGCCTCGGGGGCTACGGCAGTCTCGGCTTCTGCATCGACAGCACCGCCCTGCTGCAACAGGCTTTGTGCGGCCGCTGTGACCTGTACCCCCTGGTGCTGCCAGGCCTGTGGCGCGAGCGGCTGTTGCGCCGTTGCAGCGCGTTGGAGGGCGCAGGCGCCATGCATGCCTCTGCCCTGCCGGTGCTCGAGGCCTACCGGCGGGCCCTGGTCACCCTGCCCCTGGACTTTTCCCATCATGGAACCAGCTCTGCTGATGCCTGGCGCCGGCTGCAGGCTTCGCTGCCCCTGCGCAGCCCCTTTGCCCTGATTCAGCAGTTGCATCGTCTGCAGCCCGCCCCTGCCTCGAGCCAGGAGAGGGCTCAGAGGTAGCTGATCACGGCATCGATCACCGCGTCCCTGTGGCGATCTGAGAAGGGACCGCTCTGGCCGTTGTGCGACAGGCCGTCGATGCAGTGCCGTTGCACCTGCCCGCGGGCCACGGCGCGGTTCCAGTTCGACAGCGGCAGCAACGGCGAACGCCCGGGGTAGGCGATCCGTCCGAATGCCGCGACGGGGTCGCGGTCGCCGACCACCGTGGTGATCGTGCCCACCTGTTCGAGCAACTGGTTGCCGCTGAACACCCCGCAGAAGGTCATGATGCGCACCGGACATTGGCAGATGCGCCGCAGGTAATCAGCCATGCCCAGCGCCATCTCGCCGCCACCGCTGTACCCCAGCAGCACCAGTTCCTGGGGCCGGCCGCCATGGTCCTGGCCGGGGCGAAACCCCTGTTCAGCCAGCCGCTGGGCCACCTTGAGCGCCAGTTCGTAATTGAGGATCGGCCCGTAGCGCCGGTCCGAGGAGATGCCCACTTTGATGACGTTGTTGGCCTGCACCAGAACGGCAGAGATGAGGCTGATCAGGCCGTTGGGGTGGTGCTCCTGCAGGGCGAATAGGCGCCGCCAGAACCAGCTGCCGCCGATGTCGTCGGCCAGCCTGGCCGGGGTGACCGTGTAGGTCTCAAGCCCCTTGAACAGGCCCATGTGGGCGGGCAGACGGGATTCCAGCAAGGCCAGAAACGCCGCCACCCGGGGAGGGTGGTCGCGTTCACTCTGGTGAATGCCATCGAGGTAGACGATCGTGCAGCTCGCCTGCCCGTCGCCGGCCGAAACCCCAGCCGGTTCAGCAAACAGGTCTGCGGGCTGCGGCAGTCCCCCCAGCCAGCCTCTCCAGAAGGCGAACTGCGAGCTCACCGAGATCACACCGCTGATCGGGATCAACAGGAGCCCCAGCACGCCCAGCGCCTGCAGCACCAGTGCCAGATCCCGCGGTGACAGGGCTGTCAACAGCAAGGGCCCCGCATGCAGGCCGATTGCCACGGCGCTCAGTCCGCTCAGCAACAGCAGCCAGCCCACCAGTTGCCCCAGGCGCCGCAGACCTGCCAGCTGGATGCGGATTGCCTGCAGGGGGGCCATCAGCAGTCGGCGCTTGGGGCCAGTTCGCTCGCCAGTCGCCGGTACGCCCCCTGCCAGCCCTGGTGAAAGACGGCCATGACCATCAGTAAGGCCACCACAAACCCCGGTGTGGCCAGCAGCAGCGCCTGGCCATAGGGCACGTCGAACTGAACGTGCAACAGGGTGACCACGTTGAGGTGGATCAGGGCCCAGATCACACTGGCGATCAGATCACTGATGTAAGGGGCTGCCACAAAGCAATAGAACAACCCGGGGATCAGGGCAGGGCCAAGCTTGGCCATTAGCTCGCCTGGATCGAGTACGGCGCCGGCCAAGGCGCCGAGCAACAGCATGTTGATCAAACAGGCCAGCACCAGGGCCAGTGACAACACCAATCCATCCAGGATCAGCTGAATCAGGATCTGGCGAGGGGTGAGCCGGTTGGCCACCAGGGCGAACAGGTGGGAGATCGACATCGACAACCCCACCAGGGCCACCAGGCCGAGTCCGACATCGGCCTGCATCAGCCACTTGGCCAGATCGCCAAGAGCCTCATCGATCATGGGGCCTGGCGGCTGCTGAGACGGGGCCGGTTGATGATCCAGATCACGAAGATCGACAACACGGCGCAGTAGAAGCACCACACCGAGTTGAACGTCTTGCTGTAAGTGAACCAGGTCAGGAAGATCGAGACGAAGATCAGGATGCCGAACAGCTTGACGGCCTTGTCGCGTAGGGCCACCAATGGCAGGACGATGAAGCCCCAGTAGACGAGCTCGCCGACCGGTTCGGTGTTGACGAAGTTGTGCCAGGCGCTGTGCAGGTTGCTGATGTCGTAGAGCAGTCGGCCGGTGCTGTGCACCGAAGGTTGAACCGCTGGGGGGTTGAACAGCACCGGCAGGTAGAAGCCGATGCCCAGCACCGTCGCCACGATCGCCACCCATTTCAGGCGGTGCAGCAGAGCTTTGCTTTCGGTGCTGCGGGCGATGGACCAGGCACTCCAGGGAATCCAGATCATCCAGAAGCAGTAGGCGAAGAACAGAAACGCGAGCGAGGCCAGGGTCGTCAGCGGTTCGACCTTGCCGTTGTCAATTCCAGTCCAGACCAGGCCTTCGCTGAATTGCTGCACGCCAAAGAAAAAGGGGGTCAGGGCCAGCGGCACGTAGTCCTTCTGGTCCGTTCGCTTGGCGATATGGGTCGCGTACAGACCCAGGGGCATCAGAACGGCCGAGGCTGTGAAGCTCGCCGAGGCTGAAAAGCACATCCTTGAAGTGGACAGGGAATACTTCGATTGTGTCCATTGACCTTGCCGCCGGCCACGGGGACTAGCCGGTTCGCAATCAACCGATGCTCAGGGTGGTGCCGCTTCAGGGTTCCAGCAGGATCTCGCTCAGGCGGGCCAGCGAGCGGGGTTCGTTCACCAGCCCTGGATGGGTTCGTGCCGGCAGAGCCTCAACGGTTCCGACGGGCAGCACGCCCCGCCAGCTGGGAATCACCATCAGATCGAACCGGCAATAGAAACTGCGGCAGTCCAGCGTGGCCAACCGCTCTGGGTGGTGTTGCAGGCTGCTCTGCAACCCCCGCACAAAGGGGCTGCCCAGCTTCATGTCGGCAATCCCGGCCAGCAGGGCCCGGGGCACCGGTTGGGCCGTCAATGTCCCCCGCTGGGGGCTGCCCACACACAGAAACCGGCGCGTGCGCTGGTGTCCCCCCAACTCCTGGATCCAGGCGCGGCCGATCAGGCCACCCATTGAAAAGCCCAGCAGGTCCAGGGTGGTGGCAGGCCCCAGGGCCTGGTTGATGTGCTGATCCAGCCGCGCTGCCAGCTCGATCAGGGGCACATGCCCCAGTCCGTGGTGCAGGTGCGGAATCACCAGGGGGTCCCTGCGGCCAGCGAGGGCATTCCCCAGCCTGTTGAACAGCCGTGGTGTGTCCCACAGGCCGTGGATCAACACCAGCGGCGGTTGGGCCATCAGCCCAGCATGGTGCGCAGCAGGTCGGCGATCAGCAGGTTGTCGAGGGACCACAGCCCCCCACCGCAGGTGGCCAGTACGGCGCACATCACCACATACATGGCCGCCTTTTCCCAGCTGGGCGGTTCACCCACACCCATCGGGCCGGCGTAATCACCCTGGGGAATCAGGTAGGGGTCCGGGGCGATGAACGGAAATCCCGCGCGGATCTCGAGCACCATGGCGTAGGCCATCGAGATGGCGATCGCCAGGGCGGCCAGGGGGGTGAGCAGGCCGGGGATCAGGGCAATGCCGGCGCCCCACATCGAGAAAGCGGAGAGGAAGCAAAGCCAGATCGGGGTTTTCAGACCGTCGGACCAGGTCTTGAGGTTGCGCAGCTTCGGCCAGCCGTGGCGAATGAAGCAGATGCCCAGGAACAGGCGCATCAGCAGCAGGCTTGCTTCGGCCAGGGTCGAGGGGCCACTGGGCACGATCAGTTCGACGATGGTGATCGGCATCGCTCGGTGCGGTTCTGGACGGCTGCAACGGGCCCAACTTAAGGAGTCAGTGCCGTTCCTGCAGCAGATCGCTCAGGGCGTGATAAATCGGTTTGTGGATCCACACCTTGCCCGCATAGGCCCCGATCACCGAGGCCGTCAGCACCCCGGCCATGAGTTGCTGATCCCCGGCCATGTGCAGGGCAAACACCAGGCTCATCACGGGCAGCTGGGTCGCCCCTGCCAGGCCGCCCGCCATGCCGATCGCCACCCCCAGAGTGCCCAAATCCAGGGCTTGGGTCAGCAGGTCGCCTGTGACAGCGCCGATCGCAAAGGCAGGGTCGATCAGGCCGCCGGGGACGCCGGCCCCCAGCGCCAGGCAGGGACCAATGATCCGCGCCCCCAGGTTGATCAGGCTGGCTTGATGGTTGCTGGGGTCGGCCAGCATCCAGGCCATCAATGCCTCGCCATCGCCGCCGCTGGCACCGCCTGTGATCAGGTCCAGTGCGCTGATCAATGCGCCCAGCACCAGACCGCCGCGCCAGGGACGCTGGCGCACCAGGGGGGTGATCCGCCGGGTGCTTTCGAACAACAGGCGGGCAAACAAGCCACCCAGAATCCCGCCGCAGAGCCCCAGTCCTGCCCCCAGCAGGATCTGGTTGTCCTCCATCGGGTTAAGGGTCACGATGCCCAAGGTGAACTGGTGTTGGCCATCGAGGTTGCTGATCTCGGCGGCCAGGGCACAGACCACCAGCCCGGGCCAGATCAGTTGGGGCCCAAAGCTGCCCAGCAGCTCTTCGGCCATGAACACCACGCCCATCAGAGGGGTGTTAAAGCCGCCGGCCAGGCCGGCACCGGCACTGATGGCCAGCAGATTGCGCGTGGTGATCGCCCCCAGCAGCCTGGGCCAGCGCCGCCGCAAAGACTGGGCGACGGCGGCACCCACCTGCACCACAGGGCCCTCGCGGCCCAGCGGAAACAGGGCCAGGCTGGCGATCGACCAGAGCGTCAGCCGCTGCACGGTGGCATCGGCGGCGAGCAGCTCGGAGCTGCGGTCCGGATCCTCCAGGCTGAGCATGGTCTGGGGGATGCCGGATCCGGCTCCCCGCCGCCAGGCCCGGGCCTGCAGGGCCAGCAGCAGCGGCGTCACCACCAGGGGTGCGCAGGCCTGGGCGATGTGCAGGGGCGTCCAGCCCACGCCGGTGAACGCCGGCAGGCGGTTCAGCAGCAGGTCCTGCCAATGGTCCACCAGGTTCAGGGGCCAGCAGGCCAGGCCCACCAGCACCCCCACCAGGGCCAGCTGCAGGATCAGCACCACCCCGGACCGCAACCGTTGCATCGGTGGCGTTGACGAAGGAACCATGGCGATCGGCTGCCGTGACGAGGGGCCTGAGCCATCATCGGTGCAGATGGCTGTGGCCATGGTGACGTCCCTGGCAACCACCTCTGACCTGACGCCGGGGCTGACGCCGGGCCGCTCGGCCCCGCTGGGGGCCAGCCGCAGCGGGGATGGCGTCAACTTCAGCCTGTATGCCCGCGATGCCACCGCCGTCGAGCTGTGTCTGTTCGACACGGTCGACGCGGCCGAGCCCTCGGCCTGTCTGCCGCTTAACGCTGAAGCCCACCGCAGCGGCCATTACTGGCACGGTTGGGTGCCGGGTCTGGCGCCCGGTCAGCACTACGGCTACCGGGTGCACGGCCCGGATGCCCCATCGAGCGGACTGCGCTGTGACCCCCGGCACCTGTTGCTGGATCCCTATGGCGAGGCCCTGGCGGTACCTCGCGGCTATGACCGAAGCCAGGGGCAACAGCGCGGCGAGCGGGGCTGGGCCAACGCGATCAAGACCGTGGTCGCCGATCTCGACGCCTACGACTGGCAAGGCGATCGGCCGCTCAACCGCCCGGCCAGGGAAGCGATCATCTACGAGCTGCATGTCAAAGGCTTTACCGCCCATCCCTCAGGAGGGCTGAACCCCGCCACGGCAGGGACCTATGCGGGCCTGATCGAAAAGATTCCCTATCTCCAGGATCTGGGCATCACCGCGGTCGAACTGCTGCCGGTGTTTCAGTTCGACCCCCAGGATGCACCCGCGGGCCTGCCCAACTACTGGGGTTACCAGCCCATCTCCTTTCTGGTGCCCCACCACGGCTACAGCAGCGCCTGGCGCCAGGACGGTGATGCGCTGGCGGTGCTCGACGAGTTCCGCGACATGGTCAAGGCGCTGCACCGGGCCGGTATCGAGGTGATTCTTGATGTGGTGTTCAACCACACCGCCGAAGCCGGCGCCGATGGCCCCACCTTCAGCTACCGCGGTCTCGCCAATCGCGATTACTACCTGCTCGACCCCGCTGACCCCTCCCGCTATCTCGATGTCACGGGGTGCTTCAACACCTTCAACGGCAACAACCCGGTGGTGCGTCGGTTGATCCGGCACAGCCTGCGCCATTGGGTCCAGCACTTTCACATCGACGGTTTTCGCTTTGATCTGGCTTCGGTGCTGGCCCGTGATGAAAGCGGCAAGCCGGTGCCACGGCCGCCGATCCTGTGGGACCTGGACACCGATCCTGTCCTGGCCGGCACCAAACTGATCGCCGAGGCCTGGGATGCCGCCGGCCTCTACCAGGTCGGATCGTTTGTCGGTGACCGCTGGCAAGAGTGGAATGGTCGTTTTCGCGATGACCTGCGCCGCTTTCTCAAGGGTGATGGCGCTCAGGTTGCGGCGGTCAGTCAACGGCTGATCGGCAGTCCTGACATCTACGGCCCCAAGCAGCGCGAGGCCGAAGCCAGCATCAATTTCATCACCTGCCACGACGGTTTCACCCTGGCCGATCTGGTCAGCTACAACCACAAGCACAACGAGGCCAACGGCGAGGACAACCGCGACGGCTCAGACGACAACGCCAGCTGGAATTGTGGTGTCGAGGGCCCCAGCAGTGATCCTGAGATTCAGGCACTGCGCCAACGGCAGATCCGCAATTTTCTGGCGTTGTTGATGCTCTCAGCCGGCACGCCGATGCTCGGCATGGGTGATGAGATCTGCCGCAGTCAGGCTGGCAACAACAATGCCTACTGCCAGGACAACCCGATCAGTTGGCTGGATTGGGGGCTGCTGGAGCAGCACCAGGACATTCATCGCTTTGTGCGTGAGCTGGTGACCTACCGCCAGCGCCGTGACGTTGTCGTGGATGATCGGGCGTTCAGCCTGGCGGATCTGTTGCACCGCAACCAGATCCGCTGGAACGGGGTCATTCCCGGCCAGCCCGATCGCAGTGACGACTCCCGCTCCCTGGCCCTGACCCTGACCAGCACCAGTCACCGCTTCCGCTGCGCGCTGATGGTCAATGCCTGGTGGGAACCCCTGACCTTTACCCTGCCGGAGGCTGATTTCGGCAGTCAGTGCTGGCACCGATGGATCGACACCACGTTGCCGTCGCCCGATGACATCGTGCCCTGGGATCAGGCAGAGCCTGTTGATCAGACCCAGGTCGAGCTGGGGCCCCGCTCAGTGGTGGTGCTGATTACGGGCCATCAGGGGCTGATCAGCAACAGCGATCCAGCCACCATGGCGGCGAACAGGATTAGCAGTTGAAGGCCTTCGTACCAGATGACTTCTCGGTTGTCGGTGATGCGGTCGATCATCACCACCGCAATCGCTAGCGAAGCAAGGGCCACCGGAGGCAGGCTCAGATGCAGGTAGCGCCCCATCGGGATGCCGATCAGCACCAGCAGCGGCAGCACAAACAGCAGCAGCTGCAGGCTGGATTCGACCGTGCTGGTCATCAGCAGTTGCATCTGGCGCCGTGAGGCGGCCTTGAGTCCCACCAGGGCTTCGGGCAGACAGCCGAACAGGGGCAACAGAAACAGACCCACGAACAGTTCACTCAGGTGGGATTGGCTAACGAGGCGTTCCAGGGTGCCCACCAGCCGGTCTGAAATTCCCGCCACCAGCACCGTCACCACACCAAGGGCGACCACCACCACGGCCAACGGCACCTCGGAGGCCGTGGGTTCGTCATCGGTGGCCGTTGGGGCCGTCGGCTGGCGGCTCAGCAGTGTGACCACAAAGGCCAGGCAGTAATAAGCCAGAGCCAGTAGGGCGACCAGGGTCGAATACAGGCTGAATCCGTCAGGGTGGCTGCTGCCCTGCAGATCGGCACCCATGACCTGCTGGTAGAAGACCGAAGGCAGAGCCAGCAGGATCGCGCTCATTGTCAGCTGCTGGGTGTGCAGATCCCGGTTGTGCGGGTTGATGCGTTGGGGCTGCTCCCCGCGGGTGGCCAGCACGATGCCGAGCCCCAGCACCGGCATGCAGTTGATCATCACCGAACCGGCGATGCTGATCACCACTAGGGGGTACAGACCGCTGTTGAGGGCATTGACCGCCACCAGCAGCTCGACGACGTTGCCAAAGATCACGCTGATCAGTCCGCCGAGCCTGGCGCCCAGGTGGCTCACCAGGGCTTCGACCAGCTGGCTCAGCACGATCGCCAGCGGCAGCAGGCCCAGGCCGCAGAGCAGAAACAGCAGCAGATGGCCCCCCAGCCCGCCGATCCGGTCATCGAGACCGGGCCACAGCATCAGAGCGGTGATCGGCAGCAGCACCCGCCAGCGCGGCGGCGGCAGCAGCAACGACGTCAGAGCCATCAGGCCTGCACCAGCTGCAGGCGGTGGCCATCGGGATCGGCCACCTGCAGAGCCCGGCTGAAGCCGAGAGCGTCGCCCTGGTCGCCCAGGTGCACCACCCCAGGGCTCAGCAGTCGCCCACCACAGGCCTCCAGCTGCGTGGCAATGGGGTCAAGATCGTCGACCTGCAGACGGATCTGCCAGTGGGCCAGGTCCGCCGGGTTCAGGTCGGCCGGCATCGGTCGGCCCCAGTTCGGCGGCTGGTACTCGAGGCATTCGATTCCCGGTCCCCGGGGGCAGCGGTGGCCGGTGATGCGCACCTGGGTCTGCTCCAGATTGTCGAGGTCATCCTGGGTGGGGCCGCTGTTGAGGCCATCGCCCCCCAGGCGCAGTCCCAGCAGATCGTCATAAAACCGGCAGCTCAGCGCCGTGTCGCTGATGCTGATGGCGCTGTGGTCGATGCCCAGCAGACCCGAGCCCCCGTGCCAGCGGGCATCGCCTTTGTCTGTTGGAAACTCGAGCAGTTCCAAGTTGTGCCCGTCGGGATCCCTGAACTTGAAGGCGCGGATGCCGGCGGCAGCCTTGTTCCAGGCCGGCAGGGTCTGGGGTCCCCGCGAGACCGCCCTGGCCAGACCGCTCTCGAGCGCGGGCTGCAGGCGCTCCAGAGCGCCATCAAGGTTGCTGGTGACCAGGCACAGAT
>Ga0310332_10469_pt1 | contig 10346 bp, 8 predicted proteins | sample LakMicSRFLOrngD5_FD_195546 | JGI IMG/M metagenome (GOLD analysis project Ga0310332, IMG submission 195546) | Enriched freshwater cyanobacterial communities from Lake Michigan, Michigan, United States - MI23.SRFL.Orng.D5 (v2) (version 2) | ecosystem: Environmental > Aquatic > Freshwater > Lake...
AGGGCAGGGTGCGGGCCCCCTGAAACACGATGCCGGTGATCCAGCGCGACTTCTGACGCACCGCTGTGGCCAGGGTGTCGGGAAAGTTCTCGCGCACGCAGATCACCTGGCTGTCGCGGCGGTTGACCCCGAACCGCCGCTCGCGCAGGGGCGCCAGGGCCGGATCGCGGGGGCTGAAGCGCACGAAGATCTCGGCCATGCCCACCTGCCGCAGGCGGATGCCGATGTCGTAATCCTCGGTCAGGCTCTGGGTCGAGAAGGCGATCCCTTCGCCTTCATCCAGCAGCCGCAGGATGGCCCGCCGGCTAAAGCAGGTTCCCACCCCGGCACTGGGCACCTGGCCCACCAGCGCCTCGCGCACGAGCACATCCTTGCCGTGCAGTTCGGCGAACTCGTCGGCGTAATGGTTGGCCGTGAAGTTCCACCAATGGCGGTGCAGAAACGGATACACCGGCACCTGGATCAGGTCCTTGCGGTCCACCAGCAGGTTGAACAGCCGCAGTTCCAGCGGTGAGATCACATCTTCGGCGTCGTGCAGGATGAAGCCGCTGAAGCTCACCGACGCCTCCCGCTCGAAGGCGAAGACGGCGGCGATGATGTTGTTCAGGCAGTCGGCCTTGCTGGTGGGGCCGGGCAGGGCGCAGACCACTTTGTGCACGTTGCTGAAGCGGCTGCAGGCTTCATCGACGTCCGCCTGGGTGTCGGGGTCGTTGGGGTAGGTGCCGACAAAGATCTGGTAGTTCTCGTAGTCGAGGCGGCTGGCGGCCAGACGGGCCATCTCACCCACGACGCCCACTTCGTTCCAGGCGGGCACCAGGATCGCCAGGGGCCGTTCGTGCTGCTGGTACAGCAGCTGCTCATCGGCAAAGCGGTGGCGGCTGTACACCGTCAGCCGCCGCCACAACCGCCGGGCCCAATAGAGCAGGTCGATCAGCAGGTCTTCGCTGCCCAGCACCGCCAGCACCGTGCCCACCGCGGCGGTGGCCAGCCTCAGGCCGAACAGATAACCGGTGGCCCAATCGATCAGCGTGTCGGGATCGATCGGCATCGGGTCCTGAATCAGACCGGCGCTTCCGTGCCCTCGGCCCGATGGATGGCTGCGCCGCCGAGGTTAAAGGCGTCATGCACCACCTGCAACGCCCGCACGCCGTCGGCTTCGGCAACCACGCAGCTGGTGCGGATCTCGCTGGTGGCGATCAGTTCGATGTTGATGGCGGCGTCAGCCAGGGCCCTGAACATGCGGGCCGCGGTGCCGGCTGTGCAGGGCATGCCGGCACCGACGGCGCTGACCCGGGCGATGGCGGGCCCCTCCTCGAAGCGCGAGCCGGGCCATTGCAGCAGCAGCGGTTGCAGCGCCTGGTGGGCCCGTTGCAGCTCATCCCGCTTGAGGGTGAAACTCATGTCCTTGGTGTCCTCGTGGGTGCGCTCGGACTGCACGATCGCGTCCAGGCTCAGGCCCGCATCGGCCAGCGTCCGGCAGACGGCGGCGGCGGTGCCGGGCCGGTCCGGCACCCGGCGCACCGCCACCTGGGCCTGGCCCAGGTCCAGGGCCACCCCGCGCACGGGCGGGTCCCCCAGGTCACAGGCCTGGGGGTTGTGCTGCAGCTGGCCGTCCTGCAGTTCGAACGCTTCGGCGGCGGCCCGCAGGGCACGGGCGCCCTGCTGACCGCTGACCAGGCAGCTGACCTTGACTTCGCTGGTGGCGATCAGCCGCAGGTTGATGCCGGCCCGGGCCAGGGTGTCGAACAGGCGGGCCGCCACCCCGGGGCGCCCCATGATGCCGGCCCCCGAAATGCTGAGCTTGGCCATGCCGGCCTCGCTGCTCAGCCGGGCCCCTGCGCTATCAGCGCTGCTGGCCAGTTCGGCCCCCAGGCCCAGCAGCACCTCGCGGCAGATCAGTTCTGCCCTGTCGAGTTCGGCCGCGGCCAGGGTGAAGGCGATGTCATTGCTGGCCCCTTCATGGGTGGCCTGCACGATCAGGTCGACGTTGAGGCCGGCGGCCCCCAGGGCTTCGAACAGGGTCGCCGCCACCCCCGGGCGGTCGGGCACGTGGGACAGCGAGAGCACGGCCTGGTCGGCATCGAGCTCGGCGCCATCCACCGGTTTGCCCAGTTCGAGCCCGCCGTGGCCGATCGGGCGGGGTGCGCCGCTGGTCAGGCGGGTGCCGGGGGCGTCGCTCCAGCTCGAGCGCACGATCAGCGGCACGCCGTAGTTGCGGGCGATCTCGACCGCCCGTGGATGCAGCACCGCCGCCCCCAGGCTGGCCAGCTCGAGCATTTCGTCGCAGCTGACCTGGTCCATCAACTGGGCATCAGCCACCTTGCGCGGATCGGTGGTCAGCACCCCGGGCACATCGGTGTAGATCTCGCAGGCCGCGGCCCCGAGGGCTGCAGCCAGGGCCACCGCCGAGGTGTCCGAACCGCCCCGCCCAAGGGTGGTGATTTCGGGCGTGCCGGCGGCGCCGCCGCTGGTGCCCTGAAACCCGGCCACCACCACCACCTGGCCGGCATCCAGCAGGCGCCTGAGCCGCTCGCTGCGCACCTCGAGGATGCGGGCACGGCCGTGGGCCGATTCGGTGATGATTCCGGCCTGGGTGCCCGTCATCGACACCGCCGGCACCCCCTGGGCGTGCAGGGCCATCGACAGCAGGGCGATCGAGACCTGCTCGCCGGTGGCCAGCAGCATGTCCATCTCCCGCTGGGGCGGGTCGCTGCTGATGGCGCGGGCCAGGCCGGTCAGCTCGTCGGTGGTGTGGCCCATGGCCGAGACCACCACCACGATGTCGTGGCCGTCCTCACGGCAGGCCGCGATCCTGGCGGCCACCGCCTGGATGCGTTCGACGTCGGCCACCGAAGTGCCCCCGAATTTCTGAACCAGCAGGGCCATGGCGGTGGGCGGTGACCGGCATCTGTCAACGGCTGATTATCCGTTGCTGCTGCCCTGGTGCTGGCCCAGCAGAAAACCGTCGCGAAACGCCTCGCCCGCCTCGCGGCCCCGCTTGAGCGCGGCTTCCACCTCGAGCAGCTGGCCCAGCAGCGTCAGCATCTGGTCCGGCGTCTTGCCGCGGATCTGTTTGCGCATCACAAAGATGCGTTTGGGATTGCCGATGCCGGCGGCCTTGGCGATCACGGCCGGATCCCGCTCGCCGGATGCTTCCAGCAGGGCCACCCACAGCCAGCCCCGGATCTGGCTGCAGAGACTGGCGACCATCCGCAGGGCTGGTTCGTTGGCCTCCAGCAGGGCATCGACCAGGGCGATCGCATCGGCAGGTCGGCCCGCCAGCAGGGCGTCGCCCACCGCCAGGGCGCTGGTGCTGCGTCCCCCCACCAGGGCTTCGACCGCCTGGGCGCTGATCGGCGCGGCGGCTTGGCTCTGAGGGGCCGCGTTGACATACAGGCTCAGCTTTTCAAGTTCGCTGGCCAGACGGGCGCTGTCGTTGCCGATCGCCTCGGCCAGGGCCTCGGCGGCGGCGGGTTCCAGTGCCAGACCCAGCTCCCGGGCGGTGCGGGCCACCAGCTCCACCTGGCCGGCCCCGTCCCAGATGGCCGGCAGGGCAAAGCTCTGTTCGTGGGCCTCGCCGGCCTTGATCAGCTGCTGCAGGGCCTTGGTGGTGCGCAGCCGGGCATCGGGCTTGGCGCTGTTGACCAGCAGCAGGTGGCAGTCGGGACTGATCAACGCCAGGTTGGCCTCGAGCTGGGCGGCCAGCTCGGCCGGGCACTGGTTGCAAAAGGGGCTGCGCTGCAGCAGCACGACACGGCTGCCGCTGCCCAGGGGGGGCGTGCGGGCCTCGGCCAGGGCCGCTGCGGCCTGGTCCGCATCGCTGCCATCGAGCCGGCTCAGGTTGATCGCGGCCCAGCTGGGATCCAGTTTTGCGGCGATCAGGGCCTCCACAGCCCGGTTGCGGGCCGCCTCATCGTCGCCCCAGAACAGGTGAATGGGCATGATCAGCTGCTGATTGCCGGGCCGTGGCGGTGCTTGATCATCCGATCTTTACGGCCAGCATCGCCCTGATTCGCCAGGAGCTGGCGGCCCGGTGCGCCAGCGATCCAGCGCTGGCGGCCCGGCTGCAGTGCCTGAGCCCCCTCGAGCGCGACGTGCTCGAGCGCTGCATACACAGCAGCGGCGATCCCAGCCTGGTCGATGTCCTGTGTTTTGGGTCAGCTCTGGGTGCCTGCGAGCAGGGTCTGGCGGCCCTGGAGGCCGGGGCGCCGATCCTGTGTGACACCGCCATGGCTGCGGCGGCCGTGGCCCCCATGGCCCGGCGCACCCGCGGCAACCGGGTGCTGTGCCTGCTCGACTGGGCACCGGCGACTGCCCCGCCCGGCAGCACCCGCAGCGCCGCCGCCGTCGAGCCCGCCTGGAGCGCCCTCACGGCAGCGCTGACTGATCGTTCTGGGGCGGCGCCGGTCGTGTTGATCGGCAGTGCCCCCACCGCCCTGGAGCGGTTGCTGGATCTGGTGGCTGCCGGCGCACCGGCCCCGTCGCTGCTGATCGGCATGCCGGTCGGTTTTGTCGGCGTCGCCGAAAGCAAACGGCACCTGGCTGCCAGCGGCCTGGCCCAGATCCGGCTCGAAGGCTCCCGCGGCGGCGCCGGCCTGGTGGCCGCGGCCTGCAACGCCCTGCTGCGTGCCGCTGGCGACAGCTGACCTCAGGCGGCGAGCGCGCTGTCCTGGTCGGTTGCCCTGGGCTCCTGCCCACGCTCTGGCTGCACGCTCACATGGCTGTTGGCTTCGATGCGGCCCAGCACCTGGCGGGCCCGCAGGACCACCGACGGGGGCACCCCGGCAAGGCGGGCGGCCTCGATGCCGTAGCTGCGGCTGGCTCCCCCCGGCACCACCCGGTGCAGAAACACCAGGGCCTCGCCGGTTTCTTCGACCAGGACCTGGGCGTTGGCGACGTTGGGCAGCAGCGCCGCCAGCTCGTTGAGCTCGTGATAGTGGGTCGCAAAGATGCTGCGGGCAGCCAGATCGCCGGCCAGGTGCTCGGCCACGGCCCAGGCGATCGCCAGTCCGTCAAAGGTGGCGGTGCCGCGCCCGATCTCATCAAGCAGCACCACTGAGCGGCTGGTGGCGTGGTGCAGGATGTTGGCCGTCTCGGCCATCTCCACCATGAAGGTGGACTGGCCTGCCGCCAGGTCGTCACCGGCACCCACCCGGGTAAAGATGCGGTCAGCGATCCCCAGCCGCGCTGAGGCCGCCGGGATCCAGCTGCCCATCTGGGCCATCAGCTGCAGCAGGCCCACCTGGCGCAGATAGCAGCTTTTGCCGCTGGCATTGGGGCCGGTCAGGATCACTAAGTCGGGAAGCTCGCCACCGCATTCCGTCCCGGTGGCCCCGCTGCCTGAGCCGAGGGCAACCGAGTTGGGTGTGAAGGGGTCCTCCACCAGCAGCTGCTCGACCACCGGGTGGCGGCCCGCCTCGATCAGCAGCAGCCGCGCGTCGGGGCCATCGGGGTCGGTGATCTCGGGTGCGCAGTAGCCGCTGGTGGCGGCCAGTTCGGCCAGGCTGGCCAGGGCATCAAGCTCGGCCACCAGGCGGGCGGCCGTGCGCACCGGCGTGGCCTGCTCGCCCACCCGCGATCGCAGCTCACAGAACAGCTCGTACTCGCGCTGAGCCGCACGGGCCTTGAGCTGCAGGATCTGGCCTTCGCGTTGCTTGAGCGCCGGGGTGACGAAGCGCTCTTCGTTGGCCAGGGTCTGGCGGCGGATCCAGTGGTCGGGCACCTTGCCCGCCTTGGCCCGGCTCACCGCCAGGAAGTAGCCAAAGGTGCGGTGGTACTGCAGTTTCAGGGTGCTGATGCCGCTGGCACTGCGCTCGGTGGTTTCCTGCTGGGCCAGCCAGCGGTCCTGGTCGTCGAGCTGGTTGCGCAGCCCATCGAGCAGGGGGTCGACGCCGTCGTGAATCAGGCCGCCCTCGGTCAAGGACAGCGGTGGGGTGTCGAGCAGCACGTGGCGCAGCTCGGCCGCCAGGGCCTCCAGCTCAGGCCAGGGCCGGGCCAGGGCCTGCAGCGGATCGCTGCTGCTCTGCTGCAGCAGGCCCGCCAGCTGGGGCAGCCGCTCCAGGCCATCGGCCAGGGCCACCAGGTCCCGGGCCGAGGCGGTGCCGGCGCCACAGCGCCCCGCCAGCCGCTCCAGATCGCCCATGGCCCGCAGCAGCCGGCGAATGGCGCTGCGCAGGGGGCGTGCACCAACCAGTTCGCTCACGGCCGCCTGCCGACGCAGGATCGCGGCCCGCTCCACCAGGGGCGCCTCGATCCAACGCCGCAGGCAGCGGCCGCCCATGGCGGTCAGGGTGCTGTCGAGGGCCCACAGCAGGGAGCCATGGACGCTGCCCCCCGTTTGGGTGCGGGTCAGTTCGAGGTTGCGGCGGGTGGCCGCATCCAGCACCAGGGCATCGCCCGGGTGCCAGGTGGTCGGCAGATCCAGGGGCACCCGGGCCTCGCTGACGGTGCCGTCCAGGTAGGCCACCAGCCCGCCGGCGGCCCGCAGCGCCAGGGGTATCTCCCCCAGCCCCAGGCCATCGAGGCTGGCCAGGCCAAAGCGCTGCTTGAGCGTGGCGGCGGCTTCGGCCGCGGCAAAGGGGGTGCGCGGCTGGGGGGTCTGGTGAATGCCAGGTGGACACCAGCTGTGGGGGTCGCTGGCGCCGTTGCCGCTATTGGTAGTGGTTTGGGCCTCTGTCCCCGGCACCAGCAGTTCAGCCGCCTCGAGCTGCAGCAGCTCCTGGTGCAGCTCGGCGCTGCCGCTGCGTTGGCTGGCCCGGAACTCGCCGGTGCTGACATCGGCCACCGCCAGGCCCCAGCTGGCGCCCTCGTGCACCACCGCCGCCAGCCAGTTGTTGCGGCGGGCGCTCAGCAGGCCCTCGTCGATCACGGTGCCGGGGGTCAGCACCCGGGTGATTTCGCGGCGCAGCAGCTCGCCTTTGGCGGGTGTGGTTTCGACCTGATCGCACAGGGCGACGCTGTGGCCGCGGCGCACCAGCTCACCGCAGTAGCGCTCGGCGGCGTGGTGGGGGATGCCCGCCATCGGCACCCGGCCGATCGCCTTGCCCCCCTCCTTGCCGGTCAGGGTGAGCTCGAGCAGCCGCGACACCAGGATCGCGTCTTCAAAGAAGCATTCAAAAAAGTCGCCCAGCCGGTACAGCAGCACCCGGTCGGGGTGGGCGCGCTTGAGCTCCACGTAGTGGCGCAGCATCGGCGTCAGCTGCGCGGGCTTCACCAGGTCGTGGTGGTGCCAGGGCGGCAGGTCGTCGTCTGGGCTGGCGTCGCTGTTGGGTTCGGCAACCGCTGGGCCCGGGGTCGCCGCTGGCTGCCGGGTCCTGGGCCGGGCGTCGGCGTCCGCCACCAGGGCCGCGTCATGGCCGGCCATGACCTGCTCGTTGTCCTGAGCCTGAGAAGGGGCCTTGGCCGGGACCGCTGGCTCTGACGTCAATCCCAGGGCGGCCACCAGCGAGAGCTGCTGCTCGGCGTCTGCGGCCACGGCTCAGGCGACTGGGGCCGGTCGATGGTACGCGTGCCGGCTGCGCTGTCCTGGCATCGAGTTGTGAAGGATGGGGCCGCCGCCAACGGGTGGCTGCTCTCGCGTGTGAGAATCCGCCCCACTGGCTGGCGAATCAGGTTCGTGCAGCCCTTCGACGCTGAGCCATGCAGTACCTCAACACCCTCACCGTTCTGGCCCTGGTGGTGATGTCCTTCGCCCTGATCGTGGCTGTGCCGGTGCTGTACGCCAGCAGCGAGGACAGCGGCCGCTCCAATCGCCTGATCCTGTTGGGTGGCCTGGTCTGGGTGGCCCTGGTGCTGGTCAACTGGGGCGTCAGCTTCTTTGTTGTCTGAGCGGCGGCGTTGCAGGCTTCGTCGCGCCTTCTGCTTAGGCTGGCGACACCTGCAGGGCCAACGGTTTGGGCGTTTTTGAGGGTCGGTTCACCGGTGCGGCCAGCCTGCGCATCGCCATCGTTGTGGCCCGCTTCAATGATCTGGTCACCGGCAAGCTGCTGAGCGGCTGTCTTGATTGCCTCAGTCGCCACGGCATCGACGTCAGCGAGACCAGCGGTCAGCTCGATGTGGCCTGGGTGCCGGGCAGTTTTGAGGTCCCCCTGGTGGCCAAGCGCCTGGCCGCCAGCGGCCGCTACCAGGTGGTGATCACCCTGGGGGCCGTAATTCGCGGCGACACCCCCCACTTTGATGTGGTGGTGGCCGAGGTCAGCAAGGGGGTTGCCGCGGTCAGCCGCGACACCGGCGTGCCGGTGATCTTCGGCGTGCTGACCACCGACACCCTGCAGCAGGCCCTCGAGCGGGCCGGCATCAAGAGCAACCTGGGCTGGAGTTACGGCCTGCAGGCGCTCGAAATGGGCAGCCTGATGGCGGCGCTGCCCTGAGCAGCGCAACAGATAACGCTGCGCCAAGGCCCTGAACCAGCTCCAATCCGGCCCGGATCTGCTGATCGGCCTTCAAGGGTGACGATTTGACGGCAGGTTGCCCGCCATGGCCTGCCCAAATCTCCCTTGACCAGCGTTTCCAAGGGTCTCCTGCTCGCCGGCGGCAACGGCACGCGCCTGCATCCGATCACCCAGGGGGTGAGCAAGCAGCTGCTGCCGGTGTACGACAAACCGATGGTGTTTTACCCCCTCAGCACCCTGATGCTGGCGGGGATTCGCGAGGTGCTGGTGATCACCACCCCGCACGATCAGGAGGCCTTCAGGCGCCTGCTGGGCGATGGCCGTGCCTGGGGCATGACCATTCAGTACGCCGTCCAGCCCAGCCCTGACGGCCTGGCCCAGGCCTTTTTGATCGGGGCCGATTTTCTGGACGGCTCCGCTGCGGCCCTGGTGCTGGGCGACAACCTGTTCCATGGCCACAACCTGGTGACCCTGCTGCAGAACAGCCAGGGCGAAGCGGTCGGGGCCACCGTGTTTGCCTACCCGGTGCGCGATCCCGGTCGCTTCGGGGTGGTCGGCTTTGACGGCGAGCGGCGGGTGGTCAGCCTCGAGGAAAAACCCGCCAATCCCAGCTCGCGCTTTGCGGTCACCGGTCTCTACTTCTATGACCACACCGTGGTCGAGCGGGCCGCCAGCCTGCGCCCCTCGCACCGCGGCGAGCTCGAGATCACCGACCTCAACCGCCAGTACCTCGAGGAGGGACTGCTGCGGGTCGAGCTGATGAGCCGCGGCATGGCCTGGCTCGACACCGGCACCTGTGATTCGCTGCATGAGGCCAGCAGTTACATCCGCACCCTTGAGCGCCGCCAGGGCCTCAAGGTCGGCTGTCCTGAAGAGGTGGCCTGGCGCCAGGGCTGGATCGATGACGACCAGCTGGCGGCCCTGGCCGCACCCCTGCGCAGCAGCGGCTACGGCGATTACCTGCTGCGGGTGCTGGCCGATGGCGACGGGAGCGGCCGGCCATGAATGTCCAGCCCTTGGCCCTTGACGGTCTGCTGCTACTCACCCCCGAGCTGTTCGCCGATGCCCGCGGCTGCCTGTTTGAAAGCTGGAACCAGCGCCGTTGGCACCGCACCCTGCAGGACCATGGGCAGGAGCCGGCTCCGTTTGTGCAGGAGAACCACTCCTGCTCGAAGCGTGGGGTGCTGCGGGGTCTGCATTACCAGCTGCCGCCCCATGCCCAGGCCAAGCTGGTGCGCGTCGTTCAGGGCGAGATCTTTGACGTGGCCGTCGATCTGCGGCCCCGTTCGCCCACCCATGGCCGCTGGATCGGCGTTGTCCTCAGCGCCGGCAACCACCGGCAGCTGTGGTTGCCGGCAGGTTTCGCCCATGGCTTTCTCTGCCTGTCCGAGACGGCCGAGGTGCTGTACCGCACCACCGCCTTCTGGGACCGGGCCAGCGAGCGCGCGTTGCGCTGGGACGATCCCGCCCTGGCCATTGACTGGCCCCTCGCCCGCCTGGCCGGGGCCCGGCCGCTGCTGTCACCTAAAGATGCGCAGGCCCCCCTGCTGTCCGAGGCTGGTGAGGTGTTGCCATCTCGGCTGTGATCGTTCTGCTCACCGGCGGCGCCGGCCAGCTGGGTCATGAGTTGCGGCGCCAGCTGCCGTCTGGGGTCGAGCTGATCGCCACCAGCCGCGCCGGCGGCGACGGGTTGCGGCCCCTCGATCTGGCCGATCCCCAGGCCTGCCGTCAGGCCGTGCTGGATCTGCGGCCTGACTGGGTGCTCAACAGCGGCGCCTACACCGCCGTCGACCGGGCCGAAAGCGAACCCGAGCTCGCCCATGCGGTCAATGGGGGCGCCCCGCGGGCGCTGGCCGAGGCGCTGCTGCAGACCGGCGGCCGCCTGTTGCAGCTGAGCACCGATTTCGTGTTCAACGGCAACCAGGGCACGCCCTACCGCCTTGAGCAGGCCCGCGA
>Ga0310332_10470_pt1 | contig 10338 bp, 10 predicted proteins | sample LakMicSRFLOrngD5_FD_195546 | JGI IMG/M metagenome (GOLD analysis project Ga0310332, IMG submission 195546) | Enriched freshwater cyanobacterial communities from Lake Michigan, Michigan, United States - MI23.SRFL.Orng.D5 (v2) (version 2) | ecosystem: Environmental > Aquatic > Freshwater > Lake...
AGCCCCTGGAAGCTGAACCCGGCACGATCCGTGGTGATTTGGCGGTGAACATCGGCCGCAATGTGATCCACGGCTCCGATGCCCCCGAAACGGCCGAGTTCGAGATCGGCCTCTGGTTCCAGCCCTCCGAGCTGAGCGATTGGGCCCCTGCCGACCAGGCCTGGCGCAGCGAAGGCTGAGTCGCTACGGCCTTAGCCAGCGCAAAACCTGCTCCAGCGAAAGGCGTTGAGCCATCGTTCCGCCTCCCCAACGGGGAGGCTTTTTTGTGGGTTGTTCCCCTGTGGATTCTTCACGGTGATGGCATCGGCCACCAGCTCGGCGGTGATGGCGGCAAGCAACACCCCATTGCGGTGGTGGCCGCAGGCCAGCCAGAGCCCTGGAATCGGCCCTGGCCCGAGCAGGGGCCCTTCGTCCGGGGTGCAGGGCCGAAAGCCCCACCAGCGCTCCATGGGGGGCCAGTGGCTTGCCTCGGGCAACAGGGCAGCGATGCCGGCTTGCAATTGGCGTTGGCCGTCGGGGGTGAGGCCCTCGGCAAAGCCCGCGTGGGCCTCACTGGTGGCCCCGACCACCAGGAGCCCGTCCTCCCGGGGCACCAGGTAGGTGCCGGGGCCAAAGATCACCCGTTGGAGGGCTTGCCTGGGCCCCTGCAGGGAGAGCATCTGGCCCTTCACCGGTTTGATGGGCAGCTCGGGCATCAATTGGCTGCTCCAGGCGCCACAGGTGAGTACGGCCCGTTGGCAGTCGAGCAGGTGCTCCTCGCCCTCCGCCGTTTGCAGCCGCACGCCGTTGAGGGCGCCATCGGCGTCCCGCCCCAGGGAGTGCACCTCGGTTCCCTCTTGGAATTGCACCCCTAGGGCGGTGCAGGCCCGCTCCAGGGCTCGCATCAATTGCCGCCGGTTGTCGATTTGGCCGTCCTGGCGAAACAGCAGCCCGGCGGTCCAGGTCGGACCAATGCCGGGCACCTCCCGCTCCAGGCCCATCCGATCAAGCCGATCGCCAAAGCCGGCGGTGGGATAGGCATCCCGATCGGCTGCTGAGGCAAAAGGCACAACGATGCCGCAGGCCCTGAGGCCACAGCTCAAACCGCTGTCGGCTTCGATCTGAGCCACCCAGGCTGGGATGCGCTCCAGGCTGCGCTGCCCCAGGTGCAGCAGGTTGCCGCTGAGCCCTTCCGCGTGGGGGGCGAGCATGCCGGCGGCCACAAACCCGGCGGCTTCATTGCGGCGCCGGCTCAGCACCGTCACCGCTTCGCCGCGGCGCGCCAGCTGGTGGGCGATCGCCAGGCCCATCAGCCCGCCACCCAGGATGAAGACAGGTTGGGTGGCTGTTGCCGCCATGGCCCGGGGGGATTGCTGCGTCAATGACTCAGTGTTTCAGCCCGGGAGACGCCGTCTCAGCCCAGGAAGCGCTGTTTCGGCGAAGAGAAGCGGGCCCTTGTCCATAGGATCAGGCCACGCAACGGCGATTGGAGATCTCAAATGGCGGGCGCAGCACCAGCTCAGGCGGCATGGGAGGCCGTGATTGGCTTGGAAACCCACGTGCAGCTGGGCACCGACAGCAAGATTTTTACCAACGCGTCCACCACCTTTGGTGACCAGCCCAACACCCACATTGACCCGGTGGTGTGTGGCTTGCCGGGCACCTTGCCGGTGCTGAATCAAAAGGTGCTCGAGTATGCGGTGAAGGCCGCCATGGCCTTGAACTTGAAGGTTGCTGAGCACAGCAAGTTCGACCGCAAGCAGTACTTCTATCCCGACCTGCCCAAGAACTACCAGATCTCCCAGTTCGACGAACCGATCGCCGAGGACGGCTGGATTGAGGTGGAGGTGGCCGAAAAAGGCAAGGACACTTACCTCAAAACCATTGGCATCGAGCGGCTCCACATGGAGGAGGACGCCGGCAAACTTGTGCATGCCGGCAGCGATCGCCTGGCGGGCTCCACCCACTCACTGGTGGATTACAACCGGGCCGGCGTGGCCCTGGCCGAGATCGTGTCCAAGCCCGATTTGCGCACCGGCCGCGAAGCGGCCGAGTACGCCTCAGAGATCCGCCGGATCATGCGGTATCTGGGCGTGAGCGACGGAAACATGCAAGAGGGCTCCCTGCGCTGCGACGTGAACATCTCCGTGCGCCGGGGCCCCGATGCCCCCTTCGGCACCAAGGTGGAGATCAAGAACATGAACTCCTTCTCGGCGATCCAGAAGGCGTGCGACTACGAAATCCAGCGCCAAATCAAGGCCTATGAGGCCGGCGAGTCGATTGTTCAAGAAACCCGCCTCTGGGATGAGGGCAAGCAGCTCACGAAGAGCATGCGCAGCAAGGAGGGTGCCAGCGATTACCGCTATTTCCCCGATCCCGATTTGGGCCCCATTGAGGTGAGCGATGAGCAGCGGGAGGGTTGGCGCGCCCAGCTGCCCGAGCTGCCCGCCGCCAAGCGGCACCGCTACGCCGAGGAGCTGGGCCTTTCGATTTACGACGCCCGGGTGCTCACCGATGAGCGGGCCATGGCCGAGTATTTCGAAGCCACCATTGCCGCCGGCGCCGATGCCAAGGCTGCGGCCAACTGGGTGCAGGGCGACATCGCCGCCTACGTGAATGCCAACAGGCTCTCGATCGCAGACTTGCCGTTGAAGCCCACCCAGCTCGCCGAGATGGTGCAGCTGATTGAAGGCGGCAAGATCAGCGGCAAGATCGCCAAGGAGATCCTGCCCGAGTTGCTGGAGCAGGGCGGTTCACCCGCCGCGATCGTGGAGGCCAAGGGCCTGGGCATGATCAGCGATCCGGCCGAGATCACGGCCATCGTGGAGGCATTGCTTGCTTCCCATCCCGAGGAGGTGGAAGCCTTCCGGGGCGGCAAAACCAAGCTGCAGGGCTTCTTCGTGGGCCAGCTGATGAAGCAGACCGGCGGCAAGGCTGACCCCAAATTGGCGAACCAGATCCTGATCCAGAAGCTCAACGGCTAGGGGCTAGGGCTTTTCTGGGGTGCGGCCGCTCTCACGTCTGCCGCTGTCACGGCTGCAGCAACGGCTCCTGCGACAACGACGGCAAGCTCTTCAGGATTGCCCCGGTTGCTGATCGTGCGATCAGCTAGCAGCCGTTTTCGCTCCAGGGGCCACTGGGCGTGGATGCGCCCCTGGGCCTCGGCTTGGGTGAGGCCATTGCGGGCCATCAGCCGCGCCAGCTGTAGATGCTCGTCGCAGTCGACGAGCCACACCTCGCTGCAGAGGCCTTCAAGGCCAGCCTCAAATAGCAGCGGAATCATCAGGACCACCGCTGGCGCGCTGGCCCCCTCCGGCTGTTCGGCCAGGGTTGTGAGCTCTTGGTCAAAGCGCTGGCGCACCAGGGGATGCACCAGCTGCTCGAGCCAGTGGCGTTCGGCTGGATCGCCAAACACGATGTGCCCCAGGGCGGGCCGATCGAGGGTTCCATAACGCTCGAGCACGGCCCGGGCCGCTTCAGTGCCTGGGGCCAGGGCCTGGCGGGCAAACAGATCCGCATCCAGCACGGGCAAACCATGGTGCTCCTGCAGCAGCTGTCCCACCGTGCTTTTGCCTGTGGCAATGCCGCCGGTCAGGCCGATGCGCCGTTGGGACCCTTGCCAGCGGGGCGACTCAGCCATGGGGTGTGGTCTGGGGGGCAGGCGTTATCCGATGCTCAGGTTCGCAGCATGTGCGCCCTGTGACCCATCCCTGGCTTCCAATTTCCGGTGGGGTGAGTGCCCCCGAGGGGTTCCTCGCCGCAGGCACCACGGCAGGTCTTAAGGCTTCGGGGAAGCCGGATTTGGCGTTGATCGTGGCTCCGGAAGGGGCCGTCTGCGCCGGTACGTTCACCACCTCGGTGGTGCGCGCTGCCTGCGTGGATCTCTGCGCCGAGCGGCTGCAATCTGCGGGTGGCCGGGCCCGGGCGGTGCTCACCAACTCAGGCCAGGCCAATGCCTGCACGGGCGATCGGGGCCTGATCGATAGCCTGCGGGCCACCCAGGCCGTGGCCGATTTACTGGGGCTGGCGGCCGAGGAGGTGCTGATTTGCTCCACCGGCGTGATTGGCGTGCCCATCCCGATGGACACCCTGATTGGCGGGTTGGATCCGTTGGTGGCATCCCTCAGTCCCGAAGGGGGGCAGGCGGCTGCCACCGCCATCCTCACCACGGATTTGGTCGACAAACAAATCGCCCTGGAAGCGGATCTGGGTGGCCGCCGGGTGCGGATTGGCGGCATGGCCAAGGGCTCGGGAATGATCCACCCGAATATGGCCACGATGCTGGGTTACTTGAGCTGTGATGCCGGGGTGCCAGCCGATCTTTGGCAGGCCATGGTGCGGCGGGCGGTGCAGCGCTCCTTCAATGCGATCACGGTGGACGGCGACACCAGCACCAACGACTGCTACCTGGCCTTTGCAGCCGGCGAGCCCCTGGCCCCCGAGCACTTTGAAGCCTTGGAGGCGGGCCTGACGGCGGTGTCGCAACACCTGGCCAAGGCGATCGCCCGCGATGGCGAGGGAGCCACCTGCCTGATCGAGGTGCAGGTGCAGGGCGCAATCGGCGATGCCGAAGCGATCAGCATCGCCCGTACCATCTGCGGCTCGTCCCTGGTGAAATGCGCCATCCATGGCTGTGATCCCAACTGGGGCCGGATTGTGGCGGCGGCGGGCCGCTCTGGGGTGGCCTTTGATCCAGAAGCTGTGGCCCTTTGGCTCGGGGGTTTTCAGTTGATGCAGGGCGGCCAACCCTTGGCCTTTGATCGCGCCGGCGCATCCAGTTACCTGCGGGGGCGTCAGGCCGGGGCCTATCTCCAGGACGACACCGTGGCGATTCGCCTAGCGGTGGGCGATGGGCCGGGCCGTGGCCGCGCCTGGGGGTGTGATCTCTCGGATCAATACATCCGCATCAACGCCGATTACACGACGTAGCCTCCAGGGCGATGGCCAAATCCCAATCCAAAGCTTCGGGCCCACCTCCGCCTGGGGCCAAGATCCAGACGATCCCCAGGTCCCGTTGGCAGGGCCCCTTGGCGGCTGGGTTGTGCTTTGGCTTGGGCTATGGAATCACCCAGCGGCTGCTGAGCTTGCAGCTGCCCACCTTTGTGCAATTGGGCCAGGGTTTCGAGCTCCGCCCCTTTCCTGGCACGGCGTTGCAGAGTCTCAGGCTGAAGTTCGGAACCGAGGCCCAGCCGATTCGAGGCGACCTGGAACGGGAGCCGCTGGATCCAGAATCCAAGGCGGTAGACCCCAGTGGTGAGCTGGCCAAAGATGGCCTAGACGAGGCGGAGACAGGATCACAGAACGAGCCGAAGTCCGCCAACCTGGAAGCATTGGATGGCCTGACCCCGCCCGAACCCCTGCTCCCGCCACCTGCGTCTCCGCGCCCTGCCCCCGCTCCTGCCCCCAAGCCCTGATGCCTGCGCCCCAAATCCTTGTTCAGGCTGTCCTGCAGAGACTCGGTGTTCGGGTCGGCAGTGGTTTGGCGGATGCAGCCGCCCAGCTCTCGCTGTTGGCCCAGGATGCGCCTGAAAAGTTGGTCCAGGAGATCCAGCTCTTTTGGGAGGAAGTGGAGCTCGAAGCTGATCGCCTGGAGCACGGTGACGACGGCAGCGTTGCCGATGTGGTGATGACCCATCCGTCACCGCCAGAGGGTGCCCCCAACACGGCTGATCCCCAAGTTCAGATTGATGCGCTTAGGGCCCAGGTGGCCTCCCTGGTCAGCCGCTTAGATCAGGCTTCCCAGGCTTCCCAGTCGTCTTCTCTGCTCCAGTCGTCGTGATGGTGGGGCATTTGGCTGTCCTGCGGCCCCTGCGCATTTGGTGGGTGGCGGCGGCACTGGTGGTGGGCCTTTGGTGGGACGGCCAGGCTTGGACCTACCCCAGGGGTGTGAGTCCAGAGCGGCAAGCCCGCCGGCGGAGCCGCCGGGCCCGCTGGATCACGCGCCAATTTTTGTCCTTGGGCTCCGCTTTTATCAAGTTGGGCCAGTTGCTTTCAGCCAGGCCCGATGTGCTGCCGGCTGAATTGGTGGAGGAGCTGGCGCGCTTGCAAGACCAGGTGCCCGCCTTCGGTTTCGACGTGGTGCAAGGGCTGCTCGAGCAGGAACTGGGTGACCGCTGCGCTGAGATTGTTGACCTGGAGGAAATCCCCCTCGGTGCCGCCAGCTTGGCCCAGGTGCATCGCGCCAGCTTGCGGAGCGGTAGGCAGGTGGTGCTCAAGGTGCAACGCCCTGGCCTGGAGAGGGTGTTTCGCTCTGACTTGGAGGTGTTGCAGCAGCTCGCGGCTGTGGTGCAGCGCCATCCCCGTTGGGGCAGGGGCCGGGATTGGGTGGGCATTGCCCAGGAGTGCCGCAGGGTGCTCCTGCGGGAGCTCGATTTCAGGCTGGAAGCCGAACATGCCGCCCGCTTTCGCCAGCAATTTTTGGACGATCCCGGCATCCGGGTACCCGGGGTGATCTGGGAATTGAGCTCCCGGCGGGTGCTCTGCCTGGATTACCTACCGGGGATCAAGATCACCGATCGCCCAGCCCTGATTGAAGCGGGCATTAACCCAGCGTTGGTGGCCGAGAAGGGGGCGGCCAGCTACCTCCAGCAGCTGGTGCGGTTTGGTTTTTTCCATGCCGATCCCCATCCTGGCAATCTCGCCGTGGCCGCTGATGGGGCCCTGATCTACTACGACTTCGGGATGATGGGGCAGCTGTCCAGCCGGCTGCGCGGTCGCCTGGGGGCCATGGTGCGGGCGGCCGCATCCCGCGATGCCAGTGGTTTGGTGGAGGAGTTGCAGGCCGCCGGGGTGATCGCCCCAGGCGTCGAGCTTGGGCCTGTTCGGCGCTTGGTGCGGGTCATGCTCAATGAGGCGCTGACGCCCCCGTTCTCCTCCAACGTGCTCGAGAAGCTGTCTGGCGACCTCTACGACCTGGTTTACGGCCAGCCGTTTCGCCTGCCACCAGAACTCATCTTTGTGATGCGGGCCCTCTCCACCTTTGAGGGGGTCGGCCGCACCTTGGATCCCGGCTTTAGTTTGGTGGCGATTGCTCGCCCTTACCTGCTGCCTCTTATGACATCCAGTGGTGGCGGTGCCAACGATCTGCTCAACGAACTCTCGCGCCAGGCTGCGGAAGTGGGCAGCCGGGCCCTGGGTATCCCCAAGCGGCTGGATGAAAGCCTGGCCCGCATTGAACAGGGGGATTTGCAGGTTCAGATCCGCGCCGGGGAAACCGATCGCCTCCTGAGGCGGATGGCGATTAGCCAGCAAAGTGCCGGTCAATCGGTGCTCTTGGGTGCCCTCGCCATCGCCTCGGCTCTTTTGGCGGCCAGCAGCAGGCCAGCCCTGGTGGCGATTCCCCTGGTGGCCACCTTGCCGGTGGGTTTGAGCTGGTTAAAACTCCAGGCGAAGCTGAAGCGTGACGGTCGGCTGGATCAAGTAGGGGCCCAGAAGTCTTAGCTCAGGAGCCCGAAGCCCATCTCTCCAGCACTGTTTATTCGCTGAGGAAGGCGCCCTGAAGCCGTCCATGGTTGGTGTCCTCGTCATAGCGACGATTGGCCTCATTCATGTTGAGAATGAGTGCATGGGCGAGCTCGTTGGCCTTCGTGTTGAGCTGGGCGCACGATGGCTGGGGGGGAATGGCGGTTAGGTTGAAATCAATGGCAAAAGCAGTTTTGGCGGCGATGTTGTAGTGGCCCAACTCGTGTCTCCACAAAGCAGCGTAAAAGGTCTTAAATAAATTGGACTGGCGGTCGGTGGCGCCGTAGATTTCCGGCATCGTTACTATTGTATTGAGTGTGGTTTGATTTGATGTCATTCGGCATTGGCCCGAAGCATCCTCCCGGTATCTGAAACGCCAGTTGATTTTGGAACTGGCATGGCCGATGTACTTCTTTGAATTCTTGGATATGGGGGAAACGTTTAACAGCTGTTTCTGCATGGGAGCGTTGGTATTGATCTTTGCTGAATAGTATTCGGTTTGAAGATTGAGAGATACCTCCGCCATAGCCTTGGGGCTGGTGATCCCTAGGGCAGTGGCAATGATTGCTGTGGCTGTGACCATCGATGCCAATCGACATGGCGACAGGGTTTGCAGCGGTGAAAAGCTTTTTGAGCAGGTCATGCTTTTGGGTTCTTGTGAGCTTCTCAGCAAGCCAGGAGGCTGGCATCTTTAGCCTGGAAAGGCAGACTGCCGATCCCAGGCGATGACTGCCCAGGGCTGCCCTAAGTGTTGGATTTTGTGGGCAACTTGGCCATCAGCCAGCCCACAAATGATTCTTCAGAGCGGGTTTGCATAATCACTCGGCCAGGGCCACTGAATCGGCAGACCAGGCCTTCACCTCCGAGGATCGTGGATTTCCAGCTGCCTGATTTTTGAACGGTGTAACGCATAGAAGCTTCAAAACCAACCACGTGACCCGTATCAACGATGTAACTCTCGCCTTCTGCGAGGGATCGTTCTTCTATGGCCCCGTAGCTTGCGGCAATGCATTTCCCTGGGCCACTGATTTTCAACAAAATCCTCCCAACTCCACCAAAGAAGCCTTTTGATCCTCCCCAGGAGCTGTCCATCGAAACTTCTTTTTCGCTAGCGATATAGGCACCGCTACGGAGAAAGAACGGTTGACTCTGTAGCTCGAGGACGACCATGTCGCCGGTGAGGGTTGGTGCCAGGGTGATCTCACCTCCTTCAGGAGATCCCTTCCAAGTGTTCTGAAAGAGGTCTTCGCCCCCAATCATTCGCTTCAAGCCACCCATCAGTCCCCCTGTCATTTTGGTGTCAGTGGTTACTCCACAGCTGTGGCTGACCATGGAACCTGGCTCGGCCTTGATCTCTTCCGATGGCCCTAGCTTGACTACCGCCAATGCAAATGATGGCTGGTGCTTAATCAGAACGTCCATGGGTTGAGGTGTAAATTTTGTTGATTTTAGAGTGCAACCTACGGGTTGTCACCTTTCTCTGGGAGGTGAGCCATTCTTGATGATTAGACTGCCGTGCTGGCTTGGCATTATGAATCCGACCGGTGAGCATGTCATGTCAATATATTCGTGCATCGTTACTGCAGCTGACCGAATTGTGTTCGATGGTCGCATCAACACGCCATCAGCACTTTCTTACCAGATCAACACGTGGTGTCAGCTGAAAGCCATAGCGTCTCAAAAGAACAGGAACAGCAAGCGTGAATCCATATGGCCCAAATGGTAGGGCTCAATGGCTACTCCAAAGTACTGGCAGGGATCTAAATATTGAGTGGAAATTATTTGTTTATTTTGCAGGTGTTGAAGCTTGAAGGCTGGTTTCTGCCGACATCGCGATTGTGTAGGCCTGAATTCCAAAGCTTGTACCTAGGAGGGAACCCAATACAAGTGCCACATAGAAGGCACGTTTGAGTTTCTCGGATTCGATAATCAAGCTAATAGCTCCAAAAACTAATGCTACTTGAAGCCAAAGGGTTGCCATGTCGAACTTGTCTCCAGCATTGCCAAGGATTGAGAGTTTCTGCTCCCAGTATTTGGTTCCAAGGATCGCACCCTTCTTGCCATCCCTTAGGAGGACTTGGCCTTGGGGCCCGACTGCTGCCGATCCAAGTAAAATTTCTTTCTTCTCTTTCTCATAGCGTTCAGCATTCTTTTCGACCACCGCGAGCTGGTTACGTAGTACTTCAGCGCGATTAGGTATAACCACTCCTGCGTTTAGCAGGGCGGATATCAGTTCAGCCTCTTGCTCAATAATTGATTGCTTAATACTTTTACTTTGATACCATTGGTACAGATTAGCTTTCTCGTTTGTCCCAATTATTTCGTCGTCACCATATTTACCGCCCCCTAGATCTACAACCGCTAGAACAGCTGCAAACAATGCAAGGGTGAGACCCGTTATTGTTTCGAATCGCCTCCTGGAATTTTCCGACTTCCCAGTCCCGGATTGCTGATCTTCGCTCATGCCGCAAGAAATGCTTTCCAAATCATTATCGCACGAGTTCAGAACCATGGTGGCCCTACTTTACTCCCTTTTAAACAAGTGAACCTGGACCTACGCTTCAATCAAGGTCTGGTTGACAATCCATTGGATCGAACTTTTGCCGTTAGCTACTGAGGTTGCCGATGGACCTTAGTGAAATTTAGAAATATCCAGGCCAATAAGCTTGGCATGCCTAAGCTTCGTTAGGTTTGCTCTAAAGCAAATTACTTGTTTCCCACGCTCAGAAAGATGCAGGTATCTTTAGGCTTGTTGCAATGCCAAGCTGAAGCGCTTCAGAGCCATTCAGCCACACCAAGTCACCGGTCAAATTACCTTCGTCGGTTTGAATGATCCATCGAGCAGCTCGAGGTGGCAGCATTGTATTTAGATATGGTGCAATTACACTCCGATAGTAG
>Ga0310332_10473_pt1 | contig 10330 bp, 4 predicted proteins | sample LakMicSRFLOrngD5_FD_195546 | JGI IMG/M metagenome (GOLD analysis project Ga0310332, IMG submission 195546) | Enriched freshwater cyanobacterial communities from Lake Michigan, Michigan, United States - MI23.SRFL.Orng.D5 (v2) (version 2) | ecosystem: Environmental > Aquatic > Freshwater > Lake...
GGCCGGATTCGCCCCGTAGCGGCCCACCCGCACGATCCCCAAGGGCAAGGCCATCACCAGGCAGCGCTGGAGCGGGGTGCCCTTCGAGCTCAGCACCACGGTTCCGCCATCCAGCACCAGGCCGTTGCTGGAAAAGCGCAGGGCCTCCGGAAAGTTGTGGTGCACTTGCACCGCGCCTTCGGCCACTCCCTCGCCGAGCCCCATCGGGGCACCGGTACAAACCGCTGAGCCATCGAGGGGCACCTGCCAACCGCCAGAACCCAAGCTGAGGCTGCAGGGCTGGGCGCTGCCCAGGGCCGCCTGCCTGCCCCGATCAATGCCAATCACAAGGCGCCGGGTCGCCCCCTCAAGCCGCTGCCGGGCCACCGCATCACCGCCGGAGCCCCAGGCGATCCCGGCGAGGATGGCCATGATGGCGGCCGCGATCAGCACCTCGACCAGGCTCAGGCCTTCTTCCCCCGCCAACCGCCCGGATCTGGTGACGCATCTGGGGGTGGCGGGTCTGCAGATGACGAATCCCCGGGAGCCAGTCATGGAGTCCCCCCCGGAATCATTCCCGGCATGTCCTCCGGAACCGGCTCTTGGGCAAGATCCGTTGATGCACCACACAGCCCATAGGCCTGGGGAGCCAGCAGGCGCTCACGCTGGAGACGCGGGCCCGCTCCAGGCGTGGTGAGCCCATAGCGGAGCACCAACACCGCCACCGGGGTGTCATCGAGCTGGAGGCGTTGGGGCAACACCTGACGAGCCACTGCTGCAGGCAATCCCACCTGAGGGTTAGCCCGGGCCTCCCCAACCACGGCCTGCCGCATAAAGGCAACGGCCGCATCACAGCTCTCCAGGGGGCCGCGGGCGGCGGCGGCGTGGCGCAGCGTGCCTTCACTGCGCTGCAGATCCGCGTCGATTTGCAGGAGCCATTGCTCCTGGAGTTGGGCGCTTTGGCTTGAGGCTGCCGAGCCACCCCAAACCCGCAAGCTGCTGCCGCCTGCAATCGCAAAGACCAGGGCAGCCACCAGCACTTCAACAAGATTCATTGGCCCAGGCTCCGCAGCTGCAACACCCGGCCCGAGCTCGGATCAAAAGCCACGGCAAACGAACGGGCCACGGCGGTATCGCGAAGTTGGAGCCGCACCTGGGCAGAGCCGGGCGCAGCAAGAAACCACCCACTCACCTGGGCCGGCGAAGAGTTCGGCAGGAGCCCTTCTGGATCGGGGCCAGCGCCGCATTCCAAACTGGGCCCGCGAAGCAGGCATTGACCTGGGCCTTCGAGTTGCACTGCCAGCTCCTGGGCCGCCGAAGCCAAGGCATCGCCTTGCTGGCGCTGGAGCCATTGGGTCCGCACCCGGGAGCGGCTCTGCAGCGCCAGGGTTTGCAGCGACAAGCTGCTCAGCACCAAGACCAGCGATGCCGCCGATGCGAGCGGCAGCACGAAGCCGGCATGGGCGTCCTGGCGGGGGAATCGCCGCGCGTTGCCGCGGCGGGCCCATGGACGCAGCAAGCAGGTGTTAATCGCAAGGGAAGGCATCGACGCAGGGAGCCAAGACGACGCCTACCAGCGTTCCCACAACGTGCCCCCCAGGGGTTCAGATTGGTGAACGTACCCAATCAGTCCAACCAACTCCTATTGATGGCAGAACCCTCTCTCTTCGGTCTTTTCGTGCTGCTGGCCATGGGCCACTTTGTGGGCGATTTCGTACTCCAAAACGACCGAATGGCGATTGAAAAATGCGCCGGCTGCGACAAGACCTTGCCCTGGCTCTGGTGGCTCACCGCCCACGCCGCCTGCCATGGCCTGATCGTGGCGCTGATCACGGGTGTTCCCCTGCTGGGGTTAGCGGAATGGGTGCTGCACTGGCTGATTGATTGGGGCAAGTGCAACAAGCGCTACAACTTGAACGTTGATCAGGCCTTGCACCTGGCCTGCAAAGCGCTCTGGATCGCTGTGCTTTTCAACCTTGCCTAGGAGGAGCTGGCTGGGGCAGCAATGAAGCGCAGCGGCCATGCAGCCGGTGCTTTGCTGCCCTTGCGTAGGGCGTTTGGAGTGTCGCCATAGCGGGCCTCAAAAGCCTGGCGGGTGGCCGCGGAATTGACCAATTGGCTGCGCCGCAACAAAGCGGCGACTGAGGTCCTGGCATGGGCGGGATCCAGCAATTCGGCATGGAAAACCTCCAGGCGCTGCTGGCGCAGGAGTTCCATGGGTGAGAGTCCGTAGCGCTTCTGGGTGAGCTCCTGCAGACGGCGGGCACTCAGGCGTACGGCAGATGCCAGATCCGCAAGGGCAAGCGACTCATGGAGGTGCTCCCTCATCCACACGAGCAAACTGTCCAAAGGATCAATGGAGGCCGCCACAACCTCCACACCACAGCTGGCCAATTGGGCGGTGCAATAGCCCTGGAGCGCTTCCGTGAGCCGCTGGATGGTGAGCTCTGGCGCCCCATCGTGGCGGGCCTGAAAAAGCAGGTGCAAGGTGGGCAGCAGCAACGACAGATCAACCCGGCCGCAAAATTCCTTTGGCTGCCAAGCCAGGACGCTGGGCAGGCGCAAGCGCACCAGTTGCAAAGGGGCATCGAGCACCAACAACTCCTGATCCAGGGATTGGGTGAGGCAAACATTGGGCCCACTGCCATGGAGCACGACTTGCTCCTGCCGGCCATGGAGCTCCAACAGAACGCGGCCCCTCAAGGCCACCACCATCCAGGCACTGGGCTGGGCGAAGCGGGCCGCAAAGGATTGGCGGCGCAGGTAGTGCTCCTCGCTCACCAAAAGGTCTTGGCACTCCACCTGCCGCAGCCGCAGGGCCGGGACTGCCGCCCCCTGTGGGGAATCGGCCGCTTGGGATGACACCAGGAGCTCAGCCCCAAGGCTCAGGCACAGCTGATTGCGCGAGGTTGGTCGTGGTGGGGGAAGATGAACCACAAGCCGCCCGACCAAAACAATGGGCCTCTCTCAATTTTAGGGGCTTCCCAACAGCGCGGATCCCGGACCCCACGGAGGGCGACACGCGCAAAAGACGAGACAAAAACGCGGAGAGAAGCGATCAAGCCGCCCATCTGCAGCACATTTAAGGCAGATTTAAGGGAATTCACGCAGCGCTCTAAGGCGCTAGCTGCAGCCACTTGCAGCATCCGGCCCAATCCGAAGGCGTAGGCCATGGCCCTGGACGATCTCCTCAACCAGAATCCCTTCGCCAGCGACGCCGGCTTCCACCAGGGATCAGGCCAGGCAAGCGGCGGTTTTGATGCGAGCCCAATCAAAACCGATTTCGGAAACTGGAGTCAAAAGCAGCAGACGGGATCCGACCTCGATCTGCATCGCAGCCAAGGCGCTGTCGCCCTCAACGAACTCCTACGCCACAACGACCTCGCGGGCGGGGCCGTTGACAGCCTGATCCTGCAAACAGGTGACTACGCCTCGCTTGGTGGGAGCGCATCCCCCCTGCTGGAGGAGCAACCGAGCTTCGGGCCGATCCGCACCTTGATGGTGATCGACCAATCGATGGCCGATTGGCGCAACCTGGTGGTGCATGCGCCGTTTGATGCCGAACTGCTGTTGCTGGATCGCCAGCGCGATGGGGTGCAGCAAATCAGCGATTTTCTAGGCCTCCAGCAGCTTTCCGGAAGCCGCCCCTTCGACACGGTCGCAATCGTGAGTGAAGGCAGCAAGGCCAAGTTGCAGTTGGGCAATGGCTCGCTCGAGAGCGCCAACCTGGCCGATTACAGCGATCAGTTGCGCGGTTGGGGCGCTGGCCTCAAGCCCGATGCCGACATCCTGATCTTCGGCTGCAACGTGGGTGCAGGCAGCGAAGGCGCTGGCTTTGTACAGCAGCTCGCCCAACTCACCGGCGCCGACATTGCCGCCAGCAACGACCGCACCGGCCAGGGCGAACGGGGCGGCGACATGCTGCTCGAGGTGCGCGACGGAGCCATCGAGGCCGATGTGGGCGGATTGGGCGTGGCCCTGAGCCCCTACCTCGACGAACTGCTCGATTCCAGCCAATTGATGCAGGCCTGCAGCGGGCTCCAGCTCGCCGAAAGCGCCCAACAAACCTGGCAAGAGGCCCTGGCAAGCGCAAACCAAACCCTCACCAGCTTCGCCAACGAAGCCAATGTCTACGCCCTGATCCAAGAGGTGTTCGGCACCGCAGGCACGGATGAGGTTCTGTTTGATCAGCGCGTTGCAGCGTTGCAGCTCCAGCTGGCCGGCGATGGTCTCGGCCTCACGGTGGAACTTCGCAGCAACGAGGAGCTCAACGGAGCTGCCGGTGCCTATGCCGCAGTGGGGCATACCGGCAGTGAACGCATCTATCTCAATGCCGATTGGATCACCAATGGCGCCAGTGCCTTCCTGATCCGCCAGGTGTTGCTGGAAGAAGCCGGCCACGCCATCGACAAGCGCCTCAATGGAACACTCGATTCACAAGGCGATGAGGGGGCACTGTTTGCCAAACGCCTCACCGGGGAGGAACTCAGCGATGGCGAGCGGGCTGCGATAAGTGCGGATAACGATTCGGCCGTGCTCACTATTGATGGGGTGCAGGTGTTTGTGGAGGAAGCTATTCAGAACATAGTCGACTTCACAGGAGTTTTCCAGACACAAAACTGGACACAAACAATAGGAGGAGATGGCTACATTAGCTATCTCACAAACACTCAAACTAATGTCGTCAATTCAATAGTACTAGTCTCAGCCGACAACGGAGGCGGCAGCAAAAACACTGACCTAAACATACTTAGCCCACTAAAAGGCAGCTTGTCATTTGGATGGACATACACGACGGCTGACCGGGACGACGCCAGCTTCGACCCATTTGGCTATTTCATCAAAGGTGACTACATTCAACTGACCAATCAAAACTCAAAAAGCCAGAGCGGTTCAATCAATATAAGCCTAAATTTCGGGGACAGCTTCACGCTGAGACAATGGTCTACAGACTCCATCTATGGCAGAGGAACTGCCACTGTAACCAATTTTAATTTCTCATACATTGCTAACAGCGCTCCAGCGATCCTCAGCGGAAACACCTACAACCTCACAACCACCAACGAAAACACCACATCCTCAGCCACTGCTGCATCGACAATACTGACCGACGCAAGCCTCTCCGATGAAGACACCAACGATCTGAGCGGCCTAGCCATCACCGCCAGTACAGGCAATGGCACCTGGGAGTACGCAACCGATGGCACCACCTGGCGGGCCTTTGGGTCCGTGTCTTCCACCAACGCTCTACTCCTCACCTCCACAACTCAAATCCGCTATAGCCCAGATGGCAATAACGGTGAATTGGCGAACTTCAACTACAAAGCCTGGGATCAGACAAGCGGTTCACCATCAACAAACACCACCGCTAATTACGCCACCACAACCTCTTCTGGTGGAACTTCAGCATTCTCAAGCAATACAAGCTCAGCTCAAATCATCGTTTCCTCCATTAACGATGCTCCAGCTCTAGACAGCACGCCATCAGATATTCTCAGCGCCATCAACGAGGACACACCAGCACCCTCGAGCCTGTCAACAACCAACAGCAACCTCATCTCTGCCCTCGTTTCAGGCATCAGCGATGTTGATTCCGGCGCCCTTAATGGCATTGCCATCACCGCTGTCAACAGTGCAAACGGCACCCTTTACTACTCCACCAATGGCGGTTCCTCCTGGAACACCGTCGGAACCGTCAGCAACACATCAGCCCTACTTCTTGCCTCCGATTCCAACACGCACCTCTACTTCCAGCCCGCAGCCAACTTCAACGGCACCATCACTGATCTTCTGACCTTTAAGGCCTGGGATCAAACCTCCGGAACCAACGGCAGCAAAGTCGATGCCAGCCCTAGTGGCGCTTCTACAACTTTCTCAACTGCCACTGACATTGTGGCAATAACAGTTGACTCCATAAACGATGCTCCGACACTCACTACCACTGGCTTCATCACCACCGTCAACGAGGATTCCACTAACGCCACAGCCGTCTCCCTCTGGAGCACCACTCCCGCCTATGGACCCGGCGGCGGTTCCGATGAAAGCTCCCAGACACTCACCTACAAAATCACCGCTATTCCGTCTCTCATCTCACTCTTTAAAAGCGATGGCTCCACTGCCGTCTCGGCCAACACCACACTCTCCGCCAACGAGTTTGCAGCACTGAAATACAAGACTGTTGCCAATGCAAACGGCGCCGAAAACATCACCTTCGATGTCATCGACAGCAGCTCTGGAAACGCTCCAAACGTCAATACCCTCTCAAACCAAAGCGTCTCCTTTACCGTCAATGCAGTCAATGATGCTCCAGTCGCCACAGGCTCCGCAACCCTTGTACCCGTCGCCGAGGACACCACTGCTACAGCTGGAGCCAGCGTTTCTTCTCTCTTCTTAGCAAACTTCTCTGATTCACCAGACAACATCTACGGTGGTTCCTCTTCCAACAGTTTCGCAGGAATTGCAATTTCATCCTATACAATAAACATCCAAAAGGGATACTGGCAGTATTCGAGCAATGGCTCGAAATGGACCAACCTTCAATCGTCAACAAATTCCGCAGCGACAACATTAAAATCAAGTGATTACCTGCGCTTTATTCCAGCAATCAATTACAACGGCACCGCAACACCGCTGTCTGCATACCTGATTGAAGCCAGCGAGGGAACAATAACTACTGGAGGAACAATAAATCCATCCCCGGCATCCCAACTTACGCTAGGCACAAATAACGTTATTGGGTGGAGCACAATCTACAGCGGAAGCTTTGCAGCCGACAACATCGTTGACGAGCAAACAGGATCTGTCGTTCCCGACGCATTTGGGAGCAATTATTGGCTTGGCAGTAATGGAACTGGAAATGCTTCAATCCTAATTGACCTAGGGGTTGCGACGCCTCTAAGCCGAATCGAACTCTTTAATACAACCAACACCGGTTACAACGATCGCGGGACATCAAGTTTTCATGTCGAAGCCAGTAATGCCATTACTTTCGTCAACTCAACAAATTATACGCTTGTAAACGGCCTAACAATCGCAAGTGGCACAATGGCATACGAGGTTGTCGGAGCAGTTCCACAACCACAGTCTTTCACACTATCTACAGGAGAAACTCCATTTCGATACGTATTATTCGTAGTTGATACATCAAGAAATAACAATACGGGACTTCACGAGTTACGCCTATTCTCCTCCAGCTCAACAGGCAATTACTCGTCCACCACCGTGTCCCTTGACACCTCAATCACTGCCGTTAACGACGCACCAACCATCACAGTAGGCACCGGCAATTCCAATACCGGATTCCTCACAGAAACCAACGCCGCTCTCTCCACCTCAGGCACCCTCACCGTCTCCGACATCGATCGCACAGACAGCGTTAGTACCACCAAAACCCTCGCCGTCTCTGGCACCTCCAGTAGCGTCGACCCCGCCGCTCCCTCCGAGGCCACCCTGCTCGGGATGCTCTCACTCTCCCCGACTCCCATCCTCTCGGCGACCCAGCAATCCAACACCCTCTCCTGGTCCTTCAACTCAGGCTCAGAAGCCTTCAATTACTTGCGTAAAGGTGAAACCCTCGTCCTCACCTATACCGTCACCGCAACCGATAACGGATCTCCTTCCCTCAGTGGCAGCAATACCGTCACCATCACCATCTCCGGCACCAACGACACCCCGCTGATCACCAACGCTCCAGATACCGCTTCCCTTACAGAAACTAATACAACCCTCTCAACCTCAGGCTCGATCACCGTCACCGACGTTGATACCTCAGACACCGTTACCGCCGCCGTCTCCTCCGTAGCCCTCTCCGGAACCTTTACCTCCTCCGGCAGCACCTTGCCATCCAGCCTCGCCACTAGCAACAACCTAGCGCTGCTCAACATGCTCGCCCTGAGCGACCCTGCTGCAGGCACCGCCATGGCAGCCAACTCAACTAATCCCACATCCTTCTCCTGGACGTTTACTTCCGGAAGCACCGGAGACGCTGCCTTCAATTTCCTAAGAGAGGGCGAAACACTCATCCTCACCTACACACTCACACTCACCGACAACAGCGCTGCATCTGGCTCCGATCTAGCCGCTTTCTCCACAACAACAGTTGCCGTCACCATCACCGGCACCAACGACAAACCCCTAATCACCAACGCACCAGATACCACTTCCGTTACCGAAACCAATACAACCATCTCATCCTCAGGCTCGATCACCGTTACGGACATCGATCTCACAGACACCGTTGCCGCAACTGTCGACTCCGTTGCTATTACCGGGGGTAGCTTCAATTCAGCCCTAGTGCCACTCAGCAATGCTGATCTAAAAGCCATGCTGACGCTGTCAGTCAATGGATCATCGGCCGCACTGATGTTCGACGGAATCAACGATTACATTTCAATTCCAAATAACACAGCATTACCGTCTGGAAATTCCACGTACACGCTGGAAGCTTGGATAAAGCCAGATGTGCACGGGACCAATGGAATTATCGGATGGGGGCCATGGGGCAATACCAACCAAGTCAATGCCTTAAGACTTGTCGGTGATGGGACAAGAGTAGTCAACTACTGGTGGGACAACGATCTTTACGCGACGTCGGGAAATCTAGCAGATGGCAAATGGCATCATATAGCCGCAACATATGACGGAAGCTACAGAAGAATCTATATCGATGGAGTCTTGAAAGCGTCGGACACGCCCATAGGACATAATGTTCCAGCAAATGCCACAAACGTAAGAATAGGATCAACCAACAATGGAGAACATTTTAAAGGTGCTATTGACGATGTCGCGATATGGGGTCGTGCGCTGTCTCAAGACGAGCTCACGGCCCGTCAAATATCCGGGGCGAGTGGGTATGAAGCAGGGCTAATTGCCTACTACAACTTCAACGAAGTAAACAATATCAGTGTCAGCACCCTTGGGAGTTCAGGAAGCAGCATAACAGGAACTATGACCAACGGACCAGTCTGGACATCGCGCCAAACCCTCACCGCAACTGGCGGAACCTCGGCTCTAGCTGCAGATCCAACTACAGGATCCAACTTCAACTGGACATTTGCATCCGGCTCAGCAAGCGGCTCAGCTTTCAACTTCCTAGCAGCAAATGAAACACTTGAGCTCACTTATGCCATCAAAGCCACAGACAACAGCCCCACACAACTCGGACAACAGCCCAACAGCAGCTCCTCCACCGTCACTGTCACCATCACCGGCACCAACGATGCTCCAGTTCTCGACTACACGAGATCACCTGTTCTCAAGAGCATCTACAAAGACACACCAATACCCTCGAATGGTTCCACAACAAACAGCACCCTCATCTCAGCACTAGTTTCGGGTATCAGTGATGTCGAAACCAGCGCTCCTAAAGGAATCGCCATTACTGGTATCAACTCCGCAAATGGTTCCCTCTACTACTCCACCAATGGAGGCACCTCCTGGAGTGACGTCGGCATTGTAAACAACACATCTGCCCTCCTACTGCAAGCAAATGCATACACCCTGCTCTACTTCGAGCCCAAGACCGACTTCAACGGCACCATTTCAGATGTTCTGACATTTAGGGCCTGGGATCAAAGCACTGGAACAACGGGCACCAAGGTGGACACAACATCTAACGGCGCTTCAACAGCTTTCTCCTCTGCCACAGACACCGTCGCAGTTACAGTCAACACGGGGAGTATCTCATCAACTGTCGGCACAAACACAGGCCTGGCACAATCTATAATCTCTGGAGGACTCACCAAAGACAATACCCTCACTCTCTCTGGCTCCTACTCCGATATCAATGGCGTCACTTCAATAGAAATCTATGACGGCACCAAAAAAATTGGCAATGGCTCTCTAAACAACGGCAATTGGACCTTCACCACTCCAGCTCTTGAGAATGGACTCCATTCCTTCACCGCAGGTTTTTTCGACAACACTGGTAGTCGCTACACGCCTACTAACACCATCAACGTCACAGTTGACACTCTCGCTCCGACATCACCAACCATCAACAGTGTTGCTGGAGATGATGCCATTAGTAATAGCGAAAAGGCAGCAGGAATTACGCTTACAGGAAGAGCCGAACCCAATTCCACAATTGTCATCAGCTGGAAAGCAAATGCAGAGCCAAGGACAACAGTTGCGGACAGCGACGGAAACTGGTCCTTAGTTTATACAGCTGCAAACTTGCCGGAAAGCGGGCAATCAACGATCAGGGTATTCAGCCGAGACAATGCAGGAAATGAATCTCTTCCAACAACAAAAAATATTCTTGTTGACGCAGCAAATCTGGCTCCAACCAGTCTGTCGCTTAAGGAAGGGGCCGGGGCACCAAAGAATGCCAAAGCGGGGGACCGCATAGGCC